>Ga0335069_10011625_pt1 | contig 12405 bp, 12 predicted proteins | sample Lox_Sample_11_FD_206714 | JGI IMG/M metagenome (GOLD analysis project Ga0335069, IMG submission 206714) | Soil microbial communities from Loxahatchee National Wildlife Refuge, Florida, United States - Lox_Sample_1.1 | ecosystem: Environmental > Terrestrial > Soil > Wetlands | place: USA...
TTGCCCCTCTCCCGCTTCGCGGGCGAGGGGAGTGCCGGCGTCGGCCGGGGCGCCGATGCGTGCCTTAGCGACGACGGGGCTCCCCTCGCCCGCGAAGCGGGAGAGGGGCTGGGGGAGAGGGCCCGCGCGCCGGCTAGTCGTGGTGATGTTCCAGCGCGTGCTCGATCTCGGCGAAGGTCTGCTTGGTGTGCTCCAGGTCGAGCGACGTCCCGAGCGCGCGCTCGATCTGCGTCGCCGAGAAGATCCCGCGGACGATCGCTCGTGACGTGCCGCCGGCTGCAGGCTCGACGACGACGAGGTGCCGCTGCCCGGTACGTTCGATCGTCTCCGCGACCTGGCCGACGGTGGCGCGCCTGGCCAGGCTGAAATCCAGGACGCGCCACGCGTCGACCGGCAGCATGATGTCGCGAACGAGGACGTCGGACCGGGACGCGGATCCGAAGTGGCCTCCGCGCTGCTGCAGGAAGCGCATCGGTTTTTCGCCCGCGATGTCGTAGGAACTGATCGAGCCGACCAGGCGGCTGTCGGCGTCGACGACGAACAGGAAGCGGACGCCCGTGTCGATCATCCGCGTCAGCGCGCGATCGATCTGCGTCGTCGCGAGCACGCTGATGGCGCGCGTCTCGCCGAGGTTCGTGAAGAGCGACATCGCCGGAGCGTCGCGGGCCAGCCGCTGAACCTTCTGCGCCGGCTCCGGCAGCGTCAACTCGGTTGCCACCGTGGACAGCGACAACGCGGATCGTTCGGGCATCGTGGACCTCCAGAGGAGTGGGCCACGGAAGCGGCCCGATGACGCCGAGTTATAGCGGCGGACGACCGACGGCGATTCCCGCAAACCGGGTTCCACCGCGGAAGCGCGTGGTCGCCGATGCGCGACCGGATCACCACGAACCCGCGAAGGGTTCATGGCGCGAGTCCGGCGCGATGACGGTCCTCAGGCTTCCGGGTCGTACATCACGTGCTTGATCTTTCGTCGATTGGCGATCAATTCGTCGATCGTCGGCTCGCCCTTGATCGCGCGCGAAATCGCGAGCTTCGTCGCCTCGTAGTTGGTGCGGTAGAGATCCTTCTTGTCGAGGTGAGGATCCTTGACCGCCTGCGGGTCGAGCCAGATCAGGTCGATGATGCAGATTTCGTCGACGAGTTCGCGCGGGATCACGCCCTCGGCCACGGCGTCGACGACGGCATCCGCGGTGGCAGCCTGCACGACGCTGCCGAGAAGCTCGATCGTCCGCGCATCCTTGATCGTCACCTTCGGGACCATCATCGTCGCCGGCCGCGCGAGCTGGTTGCAGTCGCGCACGGCGAACATCCGCGTGTGGCCGGCCGTCTGCCCCATCAGGTTGGCGAAGGCCTGGCCGACCGGCCCGTCGAGCCGGCCGATGACGATCTCGGGCATCGCATCGGTGAATTGGCCTTCGGCGGCGAAGACCGTCGCCTCGCCCACCTTCATCGTGAATGCATCCTTCATTTGCCGTGACCTCCCGGATTCGTGGAAGGCGGGATTCTACGTTTGGCGCGGCGCCTCCCCTACCGCGAGGGCGGATCGGTCCGGGCCGGACGCGAGGGGCAGGAAAGTAGCGTATTTTGTGCGTTGCAGTATCGTCGAATGCCCCATCGGTTTTATCGATCTTTCCCATTAAGACACGGAATTTGATTTTCAAGGATGCGCCCCGGATCTTGGGTTTGTCGAAGAAATAACCCTTGTTTTTCATGATGTTTTTGGGGTGCCTATATGATTCCTCTGCATGGTGTTCAAGATGCTTTGTTCCTGACGGTCCTTGGGTTGAATCCAGCCCGCCGCAATCTCGATGGAGGCTCTGGTGATGCTGGAGCCAACGAAATGACGCGACGCAGCATTCAACCCGTCAACGACGTCGCTCAACGATCGGCGATGGCGACCGGCTGGCTGTCGAGGTTTTTCGATCGGCTGGAAGCGCGCCAATGGGAGCGCGAACGGCGGGAACTGGAGGACTACCTCGCCGATTCGTCGGATCTCTTCGACCTCGAGGACCGCATCCGCCGGTACGACCGCCGTCACGCCGACGCCGGTCCGCTTGGCCGGATATGACCGGCCTCCGGCCACGCCGAGCCCCGTCGCGGCGCTTGCCGGGCCGGTCCCGCGCCTGCGCGGCTGCGCGATAATCGCGCGCAGCCGCGCGCGCCGGAAAGCGTTCCCCCTGGCCGGCCATTTCGAGCGCGCCGCTTCGACGATGACGCTGAGCCCCGAGCAGGAAATGATCCGCGCATCGCTGCGGCAGTTCGCCGCGGAGCGCCTGCTGCCGTTTGCGGCCCAATGGGACCGCGAGCGGTCGTTCCCGCGCCAGGCGCTGCGCGAACTCGCTGCCCTCGGCGCCCTGGGGATCGTCGTCCCGCCCGAGTGGGACGGCGCCGGGATGGACTACGTTGCCCTCGCGGTCGCGATCGAGGAGATCGGCGCGGGGGACGGCGCGACGTCGACGATCGTCTCGGTCCACAACTCGCTCGCCTGCGGGATCACGCTGCGCTTCGGGACCGAGGCGCAGAAGCAGCGCTACCTTCGCCCGCTGGCGCGCGGGGAGATCCTGGGCTGCTTCTGCCTGACCGAGCCGCACGCGGGTTCGGACGCGTCGGCGATCCGGACGCGTGCCGTGCGCGACGGCGACGCCTGGGTGCTCGACGGGACGAAGCAGTTCGTCACGAGCGGCAAGGAGGCCGATCTCGCGATCGTCTTCGCCGTCACCGATCGCAGCGCCGGCAAGCGCGGGCTGTCCGGCTTCCTCGTTCCGACGACGACGCCGGGCTATGTCGTCGCGCGTCTGGAGGACAAGCTGGGGCAGCACGCGTCGGACACGGCGCAGATCGTGCTCGACAACTGCCGCGTGCCGGCCGACCATCTGATCGGCGCCGAAGGCGACGGCTACCGGATCGCGCTGTCGAATCTCGAAGGCGGGCGGATCGGCATCGGCGCGCAGTCCGTCGGCATGGCTCGCGCGGCGCTCGAAGCCGCGGTCCGCTATGCGAAGGAACGGACCGCGTTCGGCGTGCCGATCGTCGAGCACCAGGCGGTCGCGTTCCGCCTTGCCGACATGGCCACGCGGGTCGAAGCGGCGCGCCAGCTCGTCCTGCACGCGGCGAGCCTGAAGGACAGCGGCAAGCCGTGCCTGAAGGAGGCCTCGATGGCGAAGCTCTTCGCCTCCGAGATGGCCGAGCGCGTCTGCTCCGACGCGATCCAGATCCACGGCGGATACGGCTACACCTCCGATTTCCCGGTCGAGCGGATCTATCGCGACGTCCGCGTCTCGCAGATCTACGAGGGCGCGAGCGATATCCAGCGGCTGCTGATCGGGCGTGCGGTGATCGGCGAGGCCGGCTGAGCGGCCCGCGCTCGGCGGCGCCGCCCGCGCGCCTCAGCGGCGCGCGTTGAAGTCGACGTTGACGTCGATGCCGCGTCCGTCCTGCCCCTTGAGCGCCGCGGCAATTTCGCGCCGCGCCTTGATGAACGGGCTGTTCTGCGCCTCGACCGCGAGGTAGGCGTCGAGGTCGCCGTGCTCGCGCTGCAGTCGCGGCACGAGTTCGAGGAAGATCGCGGTGAGCTGCGGATCGAAGTGCTTGCCGGCCAGCGACCCGATCTCGCGCAACGACTCCTCGATCGACCATGCCTTCTTGTACGGCCGCGCGTGCGTGAGCGCATCGAAGACATCCGCCAGCGCCGTGATGCGGGCGGCGAGCGGGACCGCCGCACCGCGCAGCCGGTTCGGATAGCCATTGCCGTCCCAGCGCTCGTGGTGCCCGCGTGCGATTTCCTCCGCGACGTGCATCTGCGGGATGCGACTTTTCGCCAGCAGCTCGGCGCCGTGCGTCGTATGCGTCTGGATGATCGCGAATTCCTCCGGCGTCAGCTTGCCCGGCTTCAGCAGGATCGCGTCCGGAATCGCCAGTTTCCCGATGTCGTGCAGGCGCGCGGCGAGATCGATCAGGAAACAGGTGTCGTCGTCGACGCCGTACTCGCGGGCCAGCAGCGACGCGAGCCGGCCGACGCGATAGCAGTGCTCGCCGGTGGTGTCGTCGTGCAGCTCGCCCGCGACCGCGTTCTGCTCCAGCATCGCGACGCGCGCTCGAAGCAGCTCGCGATCGGACAGGCGCTCCCGCAACTCGTGCTGGTGCCGCTCGATGCTCAGCGTCGCGGCCTCGTCGATCGCATGGTCGATCGAGGCGACGTGCTGCGCGTGGTGCATCAGGATCTGCGCCTGCCGTGCATCGGCGCGCAGGCGCAGCAGCTCGCGCAGGTAGACGAGCGCGACATCCGGCTGGCCGGCCACCTCGTAACCCTTGATCGCGGCGCCGAGCGCGTCGGGCAGGAAGGCCGACTGCCCGTCCCGGCTGCGCGCGAGCATCCGCTTCAAGCGCGTCAGCCCGAGGTCGTGCGTGCCGGCGTGCACCTCGGTCAGGCCGAGCGCCAGTTCGGCCACGAGTTCGGCGCGCTCCGATTTCGCCAGCCGGGCGATGCGCACCGCCTCGGACGCGTGCGACTGCGCCGACGGTATGTCGCCGGTCTCGAGGAGCAACCGCGTCGCATGCGTCTCGAGGTCGACGCGCGCGAGATTGCACATCGCATCGTCCTCGGCGTGGCGCTCCGCAAGCGCGGTGCGCGCGGCGCGCAGGCCCTTCGCCACGTCGCCGCAGTACAGCGAGGCGACCGCGATGTTGCCCAGGGCGATGCTGCGATCGCCACGCAACTGCGGCGCATCGCCTGCCCGCTGCAGCGCTCGCTCGTAGCACGCGATCGCGTCCGCGTACTGGCAGGTCTGCAGGTAGACGTTGCCGGTGTTGATCCAGACGCCGGATTCGAGCGCCGGCGCGTCGATCCGCGAGATCTGGTCAAGCGCTTCGCCGCAGGCTTCCATCGCCGACGGCAGGTTGCCGACTTCGGTGTAGACGAGCGCGAGCACCTTCAGGGCGCGGCCAAGGACCTCCGGATCGCCCAGGAGGCGCGCGGCGCGGACCGCCTCGCGCGCCGGCGCGAGGCTGGCGTCGGTCTTCGCGGCAGAAAAGTAATGGAACGATATCGAGACGAGCGCCGTGACCCGCGCCGGAACGGCGACCGCATCCGGGATCGCGCGCAGGACGTCGAAGGCGCAACTGAAGAGCCCCGGCGCCTCGCTGCTGGGGGTGTCGATTTCGCAGCGCAGGAGCCGGTCGAGCGCCTCGATGTCGGGCGCTCCGGTGATGTCGGCCGCGGCCTCGAGTCGCGCGAGCAATTGCTTGAGGGGTGAAGCGATTATGTCCACGACAAATCAAGAATTGATCATTTATCCGGAACGGCGCGAAAAAGAATGTTCAAATTCAATATGTGTCGGAAATAATTGATAAAAAAGAAGAAAAATGAATATCGGAGAACCCCTGAATATCCTTAGATGAAATGATTGCCGCTTAAACAGTACGACATTTCGAAATTTTGAAATAGACAAATCGATAGCCAAAAGCCGTTCTAGGGGTTCACCGGCCCGTCGCCGTCGATATATTCGAGGCTCCCGGTGTATTACGGCTGAAGTGAACCGGGACTTGAATCACGACAATCCGAAATCAACATTGCGGGGGTTTTTGATGAGCGAACAAGAAGTCGAAGTGGTCCTGGATCAGCGCGACGACGCCCAAGCGGAACCGAAGGTCGAGGAACTCTCCCTCGAACAACTGGCGCGAGTCGGCGGCGGTGGTGGGACGGGCAGCTGGAGCTGAACGGGCCCAGCGTCTTGTTGCAGTGCAAAACGGGGCCGCGAGGCCCCGTTTTTTCGTGAGGACGCTCGCCTCGAAATCTTCGGCACGCGGCGGCGCGGCGGCGGCGCACTATACTGCTTATCCTCCCGCGCTTCGAATGCGCGTGTCGGTTGCGCCATGGATGGATTCCTGCTGACGTTCTTCACCCTCCGGGATCACCGGCATGCTGGCGAGCCGCTGGCCGAGTGGATCGTTGCCGAAGCGCGCAAGCTGGGGATCGAGGGGGCCACCGTGATCGGGGGCGCGGAAGGCTTTGGAAGGCACCATCGGTTGCATTCGGCGCGGTTCATCGAACTGGGCGACCAGCCGATCGAGGTCGTGATGGCCGCGAGCGCGGCCGAGTGCGACAGCCTTTTTCAGCGGCTGCGCGCGGAAAAAGTCGACGTCGTCTACGTGAAGTCCGCGGTCGAATTCGGCAGGACCACCGGGGGCGACTGACGCGCCAACGCGCGATCGAGACGATCGGCGGCCGGCGCGCGTTACACGACGGTCATGCTTTTCGTTCAAGGTTCGTGTCGGTCGCGAAACCCGGAACGAATTTCACATGTTGGTACTGATCAACCTCGACGGCGCCGTCGAGCGCCGTCGGTCGATGGCAGCGCAACTCCAGGCGCACGGCCTCGCCTTCGAGCGGATCGGCATCGACCTGCGCGCGGCGCCCATCGCCGCCGTGACGGCACGCGTCGCCGAACAGTTCCCGCGGTTGCGCTTCGACGCGAAGGCGCTGAGCGGCGCCGAAATCGGATGCTGGCTCTCGCACTTGAGCGCTTGGCAGCGGCTGCTCGAGCGGAGATCGGAGCGCGCGGCGACGATCATCGAGGACGATCTCCTGCTGGCCCCGGCCTTCGCCGACACGACGCGGGTCCTGGTACAGGACTCCCGCTTCGATGTCGTCTACCTGGGCACGTCGTCGCGCAACCTGTCGAATCGACGGCAGGCGCGGATCGGCGACGTCGTGGTCCACGAGCCCGTCGGCGTCATCCTGAATACCTGGGGCTATCGGGTCACGCGCAGCTACGTCGAGAAGTTCTTCGCCGCGATGACGCCGGCGCGGACGATACGCCTGCCGATCGACCATTTCATCGGCGGCCGGGCCACCTGGGCGCGTCCGACGATTGCGGTGCTGCGCCCCGCGGTCGTCGTCGAGGATCCCGTCCTCGGCGTCCGATCGCAGATCGGCCCTTACACGCGGCGCATCGATCGCCTTGAACTGATCGAGGGCATGCGTCGCATGCTCCTGGCGAGCCCATTGAGCGAGGCCTATTACGCGTGGCGCTACCGCCACTCGTGACGTGCATGCAGGAAGGCGCCATTCGCTCGTCGCCGATCCTCGCGATCCGATAACCGCGATCGACCTTGCATCCGCAGCCGGGCGGCTGACGTATAGCCCTTGGAGCGGCGCCGCTTGGCGGCCCCGCCATGGCCAGCCCAGCGTCCGTCCGGCCGCCGCGAACAACTCGTCGGCCGGCGTCGCGGGTGAAATCTCGATAGCGGAGGACTCATGTTCACGGATCACGCGCCAGGTCGGAATTCGAACGCCATGCATGGGGCGCCGCCACGCGGGGCGCCGCGGGCCCGACAGGCGGCAGGCATCTTGATCGGGCTCGCGCTGTGCGCCGGCGGTGCCGGCGCTTCGGCGTCGAGTCATCGCGAGGCGCCGTTCATCGCCGGCGAGCCGAAAGTCGACGGCACCGATTTCTACATGTTCAACAGCTACGAGCCGGGGCGCGAAGGCTACGTGACGCTCGTCGCCGACTACATCCCGCTGCAGGACGCCTACGGGGGCCCGAACTATTTCTCGCTCGACCAGGATGCCGTCTACGAAATCCTGATCGACAACGTCGGAGACGCCCACGAGCACATCGCGTTCGAGTTCCGGTTCACGAACTCGTCGAGTGGCCTGGCGCTGAACGTCGGCGGCAAGTCGGTGGCGATCCCTCTGATCCAGGCCGGACCGATCGGAGCCGGGAATACCTCGGCGCTGAACCTGGTCCAGACCTATACCGTCGACGTCGTTCGCGGCGACCGCCGCAGCGGCCAGCGCTCGCATGTCACGGACGCCGCCTCCGGCAGCGCGACGTTCACGAAGCCGGTCGATTTCATCGGCACGAAGACCTTCGGCAGCGTCGACGGCTACAACGCGTACGCCGGCCAGTACGTCTACCAGATCCACATTCCGGGGTGCAGCGGCGGAGGCCGGATGTTCGTCGGCCAGCGCAAGGATCCGTTCGTCGTCGCGCTCGGCAAGACCTTCGACCTCGTGAACCTCAATCCCCTTGGCGGCTACGTCGCGAATACCGACAACCTCGCCGACAAGAACGTGACGGCGATCGAACTGGAAGTGCCGGCGACATGCCTCGTCGCCGGCGACCCGGTCATCGGCGGCTGGACGACCGCCAGCCTGCGCCAGGCCCGCGTGCTGGTTCCGGACCCGCACGGGTGGGACGGCGCGCACAAGTCGGGAGGCGCGTGGTCGCAGGTGTCTCGCCTGGGGATGCCGCTCGTCAATGAAGTCGTCATCGGATTGCCCGACAAGGACCGCTTCAACGCCTCGGAGCCGAAGGACGACGCGCAGTTCCTGCAGTACGTCACGAATCCGACCTTGCCGGCGCTGGTTCAGGTCCTCTTTCCGAGCGCGCCGGCACCGACGAACTTTCCTCGGCAGGATCTCGTCACCGCGTTCCTGACCGGGATACCGGGCCTGAACCAGCCGAAGCACGTGACGCCCTCGGAAATGCTTCGGCTGAACACGTCGATCGCGCCGACGCCGATGGCTTCGCAGAGCAATCTGGGCGTGCTCGGAGGCGACAACGCGGGGTTCCCGAATGGACGCCGGCCTGGCGACGACGTCGTGACGGCGAGCCTTCGCGTCGCGATGGGCGTGCTGTGCACGCTGAACAACAAGGCCACGTTCGGCTGCATTCCCGGCGACGCGCCGGCCGGGAGCGCGCCATTGACCGACGGGGCCTACATCGATGCGACGTTCTTCGACAACGCGTTTCCGTACCTGAAGGCGCCGCTGCCGGGCGCGACGAACTGAGCGGAGGAACGGGATGACGATGATGCGCACGAAGCGGATCCACGCCGCGCTGCTGAGCGCCTGCGCGGCGACGGTCCTGGCCGCTTGCGGCGGAGGCGGCGACGCCGCTCCGTCGAGCGGAAATGGCGCGCCGCAAGGCGCGGCGAGCGGCGTCGTGCCGGCGGCGGCGTCGGCGAGCGTGGCGAGCCTGATCGGATGGGCCTCGACGCTGCCTACGGACGATTCCTCGTCGCCGCTGGGCACCGATGCCTTCGAGCCGCCGAGCGATGATGGCGCGCCGCCGACGCCGATTGCCTGAGCGCGCGTGGCGCCCCGGACCCGGGCTCGCCGCAGCGATCGCGGTGGCGCTCCTCGCCGCGCCTGCGCGAGCCGCCGCGGCGCCGTACACGCCGGCGAGCGACGAAGAGATCGTCGAGCGCCTGCGCGAACGGCCGCTGGAGCCGGCGGACCGGGAACTGCGGACACTGCGCCAAGCGTTGCGGGCCGAACCGCGGCGGCTGGCGCTTGCCGTCGCCGTCGCGCAACACTGCATCGGCATTGCGCGCCGCGACGGCGATCCGCGTTACCTCGGCTACGCGCAGGCGGCCCTGTCGCCGTGGTGGTCGGAAGCCGCGCCGCCGGTCATGGCGCGCCTGATGAAGGCGACCATCCTGCAAAGCGTCCACGAGTTCGACGCCGCCGTCGTCGAACTGGACGCCGTGCTGCAGGAGGATCCGGCCAACGTCCAGGCGTGGTTCACGCGCGCGTCGATCGAGCAGGTGCGCGGCGAATATCCGAAGGCCGAGCGCGATTGCGCGCGAGTGCGCGACCTCGGCGCCCGGGTCCACGGTTCCGCCTGCCTCGCGGAGTTGCGCAGCCTTTCCGGCCATGACCAGGAGGCGGAACAGGCGTTGCAGGGATTGCTGCGCGAAAATCCGGACCAGGTCGCCTGGCTGAGCCTGGTCGCTGCGGAACTTGCCGAACGCCGCGGCGACGTGCGCACCGCCGAGCAGCGGTATCGCGCGAGCCTGGCGGCTGCATCCGACGCCTATGCGAAGGGGGCGTGGGCGGATTTCCTTCTCGATCGTCATCGCTATGACGAGGTCATCGCGCTGCTGCTGCCGGAGCAGCGCGTCGACGCGCTTCTGCTGCGGCTGGCGCTCGCGTTCCAAGGTCGCGCGGATCCGCGGCGGGATGACGCGGTCGCGGCGCTGCAGGGCCGTTTCGACGCGGCGCGCCTGCGCGGCGACACCGTCCACCAGCGCGAAGAGGCGCGCTTCGAGCTTCACCTGCGTCATCGGCCGGAGGTCGCAGCAGGCCTCGCGCAGCGCAACTGGGCCGTCCAGCGCGAACCGGCCGACCTTCGGATCCTGCTGGAGGCCGCGCGAGCCGCGCATCGGGTGGATCTCATGGATTCCGCCCGCGCGTTCGTCGTCGCGACGGGCATCGACGACGTTCGGCTGTCGCCGACCGCCCGGTAAACGCCGTGTCACGTGGGGCTCGGATCACGGCCGCGCTCGCGCTCGCGGGGGCAGCCGTCGTCGCGTCGGCGCACAAGCCGAGTGACGCCTACGTCACGCTGGCGCCGCGCGGCGACGACGTGACTGTCCGTTGGGACGTCGCCTTGCGCGACCTCGATCCGGAGCTCGGGCTGGACGTGGACGACGACGGGACGCTTTCGTGGGGCGAAGTGCGATCAAGGCTGCGTGACATCGAGGCTTACCTGCTGCCGCAAATGACGATTTCGGCCGGCGGCGCCGCTTGCCGGCCGGCTCCGGCGGGAGGTGACGGGGCGCCGGGGCGCGTGGCGCGTCATCGCCTCGATCGACACAGCGACGGTACCTACGACGCGATGTCGTTCGTCCTGCACTGCGCGAAACCGATCGACGTGCTGGACGTTGACTATCGGCTCTTCGCGGCCGTTGACCCGACGCATCGCGGCATCGTCCGCCTCGACGCGGGCGGCGACGCGACCGAGAGCGCCGTTCTGGGCCCCGACCATCCACGGCGGCGCTTCGACCTGCGGCGCTCGTCCCGGCTCGAGACCTTGCGCGAATTCGTCGTTGAAGGCATCGGGCACATCGGTTTCGGCTTCGACCACATCCTGTTCCTGCTGTCCCTGCTGCTGCCTTCGGTGCTGGTCCGCGCGGACCGGATCGGCTCAGGGCGCTGGGCCGGCGCGCCGGACGCGCGCGGCGCGCTCGTCGATGTGCTGAAGGTCGTGACGGCATTCACGCTGGCGCATTCGATCACGCTATGCCTCGCGGTCCTCGACGTCGTGACGCTCCCGTCGCGACTCGTTGAATCGGGCATCGCCCTCACGGTGATCCTCGCCAGCGTGAACAACATCCGCACCGTACTGCCGGGCCGGCGCTGGGCCGTGGCCTTCGCATTCGGGCTGATCCACGGCTTCGGCTTCGCCGCCGCGCTGAAGGACGTCGGCCTGTCGCGGCAGGCGCTGGCGCTCTCGTTGTTCGGTTTCAACCTCGGCGTCGAAATCGGCCAGCTGGCGATCGTCGCCGCCTTCTTCCCGGTCGCCTTTGCGCTGCGCCATTCGACGCTCTATCGCCGGGTCGTCCTCGGACCGGTATCGATGTCCGTCGCTGCCATCGCCGGCGTCTGGTTCGTCGAGCGCGCCTTCGACCTGAAACTGATGGGGTTTCCGGCCTGAATGCCTGCGCACTCGAGCCCGATCCGCAAGCCGGTATCCTTTCCGCCGCAGTCGGGCGGTTCGCGGCCGAGGGGCGCGGCGTCCCGGCTTCTGGAGGAAAGATGAATCCAGCACAACGGGTCGCGATGGTGACCGGTGCGGGCACCGGGATCGGGCGCGCCGCGGTCCAGGCGTTCCACGGTGCCGGCTACCGCGTCGTCCTGGCCGGCCGAAATCGGGAACGCCTCGAGCGGGTGGTCGCGGAACTGGGTGCCGCGCCTGATCGTGCGCTGGCCGTCGCCTGCGATGTCTCCGATCCGGATTCGGTGTCGGCGCTGTTCGCACGCACCCGGGCCGAGTTTGGGCGTCTTGACGTGCTGTTCAACAATGCCGGCGTCGGCGCGCCGTCGATTCCCTTGGAAGAGCTGACCTTCGCGCAATGGAATGCGGTCGTCGGCGCCAATCTCACCGGGGCCTTCCTGTGCACGCAGGCGGCATTCCGGCTGATGAAGGACCAGGCGCCGCGCGGCGGCAGGATCATCAACAACGGGTCGATTTCCGCGCATGCACCGCGTCCGCGGTCGGCGCCGTATACGGCCACGAAGCACGCGATCACGGGCCTCACGAAATCGACGGCGCTTGACGGACGCGCCTACGACATCGCCTGCGGCCAGATCGACATCGGCAATGCGGCCACCGAGATGACGGAGCGCATGGCGGCCGGCATCCTGCAGGCCGACGGTTCGCTGCGCGTCGAGCCGCGGATGGACGTTGCGCATGTCGGCCGCGCCGTGCTCCAGATGGCCGAATTGCCGCTGGAGACCAACGTGCTCTTCATGACGATCATGGCGACGAAGATGCCATTCGTGGGCCGCGGGTGATGCCCTCTCCCCCCGCCCCTCTCCCGCTTCGCGGGCGAGGGGAGTTACGTCGTCGCCCATCGAGTCATCGTCGCCATGGCGACGCCGAGACTCCCCTC
>Ga0335069_10011626_pt1 | contig 12405 bp, 10 predicted proteins | sample Lox_Sample_11_FD_206714 | JGI IMG/M metagenome (GOLD analysis project Ga0335069, IMG submission 206714) | Soil microbial communities from Loxahatchee National Wildlife Refuge, Florida, United States - Lox_Sample_1.1 | ecosystem: Environmental > Terrestrial > Soil > Wetlands | place: USA...
TCTGCCTTCGTTCCCAATCCAGACGAGAACCACGACGGTGGCAGGTCGCCCACTCAACAGGGCCCACTCCGTTTCGCTGGTTCCGGCTCGCATAGCCCTCCAAGGTGGAGAACGCGCGAGCGCCGATGCGATTTCATCGCTTTCGCGTCTTTCGTTCATCGCGGAAGCGATCTACCCCTGCCCTTTGCAAGATAAGAGCGTCCGGGAATCAGCCGACTCGACTTCACTCGGCCTTTGGGTACAGCCCCTGCCGATCCACGGCCGGGCCTCCCTTACATCTCCATTAAGACACACGTACGGAGATGTTCTTGCGGAACCCTTTAACGATAACAAGAAACAGGAATGGGGTCAATGGAATTGACCCCATTCAACGGTTTTAACGCAGGCTTAAGAGATCCCCTGCAGTTTCCATGCACCGCCCTGATAGACAAAATCAGCCTGGCGTTTGGTGCTCAGCTTGTTCCCGGGATTGTGGGCAATCTGCTGCAGCAGGTCGGGCACACCGGTCAGGTTCACGCCTTCGGTGTACTTTGCGCCCTTGGCTGTATCGGCGCCGGGCAGCATCTCGTCCTGCAATTCTCCCATATCGTGTGCTTTCAAGTGGTTAGCAGCAACCGTTGTTATCCTGTATGTATAGGTTTTGTCGTCAAGCCCCGACGGGCGCCACTCGATTACATCTCCGCCGTTGGGCAGCTTCACGACCTTCTTGCCTTCGTCTGTCAGCTTGAAATCGGCCCAGTACTTGTTGGGGTAAACTGTCTTTCGTTCCCAGAGCTTGCCCGCAATTCCCTGTCTCATGCCCAGATCGTCGACCAGAATATCCACTCCAGTCGCCGGGGTCTGGTCATACTTCGCCTGCACCATGGCCAGAGCCTGCTCTGACGTAAGATCCGGTACAGACTTGCAACCTGCCACAACCAATCCCACACCCAAAAAAGCAACCGCCGCAAAAGTCCTGATGCGCAACATCTTTCTCACCTTTCCTCCCAATGCGTGCAGATTGAACAGTTTCTTATCGACCCGCCATTTTTCTCCTACTTTCGCCTGATGTCAATGGAGTTGAATGTGACATTGCTCACAGAAGCGCAAGGCCGCGTTATTAGGCTCCATTTCAGTCGCTTATGGCCTGTGGCTAAGTCGACACGTCACAAGCCCTTCGACCCCTTTCTTTGTTCACCCGTAAGGCGTTCGAGAAGAAGTTCGAGAAATCCCCTTTCATCCGATTCCAGGCAAACCTGGACGTTGGGAGCTCCCTCGCCCGGCTTGGTCAGGCCCTTATTGTCAATGTCGATATGGAGCGGCTTGGCCGGGCAAAGATCGGGGCGGAAGGAATAGGCGACAGCCACCGGATCAAACAGGGTCGGCGTCGCGCTGTGCCACTCGCTTCCCGCCATCCATTGGTGATAGAGCAGCGTCACCTGGTCGGTCAGCGGCGATCCGTGAGAGAAGATCTGTTCGCGATCCCTGGTTTCGAGCCGGACCTGTGTCGAGTCGAGCGGCATCATGAACACCGGAACGCCCGCGGAAAGCAGGGTCTTTGCGCCCGCCGGGTTGCGATCGATGTTCCACTCGGGCTCCGGAGGCTTTGGCTTCCCCGAGTTGTCAACGCCGTAGCCCCGATAGACGCTTCCGCCCATCAGCACAACCCGTTTCAGCTTTCGGAAGGTAGCAGGATCGCGGTCGATCGCCGCCTGAACCGTGAAGAGCGGCCCGATCCCGATGAGAGTGATTTCCCCTGGATGCAGACGAACCTGGTCAAGGATGAAATCTGCTCCGTCGGCATGTTTCTGCTCCACAGCCTGACGTGCATACGCAGCCTGCGTGAAGACGTTGTCGTTTTTCGTTGCCGGTCCAGCAGCAACGGGAATGTCGCCGCGGCCCACGGCAGTCAGATACCGGTCGAGAAGGCGCGCACGCAACTCCGTATTGCCGAAGGTGGTCGTGACGCCGAGAATGCGCAGCTCGGGACTGCGCAGCGCCAGCGCGACCGCAAACGCATCGTCGATATCGTCGCCGATGTCGGTATCGATGATAACGAGTTGAGGCGCGGAGCCTGACTGTGAACCACCGGAAGATGGTTGAGACTTCGCAGGAAAAACCAAAACGAAAACGATCGTCGCGAGGAAAGGAAGGAAAGAAACGCGCGCGCTCTTCATGCCAAGTACTGTAATCGCCTGTGCCGTGTGTCTGCATGACGCAGGGCGAGAAAATAGCCCCTTGTCAGTCAACGCTCATCAGCTTCTGCGACTCAAGCTTTGACGGATCAAGCTGAATGTCGAAACCCGGCCCTGTCGGCTGTGCGATGTGCGCATTCTCCACGACGAGCGGATTCTTCTCGAAGTGGTGATAGTGGCGCATCTTGATCACGAGGTACTCGCCCAGAGGGAAGGTCATGGGTGACTGGCTGAAGATCGCGTGGACCGCGGCGCGCAGACTGTGTCCGTGCGGAATTACGCGCACATCGTGCAGCGACGCCACGGTGCCGATCTTCAGCAGTTCGCTGATGCCGCCGCACCACTCCGGATCGGCCTGCACAACAGAGAGTGTTGCAGTCTGCAGGTAGCGCTCCACCTCCCAACGACCATAAAAGTGCTCTCCGGCCGCGAGAGGAACGCTCGTGCCGCGGCGGATCGCCGCGAAACTGTCGATCTTCTCCGGGTGCGTGACCTCTTCCATCCAGAAAGGGTGGTACTTCTCCACTTGGCGGGCCCACTCAAGCGCATAGTCCTGGTCCCAGCCGCTGTAGGCGTCGAACATGATCTCGTAGTCGTCACCGAGTGTTTCGCGCAGCGTCCTGACCAGTTCGATATTCTGGCGCATTCCTTCGGGGCCGGAGCCCGGGCCGTATCCGATGAACCACTTCTGGTAGCGGAAGCCCTGGTTTTTCAACTCGAGGCATCTCTTGCGCACGGAATCCGGCTCAAGCGAAAAGCCCAGCGCGCTTGCGTACATCTCCACCTTGTCGCGCGAGGGGCCGCCGAGCAGGCGCCACACTGGGACGCCGTAGAACTTCCCGCGCAGATCCCACAGGGCGTTGTCCACAGCGCTGATAGCCATCAGGAAATAGCCGGCCCGTGAGTGCCGGTTTGACCGGTACATCTCGTCCCAGAGCACTTCGCCGGCCAGCGCGTCTTTGCCAATCAGGAACTGCTTCAGGTCCTCCAACACGATCGTTGCGGGCTCGCGCTCAATGGGACCGTAGAGCCCTTCGAGCCCGGCTGCAGTTCGGATCCGCAGGTAGTGGGCTTCGTACTGCACGTCTCTTGTGGGTCCGGGCCTGTCCGCGTACGGCTCGGGCCTCAATTCGTCGTACACGTCCAGCGGATTCACCTGCGGCTGATGATCCACTCCAGATTCGGCGGCGTAGTGACCGTGTAATTCGAGCACCTCGACGGCATCTATCTTCATCGGAGTGAGCCCGTCGGGCCGATCGGGAGGACAGCGCACTGCTGAGGCCGGCATGGCCCCGGCCACGGCGGAACCGGCCACCGCTCCCGCCATCGTAAGACCGCTGAGAAAGCGCCTTCTGTTCACCCGAAAGTCCTTTCCGGTCGTGGTCATCGATCTTTCTCCGATAGAGCAACTATTTGGTTGCGTTTTCAAGGGCGGCCACAATCTTGTCCGTGTCGTAGACGCATCCGCCCCACACGCCGCCGCTGGCCTCCACCAGAGCCGCCCATAGTCGCGTGTCGGCGGGCAACGCGGGATGCGGTTGGAGATCGGGACGTGGGCTTCGAGCGGCCAGCCTGCGGGTGCCTTCTTCCGCGCTGAACTCCCAGCCGGCATCGCCCACCAACTGCACCGACCCAGTCAGCCTGTCGCGATCGATCACGATCTCGATCTTGTCACCTTCAAGAATCTTTCCGGCCGGGCCTCCCGCCAGGGCCTCCGGCGAGATGTGGCCGATGCATGCGCCCGTGGAGACTCCACTGAGTCGCGCATCGGTGATGACCGCCACGTGTTTGCTGTGGGGCAGAGCCTTAAGCGCGGAGGTGACCTGGTAGATCTCCTGCATCCCGGCTCCCTTCGGTCCCCCGCAGATCAGGACGATCACATCGCCGCGCCCGATTGCGCCACTCTTGATCGCCGCGATTGCGGCAGCCTCGGTGGTAAAGACGCGGGCCGGGCCGCGGTGCCGGAACACGTTGTCAGTGTCGATAAGTGATGGATCGATCGCAGTGCTCTTGATCACCGATCCCTCGGGCGCGAGATTGCCCATGGGGAAGCAGACTGTCGATGTCAGGCCGCGCGATCGCGCGCGATCCGGCCCCATGATGACCTCTTCCGCATCGATTCCATCCAGCTCCTTCAAACGCCTTTGCAGACTGCGCCGCCTCCCGCTGTCCTTCCACCAGTCGAGACACGCGCCGAGTGTCTCGCCCGTCACCGTGCGAGCACTCTCGTCCAAAAGCCCCGTTGCACGCAGTGCAAGCATCGCCTCGGGAACTCCGCCGGCAAGGAAGACTTGCACCGTCGCAAAATTGCGCGGCCCGTTGGGCAACGCATCGACGAGTCTCGGCACCTGGCGATTGACTTCCGCCCAATCTTCAACTTCCGGCCGCCTCAGCCCGGCAGAAAACGCGATGGCGGGCAGATGCAGGAGGATGTTTGTCGAACCGCCGAACGCCGCATGCAGCACCATTGCGTTGCGCACGGAAGCTGAGGTCAGCACATCCACCACGCCGAGTTTCAGATCGTGCATGCGCTTCAATGACCGCGCCGAGCGCCGAGCGGCATCGAGCCAGACCGCCTGCCCCGAAGGAGCCAGGGCGGTGTGCGGCAGCGCCAGGCCCAGCGCCTCTCCCACCACCTGCGCCGTCGCAGCGGTGCCGAGGAACTGGCATCCGCCGCCCGGCGAAGCGCACGCGCGGCAACCGACCTCCGATGCATATTCGACCGTGATCTGCTGCTGTGCGAAGCGCGCTCCGATCGTCTGGACCTTGGCGGCATCCTCACCAGACTCGGGCAACAGCGTGACGCCGCCCGGAACCAGAACCGCGGGCAATTTTCCCGCAGACGCGAGGGCCATCATCATTGCCGGCAGCCCCTTGTCACACGTCGCTACACCCAGCACGCCTTTGCCTGTGGGCAAGGAGCGCATCAGTCGCCGCAAGACCATTGCAGCGTCGTTTCGAAACGGCAGCGAGTCCATCATGCCTGTCGTGCCCTGCGTTCTGCCATCGCAGGGATCGGTGCAGGCTCCCGCAAATGGGACGGCACGGACAGCCTTGAACTCGCGGGCGGCCTCAGCCACCAGCAGGCCCACCTCCCAATGCCCGGTGTGAAACCCGAGCGCTATCGGCCTTCCGTCTTCAGCGCGCAGCCCGCCATGCGTGCTGAGAATCAGGAACTCGGGGTCGAGAAGGCGCGCCGGTTCCCATCCCATGCCTGCGCTCTGGCTGAGGCCGAAGAGGTTTCCTGAAGGCTCACGCAACAGCATTTCAGCCGAAAAAGGCAAGGCACCCGCAGGTCCCGGCGCGTGCGTCAACACATCGCTGAAAACCGCGCCTTCCGTCTCGAGAACCGAAGTGAATGAGATCGAATGAATGTGATTCCTCCTTAACCGTCGGATCCTCGCTCTGCAATTCCTATTTGGCCGGCGGCACGCGGAACGAGTCCCCTACGATCTGCAACTGGGGCGCGGTCGCGACAGCCACAAGAGAATCTGCGCAACCATAGTAGAGGAACCAGCGCTCGTGAAAGTAAACCAGCCCCTCGGCAAAGGTCGTTCCCGCTGCATACTGCCCCGTCTTCTCGTACGGCAACTCCGGTTTCAAGACAGGCAAACCCGTCTGCGTCAGCAGATGCGCCGGGTTGATTCCATCAAACAGTGCTTCTCCCGCCGCGTACGCACCCGGCCCCAAAGACGGACTGCCGGCATTCCCGGCGGCGTTTTTCCCGTTGTAAAGCATCACAATTCCCGCCCTTGTCAGAACAGGGGGTGGGCCAGTCTCAGGAAACGTGCTGTCGAAGTGCCCGGGCCTTGATCCTAACAGCGCAACAGGACTGCCCTGCATGTCTTCAACCGGATCCCAGTGAATGAGGTCTCCTGATGTCGCCAGCCGGATCGATCCCTCGCCCCAATACATCCAATAGCGGCCCTCGATCTTCGCCGCAATCAGCCTGCCCTTGTCGTCGAGCCTCGTAACAATGCCCGCCGACTTGTATTTGAGATTGGCGTACTTGCCGTTGGCCGCCTTGAAGAACGCAGGACCATGCTTGGTCCAGTGCTCGAGGTCGGTTGAGGTGGCAATCCCTACTGAATAGGTCGTGCGGTTCCACTGTGTATACGTCAGAACATATGTGCCGTCCTCGCTCTCCACGATGCGGGGATCCTCGACACCGCCCGGCCACTCGCGGGCTTTCTGGTCATCTTCGGCCGGATAGAAAACGGGTGCGGGCATCCGCCCGAAATGGATCCCGTCCTTGCTCACCGCCAGGCCCAGCCGCGATGTATGGCCCCCAATCTCCATCGATCCTGTGTTGTCCTCCGCACGATAGAGCAGGTAGACCTTGCCCTCTCTGACAATCGCGGCCGGATTGAACGTGTGCAATGCCTCCCATCGCACCGGCGTCTTCAGGATCGGATCGTCAAACGTCGATTCCTGGCTCGGCGTCACGACCGGATTGCCCTTATCGGGTCTCGTGAACGGTCCGATCACCCACTGCACCGGCTTCTGTGCGCACGCGCTCGTCGCGACAAGCAGGATGACTCCCGCAATGGAATTCCGATATCTCGTGGTCTCCGCCTTTCCTGGCCTCTGCATTCGACCCGCCTCATCTTACCGCGGCAGTCTGCTCCTGCTCTGCCGTCTGGATCCGATAAAAGCTGAGCGCCGCATCCCCTTGCTCAAGCAGCCGCGTACGCTCCAACGCGCCGTAGCATTGCTCCAGCCGCAGCTTGCGCCGGTGCTCTGCAATGACGATCGTTTCCCCTTCCAGCAGCCTGCATGACGAGCCGCCCAGAAATTCGAGCACACCGTCGTATTCATCGGCAGCGTCATAGGGCGGATCGAGAAACACCACATTGAACGACGATTCGCGATCGGAGTGCTCCCGGCGCAAATAGGCCATCACGCTTGCGCTCTCCACCCGGAACCCGCTTCTCAAGCCGATCTTCTCCAGATTTGACTTCAGCACCTTCAATGCCGGCTGCGCGCGCTCTACGAACACGACCCGTGCGGCGCCGCGGCTCAAAGCCTCGATCCCCACCGCGCCGGAGCCTGCATACAGATCCAGAAAGCTTGCGCCCATAATGCTCGGCGCCAGCACATTGAAGAGCGTTTCGCGCAGGCGATCGCTGGTGGGCCGGGTAGCAAGCCCACTGGGCGCCTCCAGCACCCGCCGCCGCAACGATCCAGCAATCACACGCATCGCGAACAAGAATATAGGAATCCCGCCGGGCGCCCCTGACCCTCTACAATTCTTGTATGCGTGGCTGGACGATCCCCCTTGGCCGCTGGATGGGTGTGGAAATGCGTGTTCACGCATTCTTCCCGATGCTGGCGGTCGTGTGTCTTGGCGTCAGCGCCCCCGATGGATGGCCGCGCGGTCTCGGACTCTTCTTTGTTTTGACACTCGCGGTCATTGTGCGTGAAACAGCGCGCTTCATGATGGCGGCCTACCTCGGCCTTAGCATCCGCGCGGTCGTTTTGCTCCCCATCGGCGGCCTGTACGCGTATGCGAATCCTGAGAGCCAGGAGAAGGCCAGCCAGGGATTCGGTGAATTCGCCATTGCGATGATCGGCCCATTTGCCAACCTCGCAACGGCAATCATGCTGGCCTTGTCGTTTATCGGGGCAGGTGGCGACATCAACCTCTTCGCGCGCCCATTCATCACGGCCGCGTCTCTGCTGCGCAGCATGGTGTGGATGCAGGCCGGACTCGGGCTCCTTCACCTGCTGCCCGCCTACCCGCTCGATTTTGGACGTCTGTTGCGTGGCAACTTTGCGCGCACTCATGGCTTTTCGCCGGCTGGACGTGCCGCTTCCGGCCTGGGTCAACTGCTGGCGCTCGCCGTGATGATCTGCGGCATGGCGGTTCACAGCTCCTGGCTCATCATCGCCGGGTTCTTCATCATGATCGGCGCGCAGATTGAAGATCAGGGCGTCTTCTTCCAGTCCGTCGTCGACACGGTGAGAATGCGTGAGGTGATGCTGACCGATTTCGCGACCCTTTCCCCGTCCGATACGCTCGCGGACGCGCTCGTCCGCTGCGTTCATTCTCTGCAGGAAGACTTCCCGGTGGTGCGCGGCCCTGAACTCGTCGGCATCGTCTCGCGCCAGCGCATTGTCGAAGCGCTTCGCAACGATGGCAACGGGTACGTGCAGTCCGTCATGTCGCGCGCATTTCAGGTGGCCCGGCCCGAGGACACGCTTGGCACCACGATCCGTCGCATCTCCGCAGGCCACGGCCTCTCGCTCATTCCCATCACCGAGAGCGGCCGCGTCGTCGGCATCGTGAGCGTGCAGAACCTCATGAGTTCCATGTCGCTCCTGGCCGAACAGCGCCGCATCGAAAGCCAGGAGCCTGGAGAATAGGCTTTTCAGCTCGCAGTTCATAGTTCTTGGTCCCGTGCGCCGTCCTGTCCGGTTTCCGGGCCTCAGATCACTATCATGGAAAGCGATGAACGACGCCACACCCCTCGCGCCCGGCCTCTACCTTGTCGCCACCCCCATCGGAAACCTCGGCGACATCACGTTGCGGGCCCTCGATGTGCTCAAAGGCGTGGACCGCATCGCCTGCGAGGACACCCGCCAGACGCAAAAGCTGCTGAACCACTTCGCCGTCGGTACGCCGACGATCAGTTGCCACGAGCACAACGAACGCCGGCGCGCCGGCGAACTGGTGGAGGCGCTCAAAGCGGGTGGCCGCATCGCGCTCGTCTCAGACGCCGGCATGCCCGGCATCAGCGATCCCGGCACGTGGCTTGTCCGCGAAGCCATCGCGGCCGGAGTAACGGTCATTCCGATCCCCGGGGCAAATGCCGCTCTGAGCGCCTTGATCGCTTCGGGCCTGCCAACCGGAGAGTTTCACTTTATCGGCTTTTTGCCGGAGAAGGCCGGGGCACGGCGCACGCGTCTGGAGCAGCTTGCCGCCGAACCGCGCGAATCGGCGCGAACCCTGATCTTCTACGAGGCCCCGCATCGAGTCGTCGACACGCTTTCGGATATTGAGTCGATCTGGGGACCCGCTCCGCGCGTAGCAGTCGCGCGCGAGCTGACCAAGCTCCACGAGGAGTTTCTGCGCGGCGCCGTGGCCGATGTGAGCCGCCAACTCGCAGCCCGCGAACACATTCGCGGTGAATTCGTGCTGCTGATCGAAGCTCCGCCCAAGTCAGGGAGTATCCCAGGTCTCGCCTCTGAGACCCGGGAGCGGATCTCCGATCGCATCTCCCGCCTTCAATCCGAAGCGGGGATCGACGAAAAAGAGGCCCTCAAGCGCCTCGCCCGCGAAGTGGGCCAGTCCAAGAGCGAACTCTACCGCGAACTGCAGCGCGAGCGCGCCCGGCGCAAATGACCGTCAGGATGAAAGCCCGGCCAGCGCGCCTGCATCATGCGATTAAAATGCGGGAGTTGCGTCTATCCAGATTACGTTCGTAAACCCGCGTCCTGTGATTTGAGATCGTTCGACCAGCGCGAATGGCACAATATCCTAGGAGCCTTTTTTACCTACATATAGGCAGGAGTGGTCAGCTTATCTTATGTCCCTAACCGTACTTTTCGTTTCAGGCGGTCTTTTGAGCGCCATCGCGTGCTGCCTGCTTGAAATCGCCATGGTGAAGGCGACCAACAGAAAGATGGCGGAATGGACGACATTCACCTTCGCCGGAAGAGACATCGGTGTGATTTTTCAAAAACACCGCAGACTCTTTCCCGAGAGCCGCATGCGAACTGCTTTTGTCGTCTCCATGTGCATGCTGGGGATCTGCATTGCGGGGCTGATTGCCATTCACCGCATCGCGGTGGGATTGTAGTTCCAGCCGGCCCGCGCACAAAAACCGCCCCTGCCCTCCTGCGCAAAGCGAGGCTCTGCTTTCTGACGAGTTTCTTTTCCTCAGCCCCGAGCGAAGCGAGGAAGTCGAAGGATCAGCCGTTGCTTTTTGCCGTTGCCATTCACTCCGGCATCGACCGAAGTGCGCACCCCACTGCATCTTCCGCATCCCTCTCCACCTGCAGCAGCTTCCTGTTTTCCGGCTTCAGGAAGCCCGCTTCTACCGCGTGATCGAGAAACTCCAGCAGGCCGTTGAAGTAGCCCGCCGTGTTGACCAGGATGCAGGGCTTGGCGTGCAGCCTCAGCTGCTTCCACGTGACGATCTCCATCATCTCGTCGAGAGTCCCGTAGCCGCCCGGCAAAATCAGAAACGCATCGGCCAGCTTGACCATGCGCGCCTTGCGCTCGTGCATGGTTGGCACCACTTCAAGCCGGGTCAGCCCGGTGTGCGCGATCTCGCTGCCGGTCAGAATCTCGGGCAGCACGCCGATCACCTCGGTCCCGCCTGCAAGCGCGGCATCGGCCATCGCTCCCATGAGTCCGACGCTTGCCCCTCCATATACCACGCTGAGCCCCGCTGCCGCGATCGCTTTGCCCGCCGCCACCGCCCCGGCCAGAAAGGCCGGGTCTGTTCCATTCGCCGAACCGCAGTACACCGCCACGCGCCGGGCCCGATGCTTTGATGAAGACATGATGTTCCAAGGATAGCCTTGCCGGCGGCAGTGCCGCCTCCGCGATTCTTCCCGTGCAGGTAAACTAGGATGAAGGACCCTTCCCACCCGGACTCACGCCGTGCCGTCGCTCATCGAAAAACTCAACCCAGAACAGCGCGCCGCCGTCGAAGCCACCGAGGGCCCTCTGCTGATCCTCGCCGGTGCCGGCTCCGGCAAGACCCGCGTCATCACTAGCCGCATCGCGTGGCTCATCCAGGAAAAAGGCGTCGTCCCCGACTCGATCCTGGCCGTCACCTTTACGAACAAAGCTGCCGCCGAGATGGCCGAGCGCGTCGAGCATCTGCTTGGACACTCATCGCTCGCGAAGCCGCTGATCGCCACCTTCCACTCGCTGTGCGTGCGCATCCTGCGCCGTGACATTGAAGCGCTGAAAGTTGACGGCAAGGGCCTCACGCGATCCTTTGCCATCTACGACGAGAACGATCAGCAAGGCATCGTCAAGCAGATCATGCGACGCATGGGCCTCGACACCAAGCAGCTCACGCCCCGCGCCGTGCTTGGCCGCATCTCCTGGGCCAAGAACCACATGGTCGATCCGCAGGACTACTACCTCGGATCGAAGGACCCCAACAGCGAGCGCATCGCCCACATCTACAAAGGCTACAGGGATGAGCTTCGCAAGAACAATGCGCTCGACTTCGACGATCTGCTGCTCGAAGCCGTGCGGCTGCTTAAGGCCTTCGGCGAGGTACGCGAGCGCTACCAGCGGCGCTATCGCTACGTCCTCGTGGACGAGTACCAGGACACGAACCGGCCCCAGTACGAACTGATGAAGCTGTTGGCCGGCGAACACAAGAACGTATGCGCAGTCGGCGATGAAGACCAGAGCATCTATTCGTGGCGTGGCGCCGACATTCGCAACATTCTTGAATTCGAGCAGGACTTTCCCAACGCGCGCATCGTACGCCTCGAGCAGAACTACCGGTCTACGCAGATCATCCTTGAAGCAGCCGGGGCCGTTGTTGCCAACAACCTGCGCCGCAAAGGCAAAAAGCTCTGGACCGATCGCCAGGGTGGATCGCTGATCGGCTACTACGAGGCCCCCGACGGCGAGAATGAGGCGCTGTTCATCGCCGACCGCATCCAGAAGTTCCTTCGGGAGGCAGCCGAGCAAGGCAGCGAAGGGCACTGCGCCGTGCTCTATCGCACCAACTCGCAGTCGCGCCTGATCGAAGAAGCGCTGCGCCGCTACGGCATCGGCTACTCGATGGTCGGCGGCTTCAGCTTCTACGAGCGCGCCGAAATCAAGGACCTGCTCAGCTACTTGCGCCTGATCCGCAACCCTCACGACTCGATGGCGATGCAGCGCATCATCAACACGCCTCCGCGCGGCATCGGCAAGACGACACTCGAAACGCTCGAACGCCTCGCGCTCGAAACCGGTCAGTCCACCTGGGAAGCGATCGGCTCCGCGATTCAGAACAAGCTCATCCCCACCCGCGCGCTGATGGCGCTCGACTCTTTCCGGCAGTTGATCCTCGACGCGCAGGCGATGATGGACCCGGACTTTGCCGGCAAACTCTCTGCCGACGTTGCCGAAGCCGATGCAGTGGCCGGGGATGCCGACTTCAGTTTTGGCGCTGGCGATCGATCTGCTCAGGAGAAGGTGCAAGTCGCCGACCAACTCGATGCCGCGGTTGATTTTGCGTTTGGAGACAACGAGCACCAGATTCCGCTG
>Ga0335069_10011627_pt1 | contig 12404 bp, 11 predicted proteins | sample Lox_Sample_11_FD_206714 | JGI IMG/M metagenome (GOLD analysis project Ga0335069, IMG submission 206714) | Soil microbial communities from Loxahatchee National Wildlife Refuge, Florida, United States - Lox_Sample_1.1 | ecosystem: Environmental > Terrestrial > Soil > Wetlands | place: USA...
ATGACCCTAAACCGGCAGTTGCAGTCGAAGCCGAAGAGGTCATGGCCGGGGTTTGGCAGCCGGACCCCGAAATCATTGTGACCGGCTAGCGGGCGGAATTTGGTGAACACTTGGGAATAGGGCGGACGCTCGCAGAGTGGGCCGCCCGCCGCTGTTGGCCCGCAGTCCGGTGGTTCGCGGGGCTGGCGGGCTCTGCTCCCTGTTCATGCGGGTCCAAATGGATCCCATTGGCACCTAAGTGTCTATGACTCGCCCTGCCACATAGGAACGGGAGTACTCTTCGTAGGCGAATATTTTACGAAGATACCCGCTTGGCATACAATGTCGGAATGCCTCCCGCCAGCGGGCCCCTGGGGTGGGCCCATCCTGTTGTCGAGGAGTGGTTCGTGCGCCGGTTCGGCACGCCGACCGAGCCGCAGGAACAGGGCTGGCCGCACATCCTTGCCGGGCGCACGACGCTGATCTCCGCCCCCACCGGGTCCGGAAAGACGCTTTCCGCGTTCCTGGCCTGCATCGACCGCCTGGTGCGCAAGGCGCTTGCCGGCGATCTGCAGGACCGCACCGAAGTCCTCTATGTTTCGCCGCTCAAGGCTCTGGGCAACGACATCCAGAAGAACCTGGAAGTCCCGCTGAGTGAGATCCTGCAACTGGCGGGCGAGCGCGGGCTACTGATGCCGGAGATCCGCACCGCCGTCCGCACCGGCGACACGCTGGCGCACGAGCGCCGCGCCATGCTGAAGCGCCCGCCGCACATCCTGGTGACCACGCCGGAATCGCTCTACATCCTGCTCACGGCGGAGAAGAGCCGGCAAATCCTGCGCGACGTCGAGACCGTGATCGTGGACGAGATCCACGCCGTGGCCGATGACAAGCGCGGCGCCCACCTCGCGCTCTCGCTCGAACGGCTCGATGCTCTCACGCATCGCCGGCCGGTGCGCATCGGGCTTTCGGCCACGCAGAAGCCAATCGAGCTGGTGGCGCACTTTCTTACCGGCGCAAGCCGTCCCGATCCGGCCATCGTCAACATTGGTCACCAGCGGCAGATGGACCTTGCCGTCGAGGTCCCCGCCAGCGAATTGGGGCCGGTGGCCTCGAACGAAATGTGGGACGAGATCTATGCCCGCCTTGCAGAACTCGTCCAGCAACACCGCTCCACGCTGGTCTTCGTCAACACGCGCCGGATGGCGGAGCGCGTGGCGCACCATCTCGCCGAGATTCTGGGCGAAGACGCAGTTGCCGCGCACCACGGCAGCCTGGCCCGCAAGCTGCGCCTGGTGGCGGAGAAGAAGTTGAAGAACGGCGAGGTGCAGGTGCTGGTGGCGACGGCGTCGCTCGAGTTGGGCATCGATATCGGCTTCGTGGACCTGGTCTGCCACCTCGGCTCGCCGCGCTCGATTGCGGTGCTCTTGCAGCGCATCGGGCGCTCCGGCCACTGGCGCGGAGCTGTCCCGAAAGGCCGCATCTTCGCGACCACACGCGATGAACTGCTGGAGTGCGCCGCGCTGGTGCGCTCGATTCGCCAGGGCGAACTCGATCGCATCATCATCCCCGACGCGCCGCTGGATGTGCTGGCACAGCAGATCGTCGCCGCCTGCGCCGCCGAAGAATGGAAGGAAGATGAACTCTTCGCGCTGACCCGTCGCGCCTATCCCTATCGCAACCTACCGCGCGCAGAGTTCGAGGCGATTCTGGTGATGCTTTCCGAGGGCATCGCTGCCCGGCGCGGACGTTACGGAGCGTATCTCTATCGCGACCGGGTGAACGGGCGGCTGCGGGCGCGACGCGGGGCGCGCATCGCGGCCATCACCAGCGGCGGCGCCATACCCGACAATGCGCTCTACACGGTCATAGCCGAGCCAGAAGGAATCGTCGTCGGCACCGTGGACGAGGACTTCGCAGTCGAGTCCATGAAGGGCGAGATCATGCTGCTGGGGAACACCTCATGGCGGATTCGCCGCATCGAGGCCTCCGGCCGCATGCTGGTCGAGGACGCTCACGGCGCGCCGCCGGGCATTCCATTTTGGCGCGGCGAAGCTCCCGGGCGCACCGCCGAACTGTCCGAGCAGGTGGCGGAACTGCGGGCGGAGATTAGTGAACTGACTCGCGATCTGAGGCCCGGATTTCTGGATCGCGTCTCGACGGGAGATAGCCATTCGTCTCAACAAGACGCCTCGTATCAGAGCACGCCTTCCGACACACAGCGCCCCCATCGAGAATCTGGTTCGTATCAGGGCACGCCTTCAGGCGTGCCGCACGCGAGCGAAAAAATAAATAGCGCTTTAGCCCCCGAAAAACACTCCGCAGGGGCTAAAGCCCAAATTCATAAGGACGCCGATGCGGCACGACTAAAGTCGTGCCCTGACACGAATCTCTCCGAGACAAGCCTCGCGGCTGCAAATCTCGCTGGCGCAAGTCTTCAACCCGCGAGTACGACTCCCGCCATAGAGTGGCTGCGCAGCGAATGCGGCCTTGACGAACCCGGCGCAGAGCAGGCGATCCAATACGTGGTCGAAGGCCGTGCCGTGCTGGGCGAAGTCCCCACGCAGCGGACCATCATCGCCGAGCGATTCTTCGACGAGGGCGGCGGGATGCAGCTCGTCATCCATGCGCCCTTCGGAGCGCGCGTCAACAAGGCCTGGGGACTGGCGCTGCGTAAGCGTTTCTGCCGCTCGTTCAATTTCGAACTGCAAGCCGCGGCCACCGACAACGGGCTGAACATCGCGCTCGCCGAGCAGCACAGCTTCCCGCTGGCCGATGTTTTTCATTTCCTGCAGCCTGAAAGCGTGCAGGAGGTGCTGGAGCAGGCGGTGCTGACCGGCTCTCCAATCTTCGGAACGCGCTGGCGCTGGGACGCCGAGCGCGCGCTGGCGCTCTTGCGCTTTGAGCGCGGCAAGAAGGTCCCGCCGCAGATCCAGCGCATTCGTTCCGATGATCTGCTGGCTTCGGTCTTTCCCGACGTGGCGGCGTGCTTCGAAAACATCGAGGGCGACATCCAGATCCCCGATCACCCGCTGGTGCGCGAGGTGATGAAGGACGTCCTGACGGAAGCGATGGACCTCGACGGCCTGAAGCAGGTTCTGCGCGGCATCAGCTCGGGCGAGATTCGCTGCCTCGCGGTGGATACGCCGGTGCCGTCGGCTTTCTCGCACGAGATCCTGAACGCCAACCCCAACGCCTACCTCGACGATGCGCCGCTCGAGGAACGTCGCGCGCGCGCGGTGGAGATGCGGCGGACGTTGCCGGAATCTGTGCTGAACGAGGTGGGCGCGCTCGATCCCGAGGCTATCGCCGAGGTCCGAGAGGACGCGTGGCTGGAAGCCCGCGATGCCGACGAGCTGCACGACGTGCTGCAAACGCTGATCGCCCTTCCAGAAGTGGTCGCCTCGCCGTGGTCGCAACATTTCGAGCGTCTGGTGGCAGAGCGGCGCACTGCCAGAGCCAGGCAGAACGGAATCACCTACTGGGTTGCGGCGGATCGGGCGAAGAGCTTCCGCAGCATCTTCCCGCGGGCGCAGTTCGAGAGCGATCTGGCTGACATCGAGGCCGCGCCGCCGTCCTCCGATGACGCGCTCCTGAGCATGGTGCGCGGATGGATGCAGCACCTCGGGCCCACCACCGCGGCGGCGCTGGGCAGCACGCTCAGCCTGCCCGCCGCGGAGATTGACAAGGCCCTGCTGCGTCTGGAATCGAGCGGCGCCATCCTGCGCGGTCAGTTTGAAAAGAAAGATCCGGAGCAGACCGAGTGGTGCGACCGGCGCCTGTTGGCGCGGATCCATCGCCTGACGCTGGGCCGCCTGCGCAAGCAGATTGAGCCGGTGACGGCGGCGCAGTTCATGCGCTGGCTGCTGCGCTGGCAGCACGTCGCACCGGGAAGCCAGGTACTCGGCGAGCGCCGCACGCTCGAGGTGCTGCGGCAACTGCAGGGCTTCGAGATCCCGGCCAACGCCTGGGAGCGGCAGATTCTCGCGCAGCGCGTGGCCAACTACGATCCCAAGTTTCTCGATCAGTTGTCGCTCACCGGCGCGGTTGGCTGGGGCAGGCTCTCGCCGCATCCGGCAATGCTGGAAGAATCGGGCGGCGGGCGGCGCGTAGTGCCGACCAGCGTCGCGCCCATCACGTTCTTCCTGCGCGAGGAAGCGGACTGGATGACTCCGCGCCACGTTGACGACAACGAGCTGCGCGGTTTGAGTCCGGGCGGGCGAGAAGTGCTGCATTTTCTGAAGACGCGCGGCGCGTCGTTTTTTGCCGACGTCGTTCGCGCCACCGGCAAGCTGAAGTCCGAAGTCGAGACCGCGCTCTGGGAACTGGTGGCGGCGGGGCTGATCACCGCCGACGGCTTCGACAACCTGCGCGCGCTGATCGATCCCAGGCGGCGCAGCGGCCAGGGCTCCGGACGCACGGCGCGCCCGCGACACAGTGCGGGGCGCTGGTCGCTGCTCTACGCCGGAGAAGCGTCCGACCGACAGCGCGCGGTCGAGGCCACGTGCTGGATGTTGCTGAATCGCTACGGTGTGGTTTTCCGCGATCTGCTGGCCCGCGAGTCGGTCGTGCCAAAGTGGCGCGAACTGCTTGTGGGCTTCCGGCGCCTGGAAGATCGCGGCGAAGTTCGCGGCGGACGCTTCCTCAGCGGCTTTATCGGCGAGCAGTTCGCGCTGCCGGCGGCGGTGGAGTCGCTGCGCGCCACCCGCAATCTTCCTCCCGCAAATCAAATTGTGACTGTGTCGGCGGCAGATCCTCTGAACCTGGTTGGCATTCTTGTGCCCGGCGAACGCGTGGCGGCGATTTCAGGCAACTCGGTGAGCTATCGCGATGGGGTTCCGGAGTCCCGGGGCGCGGTGGCTGCTCATCTTGCCGCCGGGGACTAGGCGGGCCGGTCGGCTGTCTTGGCATTCCGCGTCAATTGACAAGAAAAGGCGCTGGGACTGACAGATTCTGTCATTGCTGCCGCAGGAGTTGTGCAAGACGCTAAGAAACTTCATGCCAAGTGGCGCATTAACAGTAGGTTACAACACGCCCCCGCTGTGCTTCGGCTGGCCCCAAAACTGCGTTCCTGCAGTCGTCCTCCTCGCTGGTGGTGGGCGAGAAAGTTTATGCGCAAACAGCACGGCTTTTCCCTGATCGAACTGCTGATCGTAGTGGCGATCATCCTGGTAATCTCCGCGATTGCGATTCCCAACCTGATGAAATCGCGCATCGCCGCCAACGAAGCCTCCGCAGTGGGCTCGCTACGGGCACTGAACACTGCCGAAACAACCTATAACCTGACGTATAACAACAGCTTCACCTGCACCCTGAGCGACCTGGGGCCACCCGGCAGCGGCGTTTTGGCGAGTTCGTCCGCAGCCGGACTCATTGACGGGTCGCTGGCCAGCGGCAGCAAGAGTGGCTATACGTTTACCCCAGGGACCTGCACCACGACGGGGTCAGGTGCCATCAGCCTGTATCAGTGGCTGGCTGATCCCACTTCGCCAGGCACCAGCGGCAGCCGCCATTTCTGCACCAGTGACACGTTCACCATCAAAGTCGATCCCAACAGCTCAGCCAACTGCCTGACCATCGGCAGCCCGGTGGGATAAACCACGGGCGCAAGCGACTGCCGCCAGGCGATCTTATCTGGCCGATTCCCGGGCGTGCTCTCCGAAGGAGCACGCCCGGTTTGACTTCGGGCCTGCCTCAGAGCAGAATTATCGATGCCAACCTTTTCGTGAGTGGGCCTGTGGCGCAGTTGGGAGCGCGCTTCCATGGCATGGAAGAGGTCGTCGGTTCGAACCCGACCAGGTCCACCAACTCTTTTTTGATCCCCTCGCTGCGCTCGGGATTTCGCCTGCGGGCTCCCGCTACGCGCTCCGCTCACGCCCGCAGAACGGCTCAAGCTATGACGCCCGAATCTGGACCAGGTCCTTCTTCTCTGCTCCTGTTTTTCGCCATCGTTCCGGCTCCATGGAACGGCGTAAACGGCTGACGGTCGCGCCGACTGTCACCGAAGCAGCGACCAGGTGTCCCACCTTCAGCGGCCCGAGCAGTGGAGTATGGCGCAGAGAATGGAAGCCGACGCTGGCGGCGCACCCGCACTGGCTGCAGTCCGGCGCTCCGCCCAGGATGCAGGGCTCCACCCGGGTGCGCAAATCCGCTGAGTAGTTCACCGACATTTTGGCGAAAACGCACTCGGAAGGATTCTGCGGCGGCCAGGCAAAGGCGTTCGCCATGGCGGGCGTCATCAGCAGCTTTGGGAACGTGCGTTGCCACTCAGGCATCCGCTGAAACAGGGCAGCGCGGTCGCTGCGCGTCAGCATCTCGCTGGATTCCTCGCCCACCTGCGGCGTATAGGTGCTCACCCAGATGTGGTTGATCTCGGGACGGGCGCTCCAGAAGGCCAAATACTCCTCCAGGTATCCAGCGCTGTGCATCATGGGCCTGGTGATGGTGAGGTGGATGTTGACCTCCCGCCCGGCGATGTTCTTCAGGATGCGGTCGTAGGTCGCGGGCTTGCGCCGGAAGTCGTGGTGCTCGGGAAGGCCATCCACTGAGACCGCGACACGCAGCCGGGAGATCTCCATCCAGGCAGCGGGAAGAGGAGCTACGGCGCTGGTCACCAGCAGCGTAAAGACGCCGAGCCGGCTGAGCTGCGGCAGGATCCGGTCGAGTTCCTTGCGGCGCATCAACGGCTCGCCACCGACGATGGAAACGTGCAAAGGCCGATGCCGCTTGACCAGCGCCAGGGTCCGCCGGACAAGCTCCTCACCGCGAAAGTCGCTGAGGTCGCGCAAAGTGGCTGCCCCGCCCAGGTGCTGCTCGTTGTAGGCATAGCACCCCGGGCAGCTCAGAGGGCACTCTTTGGTGATCTCGATGGAGAGCATGGGCGGGCTTCCGGTCAGGATGCGGTACCACGCTGCCATGACCTCTCGCGGTCTCAGGTTCCGTGATCGTGTGGTTGACGCCGTAATAGTCACAATGCCTCTCCTCGTGGGGACAACAATGGTGGAGTTAGTGAAGGTCCAGGGAGTGGAGCTGGCTGCGCGATTGCCTTAGCGGCGGAGAGGAAGACCAGCGCTCGCGAACTCCCGTCCGGCGGCCAGTCCAATCTCCTCCGCGGTACAGAGAAGCGCTAGCAGCTGCCATCGCGCGCGCACTGCGACATCGAAGGAGATGACGATTAGGCCTGCCAGCAGCAACACGCTGACGGGCAGCAGAGTAGGGGCGCTCGGCACCGCAGGTGAAATGAGCACACCCGCGATCGCGATCAGGACCGCCAGTGCGACTAGTCCGGAGATGCGGCTCTCGAGAAGCGAACTCAACATGGTGCCCACCTGCAATGTGTCTTATGAGACGCGCTGCCGGCCATTATGGTTGCGCTAAAAGCGGCTTGCCCAGAAAAATAAGGGCATGCCGAAACTCCCCGGGAAGAACCACAGAAAACCAGGATCGCATTCACCCACAGAGCGCCCGAAGTTTGAATGAGATAGGCTGTAACCGGCATGGCCGTGCTAACCCCCGGTCGCAGTCATGGGGTTGCTGGTGTTCGCCCCCGACATCTTTTTCAAGGGCCCGTTTTGGTCAGCGGCGCTCTCCGGCAATCTCAACTGGATTCGAGATACCACGCCATGACCAAGGGATTCCGAAACCCAACCCGCATACCGTGGACTGCTCGCGGTGTATCCCGACTTGGTCCTGTTTTAGTCCGGAACTTTGAAGAACCTCGTCCGCACCCGAAGTCCTTGCAAGCAAGCCGTACGGGCGCGGTAGGTTTATCGCGGAAGTTGTCGGACTGAAGTTTTCTCGGTAAGTGTCGATAAGTTCCGGGAAGGACATTTGGCTGGGGCCCCACTCCCTGCCAACAGGGGTATTAAAGGATCAACATTTCATGGACAACGTGCGTGTGCTGATTGTGGACGATTCGTCGGTAATGCGGAAAATTGTGGAGCGCTCGTTGCGACAGGCGGGTGTCAATATCACACAGGTTCTCGAAGCGGGAAACGGGGTCGAGGCTCTGGACGTGCTGAATCAGGGGAAAGTGGACCTCATCCTGTGCGACATCAATATGCCGGTGATGGATGGCCTCGAGTTTGTGAAGCAATTGTCCGGCAGAGAGAATGCGAAGGGCGTTCCGGTAGTGATGATCACGACCGAGGGCAGCGAAGGCCATGTGGTTCAGGCTTTGTCCTCAGGCGCCCGGGGTTACATTCGTAAGCCATTTACTCCGGATCAGGTGAAAGAACACGTCCTCCCCGTACTAGCAGGGAATCGATGAGCGCTATCAATTCGAATCTGATTACAAATGAGAGCCGTAAATCCTGGGTTTCCTTGCTCGAAGTTGCGGCGCGGGAAGTTTTCGAGCGCATGCTGGGAAGCCACCTAACCCCCGGCCCAGAGTCGTGCGACGAACAAGGGCTCGCCATTACTTCGATGGTGGGACTGGCCGGCCAAATCTGTGGAGTGCTGACCCTCCGCTGCACGGCCAACTCCGCAGTACTCATGGCATCGAAAATGCTCGGCGTGGACGCGGAACAGGCTGGGCCCGAGATGCCGGACGCGGTAGGTGAAGTTTGCAACATGATAGCCGGCAATTTTAAGAACAAAATTGCCGGCATGGGCGACGGCTGCATGCTTTCGGTGCCTACCGTAATTACCGGTGCAGACTACAGTCTGCATGCTCTTACAGACTCAGGCAAGATCGAGATCCATCTGCTCTTTGAAGGGCTGCCATTGATCATTGCGATCGAGGTTCACAGCTAGGCCCTGTGGCTTTGCGTCCCCAGATTCACCGAAGCGATAAATAGGGGAGCTTCTTCAGGAACCGGGAGGCGCGGGCGCATGCCTTGCCGCTTCCACGTGGCTGAGAAACGCCTCTCATGGTGCCCCCGCAGCCTGGGGGGTGAACACGGCATCAACGACGGTGGTGATCTCTTCCATGGCTCCCTCAATGTCCAGGGTGAGCCGGGCCAAGTCCATGTTGGCGAGCGCCGGGTAGTGCTCCACGAGCGTGGTCCACGCTTCTTCTCCGGCCAGATCCACCCCCATGGCCTCGTAGTATCCGTATCCCAGGTCGCGCACCCTGCACAACAGATCGCTGAGATGGATTAGCGACACCAGGGACCGGGCGGCCGGGGCCATCGCGACGTCGTGATGAAATTCGATCACGGCAACCACATCGGCGGAAAAATGCCAGCGTTCGGCCAATATCTTCCCGCTTTGACAGTGGGTGAAGCCGAGATGTTCCTGCTCGCTTCGGTGAAGCGCCATGCGCCCATCGCGGGCTGCCTGTAGGGCCTGACGGAATTCCTCCGGGCAGGCAAGCGTGTTGACCAGCATTCCCAGGTCGTGCAGCAGGCCGGCGAGGTAGGCTTTCTCGGGGTCCGGATATCGAATCAACTTTGCCATCTTGCTGCTCACCAGCGCACAGCCCAGGGAGTGGCGCCAGAAGGTCACGGCGTCGAAGACCCACTTGTCAGGCGGCATGATCCTGTTCAGGCAGCAACCCAGCAGGATTGCCTCTACGCGCTTCAGGCCAAGCGCCAGCACCGCGGTGCGCACCGATTCCGTGTTGCGCCGCCCGAACAACGGCGAGTTCGCCATCCGCAGGCACTGCGCGGCGATGGTGGAGTCATACGATACCAGCTCCACCACTCTTTCCAGGTCCACTTGCTGCGGTGGCAGCCGCAGCAGCGAAACGAGCGGCAGGACGATCGCCGGGATGGCCGGTATCGCCTCCAGAGCTTCGATTGCCGGACGGATATCCTCGAGCCTCATCATTTACCTCCGCCGCTGTGTCCGATGGGTGGTTTCCAGTACCCAATGGCGCCCGGGAAGTGCACCAAATGAAACCGGTCGTCGACCTGATAGAGAGATTCTGCGTGACCAAGGAACAGATAGCCGCCGGGCTGCAGATTGGAATAGAAGTGCTGCACCACCCTCTGCTTCGAACCCAGATCGAAATAAATCAGCACATTGCAACAGAAGATGAGGTCCATGCCTTTCAGGAAGGTCATCCTGCTGTCGTCGCGCAGGTTCACGCGACAAGCAGATTTTCCCCCACGTGCGTGACCGCTTCGAGCCGGTTGAAGGCCAGAAAGCCCGAGGTACCTTTGATGGTGTGGATGGTGCGGAAAACGCTGGCGAGAGTTGCGCGGTTTCCCGGGTCCTTTTCCAGGGCGATCAGGTCCTGGTCGAGCCGGTCCAGGTTCTCGTAACTCTCCACTAAGAATTCTTTCACGATGTCCGCGTCGCTCATAAAACGAATTCCCTTCCCAAGGCCCGGCCTTCCTCTACCGCACGTTCCCGCGCGGCGGCCTCGCGTTGTTGACAGTCACTCGGCTGGCGTTAAACCAAAACGTAGGTTGGCTGCCCAGCGGGTTCCGGACATGTACATTGCCCTCTATCGGGCATCGATTTGCGGAACCTTAGTTCGGCTTGGATTACAACAGAGCTATGGCGTCGCCACGCACCCGCGATATGAAGCCGTCCTGCTTCCCCTTCAGCCCCTAGTCCCCTCTCCTGGTGTCCTTGACACACATGCTCGCGAGTCTCCCAGGCACTTCTGAATAATCGGCCAGTGGTGGCAAAATTAGAAATGCGTTAGAACATCGCCTGAGTAACATTTGATCGTTGCACCTTGTCTGCCAAAGAGAAACTCCCGCTCACGTATCTCCCCTGTCGCACCCGCGTTGGACGAAAATGCTTCAATTGGGTTACAAAAGAAGCGAACCGAAACAGCCGCTCGACCATCAGAGTCTCGAGCGGACGACGGCCAGTTCGTCGGGAAGCGGGCGTGATGAAAAAAAAGGAAGTTTTTTGCTTTCTGGCGGCGACCATGCTGGCATTGCCGGCGGCGACGCAAGTAGGAACGCCGAGCAAGGGGACCGTTGCATCCGCGCAGCCCTCGGCCTCCTCAACTGCTCCAGGGAGCCCTGGCAACGTCTCACTTCTGCTTCTCCAGATTCAATCCACAGCCCGCACTACCACGGCCGACGTCAGCCTTCTGAACGTCCGCAAATGGAAGGTCTCTGGCGACGTCAAGAGCGACGCCGAAACCAAGGCGGCGGCCATTCAGCGCAATCTCAGCGTGGCGCTGCCCACACTCCTGTCGCAGGTGCAAACCTCGCCCAATGACTTTGCCTCGAACTTTAAGCTCTACCGTAACCTGGGCGTGCTCTACGACGTGATTTCGTCGCTGGCGGAGTCGGCTGGCGCCTTCGGACCGCGAAACGAATTCGAGCCCCTGGCGTCAGACCTGAATCGCATCGACCAGGCGCGCCGTACGTTGGGAGAACGCCTGGAGGCGCTGGCCATCGCCAAGGATGCGGAAATCGCAAGGCTCCAGGACCAGGTCAAGGCGGCGCAGGCCGCAGTCCCCGCAAAGCCCAAGAAGATCATTGTGGACGAAGACGACAGCGCGCAGAAGAAGCCCGCCAAAAAGACCACCAAGAAGAAGCCGCCCGCCACTGTCACGACCCAGGCCTCCCCCTCCCAGGCGAGTACGCCACAGTAGCCACCCCGCGACGCCAGGAACTTTGGTAACCCAAACTGGGAACCCTGGAAGGGGGGACGGAGTCTATGTAGTTGAAAACATTTTGATCTTTGCCGTTAGTACCCCCGTCGAGATGACTGACTGTTGTGGCTGCGAAGCTATCCAGTTAAGATATTTATGCCAGCGGTGAAGCCGATGGCGGGGGAAGCAGTTTTGGGCGATCTGGTGAGTGCGTTGCCGGTCCGGGGCGGAGAGGCCTCGATCGTGGCCGAGCTGAAGAGCGGCTCGGAGGAAGCTTACGCGTGGTTGATCGACCGGTTCCATCAGCCCGTGTACAGCCTGGTGTACCGGATGCTGAATGACCCCGCCGATGCCGCCGACACCACTCAGGAAGTGTTCCTGAAGGCGTTCCGCGGCATGCGGCGTTTCCACGGTGAAGCCAGCCTCAAGACGTGGATCTATCGCATCGCCGTCCATGAGGCATCGAACCACCGCCGCTGGTGGTTTCGCCACAAAGCCCGGGAAACCTCGATGGAGCAGGAAGCGTGCCAGGCGTCACCTCTTAGGCACAAGCTGGTGGACCCTGGATCGAGTCCGTTCGACAGCGTGGCGCAGGAGGAAATACGAGCCAAGGTGGAAGCCGAACTCAGGCTTGTGCCGGAACCGTATCGCACTGCGGTGATCCTCCGCGACATTGAGGGGCTTTCGTACGAAGAGATGGCTGAGATTCTCGAAGTATCGCTGGGCACGGTGAAGTCGCGGTTGGTGCGCGGCCGCGAAGCATTGAAAAAGCGCTTGACGGCATATGCCCAGGAAGTTGGCCCGGAGCTGGGATTGATGGAGGTTCCGGCCGAGGCCCACGGAGATTAGTAAAGCCATGACCTGCGACCGAGCGCGTTCTCTGTTCTCGCCCTACCTTGACGGCGTCGTGCCTGGCCGG
>Ga0335069_10011629_pt1 | contig 12403 bp, 9 predicted proteins | sample Lox_Sample_11_FD_206714 | JGI IMG/M metagenome (GOLD analysis project Ga0335069, IMG submission 206714) | Soil microbial communities from Loxahatchee National Wildlife Refuge, Florida, United States - Lox_Sample_1.1 | ecosystem: Environmental > Terrestrial > Soil > Wetlands | place: USA: Florida...
TTCTCGGCCTCACGAATTTCGCTTTTGCGCATGTCCTAATCGGAAAACCGGTATCCACTTTTCCGGGATACGCGCCAAGTCGGGCCGGTTGGACCCGAAGGATCGACTATTAGAAATCGGGCCGCCGACCGATGCAAGCCCAGATTGACGCCAGACGGGACGGCGACCCGCCCCTAACTAACCTCGGCAAAACGGTGAAATTCCCGCCGGAGCGCGGTGGCCAGCAGCCCCGGTGCGCCATTGCCGACCGGGCGGTCGTTAATCCGCACCACCGGAAGCACGATTTGGCTGGCCGAAGTGATGAAAGCCTCGCGCGCGGCATAGGCTTCCTCGAGGGTGAAGGGCCGCTCTTCAAGCTTGAGCCCCTGGGCCTTGATCACTTCGAGGAGAACCGTGCGGGTGATGCCGCGCAGGATCGTGGTGTCGGCGGGCCGGGTCACGACCGTGCCGGCGGCGGTGACAATCCAGGCATTGGCCGAGGCCGCTTCCGTCACCGTTCCCTTGGAATCGACAAACCAGGCATCGCGGGCGCCCTGCTCGATCGCGGCCTGCCGCGCCAGCACGTTGGGCAGAAGTCCGATGGTCTTGATGTCGACCCGGCCCCACCGATTATCCGGCACGCCGATCACGGCAATGCCGTTCTCCGCGAGCTTCTCGTTGCGGGCGAGGTTCAAGGGGCGCGCCGTCACCACGATGCTGGGCACGACAGGCACGGTCGGAAAGGCATGATCACGCCGCGCCACGCCGCGGGTGATCTGCAGATAGACGATGCCGTAGCCGATGCGATTGCGGCGGACGACCTCGTGCAAGACGATGTCGAGCGCCCGCAGCGAAATCGGTAGGGCGATGCGCAATTCGGAAAGCGAGCGCTGCAACCGTTCGAGGTGGCGCCGCTGGTCGATGAGGCGGCCGTCCCTCACCTCGCAGACCTCGTAGACGCCGTCGCCGAACTGATAGCCGCGGTCCTCGACATGGACCTTGGCCTGCGCGAGCGGCAGATAGCGCCCGTTGACGTAAGCTATTCGCGACATGGGCTATTCAAAGACCTGGGGCGATGATGCGGGACATCGAGGTCAGTCGATCCCCAGCGCCTTGAGCTTGCGGTGCAGCGCCGAACGCTCCATGCCGACGAATTCGGCGGTGCGCGAGATATTGCCGCCGAAGCGATTGATCTGAGCCAACAGATATTCGCGTTCGAACACTTCGCGCGCCTCGCGCAACGCAAGACTCATCAGATGTTCGCCGCCATTGCCGTTGGGCATGTTCGGAATCATCGACCCGACATCCTGCGGCAGCATGGAAGCCGTGATCACGGCTTCCGGATCGCCGCCGGCAAGGATCATCAGCCGCTCGACGTTGTTGCGCAGCTGCCGCACATTGCCCGGCCAGTCGTGCGACTGCAGTACCGCGAGGGCGTCGGCGCCGACGTTGCGTTTGGGTAAACCGGTCGTCTGCGAAATCTGCCCCATGAAATATTCGACCAGTTCCGGAATGTCCTCGCGGCGCTCGGAAAGCGCCGGTACCTTGATCGGCACCACCGAGAGGCGGTGATAGAGGTCCTCGCGGAATTTTCCGGCGGCGATATCGGCTTCGATATTGCGGCTGGTCGAGGACACGATGCGGACGTCGACGGTGACCTTGGTATTGCCGCCGACGCGCTGGAAGGTCTGGTCGACCAGGACGCGCAAGATCTTGTTCTGCGTCTCCCGAGGCATGTCGGCGATCTCGTCGATGAACAGCGTGCCGCCATGCGCCTCTTCCAGTGCGCCGACCTTGCGGCTGGTCGCGCCGTTGCTGCCGCCCTCGACGCCGAACAGTTCCACTTCCATGTAATCGGGCGTGATCGCAGCGGCATTGATCACGACGAATGGCCCGTTGGCCCGCGCCGAAAGACCGTGAATGGTGCGGGCGGCAAGCTCCTTGCCGCTGCCGGACGGGCCGACAATCAGGATGCGGCTGTTGGTCGGCGAAACCTTCTCGATGGTCTGGCGCAGCTGATTGGCGGCGGGCGAATGCCCGACCAGGGTCGTCGCCAGCGGCGCCAGCTGCTTGAGCTCGCGCACCTCGCGGCGCAGCCGCGAATTCTCCAGCGCCCGTTCGGCGACCAGCAGAAGCCGATCGGCCTTGAACGGCTTCTCGATGAAGTCGTAGGCGCCGCGTTTGATGGCGGAAACCGCGGTTTCGATATTGCCGTGGCCGGAAATCATCACCACCGGCAGTTCGGGATGGTCGGCCTTGAGGCCGTCGAGCAATTGCAGGCCGTCGAGGCGGCTGCCTTGCAGCCAGATGTCGAGAAACACGAGGTTGGGCCGGCGCGCGACCACGGCCGCAAGCGCCTCATCGCTGTCGCGCGCGGTGCGTGTTCCGTGGCCCTCATCCTGCAGAATACCCGCGACCAGTTCGCGGATATCGGTTTCGTCGTCGACGATCAGAATATCAGATGCCATGTCTAAACCGCCGCCCTGTCGCACGTCCGCCGATTATTCGGTCTTTCAATCACTCGGTCGTTTCGTTTCACGGGTCTGTTCATTCCGTTCATTTCGTTCGTCACTCCGCCGCGGCGCGCGGGGCCTCGACCGGCTCGGCGACAAAACGCAGTTGCATCCAGGCGCCGCGTGCGCCCGCAATCTTGTCGGCGGCGTCGCGCAGGTCGAGCTTGCCGCCGTGCTCTTCCAGCACGCGATTGACGATGGCGAGCCCGAGGCCGGTGCCCTTCTCGCGTGTGGTCACATAAGGCTCCAGCAACCGCGCCCGGTTTTCCTTGGGCAGACCGATGCCGTTGTCGATCACATCGATCACGACGTCTTTGCCCTCGCGCACCGCGCTGACGATGATATGGCCGCGACGAAGCTCGTCGGGCGGCACCGCCGCAATCGCCTCGGTCGCGTTCTTCACGATATTGGTGAGCGCCTGCGAGATCAGCCGCCGGTCGAAGCGCGCATTCATCACATCGGCCGGCAATTCGACATTGAAGTCGATATCCGGATGCGCGACCCGCAACAGGAACACCACCTGCCGCACCGTCTCGGCGACGTCCTCGTCGGCGATGACCGCTTTCGGCATCCGCGCAAAGCGCGAGAATTCGTCGACCATGCGCTTGATGTCGTCGACCTGGCGCACGATCGTTTCGGTGCATTGCTCGAACACGGCCGGGTCGTCGGTGATCGACTTGCCGTATTTGCGGCGCAGCCGCTCAGCCGACAACTGGATGGGCGTCAACGGATTCTTGATCTCGTGGGCGATGCGGCGGGCAATGTCGGCCCAGGCCGAAGTCCGCTGCGCCAGAACAAGTTCGGTAATGTCGTCGATGGTGATGACATAGCCGTGCTCGGCTTCGGTGGTCTGTTCGCTGGTGACCCGGACCGAATAATTGCGTTCCTGGCCATTGCGCGACACGGCGATCTGCCGCTGCACCAGGCGCTGATTGCCGCTGCGGGCAGCCTCGAAAATCTCGGCGAGCTCGGGCGCAACCTCCGCCAGCGGCAGGCCGAGCGCCTCGTTCTCGGCGCGGCCGAGAAGCCGCTCGGCCGAGCGATTGACGATGGAAATCCGCCCGTCACCGTTGATGCCGATGACGCCGGCGCTGGCGCCCGACAGCACCGCTTCGGTGAAGCGGCGCCGGCTGTCGATGACGTCGCGGGCGCGCACGATATCCTCGTGCTGCGTGCGCAGTTCCTGCGTCATGTTGTTGAATGTTTCGCCGAGCTGCGCAAGATCGCCTTCGGAACGGCGCACCGGCACCTGGATATTCAGATTGCCGGTCGACACCACATTCGCGGCACCGATCAGGCGGCGAATCGGGGCCACCAGCCGGTTGGCGAAATCGAGCCCGATCCAGGCCGCTGACAGCAGCACGATCAAGGCGATGACCGCGAACATCAAGGCGAAGGCGACCTGAATGCCGAGCCGGCGCGCTTCGAGATTGGCATATTCGCCGACATTCTCCTGTGTAGCGCGCAATTGCTGCACGACGCGAGGGTCGAGAAGGCGCGCCACATAGAGATACATGTCGTCGTAGCCGTGCAGCTTGACGACGGCGGCGACATGGTCGCCTTCGGGAATGAGTGCGACTTGCGGATCGGTTTCGGTGGTCTCGCTCAGCAGCTGCGCCGATGGCAGGACGATCTTCGGTCCCATCGTCACGTCGGCGCGCTCGACCGTCGAGCCGTCGGGCTTGATGATGATGGCGGCCGACAAGTTGCGACCGGTGGCCTGCGCGGTCAGAAAGCGGCGGAACTGGTCGCGATCCTGATCGAAGACCGGCTTGGTGCGACCGAGGTCGTAGGCCATCGCCAGGACCTCGCCACGGATCGCCTGGGCATGTTCGTTGACATAGGCATTGGCGACGATCAGCGACTGTTCGATCATGGCGCGGGTGCGCGTCGAGAAGAAGCGATCGAGGCCGCGATCCAGCGTCGTCGAGGCAACGACCGCGATGAGAATGGTCGGTACTGCGGCGATCACGGCAAACAGGCTGACGATCTGGATGTGCAGCCGGGAGCCGGCGCGGCCGCGCCGGCGGGCCTGCACCACCACCCAGACCTCCCGCCCGATGATGGCGAGCAGCAGGACCCCGGTGACTGCATTGCCGAGCAACAGCTGCTTGACCACCTCGTCGACGGGCGCGATCCAGGTCAGGCCGCCGAGCACTAAGAATGTGGCGGTGGCCCAGAGCAGCGCCAGTCCGAGCGCAATGGCGCCGATCACCCGCGACGAGATCGGCGTCGGGGCTGCAAGCAGCAGGGCGTCGGTCACCACATTGCCGGCGAGCAGCAAGACCACAATTGTCGCCTGAATCAGCGCCCCCGAAGGCACGGCACCGGCACCGCCGCCGTGAACGAGCGCGCGCAGCACGCTGAGCGCCGCCGCCAAAGCGGGAACCGGCTGGATCGGGGTAATCCCGGAAAGAACGACAAGCGTCAGCGCTGCCGAGATGAGCGCGATGCTGTCCGCAAGCGGACCGGCCAGCCATGAGCGAGCCGGCTCCGGGGCGGTGGCCGCAGGTTCGAGCGGAACAACATCATCGACAGTCGACATACGGGCTTCCGGCAACGCGCGACCGCTTGAATTGCAATCAATGTTGAAGGCGAGCGGAAACCAACCACCCGGCCCCGAGTGATGCTTTTATACAACAATGTTGCCCAATTGCGACATTTTCTTGCCGGCGTTTTGCCGAGCAAGATCAACGTGCTCCTCCCTCGAAGATAAGCTCACCGAACAGTGCCGGCCGGTGCTCGAGCGAGCGGCGCCTCGGCGCCGAAGTTGGGCCTTGGGTTGTGCCGTCGTCCGCGAGGAACTTCGCGCTCTAGGAGCCCGTGGGCCTCCCGCGCAATCCGCGTCACGACCTCGGCGGCAGGAGGGATGCCATTCATTAGGGCGAGGATCCCGTCCCGTCGGCAGCGGCCGTTCGGCAACCGAATTCGTGTCTTTCCGGGCTTGTTCAGGTCGCTGTTGCAGGAATGAGCTTGTCGAACTTCCGCTCCTTAAGGTGCTGATCGAGGCCCCAGCGCTCCACTTGTTGCATGATTTCGTCGAACTCCGCCCGCGGCACCGGCTCATAAACAAAGCGCTCGCCGCGGCTGAATTTGCTGAAGTCCCACGACTGGTCCTGGAACTCGGCGGGTATCGAGAGCTTCCAGAGCGGAAGAAATCGCTTGAGATCGGCTTCAAGCGCGTCCTCGGCACGATCGAGCGCTCTGAGATATCTGGCAAGCGTATCGGCCGGCATGTCATCGGGCACCCACCAGATCGTATGGAACGTGTCCTCGATGATGGAACGCAAGCCGAGCTGCTTGGCCATATCGATCTGCGGCGGCAACAGGCTGGCTGCTTCCACCTTGCCGTCCAGCAGCGCGGACAGGCGCGCGCCGAACCCGCCGACATTCAGAGTCTTGATGTTCGCCAGCGGCAGATACTTTTCCAGCCGGTACGGCACGTTGAAATGGCTTCCGGCCCGCATGCCGACGGCGACTTCGACATCTTTCAGGTCTTCGGGCCGCCTGATCTGCGAGTCCGGCCGCACGAAAATGCCCCAAGGTGAGATGCCGTAAGAATCGGGGACGAACTTCCCCATTCCGGCGCTGGCATTGCAAACGCTGCCCCAGGCGCACGCGCCCTGGATGACCGAGCGACCTTCCGAGAACGGCCGGTCCTGCGGCCGGTCGAAATATTGCAGGTCCTTCCAGCTGCTTTGCGTTCCGCGGAACGTCTTCATGTCGAATTCGAGATCGAGACCTTCGTCGCGGAAGAAGCCTTCCTGCATGGCGACGAAATCGTTGAGCCCCATTCCTTTTGGCGCGACGGAGACTTTCACCGTCATGACTGTCCTCCCGGTGGGCGGCGGCCCTTGTACTCTATTATGTAACGCGTACTGTATTACGTAACGAGCGACGGTCAAGACACGTCGCGGTTAGCGCAAGGAACCTCCTTCATGAAGACGACGCGGAACCGGGCGATCCGCAGCGGTGCGACCGATCGTGGCGGCGTCCAGTCGGTGACGATTGCGGCGCGGATCCTCAATGCGCTCGCCGCCGCGGGCAGCAGCGTGGCTCTGCGAAGGCTTGCCGCGGATACCGGATTGGCCCGCGGCAAAGTGCATCGCTATCTGCTCAGCCTGCGGCGCGCCGGTCTGGTTTCGCAGCAGGCCAATACGAGCCAGTATCAACTTGGGCCGCAGGCGATTGCCATCGGGCTCGCGGCGCTGCGCGGCGTCAATCCGGTGGCTGAAGTGTGTGGCGCCCTGGCCGCACTGCGCGACAGGATTAATCAGACTGTGACAGCCGCGGTGTGGAGCGAGGCCGGTCCGGTGCTGGTCGCCATGCAAGAGAGCGATCATTGGCTGACCATGAATATCCGCGTCGGATCGAGGTTGCCGCTGCTGACCTCGGCGATCGGGCGTATCTTTCTCGCCCATTTGCCGAAGGCGGAAGTTGCCTCACTCGTTGCCGCCGAGCGCAAGGCGGCGCAAGCGCGCGGAACCGATTTGCCGACGACCGAAGCGATCGAAAGCGTGATCGATGAGGTTCGAAAAAGGCGACTGGCGCGCGTGCCGAGCGCGATCATTCCGGGCATCGATGCCGTTGCGGCCCCGGTCTTCGATTTCGCCGACAACCTCGTCGCCGTGATCTGCGTTGTGGCCCGGTCGGAAGCCGAGATCACCGGCTGGAGCGGGACTGCCGTGCGCGCACTCAGCGAAATCGCCACGGACCTGTCCGCGCGGCTCGGTCATCAGTCGCCGATCAAGCAACGCGATCGGATCGCGACAGGCGCAAAATCCCGCGCTCTCCGCCGCACCGCATAGCGCGACATTCGGCCGCTTAATTGCCGCCGGTGCGATAGACCTGGATGTCCAGGTCGCGGATCTTCTTGCGCAATGTGTTGCGGTTGACGCCGAGGAGGTCGGCGGCGCGGATCTGATTGCCGCGCGTCGCCGTCAAGGCCGCCGACAACAGCGGGCCCTCCACCTCGCGCAGAATGCGGTGATAGAGCCCGGGCGGCGGCAGGCCGTCGTCGAAGCTGGAGAAATAGCGCGCCAAGTGACGCTCGACCGAGCTGGACAGGTTCTCGTCACCGCTCTTGCTGTCGCCGGGCGCCACTAAAGCGGGCTGCGCCAGTTCGGCATCGATGACCGCAGCGGTGATGGTTTCCTGCGGATAAAGTGCGGCGAGCCGCCGGGCGAGATTTTCCAGCTCACGCACATTGCCCGGCCAGCGGTGACGCTTGAGGCGATCGAGCGCCGCCTGATCGATCTGCTTGGGCGGCAGCCCTTCGCGTTCAACCAGCGTAAAGAAATGCCTGATCAGGTCGGGAATATCTTCGGTGCGTTCGCGCAGCGGCGGCAGGCGCAGCGGCACGACATTGAGGCGGAAGAACAGATCCTCGCGGAACAGGCCCTGCTGAATCAGCTGGCGCAGATCCTTGTTGGTCGCCGCGATGATGCGTACGTCGGCCTTGATCGGGGTGCGGCCGCCGACTGTGGTGTATTCGCCCTGTTGCAGTACGCGAAGGAGCCGCGTCTGCGCCTCCATCGGCATGTCGCCGATCTCGTCGAGAAACAGCGTGCCGCCCTCGGCCTGTTCGAAACGGCCGGAGCTGCGGGTATTGGCGCCGGTGAAGGCGCCCTTCTCGTGGCCGAACAGTTCCGACTCGATCAGATCGCGCGGGATCGCCGCCATGTTGATGGCGACGAACGGCCCGGTGCGGCGTTTCCCGTAGTCGTGCAGCGCACGCGCCACCAGCTCCTTGCCGGTGCCGGACTCGCCGGAAATCATCACCGTGAGGTCGGTCTGCATCAGCCGCGCCAGCACGCGGTAGATTTCCTGCATCGCCGGCGAGCGGCCGACCAGCGGGATGGATTCGAAGTCCTCGATCTTGGCCGGCTGCCGCGCCTTCTCCTTCGGTTCCGACAGCGCACGGCCGACAATGGCGATGAGCTCCTTCAAATCGAAGGGCTTTGGCAAATATTCGTAGGCGCCGCGCTCCGAGGCGCGAATGGCCGTCATGAACGTATTCTGCGCGCTCATGATGATGATCGGCAGATCCGGCCGCGACTTCTTGATCCGCGGCAACAGATCGAATGCGCTCTCGTCCGGCAACACCACATCACTGATGATGAGATCGCCGTCGCCCTGGCTGATCCAGCGCCACAGCGTCGCGGCATTGCCGGTCGAACGCACTTCATATCCAGCGCGCGACAGCGCCTGATTGAGCACTGTCCGGATCGCCGCGTCGTCGTCGGCAACGAGAATGCTTCCAGCGGGCATCAACGATCCCCTTGCGGTTTGGCGGCGCCATCCGGTTCGGCGGCCTCGCTATTCGGTGCGGCGTATTTCGGCATCAGAATGCGGAACATGGTGCGGCGCGATTGCGACTCGCATTCGATGATGCCGCCGTGATCGCCGACGATCTTGGCCACCAGTGCCAGGCCGAGACCCGATCCGGTGGGCTTGGTGGTGACAAAGGGATCGAACAGATGCGGCATCAGTTCATCGGGTACGCCCGGTCCGTTGTCGCGAACGCCGAATTCGAGCGGCAGCGAGACGCGGGCATTGGCGCCGGGCAAGGACAGCCGCACGCCCGGACGGAACGCGGTCGTCAGCACGATTTCGCCGCCGGTCGCGTTCTCGCCGATCGCTTCGGCGGCATTCTTGATCAGGTTGAGAAAGACCTGCACCAGCTGGTCGCGGTTAGCGAGAACCGGCGGCAGCGACGGATCGTATTCCTCGATGAATTTGATGTGGCGGGCGAAGCCCGATTGCGCCAGCCGGCGGACGTGATCGAGCACGACATGGATGTTGATCGGCTCGCGCTCGACCGGACGCTCGTCGCTGAACACCTCCATCCGATCGACCAGCTTCACGATTCGATCGGCTTCGTCGCAAATGAGCCGTGTCAGCGTGCGGTCATCGTCGTCGACGGATTGTTCCAGCAACTGCGCCGCGCCGCGGATGCCGGACAGAGGATTCTTGATCTCGTGCGCCAGCATGGCGGCGAGCGCGATCACCGAACGCGCGGCGCCGCGATGGGTGAGCTGGCGATCCATCTTGTCGGCGATGGTGCGTTCCTGCAGCATCACCACGACATGATCGGGTTGCTCGGGCAGCGGCGCGACATGAAGATCGACAAGCCGATCTCCGGGATTGCGCGGCGTGCCGAGGTCGACCTTGTACTCGTTCACGGCGGCGCCGCGGCGGCGCACCTGCTCGATCAAGGCGATGAGCGGACTGCCGAACGGTACCAGGTCGCGCAGCAGATGGCGTCGCAGCAAGGACACCGAAACTTCAAAGAACGATTCCGCGGCGACGTTGGCGTCGGTCACTTTGCCGTCAGGCGAGACGACGATGACGGGATGCGGCAGGGCGTTCAGGACAGCATCGGCCGCCGAAGGAGTCAGCAAGGGCTCTACCGCGCTCATGCGGCGCGCCTCGAAGGCATGCTTTTGCCGGCGCCGTTGCCTTGGCAAATGCTATGTAAAATCAAGTACGTAACCATCGAACTGTGAAACCGGCTTCAGGTCTTTTGCGTTGCTGCCCACACAATAGGCATTAATTAGCATGTGCATAGAGTTTAGCCAAATCGTCGGGCAGCGCAAGTGCTGCACTGCAATATCCCTAATCTGTGCAAATCTGGTCACGCCATGCCGTTTTCATTGCCGCAGCCGCTTACGTGCCGCTTCGCACGACATGCCGACATGCGCTAAGGCATGCCGATCGTGAAGTGATCAGAATTGACTGCCCAAATTGAGATCAGAGCATTTATGACAGAATTGGTCGCAGCCGTTATCGTTGCCGGAGGCCGCGGCGAGCGTGCTGGCAGGGGCATCCCGAAACAATATCGCGACATTGCCGGCGAGCCGATGATCCGCCCTGCACTGCGCGCCTTTCTCGATCATGCCGGGATCGGCGTGGTGCAGCCCGTCATCGGCGCCGCCGATGCGGCCGCGTTTCGCGCGGCAACATCCGGCTTTGACAAGATGGCGACTCCTGTTCAGGGCGGCGCGACGCGCCAAGCTTCCGTGCGCGCCGGACTCGAGGCGCTGGCAAGCCGCTCGCCGGCGCAGTCCCCTGCCCTCGTGCTCATTCATGACGCCGCGCGCCCGTTTCTCACCTCCGCCCTGATCGATCGGGCCATCGCCGCCGCCAAAGCAACTGGCGCCGCGGTGCCGGGCATTGTGGTCGCAGATACGGTGAAGCAAATCGACGCCGCCTCGGTCGTGACCGAGACACTCGATCGCAATCGCTTAAGGATCATCCAGACCCCGCAGGCTTTCGCGTTCGAGCCGATCCTGCAGGCGCATCGGCGCGCGGCCGCGGCGGGACTCGAAAATTTCACCGACGACGCGGCGCTTGCCGAATGGGCGGGGCATCGCGTCAGTGTCTTCGAAGGCGAAAGCGGGAATGTGAAAGTGACGACCAGCGACGATTTTGCCCGCGCGGAACTCGCGCATCTGGCCGCCCTGGCCGATATCCGCATCGGCTCCGGCTTTGACGTGCACGCTTTCGCCGACGGCGATCATGTGATGCTCGGCGGCGTGCGCATCCCGAATGCGCGCGGCGTGACCGGACATTCGGATGCCGACGTGGCGCTGCATGCGCTGGTCGATGCCATTCTCGGCGCGCTTGGCGACGGCGATATCGGCTCGCATTTTCCGCCCAGCGATCCGCAGTGGAAAGGCGCGTCGTCCGACCGCTTTCTCGCGTTCGCTTGCGAGCGGGTCCGCGCCCGCAAGGGCATCATCGCCAATCTCGATGTGACCGTGGTCTGCGAAGAGCCGCGCGTCTCGCCGCATCGCGACGCCATGCGCGCGCGCATTGCCGAGATCGCTGGCATTTCGCCCGACCGCGTCGCCGTCAAGGCAACTACCAGCGAGAAGATGGGTTTTACCGGCCGCGGCGAAGGCATTGTGGCGATGGCGACGGCGACCGTCCGTCTGCCGTGGTCGGCCTGACATGGCGCGCGGGACCACCGCCGCGGATGTGCGCCGGATGGCGCGGCGCGTGCTGGATCTTTGCCGAGCGCGTGGCTTGCACGTCGCGACGGCGGAGTCGTGCACCGGCGGTCTCGTGGCCGGCGCGCTGACCGAGATCGCCGGTTCTTCGGACGTGGTCGACCGCGGTTTTGTCACTTATTCCGACGAAGCGAAGCAAGCGATGCTTGGCGTGCCGGCCTCAATGCTCAAGCGTCACGGCGCCGTCAGCAGCGAGACGGCTGCGGCAATGGCCAAGGGCGCCTTGAAGAATTCGCTGGCCGATATCGCTGTCTCGATCACCGGCATTGCCGGACCCGGCGGCGGCAGCAAGAAGAAGCCGGTCGGGCTGGTTTATTTTGCCGCCGCACGCCGTGGCGGCAAGCGTCTCGCGCAGCGTCGGCTTTACGGCGAGATCGGGCGCAGCCGGGTGCGCGCATTCTCGGTCGTGCAGGCGCTTGCGATGATCGAGACACTCGCCAAAGCGCCGCGCCGCTGAACCGGCAGCTACCTGCCCCACACGCCTTCAGGCGGCGGCATGAAGACTCGCTTGTCGCCAAATCCTGGATACGGATACCAACGTCCGGGCGCCCAATAGACGGTCGGGCCGGCAGTATCGGGGCCGGTCAAGCTTCCATAGATACTGTCGGACATGTCGCCGGGCATGTATCCATCCGGCGCCGTTCGATAGCCGTATTGCGACATCGCGCCGGCGCGCTGCGCCGGATATGGGCGAAGTGATGCAGGCGGAGATTGATCAACAGCCTGCGCGACCTGCGCCGGCCGAGTGCCCGATCCTGGGGGATGCTCCGCCGCCGCCAGATGCGGCTTCACAACTGGTTGCGATTTATCTGCGACATGCCGCGAGGCATTGATCCCGGTCAAAACGAGACCGACAACGACCACACTGGCAACCGCGAGCGGGGGTTTGGCCAAAGT
>Ga0335069_10011630_pt1 | contig 12402 bp, 11 predicted proteins | sample Lox_Sample_11_FD_206714 | JGI IMG/M metagenome (GOLD analysis project Ga0335069, IMG submission 206714) | Soil microbial communities from Loxahatchee National Wildlife Refuge, Florida, United States - Lox_Sample_1.1 | ecosystem: Environmental > Terrestrial > Soil > Wetlands | place: USA...
CGGCAGCGATTCGAACAACTGCATACGCGTTATTCCGAAATCCAGAAGCAGGAACTCGATCCGCTGGCCGAGCTGCGTGCGATGGCGCAGGCGTATATCGAGCATCAGCTCGAATCGCGCGAGCTTTTCCTGACGCAGCAATCCGTCGGATACGCGCAAATCAAGAAACGGCTGCATCGCCTGTCCGAAATCGAGCACTTCAACAGCGTGATGCAGTTGGGTCATGAAGTTTTCGATCAATGGGCGAAGTCGGTCGCGCGCGTTTACGATATCGGATTGATACCGCGTACCTTCGATTCCGCCACCAGCGCCGCAGTCCTGTGGGCGAGTCTCAATGGCGCGTTTCTGCTGACCGGCCAGGAAAACGTATTCCAGGAATTCACCGGGTTGAACCCGACCGATTTCGTCGAGCGCGCATTCACCTTTCATCTTCAGGCCGCGCGCGCTCTGGCGGAACATCCTGCTCAACCTGGCAAGCATCCCCAAACGCCATCGGAGGCAAACACAACAGAAGCAATCGCCGGCAATCCTGTCGCCGGCGCCGAAAAGAGCGAGGAGCAGCAAAAGAGCGAACAAGACAACGCTGAAGCGAACCCTTAGCCGGGACGCGTTCACACGCGAAAGGAGACGCCTTCATGAAATTTACGTGGTTCCACCTGATGCCCTACCGGTTTCTGCCGGAGGACTTCAAAGACAAATACCGCAGCGTATGGGTCGATATTCCGCAAAAGCTCTACGACCCCAGGCTCGGCCATCGCCTCTATAACGATTATCTCGATCAGCTCGAGTTCGCGGACCGGATGGGCTTCGACGGGCTCGGCGTCAACGAACATCATCAGAACGCCTACGGGATGATGCCGTCGCCGAACATCATGGCGGCCTCGCTCGCGCGCCGCACACGCAACGCGAATCTCGTAGTGCTGGGAAATTCGATAGCGCTCTATAATCCGCCGATCCGCGTCGCCGAAGAATTCGCGATGCTCGACGTAATCTCGGGCGGGCGACTGATCGCGGGTTTCCCGGTCGGCACCTCGATGGACGACAACTTCTGCTACGGCGAAGTCCCCGCGACGCTGCGCGAAAAATACTACGAAGCGCACGATCTCATCACGAAAGCCTGGAAAGAAACTGAAATCTTCGCCTTCAACGGCAAGTACACGAAACTGCGCTACGTCAACCTGTGGCCCAAGCCGATCCAGAAGCCGCATCCTCCGATTTGGATTCCGGGCGGCGGCTCGGTCGAGACCTACGATTTCTGCGCCGACCACGCTTACCAGTACAGCTTCCTGTCCTACTTCGGTTACATCGCGGGCAAGAAAGTCGCCGACGGATACTGGGAAGTGATGGCGAAGAAGAACAAGCCGCTCAATCCGTATTCGATGGGCTTCGCGCAGGTCGTCGCCGTATCCGAAACCGACGAGCAGGCCGAGAAGGATTACTCGGCCCACATGGATTATTTCTACAATCGATGCCTGCACGTCTATAACGGCTTCGCCGACGCGCCGGGCTATCGGACAGTCAAGACGATCAAAGCCGGCATTCTCGGACAGGTTGGGGACCAGGCCGCGCTGCGACGCGAAGGGCTCAAGTGGAAAGACTTTATCGAGCAGGGCTACGTGATAGCCGGCTCGCCCAAGACCGTGCGCGATCGTCTGACCGATGCGCTCAAGTCGCTCCGATGCGGACATCTGATGATGCTGATGCAGCTTGGATCGATGCCGCCGGAGCTGGTGCGCAAGAGCACCGAGCTGTTCGCGCGCGAGGTCATGCCCCACATGCGCAGCCTGTGGAGCGAATGGGAAGACAAGTGGTCGCCCAAACGCCTGCCGGAGGATGAATTCCAGAGGCCCGCGCCGGTCGACTTCGAACTCAAGGTCCCCAGATCCACCAACGGAGCATCACGCCCCGCGGCTCAAGTTTCCGCCGAGGCACGGAGCGCGAAATGAACACGACCCAGACACTTGCGAATGGAAAATTCTCCGTGGAGATGCAGGTCTACGGGAGCGGCGAGCCGCTTTTCTTCCTGCATGGCGCTGCGGGACTGAGCGGCTTCGAGACTTTTCTCGAAGAGCTTGGCCGCGATTTCAAGGTTTACGCACCGCATTTCCCGGGATTCGGCGAATCGACCGGGAACGAGCATATCGACGACGTAATCGATGCGGCGCTCTTCTACCACGAACTGATGGACTCGCTCGGAATCGCTTCGGCGAATTTCGTCGGCCATTCGATGGGCGGGATGTTCGCCTCGGAAATTGCCGCCCTCGATAACAGCCGCGTGAAGAAGCTGGTGCTGGTAGGTCCGGCCGGATTCTGGCTCGATGCGCATCCGATTCCCGATATCTTTGCGGCGCAGCTCACCGAGCTTGCTCCGCTCCTGTTCGACGATCCTAACAGTCAGTTGGCGCAGGCCTTCACCGCGATTCCGTCGGACATGAAGGCGCTCGAAGTGATGTATATCGAGCGCGTCAAGCGGTTTGCGACGGCATCGAAGTTCCTGTGGCCGCTTCCGGATCGCGGACTCAAGAAGCGCGCCTATCGGATCAAGTCGCCTACGCTCGTGCTATGGGGCGCATCGGACAAGCTGATCCCGCCGGCGTACGCGAAGGAGTTCACGAGCAGAATCGCGGGCGCAAGAGAACAGCTCATCAAGGATGCGGGCCACATGCTGCCGTTCGAGCAGCAGGCCGCGTTCTGCAAAGCCGTGCGCGATTTCTGCAAGGGATAGTTTTTCAGACGGGAACCACGAACCAGCGGGCGCGGGCGATATCCCCCGCGCCCGCTTCGTTATCCAATCACTCCGACTCGAAATCCCAGACTGTCGCGTCGCAGACCGGGCGATACCCAATCTCCTGATAGATGTGGTTGGAGGTTGGGTTCGCGAGATCAGTGTAGAGAAAACAGAACTTGCGTCCGCGATCGAGCATCAGTTGACTAACGGCCGCAACGCCAGCGCTGGCATACCCACGCCCGCGAAGCTCAGGAGGCGTGTAAACCCATCCGATTCTGATTCCGTTTGGCGTCGGTCCCGAAAATGCGACCATCGACACGGGGCGCTCAAGCTTCCAGAAGAACAAACCTTCGTCGCGCTGCCCCATGAACCTCATCGGATCCGGCGGCGCCTGGTCCTCTCCGACGTCTCTGTTGAACGCCACCATCCAGTCACCAGCAAACGCAACGTCCTCGGCATTTCGCGCGTCACACAAATGGAGCGAGCCCGCAACCGGGCGCTGCGGGATGACGCCATCGAGGCGATAAATCCGCTGAGACTGTACGCGCCTCATCCTGGCTCTGCTTAGCCCCGTCCATGCGCGGCCAAACATCTCTGCCTCGTACGACGGAGCTGTGACACCCGGCACAATATATCGCGCCGAATGCAGCTCGCGAGCGAGAAAAGAAACGGCCGAAGCGCTCGCAGACGTTGAAAGAATCAATCGCCGGGGCGGCGTTCTAATCGCCACCAGCTGAACGCGGTTTTTATCCTCCACGGAAAGGAGCAAAGGGGATTCGTCGCTAAACTGCTGAACACCGTTGACTATTCCCGCTATGATTCCGAGCGGCAGGTTATTCTCAGCTTCTTTCTCTGAAAGGAAGGGAGTGACTCGGGAACGGAAGGAGTCTACGTCGGTTTCGTAGCGAATCTGCAGCGCCATAGGAAATCGATCGTAACATCTAGTGTGGTGTCCCGTAAATTCTTTATAGCGATCGCAGGTGGTATGAGATTCTTCGCTCCGCAGACTCCGCTCAGAATGACAAACAAAAGCGAGCACTTTCTGTCATTCTGAGCGAAGCGAAGAATCTCATTCCACGACGTTCGTTCCTCAACTTACTTGCGGGACACAACACCAGGTCACCAAGCAAACAAAACGACGATACTCGCCCCTCGGAGCCTCATGATCGCATATCCGCGGTTGCGCCTGCGGGGACGAACCACAGCATGTATTGATACGGCAGGAACCTCTCTTCCTTGTCGAGGCGATAGCCGGCGCGCGAGAACTCGTCGATCGCCTGTTGGCGTGCGACCTTATGCTCCGGCGGAGGGCCGACCGGAAGCTTCTCTTTCTTGAAATCGACGAGCACGATCACGCCGCCCTGCTTGAGCGCGGGCGTGAGGCGCTTCAGATACTCGACATGATTTTCGATGTGATGGTACGCGTCGCACATGAAGATGACGTCGGAGGAATGCGGCGCAAGGCCGGGATCGTCGGGCTTAACAACACGCGCTTCGTAGTTGGCCAGACCAAGTTTCTTCGCCTGGCTGTTCATGTAATCGACCAGCCCGGGTTCGATATCTAATCCAATCGCCTTTCCGTCCGGCGCGACCGCTTTCGCGAATCGACGCGTGAAGTAGCCGCTGCCCGCTCCGATATCGACGATGGTTTCTCCCGGTTTGAGTCCGAGCGCCGCGACTACCTCGTCGGGCTTCTGCCATTTGTCGCGCTCGGGGTCTTCGAGCCATTTGACCTGCTGCGCCACGTCGGAGAAAGCGTGATGCGCCGACGGCACATTGTGTTGCTGTGCGTTGGCCACTTTTGCGAGCAACACGGTCGCCGCGACGATCGCAATTGGAAGCTCACGAAACCCGATGGAAGTACGCATCGCCAGCACCTCGTCAACCAATCTGAGAACCGCGCCGTCGCAGCCAAATTGCTGAATCCAAACGCGGAAGACGGACGCCCGGTTCAGGAGAAAAACAGGCGAATACTCAATGAAATCAAGCGGTTAGCATGTGCTCATTTGGGTTCGTTTGGTAATTTTCAGATATTCCACCCTTCGCTGCCGGAGCAGGAAAATTCGACCAACCGACGGCTCTTTGCGCCGTCCGCAAACGATCATTACAGATTTCGAGCGGACGCTGAAATGAGAATTAAGCCGAACCAGGGGCGTCTTTTTGCAGTTGTGCGACGCGAAGGGTGCCGCAATCATCAGGACAGGGCAGCCCGCGCGGGCGGCTCTGAAAGGCGGAAACGATGGACGCAATCGAAGCGATATTGTCGCGCAAGGTTCAGCGCGCGTTCTCAACCCGCGCCGTGGAAAAGGAAAAGCTCGCAAGGATTGTCGACGCGGGCCGTCACGCGATGAGTGCGCGCAACCTGCAGCCGTGGCAGTTTATCGTCGTAACCGATCGCGAACGCCTCAAAGCGATCGGAGCGCTGTGCAGCACGGGCAGATTCGTCGCCGACGCGCCCTCCGCGATCGTGATTCTCAAGGACCTGAGCAATACGCGATGGGCCGATATCGATTGCGCGCAGGCGGTTCAGAACATGGCGACAGCAGCGTGGTCGCTGGGCCTGGGCACATGCTGGGTCGGAAATTTCGATTCCGCGAAGCTCTCTGAGATGCTCGGCGTTACCGACGGATGGGGCATCTTCACGATCCTGCCGTTCGGCTATGCGAGCGAGAGTAATCCGCCGCAGGCGCGCCCGCTGAAGCCCCGTCGCGAAATCGTCCACTTTGAGAAGCACGGCGCAACGCGATCGAGCTAGTGCGGCCCCTGGTGTGGCGACCCGCAAATGGGTTTCAAAATGACCTCCAGGCATCGCACCGGAAATAATCCGCCGCTTCATAACGAGCGGAAACATCCAGCCGAGATGCTCATGCTTCTCGATCTCCGCTACACTCTGTCGCGCAATGAACCAAAGCATCATCGCGCGCGCGGGTGCGTCGAGCGCCAGGCAGGCGGTCGCTGCGGTAGTCGCGATTGCGATTGTCGTCCTGGCGCTCTCGCTGTATCGCCTCGGCGCGCACGATGTATGCGGCGGAGACGAGGGCGTCGAAGCGATAGCGGTTCAGCAGATGGTTGAGCGCGGGCGGCTGATGTTTCCACTGGAAAACGGAACTCAGCCGATGTTTAAGCCGCCGCTGTTTCATTGGACGGCGACCGGAATCGATCGCGCGCTTGGCATAACCAAAGTCGATGCGTTCAATCTGCGTCTGGCGTCTGTTCTATACGGCACAGCTGGCGCGATTCTCGTGATGATCTTCGCATATGCGATGCTCGGGCTCGATGGCGCGGCTGTGGCAGGGCTGACTCTCGCGGCATCCTATCAGTACATAACGCAGGCGCGTTACGGACGCGTCGACATGACGCTCGCGTTTTTCGAAACGCTCACGCTGCTGGGGTTCTTGTGGTGGTTCGATGCGCCACCGCGGGTCGTTCGAAATCCGGTCGGCGGCGCGATGGCGGAACGCAGCGTCGCCTCGGAATATGCGCAATATCTGTGCGCGCTCGCGATTGGACTGGCGGTTCTGGCCAAAGGTCCCGTCGGCGCGATCCTGCCCGCTGCCGCGATGGGCATCTTCGTGATTTCGGAGCATCGTATCGCCGAGTTTTTCCGCCGGCTCTCCCCCGGCGCTATCGTCGTCGCGATCCTGACCGGGGCGAGTTGGTATCTCGCTTGTTATTTCGGCGGACGCTACGGATTCTTGAATCGGCAGCTCGGCGACGAAAATTTCGGGCGTTTTTTCGGATCGCTCGGAACGATGTCGCCCTTCTATTACGTCGTCCCGCTCTTCTTCAATTCCGCGCCGCTCAGCACGCTGGCGCCCGTCGCGGTATTCCTCGCGATGACGGCGCGGCGTCCGTCGCCGACCGAGTCCGCCCTCGACCCCGGGGCGCGGCGCGAATTCGACGCGATGCGTCTGTTTGCGATTTTCTGGATCGTCACCGTCGTGTTCTTCTCGATCGCCGCGTACAAGCGCAGGTCCTATCTGCTTCCGCTGTGGCCCGCGTCAGCGCTGATGATCGCCTGGATGGTGAAGCGTGCGTCCTCGCGAATCGGAGGCCGGGTCATGATCGGAGGATACGCGAGCCTCTGCGCGATTCTGATAGTCGTCAACTTCTTCTATATCCCGCATCGCGAGGTCCGGGAGTGCGGCGGCGATTCGTTTCGTCCGGCTGCCGAGGAAATCGCGCGCGTGGTCGGTCCCGATGAGCCGCTTTTCACGTATGGATTCACCGAGGAAATTGCGCCCCTGCTCTTCTATCTCGATCGCGACGCCCCGGGAATTACGGGCAAGCTGGGCGATGCTCCGCCCGGCTATATAATCGTTCCCGCCAAAGTCTGGGCGAAAAGCAAAGCCGAGGCTTTGGATCTCGAACCCGTCCTGGAAAGCTCTCATGGAACGCGCGACCTCATTCTGCTGCGCCATGGAAAGGTTTACGCCGGGATTTGACGCATCGGGCGCGGGCGTCGTATAACCCCGCGCAAAGCGCGGTATCGCAAAAATGACCAAGCTCTTTCGCCGAAATCTCATCCTCGTGTTGGTATGCGCGTTCGCCGGCCTTTTCGTTCCGAAGCTCGCGTCCGCACAACTTCCCGCCGACCAAATGACCACGCTCAAGCTCGGAGATCCCACGCCCGAGTGGGTATACGTCCTCGACGTGCAGTTTCCGGTGCTTTCGAGCAAGGTCTGGATCATCGATGGCGCCACGAACAAGATGCTCGGGCAGGTCAGCAGCGGATACGTCGCGAACTTCGAAGTCTCGCCCGATCACAAGGAACTCTACACGGCCGATACGTTCTACTCGCGCGGATGGCGCGGCGATCGAAACGACTTCATAACGATTTTCGACGCTCACACGCTTCAGGTCACGGGCGAAGTCGCGATTCCGCCCAAGCGCTTGCTGATCATTTCCAAGCGCAACGTCACCGCGGTAACGCCCGATGGAAAATTCCTGCTGATTTCGAACATGACGCCCGCGACTTCGGTCAGCGTCGTCGATCTCAAGGCGCGCAAGTTCGCGGGCGAGATAGACACTACCGGATGCACGCAGGTGTTGGTGGGCGGAAATCGACGCTTCTCATCAATCTGCGCGGACGGTGCGATGCTCTCCGTGACGATCAACGACAAGGGCAAAGAGGTCGGCCGCAAGCGCAGCCCGCAGCTTTTCGATCCGGACAAGGATCCGTTGTTCGATCAGCCCGCGATGGCTGGGGGAATGATCTTTTTCGACAGCTATCATGGCCAGATTTTACCGATTGATATCTCGGGCGAGCAGGCTGCTGCGCAGCCGGCATGGTCGGTTCTCGGCGACGCGGACAAGGGTTGGCGTCCGGGGGGATGGCAAACGATCGCGGCTTCCGCCGACGGCTCGAAGCTTTACGTCCTGATGCATCAGGGCGGCGAGTGGACGCATAAGCAGTTCGGCAAGGAAGTCTGGGTCTTCGACGCGAAGACGCATCAGCGTCTGGAAAAGATCACGCTGACGACGCCGGGCTATTCGATCCGAGTGACCAACGAGCCCAAGCCGCTGCTCTTCAATCTCATTCTCGCGCCTGAGCCGAAACTCGAGACCTACGCGTCAGCCGATGGCAAGTGGACTTTACGCTCGACATTCAAGGACTTTCTCTCTCCATTTCTTCTTTATGGGCCTTGAGATTCCATCGATCGATCCGGTCCTCGGATGGGTCGCGGCGCTCGGCGTCGCAGCCATCTTCGTGGGATCGTCGGCGATTAAGCTCGCCAATCTGACGGCCTTTCGCGCCGCGCTGAGTGATTATCGTATCGTTCCCGAGAGTATCGAGCTTCCGGTCGCGGTCGCGATTCCGCTCGGCGAAATGATCGGGGCGACGGGAATCCTGCTGAACGCAGAGCGCGCCCTTGCGGGTTCGCTTTTGATCGTGCTCCTGGCCGTTTTCAGCATCGCGATTGGCGTGAATATCGCTCGCGGGCGGCGCGATATCGACTGCGGATGCTTCGGGCCTGCTCTCAAGCAGACGCTCAGCGCGTCGATGCTCGTGCGCAATGGCGGGCTCGTTGCGCTGTGCGCGATCGCGATAGCGCCGCGCTCGGATCGCGCGCTCGGATTTCTGGACGTCACGACGATTGCCGCGGGCGCAGTCGCGCTCGTGACCCTTTACGTCAGCATCAATTTCCTGATGGCCAACGCTCCCAGGCTCAGGGAATTCGAGGCGCGTTATGCTTGAGGCGCTGGTCATATCGCAGGTGATCCTGTGGATCGTCGTGATCGCGCTGAGCGCGATCGTGATGGCGCTGGTCAGGCAAATCGGCGTGCTGCACGAGCGAGTCGCGCCGATGGGCGCGCTTACGATCGATCACGGCCCCAAGATCGGCGAGGTTGCGCCGGTGTTTGAGCTTGCCGCCGTGGGCGACGCCGGAAAAATCCGGGTGGGCGCATCCGATGCGAACGGCAAGGGCACGCTGCTGATGTTTGTCTCGCCGACCTGCCCGGTGTGCAAGAAGATGATTCCGATTGTGAAATCGGTCGCGAAGGAGTCGGAGAAATTCATTCCGGTCTTCGCGAGCGACGGCGACGAACCCGAACAGGAACGCTTCGCCCGCGAAAATAATCTCGCGCCCTATCCTCTCGTGCTCTCGCGCGAGCTCGGAACCACATACCAGGTAGCAAAGCTGCCCTACGCAGTTCTGATCGATGCGAACGGAATCGTGCGCGCGAAGGGACTCGTGAACACGCGCGAGCATCTGGAAAGTCTCATTCAGGCTGAGGAATTCGGGGTGGCTTCGCTCCAGGACTACTTGAAGGATCGCGTCGCATCGGAAAAGATGGCGGCGGGCAACGGGCAAAGGAAACATCATGGACAGATTCGTTGAGCATCTGAGCCGCAAAGTGGCGCAACGCACCTCGCGCCGAAGTTTCCTCGCGACGCTGGGAACGATGATGCTTGGCGCATTCGCGTTTCCCTTGCTCCCGGTCGATCGCGTCGCTGCACGGGCCGAAGCTGCCGACAACAAGAACGACGACACGACCTGCGAATACTGGAAATACTGCGCAATCGACGGCTACCTCTGTACCTGCTGCGGCGGCAACTCGCACGATTGCCCGCCCGGCGCGACGCCTTCTCCGACCTCATGGGTCGGCACATGCCACAATCCGGGCGATAATCGCGACTATATCGTCAGCTATCGCGACTGCTGCGGCAAAACGGCGTGCGGCAAGTGCATGTGCGCGAACACCGAAGGCGAGATGCCGATCTATCGCACGCAGCTCGACAGCGACCTCATCTGGTGCTTCGGCGCGCCCACGATGGTCTATCACTGTTCGACGTCTGAAATCGTCGGCGCAAAGTAGACCTCCCAGGAACTTGCCCCAAGTCGGACAGGCGTCCCTGCGCCTGGCCGCGAGGAATGGCGCGGGTTTGCCGGCCTGCTTGCGCGTTTGTCTCTGCGTCGCACATCGTAGGAAGATAGCTTCGCGATGACGCCTACGCTCGACCTCAGCCATATCCGTTACGAGGAACGCGAAAATGTCGCAGTCGCGACGTTCGACCGACCCTCGGTCCATAACGCGATCGGACCGGCGACGATGGTTGAGCTCGCGCGCGTTCTCGACCATCTCGAATCCACTTCCGACGCCATCGCGCTTATCGTGACGGGCGCAGGCGATCGCACTTTCGTTTCCGGCGGCGATCTCAAGGAACTGGAACAGCTCACGACGTACGACGCCGCGGCGGAAATGTCGCGCACGATGCAGAAGCTGACGAATCGAATGGTCGCGCTTCATGTGCCCGTGATCGGCGCGATCAACGGCGATAGCTTCGGCGGAGGGTGCGAGGTCGCTCTCGCATGCGACATCAGAATCGCAAGCAGCAAGGCGCGCTTCGCTTTCAAGCAGGTGACGATAGGAATCACGCCGGCGTGGGGCGGTCGCGATCGGCTGCTGGCCGCGGTCGGACGCGCGACGGCGCTGCGTCTGCTCCTGACCGGCGAGGTGATCGATGCCGGTCGCGCCCTCAGCATCGGTCTCGTCGATCAGGTCGTCGAGCCGGCGGGAGTGATGCCGGCGGCGATGGAGCTGGCGAAATCGATCGCGGCGAATTCGCACGGCGCGGTTCGAGCAATCAAGCACGCGCTTCACGACGGTCGCGGGCTTAGCGGCGACGACGCGATCGAGTTCGAGGCCGACATTTTCGCGCGCACGTGGATTTCCGACGACCATCTTAGGGCGGTCGAAGCATGGAAGCGCCGGCGCGGCTGATCGCCGATGCGCCACTGCCGGAGTGACGACATGGCAAACGATATCAACCCATCGGGACGGGCCAACGGAGCGACGAGTGCAACCGCATCCGCCACGCACGACAAATTGGCGGAGGCCGAAAGGCGCTGGCGCGACCGCATCGCGAAGCTCAAGGTGCCGGCGGCGAAAACCTCGTCGGGAATCGATCTCGACCCGATCTACTCCGCGCTCGACCTGCGCGCCGACGCCGACGAGGCGATCGGTTTCCCCGGCGAGTATCCGTTCACGCGCGGCGTGCAGCCCTCGATGTATCGCGGGCGGCTGTGGACGATGCGCCAGTACAGCGGTTTCGGAACCGCAGCGGAAACCAATCGGCGCTACAAATGGCTGCTGGAGCAGGGCCAGACGGGAATATCGGTCGCGCTCGATCTGCCGACGCAGGTCGGACTCGATTCCGACGATCCCACCGCGATCGACGATGTCGGCCGGGTCGGCGTCGCGATCGACACTCTCGCCGACATGGAGGAGCTGTTCAACGGAATTCCGCTCGCCGAAGTCAGCGTATCGTTCACCATCAATTCGACAGCGGCGATTCTGCTCGCGATGTATATCGCGGTCGCCGAGTCGCAGGGTGTGGCGCCCGACAAGATCGCGGGAACGATCCAGAACGATATCCTCAAGGAATACGTATCGCGCGGGACCTGGATTTTTCCGCCGGCTCCGTCGTTGCGTCTGATCGCGGATACGATCGAGTACTGCGCGAGACATGCGCCGCGCTTCAATGCGATTAGCATCGCCGGCGCGCATTTCCGCGACGCAGGCGCAACCGCCGTCCAGGAAATCGCCTACACGCTCGCCGACGGCATCACCTACGTGCAGACCTGCATCGATCGCGGGCTCGACGTGAACAAGTTCGGGCGTCAGCTCAGTTTCTATTTCTATACGCACGGCGATTTCTTCGAGGAGGTCGCGAAATATCGCGCCGCGCGACGCCTGTGGGCGCGCATCATGAAGGAGCGCTTCGGCGCGACCGATCCGCAGGCGCAGATGTTCCGCTTCGGCGTGGTATGCGGCGGGAGCACGCTGACGGCGCAGCAGCCGTATAACAACATCGTGCGCGTCGCCTATCAGTTGCTCTCCTCTGTGCTGGGCGGCGTCCAGTCCGTATTCACCGCCGCGTGGGACGAACCCTATGCGATTCCGACCGAGCAGAGCGCGGAATTGGCGCTGCGTACGCAGCAGGTGCTCGCATACGAAACCAACGTTCCGAGCGTCGTCGATCCTCTCGGCGGTTCCTATTTTGTCGAGGCTTTGACCGACAAAGTTGAGGCCGAGGCCGCCGCGATAATCGATCGCATCGAGCGCGCGGGCGGGATGGTCGCGTGCATCGAGAAGGGCACTATCCAGCGTGAAATCGCAACCGAAGCCTATCGCCATCAGACCCGCATCGAGCGCGGCGATCAAAT
>Ga0335069_10011631_pt1 | contig 12402 bp, 11 predicted proteins | sample Lox_Sample_11_FD_206714 | JGI IMG/M metagenome (GOLD analysis project Ga0335069, IMG submission 206714) | Soil microbial communities from Loxahatchee National Wildlife Refuge, Florida, United States - Lox_Sample_1.1 | ecosystem: Environmental > Terrestrial > Soil > Wetlands | place: USA...
GCTTCCACAGCGTCGGCCCGAAGCCGATGCTGAACCGCACGACGCGCATGCCGAACCGTCGGGCCGCGAAGTAGTGGCCGGCCTCGTGCACGATCATCAGGACCGCCAGGCCCAGGATGGCGACGAGATAGAGCGCGACCGTCATCTGTCTGTAACCACCACTCTAAGACGGGCGCGACCGGCCCGCCATTGGGGGGTGTCTCAGAGGAAGAACGAGACCCCGAATGAAAACGTGGGGTAGCCGACGCGCATCGTCAGCGAGATCGAGTCGTTGATGTGGAAGCGGCCGCCTGCGTAGAAGGCGGGAAGGACTCCCGTCGCGCTCGGGCACGGGATGCCGGCGGGGCAGTCCGGCAAGAACCCGTGGAAGATGTAGAGCCCCGGCTCGCCGAAGACGCTCCAGCGCTCCGCGACGAAGAAGTTCCACTGCATCGCGATCGGCAGCTCGATCGAGTTCGCCGAGCAGCTGCCGTGGTAGTAGCAGGACTGGTACCAGAGGAGGTCGAGCCCGAAGGTGATCGCGACGCTGTTGTTGAGCGACGAGATGAACCCGTTCTGCACGACCGGGATCGACGCGCGCCCGCCTAGCCCGAGGGTCGAGGAGCCGTAGACGTCGCCGAAGCCCAGGAGCACGTGCGGCTCGAGCTCCACGCCGTACTGGGGGTGGTCCCCAGGGCGCTTGATGGTGTCATCCGCCGCGGCGGGAGCCGATATCGCCAGCGGCAGCAGCAGGGATGCCGTGCGGAGGAGTCGGGTGAGCGAGATGGCCATCCTGCGTCGCGCGAGCGGGGTTCGCTTGCACGCGCAACCATATGCCATCGCGGGTGCTCCGCGTAACCCCCTCGCGCTCGAAGCGCGCGAGCACGCGGCTCACCGTCTCGGTCGTCGCGTTGACCATGCACGCGATGTCGCGCCTGCGCAGCGGGATCGCGATGAAGCGCCCGCCGCCGAAGGGCGTGCCGTGCTCGTTGGCGAGCCCATCGAGCAGGTGTCGCACGCGCTCGTCCACGGAGCCCGAGGCGACTTCGTCGATGCGCCGCACGTGACGTCGGACGCTCTGCGCGAGGTGTCCGAAGATCGCGCGGCTGAACGCCGGGTGCGTCGCCACCATGCGCAGGACGACACGGCGATCGACCGAGATGACCTGCGACGCGCGGAGCGCGATGACGCTCGCCGGCTCGGGCAGCCCGTCGAAGAGCGACGCGCCCGCGAGGATCGTCGGCGCGCGCGAGACCTCGAGCACCACCGTCGACTCGCCGAGCGCGTGGCGCGTGGTGCGCATCACCTTCGCCGCGCCGCGGACGAGGACCTCGAGATGGCTCGCCGTCGCACCTTGCTCGACGAGCATGGCCCCGGCCTGCACGCGGCGCTGCGTGCTCGTGACGACCAGCTCCGCGATCTGCTCGCGCGAAAGCTCGGCCAGCACGGGGACTGTCCGGAGCTCCTCCCTCGGCTCCAGCTCCAACTGCGGCGGCATGGCAGGCCTGCAAATATGCTGTGAACCGGGCGCGGGGCAAGGGTCGTTTGCTCGGCCGTGGCTTATTGGTGGCTGGTGCGTAGGGGGGGTCGCGGTCGAGGCGCGGGCCGCACGGTCGGGCTCCAGGCGCGAATACGAGCCCGACAGGAAGCGGGAGTTCTCGGGTCGGGCCTGTCCCGCCAGGGGCGAGACAGGGCTACGGCGCACTGCGTTCGAGTTGCCCCTCATGAGCTCCTGTGACGCCTACGCAACACCGGGGCCGCAGCCCGTTCCGTGGAATTACAGGGTTTCCTGCGCATCCGGGGGAGGGGGCGTTCGATCTTTGACGCTCGGTCAGCCCCGTTTCGTCAGTAACCGGCGTATCCTCGGGGGCCATGAGAGGTCAGACACTGCTCGTCTGCTGCTGCCTTCTACCCTTCGCCGCGGTCCTCGCAGCATGCGGTGCGTCGAACCAGCCGGCCAACGACCAGACCACGGTCACCGTGACCCCACCCAGCGGCTCGGCCCCGGCGGGGGCTCCATCGACGCCGGCGGCACCGGCGGCTCCCGCGCCGGCAGCTCACTGATCGTAGACGTCCCTCGTCGAACTTGGGCGCTTCGTCGCGTCGCCGCGGCGGCCCCATCCCCGCTGTCACGCGGCCCGGTGCGTGCTACCACTGGCGCCCCAAATGGCGAACACGCCGTCACGCCCCGCCCCTGGTCCCGCAGCTCCCGGCAGTCCCGCTCTCCAGCTCAAAGGAGGGGCCGCCATCCTCGCGCCGATCTCGGCCTTCCCGAACGGCGTGCCGGGCAACGCCCTCGTCCTATTGCCCATCAGCGCGCAGGGGACGCCCGTCGAGAAGAAGATCGTCGAGGGGCCCGTGGCGCTGCAGATGGAAGAAGTCTGGAAGCTCCTGGGCTTCAACGGCCCGGCGGTGCAGGTGCAGGACGAGCAGGGTCGGCCCATCGCCATCGGCCTGGAAGACCTGCTCGCGGGCCTCGAGAAGCACTGGAACGACGGGCCCGAGGACATGAACCGCGGGCGCATCTTCGCGCAGGAGCTCATGAAGTACGGGCGCCACGAGAAGGCCGAGAAGGTCATGGCCAAGATCGTCGCCCTCGGAGGCGACGGCGAGGACTGGCTCGGTCTCGGCGTCGCGCAGCTCGCGCAGAAGAAGCTCGACAAGGCCGAGGCGACCCTCAAGGGCGCGCAGAACCTGCTGAAGGACTCGCCGTTCCCCAGCCTGCAGCTCGCGAAGCTCATGAAGGAGAAGGGGGACCGCAAGGGCGAGCGCGAGATGGTCGAGCGCGCCATCCAGGTCGACAACAACTCGGTCGACGCGTGGGCGTACCTCGCGGCGAGCATCAAGGAGCAGCGCGGGGACGACGCGATGCTCACGGAAGTCGAGGAGCTGGCGAACGCTCCCGTGAACTCCAAGTGCGGCGCGCCGTACATCGCGCTCCAGGGGTTCTTCGCGGGCGACCCGAAGAACGAGCAGGCGCGCGACAAGGCGACGGCGCTCGCCAAGAAGGCCGTCGAGCGCGCGCCGGGCGACGCGCTGGCGCTCCTGTGCCTGTCGGCGCTCTACGGGCAGGGCGGCAAGGTCGACGAGGTCGTCAAGCTCCTCGCCCCGCACGAGGCGCTGATGATGCGGGACGTGCGCCTGGCTCACAATTACTTCGAGGCGCTGTTCGGCATGCGCGACCTGCAGAAGATCACGGGGCTCCTCAACAAGCTGGCGACGAGCCAGGTGCGCGAGGTCAAGCAGTTCGCGATCGAACGCTCTCGGGCGATCTCTCAGATGCTTCAGCAACAGCAGCAGCAGCTTGCGGCTGCGGCGCAGCAGAAGGCCTGACGGCGCTGTGTGAGGCGGGCGGCGCCGCGGCACGCGGCACGCTCACTCCGAAGGTGGCGCCGGCGCCCTTGGCGCTCTTCACGTCGACGCGGGCACCCATCGCGTCGGTGAGGCGGCGGACCACCGCGAGCCCGAGGCCGACGCCTCCGTAAGCGCGCTCGGCGGAGCCGTCGAGCTGGCGGAACTCCTCGAAGATGCGCTCCTGGTCCTCGGGGGCGATGCCGATGCCCGAGTCCTGCACCTCGAGGCGAACCGCGGCGTCTCCGTCGGTGCGAGCGCGCAGGACGATGCGGCCGCCCTCGGGCGTGAACTTGGCCGCGTTCGAGAGCAGGTTGAGCAGGACCTGCTTGAGGCCCCGGGGATCCGCGTGGACCGGCGCGACGTCGGACGCCACGTCGGTCTCGATCGTCAGGTTCTTCGTGCCCACCATCCAGCGCGCCGCCGCCGCGACGGTCGTGACCAGCTCGGCGACGTCCACCTGCTCGGGAGTGAGCGTGAGCTTGTCTGCGTCGGCGCGCGAGAGCTGCAGCAGGTCGTCGATGAGCGCCAGCAGCGAGCGCGCCGATCGCTTGATCGACTGCTGCGCGTCGCGCTGCTTGGGCGACACCGGCCCGTAAATGCCCGACTCGACGAGGTCCGAGAGTCCGCAGATGCCGTGGATCGGCGTCCGGAGCTCGTGGGTGACGTTGGCCATGAACTGGCTCTTCTGCCGCCCCGCCTCGACGAGCGCCTGCGTGCGCTCCTCCAGCGCCCGCGTCTTCTCGCGCAGGTCCTGGAGGATGCGCGCCGTGAAGTACGTCGGCACGCCGAGCACGAACGCCGTGTAGAGGACGTCGATCGCGATGGCGCGCGCCGACATGGGCCACGCGAGCGCCGCCGGCTGCGGGTAGTGCGGGATTACGCCGCGCGACACGAGCACCGCCATCGCGCCGTACATCGTGACCGCCACGATCGCGCCGCACGCGGTGATGCCCACGTTGCCGAGGAGCGCGAGCACCGTGATCTCGATGAGGTAGATGGGGAAGAGGTGACTCTGCTCGGCGCCCGTGAAGTAGATGAGCGCCGTCATCGCGAACATGTCGGCGAGCACGTTGAGCCCCGCGCTGGCGAGGACCCAGCGATCCTTGCGGATCGCGATCCAAGAGAGCGTGTTGGCGACGACCTTCGCGACGAGCGGCACGAAGAACGTGCGCTGGAAGGCGAGGACCCCCGTGACGTGGGCGAGGATGCCCAGGCCGAGGAACCCGAGCACCGTCAGGTAACCGGTTGCGATGCCTGCGCGGAGCTGCTCCCGGTGAGCGGGTGAGCCGATCTCGGCGACGAAGCGCGGAGTGCGCATGGTCTGCGCGAGAGACTACGCCTCGCCGATGAGGGTGCGAACGCGCGCGAGCAGGTCGCCGAGCTCGAAGGGCTTCACGAGGAAACCCGCGGCGCCGAGGTTGGAGCGCGAGTGCTGCTCGGCGTGCTCCACGTCCTTGTAGATGGCGCTCATGAGCAGCACCGGCGTGTTGCGCCCGCGCTCGGAGCGCTTGATGTCGAAGCAGACCTCGAAGCCGTTCTTGCGCGGCAGGAGCACGTCGACGAGGACCATGTCCGGGCGGTCCTGCTCGAAGGCGGCCACCCCGTCGGGTCCCGTCTTCGAGAGCAGCACGCGGTAGCCGTGCGCCTCCAGGAAATCGAGCAGTACCAGGCCGTTCACGGGATCGTCTTCGACGACGAGGATGGTCTTGTCGCTCATCTGGGCCCTCGGGGTTCGTACAGCGTAGCTCGACAATTACACCGGGGCGATGTGGGCTGATCTGCGCAAGAGCAGGAGAAAGATTGGCCCCCCGGCAAGCGCGGTGACGGCGCCCACGGGGAGCTCGGTGTGCACGTGCGGTGCGAGGACGCGCACGAGCAGGTCGCACAGGGTGAGCACGGCACCACCCGCGAGGGCCGACGCGGGGAGCACGATGCGCAGATCCGGGCCCGTGAGGCGCCTCATCGCCTGGGGCACGACGAGGCCCACGAAGCCGATGAGCCCCGTGACGCTCACGATGGCCCCCACGACGGCCGCGCACGCGAAGAAGACGCGGCGCTCGAGGGCGCGCACGTCGAGCCCCAGCGTCGTGGCCGGCTCGTCGCCGAGCGCCATCAGGTTCATGCGCGGCGCCTCCCACACGAGCAGCGCGACGCCGAGCGCCACGTAGAGGGCGACGAACGCCAGCTCGGGCCACGAGGGGACGTCGAGGAAGCCCATGAGCCACCAGAGGAGCGACTGCGCCTGCCCGGGCTCGGCGATCGCCTCGACCAGCGTGATGCAGGCTCCGGCGATCGCGTTGACGACGACGCCGGCGAGGAGGATGGACGCGCCCGACGCGCGGCCGGCGCGCACGAGGGACCAGACGATCGCCGTCGCGACCAGCCCTCCCGCGAACGCCGCCGCCGGAACGCCCGCCGCGCCGAGCACGCCCACGAGCAAGCTGCCGCCGAGCACGATGGCGACCGTCGCGCCGAGCGCCGCCCCACCGGAAACGCCGAGCACGTACGGCTCGGCGAGGGGGTTTCGCAGGATCGCCTGGAACGAAGCGCCGACGGCCGCGAGCCCCGCTCCCGCGACGGCGCCGAGCAGCACGCGCGGCAGGCGGAAGCCGACGACGATGTCGTGCCGCACCGTGCCCGAGACGAAGAGGTCCGCGAACCATGCCGAGCCGCTCCCGAACGAGACTCCGAGGACGATGGCCAGCACCAGTGCGGCGGTCGTGATCGCGACGATCGTGCCGGCTCCGACCCGCATGGGCTCAGGCGCGGTTTCGCTCGTGGAGGATGCGCAGGCCGGTCAGCGTCAGGTGGTCGTCGACCTCGCGGATGGTCTTCGACATCGGCGCAATGAGGGGCGCGAGGCCTCCCGTGGCGATGACGGCGCAGGGGAAGCCGAGCTCCCCGAGGAGCCGCTCGACGATGCCGTCCACGAGGCCCACGTACCCGTAGACGATGCCCGACTGCATCGCGTGCACCGTGTTCTTGCCGACGACCTTCGGGGGGCGCGCGATCTCGACGCGCGGGAGCTTCGCGGCGCGCGCGAAGAGGGCGTCGGCGCTGATCTGGAGGCCCGGCGCGAGCACGCCGCCGAGGTATTCGCCCTTGGGCGTCACGACGTCGAAGTTCGTGGACGTGCCGAAGTCCACCACGATGACGCCGCCCTTGGCGCGGTCGTAGCCGGCGACCGCGTCGGCGATCCGATCGGCGCCCACCTCGCGGGGGTTCTCGATGAGGATCGCCATGCCCGTCCGGATGCCGGGGCCGACGATGAGCGCTTCGCGCGAGAAGGCGCGCTGGACGAGCTCTACCATCGGATCGGTCAGCGAGGGGACGACGCACGCCACGATCGCGTCCTCTACCGAGGACGGCGCGATGCCGTGCATGTCGAGCAGCGCCCGGAGCTGCACGGCGTACTCGTCGGCCGTGCGTCCGCGCGCGCTCTCGACGCGGAACTGGTGGGCCAGGCGCTCGCCTTCGAAGAGCCCGTAGACGATGTTCGTGTTGCCGACGTCGACCGCGAGAAGCACGGTGAGAGGCTACACGATCCGCTCGGAGAGCAGCATCGACAGGGCCATGATCGAGTGCTGCGGATTGACGCCCAGGGTCGCCGGGAAGAACGACGCGTCGAGCACCCAGACGCCGCGCACACCGTGCACGGCCCCGTCGAAGCCGATGACGCCGCCCTTCTCGCCTGCATCGGTCGCGCCCATGCGGCAGGTGCCGAAGAGGTGACTCGACATGAGGGACCAGTCGCGCGGATCGAGCGTCAGATCGTCGAGGCGCCCCAGCTCGTCGGGAGAGCGAAGCTCCTCGGGCCCGCCGTGCACGCCGGGGTACACGCGCTCGGCGCCGGCGGCGAAGTGGAGCTCGCAGAGGCGACGGACGCCCTCGCGGAAGAGCGCCATGTCGCGCTGGCTCGGCGTGTACGTGATCGCCGCGCGGTCGCCCAGCGCGCGCTCGCGCACCGTGCCCTCGGCGTCGCTCCGCACCTGCACGCCCCAGACGGCCATGTGGGGGAAGTCGCGCATCGCCCGCTGGAATCCGTCGCCCACCCCGGGCAGGCGCACGCCCGCGAGCTCCGCGGGAAGGCCGACCACCTCCATCTTGAAGCCGCGATGACGGAACTCGTCGACCTCGTACGACTGCGTGGCGCCCTCCCAGATGCGCACGGGATCGCGGTAGATGCCGGCGACGGCGGTGCCCGGGTGGCAGTGGAAGTGCTCCCCGACGTGCTCGCGCGGTCCGAGGCCCGAGCGCCGGAGCAGCAGCGGCGAGTGCACCGCGCCGGCGGCCACCACGACGCCGCGTCGCACACCGAAGCGGAACGGCGAGCCGTCCGCGCGCCGCCCGGTGACCGCGACCGCGCGCCCCGCGCTCGTCTCGATCGTGCGCACCTCGTGGTCGGGCATGACGCGCGCGCCGAGTCGCTCGGCGCGCGGGAGATACGTCTGCTCGAGGCTCTGCTTGCGGCGCGTCGGACACGCCTCGAGGCAACGGCCGCTCCCCTGGCAGTCGAGCACGTTGCGGCGGATCGCGTGCCCGCGCCAGCCGAGCTTCTCGGCGCCCACCTTCATGAGGGTGCCGTTGCCGCCGAGCAGGCGGTCGGGGGCGGGGGCCACGGAGAGGTCGCGCTCGATGCGGTCCATGCGGGCGAGGATCTCGCGGAGCGGCAGCAGCTCGCGCGCGAGCGGGTGCTCGAAGCAGCGGTCGTAGACGTCCTCCGGGAGCCGCCACACGATGGCGCCGTTGACGACCGTGGTGCCGCCGACGCAGCGGCCCTGCAGCATCGGGATGACGCTGCGGCCCACCGCCACCTGGGTGCAGCGGTCGCGGAAGAGCCGCATGAACGCGTCGTGCGTGCCGAGGCCCCGGTCCTCGTCGCGCACGGCGGGCCCCTCCTCGAGCACCACGACGTCGTGCCCCGCCTCGGCGAGCACGAGCGCCGCCGTCGCGCCGCCGGCGCCGCTGCCGACGACGACGAAGTCCGGAGCGTGCCCGCTGCTCGTCATGTCCGCACGGCCGCCATCGGACCGAGCCCGAGGCGCGCGCGCACGACGGGCTGCGCGCCCCAGCCCATGAGAGAGATCGCCTTGAGGAGATAGAACCCCTCGCGCAGCAAGTAGACGCGCGACTCCGACCAGCGCCTCACGTACGCGAGCCTCCGCTCCGGTGACAGCGCGTCGACCGGCAACGGAACGCCGATGAAGAGCAGCGGCAGCCACGTGATGGCCCACACGACGACACGCAGGCCCAGGGCAGCCTCGAACGGGACGCGGCGCAGGTATCCGTCGAGGAACGCTGCCACGGCGAGGGCGACGTCGAGCGGCTCGCCGAGCACGTCGGCGAGGACGACCGCGATGCGTCGCTGAGCCGCCGGCGCGAGGCCCATCAGGCGCTGGCCAGCCCGCGGTAGAAGTCGAGCACCCGCTCGACGGCCTCGGGGCGCATGTACACGTCGCCGTTGCGACGCGCCTCGATGGCGTCGGCGATGATCGCGGCCACTTCCTCGACGGGCTGCGCGCCTGGAAGGGCGCGCGAGTCGGGTCCGCCGCCGAGGGCATTGAGGCCGAAGTCGGTCGCCACCACGCCCGGCAGGGCGCAGGCGACGCGCACGTCCGGGTACTCCTTGGCGAGCTCCACCCGCAGCGTCTCGCCGAGCGAGTTGAGCGCGTGCTTGGCGGCGCAGTACGCGGACCTGATGGGCGCGAACGGGACGCGCGAGAGCATGGTGGACACGTTGACGATGTGTCCCCGCTTGCGCTCCTTGAAGTGCGGCAGGATCGTCTGCATCCCGTAGAGCGCCGACTTCACGTTGTCGCGCACCATCGCGTCGATGTCGTCGTCGGTCAGCTCCATGAAGAAGCGGCTGATGCCGCGGCCGGCGTTGTTGACCCACACGTCCACGTGCCCGAAGCGGTCGAGCGCGGTCTTCGCGAGGGTCTGCACGTCTTCCCGCCGCGTGACGTCGGCGACGACGACGGCCGAGGGAGCGCCCGTGGAGCGCGCCACCGCCTCGAGCTCGGCGCGCCGCCGCGCGGCCAGGACGAGCGATCCACCGCGTCGGCCGATCTCGCGTGCGAGAGCCGCGCCGATGCCGGCGCTCGCGCCGGTGATCACGACGACCTGCGTCTTCCAGTCGAAGGAGGGGGAGCTCATGACGCGGGGGAGCCTAGCGCGCTCGCGTCACGGCTCCACGTGGACCGCGCGAACGACGTCCCCCTCGGCCACCGCGTCCCAGTCGCCGTCGGCGCGCCCGACCCAGGCGTACTCCCCGTCGAGGTGCGGATGGCGCGCGAGCGTCACGAAGACCTGGCTCGACCCCGTGTCGCGCCCCGCGAGCGCGACGCCCACGTCGAGCGCGCCGAAGGGGACCGGCGAAGTCTCGCAGCGCAGCGACTGCCCCGAGCCGCCGTAGCCGTCGCCACCCCGGTCGCCGAGCTGCACGACGAACCCCGGCACCACGCGGTGGACGACGACCCCGGTGTAGAAGCCGGACCGCGCGAGGGCGACGAAGCGGCTGGCCGCGACGGGCGCGAGCGCGGGATCGAACCGGATGCCGAGCGAGCCCGCGTCCGTGTCGAACACGACGCGCGTCGCGTGCGAGAGCGGCGCTTCTGCTTCGGGCGCCACGTCCTCCGGCTTCTCCGGTGCGGGGCACGTCGCGTCCTTCTGTCCCGCGGCCGCCAGCGCCTTCGCCGCGCGAGCGCGCACCGTGGCGTTGGCATCGTGGCAAGCCGCCTGTGCGTACGGCTTCGCCTCGTCGAGGCCCAGCGCGAGCGCCGCATCGAGGACCGCGACGCGCGTCTCGACGAGGTCCTCGCTCCACGCGTGCGCCATGGCGTCGCGCAGCCCCTTGGCGACCCACACGTTGACCTCCTTCAACGGGTTCGCCGTGGGCGGCGGCGCCGCTGGATCGAGCGCCGCGCGCCGCTCGCTCGCCGCCAGCGAGTACATGCGGTCCGGGTGCGCGTGCACCACGTCCGCCGCCGTCGCGACCGTGCCGGCCTGACCGGACGCGAGGGCATCGGCGATCACCGGCAGCGCAGCGTCGCCGGCTTCCGGATGCCGCTCGATCATCTCGATGGCCGCCTCGCGCACGCGCAGGTGGGCCGAGTGCGTGAGCTCGAGCCACGCCGCGCGCCGTCCTTTCACGAGGTCGCCCTTGTCGAGCGCCGCGAGGCGCGCGCTCTCGCCGGCTTCCCCGTCGGCCACGTCGCATCCGCGGAGCACGTCCGAGTCCCACGCCCCGTGCGCGAGCTTCGCCGCGGCGGTGCAGCGCAGCTGCGACGCACGACGCGCGACGGTGGGCGTGGCCGAGGCATCAGGCTCGAGCCGCGTGACCGCCCAGAGCGGAGCGGCTTCGCTCTTGGTCGGCTGGTCGCCGGCCGCCTCCACCGCGGCAGCGAGCACGCCGAAGTCGTCGGATGCGAGCGCGGACGCGCTCGCCGGCACGATCGCGCCGAGGGCATCGGCCAGCGCGGCCCGACCGGCCTTGTGCAGCCGCGCGAGCCCGCGCGCGGCCTCGGCGCGCTCGGGCGCGGTGAAGTCACTCGACGAGAGCACGTGGGCCAGATCCGCGGTCGCGTCGGCGCCCGACCGGCCGAGCGCGCGCACCGCGAAGAATCGAGAGGGGCCCGGGCGCGCGAGCGCCGCGCGCGCCGAGGTCAGGATGCGCGGGGCCAGCTCCTCGCCGCCCGCCACCTCGCTCCGCCCGAGAGGATAGAGCGCCGCGTCGAGCGGCGGCGTGCGCTGCGTCGCATCGAGCAGCGCGCCGGCAGACTCGAGGGAGAGCGAGCCGCGCCTCGACGCGACGTCCCCGATGGCGAACGCCGCCGCCTCCTGGGTCTCGGCCGCCGCATCGGCGCGACGGATCCACGCGCGCAGCGTCTGCTCGGCGACGTCGCCCGCGCAGCGTCCGAGCGCACGCAGCGTCGCGATGCGCGCGTCCATGGGCGCTCGCACGGGACGCGCCGCGTCCATCGACGCGAGACGCGCCGTGAGCGCCGACACGTGCGCATCCTCCTTGCCGTGACAGGACTCGCCCAGGCCATAGGCGGCCCACGCGGTCACCTCCTCGTCGTCGTCCGCCAGCGCGCGCAGCAGGGGCGCATCGTCGGAGTCGAGAATGCGGGCGTAGGCGCGCGCCGCTCGACGCCGCACCACGGGATCGTGGCTCCGCTGCGCCTCGGCCGGAACGTCTTTCGCCCGCCGCTGGTCCTCCGCGCGCTCGATGAGCGTGAGCACGTCCGCGGGGCGCGCGCCCCCTTCCCTGGCGGCATCGGCCAAGGATGCGCCCGCTGCAGAGCCGCGCGAGCACCCGCCGACTCCCAGGCCCAGTATGAGCGGCCCGATCCCGACGGCCCATGCCAGCACGCGCTCCCGCCCCCAGCGCACGACGCGGCGGCGCCACGGGACGGCCAGCGACGGCGCCGCGAATCCCTCCACCTCCAGCCCCGCTCGACGGAACGCCGCGAGGGCCCGCGGCAGGTGCCAGTCGCACGTGACCACCGTCACGCGCCGCATCCCGCGCCGCCGGAGGAGGGCGGCGGTGAAGCGCGCGTTTTCTCGCGTCGACAGCGAGCAGCGCTCGGGCACGATGGCCTCCGCCGGCACCCCGGCCCGCACGAGCTCCGCGCGCATCGCATCCGCCTCGACCACCCCGTGCCACCGCCGGCCCCCACTGGCGACGACGAGTACGGGCTCCCCGCCTCCTCCCTTTTCCAGGGCCGCCCGCGCCGCAGCGGAGACAGCAGCCGAGACACGTCGTACGAGCGCCCCGGGACGTACGTTCCCGGCGTCCAGCTCGAACCCGCACCCCAGGACACAGACGGCGCGGGGGAGGGGCCCCGCGTCAACAACGCAACCGCCGGCCAGCACGGGGTAAGGAATACCTTTCTTCCCCGCCCCGAGGTACGCTCGCTAGCTGCAGCGGCTGGGCCGGCACTTACTGGAGCGACCGACCGAGGATGCAGATCACCTTCTGGGGAGTCCGTGGCAGCATCCCGACGCCGGGGCCGGCCACGGTCCAGATTGGCGGCAACACGAGCTGTGTCGAGGTGCGCGCCGGCA
>Ga0335069_10011632_pt1 | contig 12402 bp, 10 predicted proteins | sample Lox_Sample_11_FD_206714 | JGI IMG/M metagenome (GOLD analysis project Ga0335069, IMG submission 206714) | Soil microbial communities from Loxahatchee National Wildlife Refuge, Florida, United States - Lox_Sample_1.1 | ecosystem: Environmental > Terrestrial > Soil > Wetlands | place: USA...
GGAGCCGCGCTTCTGGTGCAGAACTTCGGCACCGGCAACGGGATCCAAATCCAGGATGCGTCATCGGTGGTATTTAGCGTAAATAGCGCGGGAAATACGCTTATCCAGGCGGCTAACGATACAACCACGGTATTTACGGTGTTAAATGCGAGCGGTACCAATACCTTATTCACCGTGGATACCTTCAATAATAAGGTGAAGATCGGGGATAACGGCGCCCCAGGAAGCGTACCGACCCTGCTTGGCCTCGACACAAAATCCGACGCTGGGGATCCGACCGGTTTTAATGGCGCCATGTATTACAGCTCGAGCACGGGGACATTCCGGTGTTTCCAAAGCGGCGCCTGGTATGACTGCGTCCCGACCAATATGGAGTGGCAGCCGATTTTCTTTGTGAGTCGCTGGGGCTATTGGGCGCCGGTCGGCGTGAACGTGTCAACGTTTACTGCCGTGAATTTAGCAGCGGCAACGGCGAGCGGAACCGCGGCGACAAGCCCACAAGCAGAAGATTATTATATTCAATGGACAAGCGGCGCAACGAGCGGCGCGCTTGCCGGCGTATCCTCGACATTCACGGTGACCGAGCCTCGCTACACGCCGCGCGCTGCGACGCGCATCAGAACTGATACTTCGATTGCAAGTCGTCGCATTTGGTTTGCGCTCACGTCGGCAAACCTTGCCGGAAGCGACGCGACCGGGACCACGTCAACGGTTTTCTTTGGCATACGATATTCCACAAACGCCGGCGATACGAACTGGCAATGCGGATCAGGCAATGGAACATCGGCAACGTTCACCGACACCGGCGTGAAAGTGGTGACGAGTACGTACTACGATTTTATTCTCGACGCATCGGTTTCCGGACAGCTCACGTGCCAGATTGCGACGAACGGCGGCAGTTATGTGTCGGTGACGAAATCAACAACGGTATCGACGAGCGCTAACGCCCTTGGCGTAACCGATGAAGTAACCTCCCTTGCGGCGGCGTCGGTCGTCCACCGCGCGGCGTTCGTTTATGTTGGGGGCAGGAATTAAACGATCATGAAAAAACTTTTCATCACATTAGGATCAGCCGCGGCGCTCACCGCAATCATCACGATTGCGGGCATGGCGAATGCGCGTGCTGCAACGGAACAAGTTTTATTTGGATCCGACGGCACGCTGAACGTCTCCGGCACCTGCACCGGACGTTTTGCAATTGTAATCATCCGGAATTCATCCGACGGATCAATCTGGGGGAGTAGCAATCCGGATTGTGTAAATGGTTCGTATAAATATTCGATCAAAGTTCCGGACGCCGACCGGCAGGGCGGAACATACAAAGTGCAGGTTTCCGATGCCGCGACAGCTGATGGTTCTGCGCCAACGAGCACGGCCGCGAATGAGCAGCCGATCGTCTTTGCGCCGGCTCCGGTAACGACGGAAATTTCGAACGTTGTGATCGACACGTCGACGACGGCGACAACAACGGACGAGTCGTTCCTCGATGACACCCTGCAGAAATTCTTCACTGTGGTGATGGACGTTGGCGATGCCGTCCAGCAATTCACGACGATTTTTGCGAATACGGTGAAGGCGTCGCTCGTCGCAACCGTCAATTTATTCACGAAAAACCTCACGTTATTGCCGGGCGGATCGATTACTGTGCCGACGGGCGCGAATGAAATTTCCGGTTCTGACTGGCTCTCGGCGGGCATGACGGACGTGTTTATTCCGAATACTTCAGTCACGACCTCGTCAAAAATTATTCTCACCCCGCAATCGCTCATCTCCTCGCCGATCGCCGTGACGAACAAGCAGCCGGGCGTCGGTTTCCATGTGACGGTTGCAACGCCGCAGGCGCAGGCGGTGCAATTTGATTGGCTCATTGTGCAGACGTATGGCGCGGAAGCACCGGCGCAAGCACAAAACTTTTCTGCCGGCGTTTCGAACAATGTTTCGAATGGCGGCGGAGGCGATAGCGGAGGCGCAATCATTGTGAACGCGACGGGTGATGCTGCGGCGAGCGATACGGTTTCAACGGATGACGCAAGCACGACAATAGGCGCGAGCGCAACAACGGATTCGACTTCGACGACGGATACGAGTGCTGACGCGAACTCAACGATTGATGCGACTTCGACGACGGATACGAGCGACGCTGTTTCGAGCGACACGACTCCCGCCGCATCAACCGACAACGCAAATTCATCTTCCGATACAACGCCAACCACGAGCAATTAAAAGGTCGTGATGATCAATAAATCCATGAACAATACACGAATGAATTTTCAAAACGACGTTCCGGTGCCGGTGGCGCGGCCAAAATCGATGGTGATGCGCATTCTCCGGTGGACGGCAACCCTCCTCATTATTCTCGGCGTACTCACGTATACCTGGTCGTACATCGGCGGTTGCGCAAGCTGGCGCGCGATTTTCCTTACCAATAACCAGGTATATTTCGGCCATTTCTGCGAAGTCCCGTTTTCTCCCACGGTTACGCTGCACAATGTCTATTATTTGCAGGTTTCCGCCGGAGCAAACCAGGATTTTGCGAACACGGCGCAATCGCAATTCAAATTAGTACAGCTTGGCAACGAGATCCACGGCCCCACGGATGAAATGGTGATTCCGATGAGCCAGATTCTTTTTTGGGAAACGCTCCGTTCGGACAGCGCCATCGTCGCAGCCATCAAAAGCCTCAACCATTAATCCTGCATGAAAAAGTTCGTGGTCGCCGCAGCGCTCTCGCTCTCCGCGCTTATCGCGTGGTTCGTGCTGCCAGTGCTTTCGCGAGCCGACGTTGCATCGAGTACGGACTTTACCGTGCAGGATTCGTATGCAGGATTTTTCTCGGGCGTCTCATCCTCAACTGATTTCACCGTGGTGCAGGGGAGCACGCCTTTCATTTCAAACAACAATACAAGTACGGACTTTGGAACGCATTCCGGTCCGGTAAACTTTTCAAGTTTTACGCCGCAATCGCGTACGTGGCGGTGGTATAACGATGCCGGCGACGAAAAACCCACATCTTCCATGGCTGCGGAAAACGTTGCGCCATCGGGCGTTAGCTCGAGTATTCCCATTAAATTACGATTAAATATCGTGGAAACCGGCGGAACTGGGGCCGATAACGTAAAGTTCGGCCTGCAATATTCAACGTTTTCGGATTTTTCGGCAAGCGTGGGCACGGTGACAGAAATTGCGAACTGCATCTCGTCGTCGACATGGTGCTACGCATCGGTTGCGGGCGGCGGCAATGATAATGCCGTTGTCTCGTCAACCGTACTTTCAACAAGCGGTGCATGTGCGGCCGGCGTGGGCGTCGGCTGCGGTACGCACAACACGTCGGCGGTGAGCACGAGCACGTTCACGCAGAACGCGAGCGCGACGACGGAATATGAATTCACGATCGAAGGCATAAGCACTGCGGCCGGGCAGACCTATTTTTTCCGGCCCGTGTATGAAGACAATGGCACTCCGGTTCCGCTCTACAGCACGTCGTCGTATCCGAGCCTCGTCACGGCAGGCGCTGGACTTACGTTCACTGTGAGCGGGTTGCCGCAAGGGACGGCGACAAGCGGCATCGTGACGAATGTTTCCACGACGGCGACAAGCATTTCATTCGGCACGCTTACGATCGCAACGAGTGTGACCGGCGCGCAGCAGCTCACCGTGACGACGAACGCGGCGAACGGTTATGAATTGTACGCCCTGCAAGATTCTCCGCTCTCCGACGGAAGCGGGCATGTGATCCCGGGCGTTTCGGGAACGAACGCGAGTCCGGTTTCGTGGTCGGGCGGATGCAGCGCGACATCGAGCGGATGTTTCGGCTATCACACGGGAAGCGCGGTGCTCTCCGGCGGTTCAACGCGCTTCGCCGCGAACGACACCTATGCCGCGCTCACGTCGAGCACGGGGGAAATCGGATACGCGGGATCGCCGTCGACGAGCAGTACCGTGAGCGTGGTATACCGCATCCAGGCGGGGTCGACGCAGGTGAATGGAAATTATGTAAACAATATTGTCTATGTCGTTGCGCCGAGCTTCTAACATGAATTATTTTTCAACCAAGCAGTTCACGGCGCTCGGGGCGCGGATCATTTTCGGAATTATTTTCGCGCTGGGATTTATTGTTGCGGCGCCGGCCGCCCACGCGGCGGATCTCACGGTGACGCCGGCGGTGATCGACGACCACGGACTGCCGCAGGATATTTTCAATTACACACTCACGCTCACCAACACGACCGATCATCAGATAAATATTTTTGCATACGTGTATACGATCACGGCGGATGGCAGCCAGCCGTTCATCGACCCGTCGCTCGCCAACCGTCCGGCATCGCTCGCGAACTGGATCACGGTGACGCGCGGCGCGCTCACGTTCGCTCCGGGCGAAACAAAAAAGATTCCCGTCGGCGTGACAATCAATCCGTACGCGACGGCAGGGGAATACCACGCCGCAATCGCGTTCGAGGAGGGCGGCATCCGCGACGATGCCGACGCGCACTTTGCGGGGTCGCCGCAGACCCTCCTCGATTTCACGGTGGCGTCCAATAAGAAGGAGGAGTTATCGCTCGTGGCGCTCACGCCCGATAAGCGATTTTATTCAGGTTTTCCGGCCTCAATATCGTATGTCATCAAGAATAACGGCGACGTCCCATCGACGCCAGGAGGCGCGGTTTTGTTTTATGATCATATCGGCCACGAGATTGGTTCGGTCCCGGCGAATCCGGACGGCGTGACGATTGCGCCGGGCGAATCGCATACGTTCACGGCGACATGGACCGGAGCGAATGCCGGCATGGGCCAGTTCCAGGCGGCGCTCCAAATGGATTACGGTCCGAATAATGCGCAACTCGCCGACACGGTGATGTTTTGGATTTTGCCGTGGCAAAAAATTCTGCTCGCCTTCATCGCGCTCCTCGCGATCGCAATCGCGTTTGCAATCATCGCGCACCGTTCGTATCTCCGCAGCCATCACCGCCGGATGAAATTTTTTGAATATCTTGTGAATCAGATGAAGCGCAACAACAAAGCGGTGCTCGATCTCCGTGCGCCGCATCTCGCCGAACCGCCGAAGCCGCCGCGCAACTACAAACGATGAAAAAATATTTTGTAAAACTTTTTACGGCGGCGTTCGCCGCGATGCTCATCGTTCCGGTTTCGCTTTTCGTCGCGCCGCAAATTTCTTTCGCGCAAACGACCGGCGCGTCGTCGATCACGATCACGCCGCCGTTCTTCACGGTGAACATGAGTCCGGGAGACGCGTGGGCGAGTTCGATCCGCGTCGTGAACACGAACCCGGGAACATTGCCGATCGTCGCCGTCGTGAACGGATTTTCTCCGGCGGGCGATACGGGACAGGGAACGTTCACGAAACTTTCCGATCTCGCGAATGATCAGGACGCGCTCGCAAATTGGATCACCGTTTCACCGTCGCCGTTCAATGTCCCGTCCGGCGGCGCGATCGACGTCCCGTTTTCCGTCGCCGTTCCAAAAGATGCCGCGCCCGGAGGACATTACGCGGCGATTTTGATAGGGACCCAGCCCGGCGGGAGCAGCAGCGGGTCATACGTCGGCGTGAGCAGCTTCATTTCGGCGCTTATCTTCGTGCGCGTGTCGGGCGATGTGAAAGAATCGGGCGCGATCCAGGAATTTTCAACTGATAAAAATTTTTACCAGGATCCGAATGTAAATTTCACGGTGCGATTTGCGAATAACGGCAACGTGCACGTCCGTCCAAGCGGCCAAATTGAAATTTACAATGCCTTCGGCAAGCAAGTCGGAAATATTTTAGTGAACCAGCAGGGGAATCTCGGCTACGTTCTGCCGTCGAGCACGAGAAAATTTTCTTTCAACTGGGAGGGTTCGAATAATTTGTGGGATATCGGGGAGTACACGGCCGTCGTCACGCTCGCATACGGAACGGATGGCAGCAAGAGCGTTTCGGGAACGGTGACGTTCTGGGTTTTGCCGATTTGGAAATTACTCGAAGATATTTTCGCGCTCATCATCGTGATCGGAATATTCGTCTGGCTGCTCAAGCGGTACATCCGCACGATGCTTGAACGCGAGATGGGGAAGTATGGTCCATCGCATCCGTCGCCTCGGTCTCCCGCAAGTCCTCCGCCTCCGCCGCCAGTGCGCCACAACCGCGAGCAGAATCCTGCAAAACCCTCAGAAACGATTGATTTACGCAGAAAAAACGAAGAATGAACAACCCCTTGACGGCCTGTGGATAAATAGCCCTTGCGGTGTGGACAAAATGTTATGTTAGAATTAAAAAAACGAAAAAGGTCAAAAGGTTTTCCCCTAAACCACATGATTTCTCGAAAGATTCGTAAAGATTTGTCGATTGCAGCTTCGGCTGCGCTCATTGTTAGTATTTTTGCGTGGACAACGTTGATTCACGTGTTTCCGGTCGCACGCGCCGTAAACCTCACGTCAGTGAGCGATACGTTAACCGATTCGCGCCCGGGCTTTGGGGCAAATCATACGATTACCTATACGAACTCAACATCGACCGTTGGCCCGGTAACCATTGTTTACACCTTTGACCCCGCCAGCTCGCTCTTCGGTGGCATCGGCAGCGTGACCATCAACGACGTAACTTCAACCCAGATGTCATTCGCGGCGGCTTGCAGCGGCGGTAAGGTGACGCTTTCCACAAGCACTACGGCTCTTACCGTGAACGTCTGCAGCGGTACGACACTTGCAACGGGAACAATTACACTCAAGACGTTGAATTCAAAGATTACAAACCCGACATCAACCGGTTCCTACATCATCCGTATTGGTGGTACGCAACCGAACAGTGCTGATACCCGCGTTGCAATCGTGAATGGCGTAAACGTTACGGCGGCTGTTGCAACAACCTTTACCTTCACGGTAGCAGGCCTTGCAACAAGCACTTCGCTTGGCAATACGGCGACAACGACCGGCGCTTCCACTTCGACAACGCTTCCCTTCGGTACTATTGCTCCGAACTCACATGCTGAGCTCGCACAGCAGCTGAACGTAACGACGAATGCCGAGAATGGTTATGCGGTGACGATCCACGAAGACCAGGATCTCACGAGCCAGACGGGTGCAACCATCCACTTGTTCTCGAACGCGAACGCGACGAGCACGCCGAGCCCGTGGACATCGCCGACGAACATCATCAACAACCCGCTCACGTATGGACACTTCGGCATCACGAGCGATGACGCGTCAAGCTCGCTCCTCGGCGCTCCGAACTTCGGCACGAGCTCTGCGCTCTACGCTGGAAGCTTCAACCCAACCTCGACACTCACCGTTATGACCTGGAACGGACCATCCGACGGCACCACGCAGAACGTGGGTCTCACGAAAGTTGCCTTCCGCATCGAAATCGGAACACTCCAGCCAGCTGCAAACGACTACACAAACAACCTGATCTACGTAGCGACCCCGGTGTTCTAAAAAAGACTTCAGAAAAACCCCGAGGAATCGGGGTTTTTCATTTATCAAGCCTGTGTATTGTCCCGAGGAGGCTCCCATGCTACTATGAATCCAACGATGAAAAGAGCGTTCGCAGGATTGGCCGCAATCGCGGCAATGCTCATGATAGCGGGATCGGGGATCGTGCATGCCCAAACCGCGAATCAAACGGGTATCAAGGTACAACCCGCGCTTTTTGAACAGGAGATCAATCCCGGCGACCAATTTTCCACTTCTATTACCGTCACGAATCCTGATCCGACCGCCAAACAATTCACGGTGAGCGTTCAGGATATTTCTGATATGCTGGCCACGGGACAGCCGGTTTTCACGGCTTCTTCGGTTCCGGAATACGGCTTGAGCTCGTGGGTAACGATCAGTAATCCCATTATTACGATTCCTGCAAACGGCACGGTTTCTGTTCCGTTCACGATTCACGTTCCGGCCACGGCGGCTCCGGGCGGCCACTACGGCGCGATCTTCGTAACCTTCGGCGCCAAACGGCCGACCTTCAACGGCACGGGCGTCGGATACCAAGTTGGCGCGCTCATCGATCTTCGCATCGCAGGCGACGCGAAAGAAGACGCGCAGATCCAGGAGTTCAGCACCGACAAGGGGCTTTATCAGGATCCCAACGTCACGTTCACCGCAAAAGTTGAGAACCAAGGCAATGTTTTGCTCCGCCCGCGCGGACCGATCGACATCACGAACATGTTCGGACAGAAAGTCGGCGAGGTGGTGATCAACAATGATGCGGCAGCGATTTTCCCCGGGACGGTCCGTTCATACAGCGTGAACTGGACGGGAAGCGGATTCATGATGGGGCGCTTTGATGCGGTGATGTCGCTCACGTACGGCGACCAGGGCAACAAGACGGTTTCGCGCGAACTTTCATTCTGGATCATTCCGGTGATGCCGATTCTCGCCGTGCTCGCAAGCATCATCTTCTTTGTCTTGCTCTTCATCTGGTCAATCCGCACCTACGTCCGCAAGAAAGTCGCTTCGATGACGTCGGGCCGTTCCGAATCGCCCGAGGAGCGTTTCCTCGCCGAAGGACGCCTTCCGTTCTCGCGCTTGCTCTTCATCCTTGTTGCAACAGCGATCTTCGCGATCATCTTCTTGATGATCCTGTTCTTCCTCTTTGGGTAATGGCCCCGCGAAAATCAGTCGGCATATTTCTTATCATGGCAGCTATCGGCTTTATTGCCGTAGGGGTTTTTGGCGCATCGACCGGCTCGACGCTTTCTCCGGCTGATGTCGGCGTCACCGTCGGCGTCGCTCCGAATCCCTACAACACGTTAAACGCGCAACTCGATCAACGCCAAAAAGTGCTCGACGCCGAGGCGTCTAATTTGCAGGCCGAGGAGGCGGCGCTCAATTCACAGACGTCGACATTCGGGAATGGCTCGGAATCGCCGATGATTGGATTTCTCATGATCGCGGTTGGCGTGCTCGCATTCCTCGTTGGACTTAACTTTTATTTCGATTGGCACCGCAGCACGCAGGGGACGGCGACGCCCGCGTAGCGCCCTTCGCGAGGTGCTACTATTATAGAGTGAAGCGCCAATCGTTTTTACTTTTTTTTGCGGCAATTTGCGTAGGAATATTCGGTTTTTTACCGTCTGCGCACGCCACGCGGCTCGCTTTTGTTAGCGATACGGTGACCGATTCGCGGCCGTCGTTTCCGGCGGATCACAAGATCGTATTCCGCGTGCCGAGCGGCGTTCCGGCGCTCGGGCAGATCGTTGTCCAGTTTCCCAATAATCCTTTTACGATAGACCCTTCATTTAGTTTTAATGATGTTGACGTGCAGGTTTCGCCCGATTCTCCCTACGCCGATTTTACGGATCGGCCGATCGCGGCAAACCCCGATGTTTCGAATGACGGCGTGTCGGTTGACCCCTCGAATGGCACGATAACCATCACGCTCTCGTCAGGCGGCGGGATTGCGGCGAATTCCTATGTGCGGATATTGCTCGGCGACAATGCGACGTTCGGCGGAAACGGTTCGTTCCAGATCGAGAATCCGAGTTCAACGGGTTCCTACCTCGTCAACTTCGGCACCTACAACAGCGTCGCCACGCCAATCGACTACGGATCGACTATCATCGTGATCCTTCCGGCGGTCGGCGTTGATGTGAACCAGAACCGCGTGAACCCGGCGGTGCTTTCGAACGGCATGCCGACGGGAACGATTCCGTCGAACGTGAATGCGGTGCTCGTTTCTCTGAACACCGATGTGTTTTCGAACTGCCGGTATGCGACGACGTCGGGCGTGAGTTACGACGCGATGACGAATTCCTTTACGCGCACGTCGAACGGCACGTTCCACACGGCAACCATCGCGCCGATTACGCAGGGAACGACGTACAACTTGTATGTCCGCTGCCAGGATTTCGTCGGCAACAAAAATACGGACGATTACCTCATCTCGTTCACGGCAGGACAGCCGACCGGCACCGGCGCCGGAGGCGGAACGAGCGGCGGCGACAATCCGAGCGGCGGCGGAGGCGGAGCCGGCGAACCGTTTCCAGCAGGACCTGCGCAGCCGTCGGTTGTCATAAAAGGCATCGGAGTCCCGAATGCTACGATTACGCTTCTTCAAGACGGCAAGACCGTTCCGCCCGGGACGCGTGCGGATTCGACCGGAAAATTTACGGTCACCATCGACTCGCTTCCGCAGGGGACGTATTCATTCACCATTCTCGAAAGCGACGCCTCCGGGCATGTCATTTCTTCTTATACAACAACGATCACGGTGATTTCGGGAACATCGAATAGTCTCACGAATAACATTATTCCGCCGAGCGTCACGGTTGCGACGAGCACGGTCAAGCCGGGCGGGACGGTGGATGTTTCGGGGTTCGCGCCGCCGTCATCAACCATAGAGCTTGTTGTGATGAGCCAGGAGAACCTTCAGGATCCGATCAAGCTCACGACGAGCGCCGATGCCACGGGTGCGTGGTCGTACAGCCTTTCAACCGCGGATTATCCGATCGACACCTATGAGCTCAAAGCCCGCGCCACCCTCCCGGGCTACACCGCAAGCAATTATTCGGGGATCACATACCTCGGCGTGGGCACCGCGCCGAAACCCAAAAACCGGAACGGCGATTTGAACGGCGACGGCAAGGTGAATTTGGTTGATTTTTCCATCATGCTGTTCCACTGGGGGCAAAATTATGCGCCAGCCGATTTGAACGGCGACGGGACGGTCGGTTTGGTCGACTTTTCCATACTTTTATTCAATTGGACGGGGTGACAATCTGATATACTTATAGTATCAGCACCTCGAACATGCTCTCTTTTTATCAAAAGCTCGCGACGAAACTGAACGAAGATCCATCCGCTGGGAAACCGGATGCTCCGGCGACGAAGGCAGCATCGTTTAAGGGGACCGGCGAGCGGACCGATCCACCGGCAAAAGCTCCGGCTCCGCAGCACGAGGGCAAAGAGCCGGCGGAAGAAGCCGTGCCCGAAGGGGCGCAGACCCTCGAGGTGGATCTTTTCCAATCCGAAGCTCGGATGGTTCTTTTTGCGCAGATGAGCGGCGTTGCCAAGGGCACGCTCGACCTTACGATCGACGAAGAAACGAACACGATTATCATCCAAGTGCAGCAATCCCGCCCGACGTTGCCGCCGCTTCCCGGCGGGAAAGAGGGAGACCCTCCCGAAAAAGGTTTGTACACCAAACAGGAAATCGCTTGGAAAAATTTGTACCGCAAAGTGTATCTTCCGGCTTCGTTCGATAGCGGTGAGACGCAAGCGTTCCTTGAGCGGGGCGTGCTCATCGTCGTATTGCCGTCGAAACGCCCCGGCATGGGCAAAAAACTTTCCATTGTCGAAATCCCGGATGAAAAACCAGCAAGCCCGATACAAAAATAGTGTCGCGGCTTTGTTGGTCGCGATGCTCGCCGTGCTCTCATTGGGACCTGCGGTGCATGCCGCGGGTTCGGCTGCAATGTCGCTCAGCCCTTCGAGCGGGACCTATGCCGTCGGAAAAAATTTCACCGTGAGCGTGATGCTCGATTCGGGCGGCGGCATCGGCGTGAACGCCGCCGACGGCAAACTGACGTTCGACCCGACGCAGCTCGCCGTGCAAAGCGTTTCAAAAGCGAATTCCGTTTTCAATCTTTGGGTGGCTGACCCTTCATTTTCAAACACCGACGGTTCGGTGAGTTTCAGCGGCGGCAGTAACAACGCGTACACCGGAAGTGCGGGAAATGTTTTTGATATCACGTTCCAGGCGCTCAAAGCGGGGACGACTTCGGTGAGTTTTGCTTCCGGCGACGCACTCGCTGCCGACGGCCAGGGCACCAACGTTCTCGGCGGCACGACGGGTGCGACATTCACAATCGGCGGCTCGGCTTCTGCAACGCAAACGCCAAAACCATCGTCAGCCGATTCGGGCAGCAGTTCGTCCGGGTCGGGTTCCGGTTCCGGCAATGGCGGAGGCGGCGGTGCGCCTGCATCGTTTACGCCGACGGTTACGATTTCATCGCCCACAAATCCCGATCCCACCAAGTGGTATAACAATCCAAACCCGAACTTTACGTGGCAGCTCACGCCGGATATCGCAGGCGTGAATACCGCGTTTGATCAAAATCCGAACACGCTTCCCAAACGGAGCTCTGCAGGCCTTATTGCATCGAAACAATTCTCCAATGTTCCGGAAGGCGTATCGTATTTTCATGCCCGCTTTGAGGATGCGCTTGGCAATTGGAGTGACGCTTTTACAATGCAGGTGCAGATCGATATGACGCCGCCGAAGCCGTTCACGGTGACGGCCCAGCCGGGCGCCGGCATTTCCGGCCGCACGGTGCTTGAGTTCACGGCGACCGACACGGTCTCGGGCGTCGACCATTACGTGGCCATATTCGACGGAACGGCATCAACGACGGTTCCGCTCTCGGATGTGGTGAACGGCATCTATACCGCACCGCCGCTCCTTGCCGGCAA
>Ga0335069_10011633_pt1 | contig 12402 bp, 10 predicted proteins | sample Lox_Sample_11_FD_206714 | JGI IMG/M metagenome (GOLD analysis project Ga0335069, IMG submission 206714) | Soil microbial communities from Loxahatchee National Wildlife Refuge, Florida, United States - Lox_Sample_1.1 | ecosystem: Environmental > Terrestrial > Soil > Wetlands | place: USA...
CGATCTCGATGCGGCCCCCGTCGGGCTCGTGCACGCCGGAGATCACCTTGATGAGCGTGGACTTGCCCGAGCCGTTCTCACCGGCGAGGCAGTGGATCTCCCCGGCGCCGATCTCGAGGTTCACCCCCTTGAGCGCCTGTACTCCTCCGAACGACTTGACGATCCCCTGGACCCTCAGCACCGGATCCGACACCTGGAGCCTCCACGACTGCCGGACGTCAAAAACAGCGCGGGCGGGAGCATCGTGCCCCGCCCGCGCCCTCACGACTACTATGGTAGCCTAGAAACCGAACGTGTCACAGTTGGCCTTGTTGATCGTGATCCAGCCCTGGCCCTGGAGCACCTTCGTAGAGCCCGACGCGAACTTCATGCTGGTCCAGCCCGGTGCTTTCAGGTTGAGCCCGTTTGCGATCTTGTCCCCTTTCAGCACGGCCACGGCCATGGCAAGCTGGGCGTAGCCCGCGTCCTTGGGATCCCAGAGGAGAACACCGTTCACGGTGCCCCTCTTGAGGAAGGGAGCGCACTCGCCGGGCAGCCCCACCGCCGTCGCGAATGCCTTTCCCCTGAGGCCAAGCTCCTCGATGGCTCGGGCAGTGCCCGGCACGGAGAGCGAGGATGTGCCCAGGACGCCCCTGAGGTTGGGATACTTCTTGAACAGCTCCTTGGCCCGCTGGTAGGCGGTGTCAAGGTTGTCCATGATCTCGACACGCGGCTCGGCCGCAAGGAGCGTCATGTTGGGGTAATTCGCCTTCTGGAAGGCCACGGCGGCGTCTGCCCACTCGTTGTGGGACGCGTTGGTGACGTTGCCGACCATGGTCGTGTAGATGCCCTTGCCCCCCATGTCGCTTGCCAGCTGCTTCATGAGCGTCTGGCCGAGTCCCTCGTTGGAGAAGGCCTCGATGTCGTAGAGGCAGTTCTGCTGGGAGGCCCCTTCGTGGTCGATGACCACGATGCCCTTGGACAGCGCCTCGCCCAGCACGGGCTCGAGGGCCGAGGGGTCGACCGGCACCACGCAGATTGCATCCACGCCCTGCGCGATGAGATCCTCGATTACCTGGGCCTGCATGGCGGCGTCGGTCTTGGCGGGACCCTTCTGGAAAACGTTGATGCCCATGTCCTTGGCGAACTGCTTCACGCCCACTTCCATGCGGACGAACCAGGCGTTCGTTGCGTCCTTGGGTACCAGGGCGATCTTCCAGGCCGACTGCGGCTTGGAGGACTTGAACTTCATGGGATCGTAGTCCTGCGCGAACAGAGGGACTGCGAGCATGAAGACCAGCAGGATCGAGACGGCCAGAATCAGCTTTCGTTTCACCTTTCCCTCCTCATTCGGAACTGGAATGACGGAAGTCTATCATCCAGTGGCTTCCTGTCAAGAGAATTTTAGTGATGCAACAGCTGGAAGATTTGGCTTTTTGCAAAGGCATTAACGACATAAATAGATATATTTTGTAGTAATGACTTGCTAAAAGGCATATTCTGGTCTATCGGACGTCATAATTCACTAAATATTCAGTTCTTATTGACAAATGGCGTTCTGGATTCTACGCTGATTCAGGTTTCCGGGGAAGGTGGATGAAGGGGTGAGCGTTCGCGTGAAGGACATCGCTCAGGCCGTCGGCGTCTCGCCGACGACCGTGTCGCTGGTGCTCAACAACAAGCCGGGGGCCGGCGACGAGCTGAGGGAGCGAATCCTGCGCACAGCCAAAGAGATGGGGTACTCGTCCCCCAAGGGCACCCAGGTCGGGTCCCTCTGTCTGCTGCACATTGCTCGACACGGCCACACGGTCAACCGCGATCACGATGTCTTCATCGCGGACTACATCGAGGGCCTGGGCCACGCGGCCAAGCACGCGGGCTATGCGCTGGAGATCGTCACATTCAAGCCGGCGCCCATCGAACAGGTCCTCGACGCCGCCATGGCCAAAGCGTCTGACGGATTCGTCGTGCTCGGAACCGAGCTGAGCCGAGAGGACGTGGAGTCCTTCCGTACGCTGCGCAGGCCCCTGGTCTTCCTGGACACCTACCACGAGTTCCTGGACTTCGATTTCGTGGACATGAACAACGAGGATTCCGTCTTTCTCATCCTCTCCCACCTGCGCGCCATGGGCCACCGCCGGATCGGTTTCGTCCGCGCGGCCGTGGAGACGCGAAACACGCGCCTGAGGGAGGAAGGATTCTACGCCGGCTTGGGCCGTCTCGGCCTGGAGGCGGACAGCTCCTTCGTGTTCTCGGTTGACCAGACCTACCACGGGGCCTACGAGGACATGAAGGCCATCCTCGTCCGCGGGCCCCGCCTCCCGACGGCGCTGGTCTGCAGCAACGACATCATCGCCAGCGGATGCCTGAAGGCGTGCTCGGACAGCGGTATCGCCGTTCCCGGGGACCTCTCTATCGTCGGCTTCGACAACCTGCCCCTTGCGGCGGTCGTTGACCCGCCGCTCACCACCATCCAGGTGTCGAAGGCCCAGATCGGGGGCATGGCGGTGCAGCTCCTCGTCTCCCGACTCCGGGGAGACGCCGATCGGCCCTCGGTGAAGGTGCTCATCGGCGGCAAGCTGATAGAGCGGAGCAGCGTGAAGAAGATCGAAGATCCGGCGTGAACAGGAGGGAATCGAGATGAACTATTCCGTGATCCTGGGCAACCTGGGCAATACCTGCGACAGGTTCCTCTCCTCCGGCTACAAGGAGCAGCTTCCCAAGGCGGAGATGATCCGGCAGGCCGCGGCCATCGAGGGGGTGAAGGGCGTCGAGCTGGTGGGCACCTGGGATGTCACGCGAGAGAACGTGGACGAGATCGGCGGCCTGCTGGAGCGGCACGGCTTGCGGTGCGTCTCGATCATCCCCGACCACTTTTCACAGAAGCGCTGGGGCCGGGGAGCCTTCGTATCGAAGGACCCCGCGATCCGCACCCAGGCGCTGGAGGAGACCCTTGCGGCCGCGGAGCTCGCCCGCAGGCTGAAATGCCCCCTGGTCAACCTCTGGCCGGGGCAGGATGGCTACGACTACCTCTTCCAGTCCGACTACCGCGCGGAGCGACGATGGACCATCGAGGCGGTGAAGACGGCGGCCACGGCATTTCCCGACATCCGATTCTCGCTGGAGTACAAGCCCAAGGAGCCCCGCACGCACTCCACCTGGGCGCGCGCCGCGGACACGCTCCTCGTGGCACGGGAGACGGGCCTTCCCAACGTGGGGGTCACCATCGACACGGGCCACTCGCTTTCCGGCGGGGAAAACATCGCGGAGGCCGCCGTCCTGCTTTCGGACTTCGGCCGCAAGCTGTTTCACCTGCACTTCAACGACAACTACCGCTCCTGGGACGACGACATGATCGTCGGCGCCGTGCACTTCGCGGAGTTTCTCGAGCTGCTCTTCTGGCTGCGGGAGGTCGGGTACGATGGATGGTACTCGATGGACCAGTACCCGTACCGAGAAGATGGACAGGCCGCCATCCGTTCCAGCGTGGAGTTCCTTCGCGGGCTGGAGGCCATGCTGGACGGCTCCATGGAAGAACTTCGGGCCCTCATCGCCTCCGGGGATCCCATCGCGTATACCGCCTGGATCCGCTCGAGGCTTTTCCGACGCTGAGCGTCACCCAGAAAGCTAACCATCCTTCTGCCCTGGGCACACGGCGCGATGAACTCGTGCGCCAGCCGATAGATGCGGCAGGTTGCATGGGACCGACGGCTTTGGACGATTCAGGCGGCTTCGATTGCTGCGCGAGGCGGGCTCCTGGCCCAGTAACTCCGGATCATAACAATGGATCGTAACAATCCATGAGGCCGCCGGGATCGTGGTTCCCCTCGCCGAGCGGCGGCCTCGGGCGTCCCCTCCTGGGGCGATGACCGCCCGCCTCCCCTTCGAGCGCCTCGAGGTGATATACTCGGCCCCGTGTCCTCCCTCCGCCGCACGGCCGGCCTCGCCCTCCGACAGCGATTCTTCCTCGTGTTCTCGGCCTACCTGTTCGCCGTCGCGCTTCCCATGGTGTCCCTGTTCCTTTTCGTGAACGGCGCCTACCGCGAGCTGGCCGTGATGCAATCCCGGCAGTCGGAGATCAGCCGGCTCATGGCGGCCACGGACGAGGCCTACGACCTGTTTGGCAGGTATACCTATTCCAGGAGCGAGGCCCAGTTGACGGCGTTCCGTTCCCAGGAGCAGGCTATCTCCGCGGCCTCCGCTCGACTGGACGCGGAGCTGCCGCAGGACTTCCATTATCCCCTGTACGACCTGGAAAGCATGCGCCAGACGTTCAGCGAGCTGGCGGAGTCGATCCGCGGCGACCTCCTTGCCGGCCTGGAACGCATTTACCTGGACAAGCGGCTGGCGGAGCTCAACCGCTTCCGTGGCTACATCAACCAGGAATATTCGAAGCTCCTGGTGGATTACCTGGAGCACGTGCGGGGGCGCTCCGACGAGCTGCGCGCGGGCGTGAACCGAAGCGAGCGGCTCACGGCCCTCGTCATGGCCCTGGTCCTGCTGGGCGGCGCGGTCCTCGCCAGGAGAATTTCGCGCGGTATCACCTCACCCATCCGCCGGCTGGCCGACTCGCTGGAGCGCTTTTCCTCTGGAGAGCTGGATATCCCCGCACTCGCGGTCGGCCGGCGGGACGAAATCGGGGTGGTGGTGGAGTCCTTCAACCGCATGACCACGGAGATCCGCGCCCACGTCGGCCAGATCCAGGAGCGGGCCGCCATGGAGGCCGAGATCGCCGACCAGCGCGTTCGCCTGCTGCAGGCGGAGAACGCGCTGAAACTGGCCGAGATCCGGTGGCTGCAGAACCAGGTGAACCCGCATTTCATCTACAACGCCTTCAATTCCATCCTCTCCCTCGCCCGGCTCGAAGAGGCGAACCGAACGGCCACCTCCGTGGAGAGCCTGGCGGTGCTCCTGCGCAGCGCGCTTCGAAGCGGGCGGGCCATGAACAGCCTCCGTGAAGAGATGGAGGTGGTACGCCACTACCTCCTCATCCAGAAGACACGCTTCGGAAAGAGGCTGGAGTTCACGCTCGATCTCCCGGAGGGGCTCCTTTCGCAGCGCCTGCCCGCCATGATCCTCCAGCCCTTCGTGGAAAACGCGGTGATCCACGGCATCGAGCCGAGGGAGGAAGGGGGGCACCTCGAGGTGGAGGCCCGCGCGCGGGAGAGCGGCGGAATCCTGCTGCGGGTCAGCGACGACGGCGTCGGGTTCGACCCGTCCCGCGTTCGCGGAGGGGCGGACGCCCTGGACGACGGGCGTCACATCGGGATCGAGAACTCGCGCCGCAGGATGGAGCTTCTATACGGGGGCGACCGCGAACACATCAGCATCGAGTCTGCCCCGGGCAGGGGCTCCCGCGTGCTGATCGAGGTGCCGCCGGAGCCGCGGAATCAGGAAAGTTCGGGAATTGGCTCGTGACCCCGCTCGGCGGTCGGCTTGCGCTGTCCACGCGAGAAAAAATCGCGAGGCGACATCCCCGTGTGCTCCTTGAACCGCCTGGCGAAATACGCGGAGTCGCTGTAGCCCACGCGCCGGCCGAGCTCCTCCATGCTGAGGGCCTCCCTGGCCGCGATTTCGGCGGCGCGCTCCATCCGCAGCGCTCCCACGTATGAAGCGAAGCTCTGCCCGATCTCCTCCCGGAAAACCCGGGAGGCGGACGCCGGAGAGGTGCGAAGGTGAGCGGCCAGGGTGCCGAGGGAAAGCTCGCCGACCGGGGTCTCGCACAACCAGTCGAGGATCCTGGGACGCGCGCCGTCGGCGCCACGGTCGGCGGCGGCGGCCCAACGCAGGAGAACTTCCGCGAGCGCCTCCCGGGGCGTGTCGGATACACGGTCGGGCTCCACGGCGGCCACCGGTCGGTCGCGGCCCGGGAAGGCAACGCGCTCTGCCTCTCGTGCAAGCGCAAACGCGAACGAGCGTGTGCGCAGCGCTGGATCCCGGCCGCTGGCCACCCACGCGGATACCAATTCGGCCGCGGCTTCGACCGGCGACGGGAGTCGGCCCCGCAGCAGGGATCGGATGATGCGGTCCTCCATGGCAACGAGATCCGAGCCGGCGAGCGGGCCCTGGTCAGCGGTACCCGCGGCAGTGGGCCGGCCGCGGCTGGACTCGCGCTCGATTCGCCGGATCACCTCCGCGATCGTTCGCCGAAACTCCTCCTCGATCAGGGGTTTCAGGAGGTAGCCGTCCAGCCCGAGGTTCACCGCCCGTTGGGCGAGAGAGAAACGGTCGTAGGCGGTGACGACCACGATGCGCGTGTCCGGGTTGGCGGCAAGCATCTGGGCCGCCGCGTCCAGGCCGTTGAGCCCCGGCATCCTCACGTCCAGCAGGACGACATGGGGTCGGAGGCGGCGCGCCGTTTCCACCACCTCGTCACCTCGCTCGGCTTCCATGACCTCGTGGAAATCGCCGAAGAACGAGTCCACCATCTTGCGGATAGCCGCGCGCGCAAGCTCCTCGTCATCCGCAACCAGGAGTCGAAGCTTCATGGTCCTCCCTCCGGGTGGATGCGCAGGCGCCGTTCGCCTCCCACCAGCACCAGCCCGCCGCCCGTGCCATCCCGGTCCGGGACGAGCATCACGCGCATGGCGCTGCCCCGCGGTGCGCTGCCACTCAGTACCTGGTCGATGGCGTCGACGAGGCTTCCGCAGCGAATGAACGACGCGCTTCGCATCTCCTCTTCCAGGTCGACCACCAGTTCGATGCCCGTCGGGACGAGGAGGCGCAGGACATCGAGGTAGCACCGGGCCAGGGCAATGCTGTCCGCAAGCGGCACCACGGCGTCAAAGCCCGGATCCGCGAAGGAGCGGAACAGCCGGTCCGCGGCAGAGAGCAGGCGGTAGGAGTCCCCCGTCTTGCCCGTGTAGACTAGCTGGGCCGCGCAGGACACGATCGCCGATGAAAGCTCCCGAAACCGCACCTCGGTCACGGTGGACGATTATAGAACGCCCCGGTTTGACTGTCCAGAAAAAGTTGCGTGAAGTCGAATTTCTTGCAGCTCCAAGCGGGTGCCGGGGCGAAACGGGAGGCGCAGAGCCGGTTTTTCGTCCGAACCGATGAAGATTCCCAGGGCGGCGAAGGCCGCGGGGTGGGTATACTGCGGCGATACCTCGGGCACAGCCCGCAGGAAAAGGAGATCCCAATGAAGCGAATCGTTCTCGTTGCTCTTCTCCTGATGGTCGTTCTGGGCCTGCCGATGTTCGGCCAGGCCAAGGTGGCGCCGAAGGACCAGCTCTACATCGAGGTTTCCGCGCTCGGAAACCTGGACTACTTCTATGACCACAAGATGGGCATGGAGATGGTCGGCAAGGAGCTCGGCGTTCGCACGGAGTATGTCGGTCCCGCGGACTACGACATGAACGCCATGGTCGCGGCCTTCGAGCAGGCCATTGCCAAGAAGCCCCAGGGCCTCGTGGTGGTAGGCTTCGAACCGTCCCTGAACTCCATCGTGGACAAGGCCGTCGGCCTCGGAATCCCGGTCGTCACCGTGGACGCCGACCTCCCCGGCTCAAAGCGCCTGGCCTTTGTCGGCACGGGCAACTTCAACGCCGGCGTGGTGGGCGGCACCAAGCTCGCCAGCCTCATCGGCGGCAAGGGCAAGGTCGCCATCATGACCAAGCCGGGCCAGTCCAACCTGGAAGAGCGCATCGCTGGCTACAAGGCCGCGCTGGCCAAGTTCAAGGACATCCAGCTGGTGCAGATCGCCGACACCCAGTCCGATCCCACCGTTGCGGCGCAGGCCGCGGCCACCATCCTCCAGAAGAACCCCGACCTCGCCGGCTTCGGCTGCGTGGAGGCCGCCGGTGGAGCCGGGGCCGCCACGGCAGTCCGCGAGGCCAAGAAGGCGGGCAAGGTGAAGATCGTGTCCATGGACCGTGGCAACGAGATCCTGGACGCCATCAAGGAAGGGGTCATCTCCGCCTCCGTGGCGCAGCAGACGGCCCTGATGCCGTACTACGCCACCACGATCCTGTACAACCTGTACAACTCCAAGGTGGCCATCACCAGCAACAACAAGGCCGCCAACGTCCTGGGCATCCCGGTGACGGTCGACACCGGCGCCATCGTCATCGACTCCAGCAACTACACCTACTTCAAGCGCTAGGCCGAGCGGGAGGAGTCACGCCACGCGCGCCCCGGGGTTCCGGGGCGCGCGTTCAAGGCGGAGCTCGAGGAAGATCCATGACGGACTACATCCTGGAAGCGCGCGGCATCACCAAGAGCTTCCCCGGAGTGAAGGCGCTCGACGGGGTGAACCTGCGGCTTCGCCGCGGGGAAACGCACGCCGTGGTGGGAGAGAACGGTGCGGGAAAGAGCACCCTCATGATGGTGCTCACCGGCGTGTACCGTCCCGACGAGGGCCAGATCCTCATGGACGGCAGGCCCGTCGCCTTTCACTCTCACCAGGCGGCCGTGCGCCAGGGCGTCTCGATCGTCTACCAGGAGCTGAGCCTGGTGCCTTCCCTGTCCATCGCGGAGAACATCTTCACGAACACGCAGCCGGTGAGCTCGCTCGGCTTCGTGCGGCGCCGCGAGCTCCTGGACAGGGCCCGCCAGTCCCTTGCCCTGTTCGACCTCGAGTCGCTGGATCCCGCGACGCTGGTCCGGTCCCTTTCCCCGGCCAACCAGCAGGTGGTGGAGATTCTGAAGGCCATCTCCACGGATCCCTCGGTGCTGATCATGGATGAGCCGACCTCTTCCCTGACAGACCTGGAGATCGCCCGGTTGTTCGACAACATTCGGAGGCTCACCGCCCGAGGCATCGCCTGCCTGTACATTTCCCACCACCTGTCGGAGATCTTCGAGATCGCCGACACGGTGACCGTGCTGCGGGACGGCCGCTTCGTCTGCGACGCAGCGGTGAAGGATATCGACGAGGACTTCCTGGTTTCCAACATGGTGGGCCGCACCATCTCGGACATCTACGGGCCCCGCCGCCAGGCCTCGTCGTTCGGCCCCGTACGATTCGAAGCCCGCGCCCTGGGCAGGGCGGGAGTCTTTGCCGCGGCGAACCTCAGGGTCCGAAGCGGGGAGATCGTGGGCCTGGCGGGGCTGGTAGGGGCCGGACGCACGGAGTTGGGTCGCGCCATCTTCGGCGCCGAGCCCGCGGACACGGGCGCCATGTTCCTGGACGACACGCCCATCAACCCTCGTTCCCCGCGGGATGCCATCGGACTGGGCATCGGGTACCTCACGGAAGACCGAAAAACGCAGGGGCTGTTCCTGGACTTCCCCGTGCGCTCCAACGTCGCCGCCAACCGCCTGAAGCGTCTTTCGCGCGGCCCCCTGGTGAGCGAGCCCCTGGTCGAACAGGCGGCGCGGCTGGCCGTGCGCGAGTACCGCATCGCCTCCGGCGCCCAGGGCAAGCCCGTGCGCACCCTGTCGGGCGGCAACCAGCAGAAGGTGCTGATCGCGGCCTGGATCGGCATCGAGCCGCGCCTGCTGATCGTGGATGAGCCCACGCGGGGCGTGGACGTCGGTGCCCGAAGCGAGATCTACTCGTTCCTGCGTTCCCTGGCCGCCCGCGGGACGGCCATCATCATGATTTCCTCCGACTTGAGCGAGATCCTCGGGATGTCCGACCGGATCTACGTGATGAAGTCGGGAAGGATCGCCGGCGAGATCGTCGGCGCGGACGCAAGCGAAGAATCGGTGATCGCCCTGGCCACGGGCGCTGCCGGAGGAGTTTCCAAATGATGAACTGGCTCGGGCGCGTGACGCGGCAGCGCGAATTCATGATCGGCGCCATCGTGGTGGTCGTGTGCATCGCCATGAGCTTCGCCTCCCCGTACTTCCTGTCTTCCGGCAACATCCTCGCGCTCCTCCTGGGGCTTTCCGTGGAGGCCATCATCGCGGTGGCCATGACTAACCTGATGGTGTCGGGGGGATTCGACATGTCGGTCGGATCCATCGTGGCGTTCACGGGAGCCGCCACGGCCACCCTTATCGTGGCCCGCGTCCCACTGCTCATCTCCGTGGTCGCGGGCCTGGCCCTGGGCGCGGCCATCGGGCTGTTCAACGGGTTCATCATCGGCAAGATCGGCATCAACCCGTTCGTGACCACCCTCTCGTCCCTGAGCCTGTTCCGAGGCCTGACCCTTTTCCTGACGCGGGGAAAGAACATCTCGGGCCTTCCAGACGCGTTCAAGGACATCGGCCAGGCCACCCTCATGGGGATCCAGACACCGATCCTCATCGCCGCCGTTCTCATCATCGCGGGGGATTTCACGCTGCGGCGCTTCCGCTTCTTCCGCCAGAGCTACTACATCGGGGGCAACGAACGAGGGGCACGCCTGTCGGGCATCGCCGTGGACCGGCTGAAGATCCTTGCGTACACGCTCACGGGACTGTTTGCCGGCCTGGCCGGAATCGTGCTCACCTCGCGCCTCGGCGCCGCCTCCATGACGGCGGGCACCGGCCTGGAGCTTCGCGTCATCACCGCGGTGATCATCGGAGGGGCGAGCCTCCAGGGAGGGGAGGGCACCGTGTTCGGCGCGTTCCTGGGCTCGCTGCTCATGGCGCTGATCACCAACGCCCTCACGCTGCTCGGCGTCGACGTGTACTGGCAGACGTTCGTCATTGGGGCCACGCTGCTGTCGGCCGTCCTGATCGACCAACTGGGCAAGAGGCGGTCCCAGGCCGCGCCCGCCGCAAGGATCTCGGGGGATCCGCCCCGGGCGGCCACGGGGGGATGAGGCGGTGATTGCGCTTCGCGAAAAGTTTGCCGGCCATGACGCAGCGGCCAGGGCCACGCTGAAAGAGGTGTTCGAGCTCCGGAACCATTCCGCGGCCGTGGTGTTGAACGACGTGAACTACTGGACCTTCGGGGAGCTGCAGGAGCACATTCCCGAGGCCTACTACGGCGACGATCCGCGCGTGATGCTGGACTACCAGCTTGCCAAGATCCAGCGCCACTACGCGTGTTTTCCCCGGGACTGCTACCAGGCCTTTCTCATGCCCTGGTACGGCACAGCGGTTCTGGCCTCCGGCTTCGGGCACCCGATCATCAAGAACTACAAGACCGACCCCGCCGCCGATATCAGCAGGATCCGGGATCCGAAGGAAGTGGGCGCGCTCAAGTTTCCGGACCCGCGAACCGACGGGCTCATGCCGCAGGTGTTGAAGACCCTCTCCTTCTTCCGGGCCCACACCGATCTTCCCGTCGGCGTAACCGACTGCCAGGGTCCCCTGACCACCGCGCTGAGCCTCGTGGGATACGACACCTACTGCTACTGGATCTTCGACTGCCCCACGGTGGTGCACCAGCTCATGGACCTGGTCACCGAGGCGCTCATCTCCTGGGTGAAGGAACAGAAGGCGCACGCGGGGATCCCCATGACCTCGGAATCCTACCCCCTCGGGGTCCGCCTGCCGGACGGATTCGGCGGCGTATGGCTCTCGGATGACGACTCCGTCATCATGGGCACCGAGCTGTACCGCGAGTTCGTCATGCCGTACAATTCCCGGGTGCTGGAGGCTTTCGGGGGCGGGTGCATCCACTACTGCGGCAACTCCAACCAGCACGCGGAGAGCTTCCTGAAAACGAGGGGGCTCACCGCGGTCAACAACTTCACCCTGGACGATGTGAAGGCGGCAGCCGTGATGAGAAAGGCGCTGGCCAGGAAGGGCATCGTGTACATGGCGTGCGACTTCGTGCCCACCGACGAGCGCCTGTCGAGCTACTACACCGAGCTCGTCGAGGCGATGGGTGACCAGAAGGGGCTGATCATCGTTGCCTACGTGGCGCCCGCGGTCGAGCTGCACCGGGGACGCTACAACGAAAGCCGCCGCGACCAGCTCGAGCTGGGAAAGCGGGTGCATCGCCTGGTGGAGGAAGCCATCTCGGCGCCGCGATAAGAGTCTGTAGCGAAGGTTCGCTCGCGGAGATCAGGCCATGGGAGTCAGGGTCGTGCTCTTCTCCAGGTTCACGCGGGCGGACAGGGCCATTGAGTAGCATCGCCGGGATCTTCACAGGCCGGCGATCGGAGGTCCCAACGGGAGTGCTGCCAGTGGCAGGCGCGCGGACGGGATGATCTTCGACGAAAGCCTCCACGGCGTGCCGGCCGTGCCGGGGGCTCTACGACTGGTCGCGGAACTTTCTCACGTCGATGCGAGGAAGAATCACGAGCGACGTTACCAGCAGCAGCACCAGGAGAACGCAGACCGCGACATAGCCCGCGACGGTTGCGTGGAACAGGCGGGCAGCCACGTCACGGACAACGCCGCTTGCGAGGTTGCCGCAGAGCCGGGCCAGCGCGTCGGCGGTTCCCCATGCTCCCATGAACAGGCCGACTTTGCCCGGCACTGTCATTTCGAGCATGAACGCGAGGTTCGCAACGGTTGCCGCTCCGGTTGAAAGGCCGAGCAGTGACACCGCCGCATAGAACAGCCCCCGGCTCGGCAGCACTCCCGCGGCGATGAGGA
>Ga0335069_10011634_pt1 | contig 12401 bp, 6 predicted proteins | sample Lox_Sample_11_FD_206714 | JGI IMG/M metagenome (GOLD analysis project Ga0335069, IMG submission 206714) | Soil microbial communities from Loxahatchee National Wildlife Refuge, Florida, United States - Lox_Sample_1.1 | ecosystem: Environmental > Terrestrial > Soil > Wetlands | place: USA: Florida...
TGGAAACAAGGTCGTGCTGTAACGACAGAGTACGAAGCCCCTCGCGCGAGATCTGGCATCCGCAGCACTCAGACATTTGCTGGTCCTGGTTGAAGACGTACACCATGGTGCAGATATCCTGATCGATGCGGGCTGTCCCCACGAAGCGCACGGTGGAATCCGTTTTGCTTGAGGCCCCTGAGAAGTAAGAGACGAGTGCGACTGGCCGTACTACCACACTGGATGTTCCTGTAAACCCATTCTGGCTTGCCTCGATGGCGGTGGTCCCCGGGGAAAATGCGATTGCATTGCCAGTAGTGTGATCAATCTCGAGGATCTGTGGATCATCGACGGTCCAGGCGGCGGTGGAAGTAACATCGGAAGTACTGCCGTCGCTAAAGGTCGCAATCGCCGTCAGTTGGATGCTTTCGCTCACCAGGATGCTGGGGTCTGACGGCACGATCGCGATCGATGACATAACGGGATCGCCCACATTGACCGTCATCGAGGCCGTGATTCCACCGGCAGATGCCGATACACTTGCCGAACCGAGCGCCAGAGCGGCAACTGCTCCCGTGGCACTCACGCCAAGAATCGATGGGGCGCTAGTGGACCATGAGACTGCGGCGGTGAGATCGCGCACGGTTCCGTCGTTGTAAGTGCCTACCGCAGTGAGCTGTTGTGAAGTGCCAAGCGGCATAGAAGCGTCGTGACCCGAGATCTGCAGTACAGTGAGAAGTTCTGGATTGACCGTGGCCGTACTGTTGCCCGTGATTGTTCCTGAACTGGCCCCACTGAGGCTTGCTGTCAGGGTGGATGTACCTGCCTTCAGCGCGCTGGCCAGCCCGTTCGCATCAATCTGGATGACGCCGGAGTCAGAACAACTCCACGTTACCGTGCGGGTAACGTCCTGACTAGTTCCATCGGTCAAGGTTGCGGTTACCGTCAATTGCGCTTTTTGCCCGGCGATAAGAACCACCGGGTTTGGCGCAATTGCGATCGACTGAGGGGCGGCACTGTTCACCTTGACGTCGATCGAAGCGGTCAACCCACTTATGCTCGCCGCGATCGACACCACTCCAACGCCTCTTGCACGCAGCACGCCTGCCGGACTGATACTCCCGACGGAGGCATTGCTGCTGGTCCATCGCACCTGCGAAGTCTGATCTTTCGACGTACCATCGGAAAACGTCCCGGAAACTGCGAGTTGCAGGGTCTGCCCGACAAAGAGGGATGAACCGTTTGGAGCAATCGTGATACGCGTCAATTGCGGACTGGAAGAAACATGGATGGGGCCGCCGCATCCAGAAAGCAAGATAGCCAAACCGCCGAGAACTATTGAGTGCGCGAAGATCCTGGAACGACAAGAAGCATAAAACGAGCGTGGCATAGTCGTATGTTCCCTGGTAGTCAATGAAGTTGTCGGGGGAGGATTAATACAAATGGGCTACTCAGCGCCATTTACAGTGAGCGCAATCCTACCTGAATGCAATCACCTAATGCAACTAACCTATATGGACTAGTCCGCAGGGAATTGGACGCTCGAACCGGGCGTTGTTCGAGTCCCGTACAGGCGCTGGACAGGACAAGAGAGAACGCTGCGGGAGCAATTTGGGAGGATAGGTTGTTAGAAAAGGGATTCGAGTCCTGAAATGAATCCGTCGGAATCCTGGTCACGTTTCCGCGTCCAGCGGACTTGCATGAGCGTAGCAATGCGAACGTCGGGAGTGCCGACCCGTATTTCGCATCGGATGAGCGAAGCAATCCGGATCGGTCTGGACGTTATGATGCAAAGACCCTTATGACTGATGTTCTGAGTGCGTCCGGAAATATCAATGGGCGCAAACGGCTCGCCACTCTCGAAGTCCGGCAGTTGCTGCACCATTACATCAATGCTTTGTGGAAAGCGGTCTTCGTTTCGTCGTTCGGTGCGTCTGGTGCCCCTCATGCACGACTATCTGTAAGGCAAGTGTCGTGCAAAGTAAATTCCACGAATGAATTAGTTCGATCATGCCTGCCGTGTTTCTTTGTCTGGTACCGATCCGATGATTTTGCCGACAATGCCGGAACGGGTCGACACGTCCATCTTGACCATAACGATTCTGAGAAACGCTTTGACCGTGTTGGGGCTGATCTTCATTCGCTCGGCGATCTGCTTGCTCGTGAGTCCTTCGACCAGGAGGGCCACGGTTTCTATCTCCCTCGGTGTCAGGTTGTATTGCTCGAGGAGCCCGGCGAGGCCGCCGCCGACATGCGACTGGCGCTCCAGGAGAATCGCAGCGCGAATTAAGTTTGCTTTGCTTGCGTCCGAATCGAATGGAAATACCCGGCAGTTGTACTTGCGTCTGCCCGATAACAGATCATGGACAAAGAGCGAGGCAGTTCCGCCGTTACCCTTTATGAGTCTGAACTTGACCTTATCCCTCACGAAGAGAAGCGGCTGGTGTATCTTGTTGGGATCGGTCGGATATGCGAGTATTTGAAGCGCAGTATTGTTGAAAGCAATGGGATTATTCCCATCGCCGAGGAGAATCAATCCTGAACTTGCAGCTGCTGTGGTCAACACACGTTCTCCGCTCCGAGCGGCTTCCTGGTGGACCCGGGCAAGACCTCTGAACCAGACGCAATGTCGCTGATTTGACGCTTGGATCAAAGGCCCTTAAGTTATGCATTGCGTGAATGTTGCCCCAGATGTGATCGGAAACTCCGCTAGGGCATAGACCCAGATGCCATCAAACCCCCCGCTCGGGCATCATAGATTGCGAGTCTGGCACTGGTTGTCCTTGGTGTCAAGAGAAATCAGATTGGTCCGTTTGGATTCGCCCTTTTTAGCTAAACTACACCGCATCACGAATATTTGTAAACGTTTCTTGACGTTTTGCCCGTTAACTAAAGGAAACATAGAGTGTTTGTGCTTGCTGGTAAACGGAGAGCCGCTTTGTTTGCGTGTTAAGCCATTTGGGTTATTGCGGTACCCCCTCAAGCATGGTGAAATCCATGACTCGGGGGGGCATAGTAGATGGGCCGCGATTCAAGACCGCCGTGCACGAAGAAGTATCTGCCGTACTTGTGCAAACGGTTCGTTTCCACTATGTCGAAAGCGTCTCATCAGGCCGCGACGTCCGTCTCGGTTCTTTACATAGTTGGCGTTTGTCTAACCAGCTATGTTACCGCTCAGGCGCCAGGCCCTCCGCGAGATTCCTGGAACGACCCAGCGGCAGGTGGGACCCAGATCTGCGATGGCCAGGAGACTGGCGATCGAACCCGCGTTTCGCTGCCGAGGCACGCCTCCGTGGCGGATGATGCGCAGATGAGTAAATTGGACACAGCCCAAATGCAGTCAGACAGAGTCGCCGAACCGGCAACTTCGTCAACGTCACTCGGGACTGAGCAGCAATCACTTCAGTGCCTTCGGGGGCACGTAGACAAAGAATCCCAGGAGGGGAGTAATTCAAGTTCCACCGCAGTGGCGAACGTTCCGTCAGGGCCGCTGGTAACGCTCAGCAACGGAATGCTCACGGTGGATCCACACAACACATCGCTCGGTGAAGTTCTCGGCGCGATCAGCACGACCGCGGGCTTCCAACTGGATGTTCCACCTTTGTCGATGGACGGAAAGGTCTTCGATCAGATTGGTCCTCTGCCTCTTCGGGAGGCACTGGTCCAACTCCTCTACGGGTCGGGTTTTAACTACATCATCCAGACGGCGCCACAGAATCCACAGAAAGTGACACATCTCTTTGTGAGTTCGCGCATTGCTGGCACGACCGAAACCGCTGTAGCAACCGGGCCGCACCAGACGGCTGATGAACTCTCAGAGGATCAGACATTCGGATTTGCAGATTCCACGCCCCAAGAACAGCCGACCCCAGCGGTTGGACTTCCAGCACCGTCTCCGAATGCCGCAAACGTTCCGGGAATTCCGGCCGGATTCAACCTCAAGCAGGCCGCGGCGGAAGCACATAAGTCGCCAGCCGAAATCCTGGACGATATGCAGAAGCGTCAGCTTGAGATCCTGGATGCCCAGGCACCACCGCCGCAGTAGCGCAAGCAGGCGGAATGCCGTTCAACAATGATTAAGTTGCCTACGGGGATTGCAAAGTTTGCGTTGTGCCTCACCGGGGATTATTGAACATCAGGGTCACTGCCGGAAGTCGTGAGAGCATTGCTGATCGGTGCTGGGCGATTGTTCCGTCAGATGGGAATTAGGTGTAGGCGCGAATAGATGGAATGGTATCCCAAGTACCTTTAGAGGTTATTGGGGTCGTGTCGTTGGCAGTAAATACGGGGGTAACACCCAGTACAGTCGGAAACTAAGCGCCGACGACTGTAGATTGCTGGGTTAGGCGCACAGGAGGAACAGGATGAAAATGAACGTACTGAAGATGCTGTCCTATGCTGCGGTGATCGCCTGTCTCACTTTGGTGAGCGTCAGCGTCGCCTCCGCACAGGATGTGTACCGTATCAACTACTTTTCCAACAACTATCCAGTCGGCACAGTCACGCCTGCGGCTCCCGATGCTACGGTTCGGATCGACAATCCCGGCCTGGTGTATGGGAATCTGTGCGCGATGATCTACGTGTTCGACTGGGATCAGCAGATGACCGAATGCTGCGGATGTGTGGAAACCCACAACGGACTGCGGACACTGTCTGTCCGTAATAACCTGACCAACAATCCACTGACCGGAAAGGTGAGCCTCAACGGCGTGATCAAGATCGTCTCGGCGTCTGTCAACAACACACCGTGCGATCCGACGGCCAATGTTGCTCCGAAGGCCAATCTCCGGTCGTGGGCAACCCACATCCAGAATGCGGTTCCTCTCGGATCCTTCGGCGGCGCGGTATGGCCGATCACGGAGACCGAGTCCACCGATTCGACCCTGGGCGCGACGGAACTTGCGAACCTGCAGGCACAGTGCGCGTTCATCAACATCCTGGGCAGCGGCAATGGGGTTTGCTCCTGCGGCGTTGGTGACTAGGGATGTTTGCCCAGCCGTCGACGATTAGTGGGCGGCCTGCTTTTGCCGTACCAGCCTACGTCCAGGCGGGAAGACACACCCGCCTGGAACGCTTTCAGATTTTTGCCGACTACGGGAGTCAACTGATGAAACTCGGATTACGGATGGTCCTTGCCTTGCCCCTCTTCTTCGCTGCTTCCGCAATCATTTCTGCCCAGGATTCAACGACGGCTCAAGAGGCGGTCGCGAAAGTCAGCGGGCGGATTCTCACCTTGGGCGATCTCCAGGCGCAGGAGAGCGGGAAACTCCTGCAGGCGCAGTATCAGTATTACCTGAGCGAGCGCAAAGCACTCGAGGAGGCGATCGACAATCGCCTGCTTGAAGATGAAGCTAAAAAGAAGCAGATAACGCTCGATCAGCTTCTCGATACCGAGGTGTACAAAGGCGTAAAGGACCCGACCGAGGATCAACTCCAGGTCTATTACGAAGGGCTTGAAACTCAGGAGCCCTATGAGTCCATTCGCGCGGAGGTGTTACAACACATCCGGGACATGCGCCGGAACAAGGCGCGAGCGGCGTACGTGGAGCAACTGCGCAAGAATGCGCAAATCAACATTCTCCTTATGCCGCCCACCGCAAATGTCGAAACCGCAAATGCATTCGCCAAAGGCGACAAAAAAGCCCCGATCGTGCTGGTGGAGTTCGCGGATTATCAGTGCCCGTATTGCCAGAAGGTCAATCCCCAGATTCAGCAACTCAAAAAAGAATTCGGCGATTCTCTAACCATCATCTACAAGGATTTTCCGTTGCCGATGCACCACGGCGCGGAGAAGGCCGCCGAAGCATCCCGTTGTGCCGGCGAACAGGGCAAGTTCTGGGAATACCACGATGTTCTTTTCTACAGCAAACTGCTGGAGCCGGATGATTTGAAGGAGCACGCCCGTGTCTTGAAACTGGACACGGACCGCTTCAACAGCTGCCTTGACAATGGCACCGAGGCGGAAGCGGTTCAGAAGGACCTTCAGGAAGCAAAGAACCTGGGATTAACGGGCACGCCAAGCTTCTTCGTCAACGGCCATTTCTTTAGCGGCGTGGTCGACTTTGCAGCATTGAAGGACATCATCAATCAGCAACTAAATGCCGTCGCGGCGAAGCAGCAGATGGCCTCGAAGAAGTAGAGTCGACGCTGTGGGCGACGTGAACCAGCCGGAAGTTGGAGGTCTGGAGGGTAGTCCCATGAAGTTAACAAACCGCATGCTGTGCGCCGCGTTTGTTTTGCTGATCTCCGGAACTGCATCCATGAGAGCGTCGGTGGTGGTTACGCCGTCCACCGTGCATCTGAATCCGGGGGGCACGATCCAGTTTTCTGCAACCGGATCATCGATCGGTGTCTACATCTGGGGCCTATCGGGGGCCGGTTGCGCTGGTGTTTCATGTGGCCATATCGACGCGACAGGTTTTTACACGGCTCCAACGGTTGTTCCACAACCGGGCGTGATAACGGTGACCGCTACCTCGTTGTCTGATCTTAGTCAGTTCGGGACCGCGACGGTGACCATGGGCACGCAGGCAGTTGTGGGAGTCACGGTGTCGCCTGCGCAGGTGACGGTCGGGCTGGGGGCACAGCAGCAATTCACAGCCGCAGTTACCGGCACCACCAATACTGGGGTGACCTGGAGCCTGTCCGGGATCACTTGCGCGGGGAGCACGTGCGGGACCCTTACCGCCAGCGGTCTTTACACGGCGCCGGGCGTTCTTCCCAATCCAGCTATCGTATACGTCACGGCGACTTCCAAAGCGGACAGCACCAAATCCGCGAAGGCGACGGTGAATCTGGTCAGCAAGATCAACGTAACTGTCACACCGACCAGCGCGAAAGTGAACCTAGGCGCCACACAGCAATTCACCGCCCAGGTGACCGGGACCACAGTGACCAGCGTCAGCTGGAGTGTTAGCGGAGCGGGATGCTCCGGGGCGGCGTGCGGCACCATCACCTCTGCTGGTCTCTATACGGCTCCCAAGACGGCCCCAAGCCCGGCGGTTGTGACGGTCAAGGCGACGTCGAATGCCGACAGCACTACAAACGCAACCGCAACTGTCACGCTGGTAACTCCGATAGGCATCAGCATTTCACCCACGTCTGTGGATATGATTGCCGGAGAACAGGTTCAATTCCACGCTACCGTCGTGGGCACGACGAACACCGCCGTGACCTGGTCGGTGAGTGGCGCGACGTGCTCCGGCTCGGCTTGCGGAACCATCTCCTCCACAGGCCTCTACACCGCACCGGCCAGCGTCCCGACCCAGATGAATGTCACCGTTACGGTACGGTCGCAGGCGTTAACAACCGTTAGCGCCTCTGCGACAGTGACGATTCTGCGTGCGAGCAACGCAAGGTTGAACGGACAGTACGCCTTCTTGTTCACCGGTATCGATAAGAACGGCACGTATCTGCAAGCCGGAAGCATCGACGCCGATGGCAACGGCAACATCGTGTCCGGAGAGGAAGATATCAACAACATCATCAATCCAGCGACTGACCTTGCAATCACCGGGACCTACCAGATCAGTTCTGATAACCGTGGAGTTCTCAATCTGCACGGGCCGATGGGGACCCAGACTCTGCGCCTCGCCCTAAATTCCGGAGGCACGAGCGGCCGTCTCATCTCCTTCGATCAGTCGGGGATCCAGGGTTCGGGAGTGATCTATCGACAGGATCCGAGCGCATTCGACCCATCTGTCTTTACGGGAGGGTACGTATTTAATCTGACCGGAGGGAATGTTTACGGACAACGCGTTGGAGCCTTGGGGCTGATCTTCCCGGACGGCGCCGGATTCATCTCCGGAAGCACTCTGGACGTGAATGAGGGAGGAGTGGTTCCCCCGACATTCCCGACATTCTCCGGGATATACGACATCGATGCCACGGGCCGCGGAACGATGCTCTTGAGTGTGCCCGGATTTGACGGTGGTCTGTTCAATTTTGCGTTCTACGTCGTTTCGCAGAAGCAGCTGCTCATCATCTCGACCGATCCACTGAGCGTGATGAATCCAATCTTCGCGGGGCCGGCCGAATTGCAATCCGGCGCTCCCTTCACGTCGGCGTCGTTTGGGGGCGGCACGATATTCAGTTTGACCGGATCGGGTTCGACTGCCGGAGACGACACTGTCGGCCGCATCCAGTTCAATTCGGGCAATAGCGCGCTTGTGAATTACGATCGCAATGCAGCCGGGACGGTTACCACTGGCGGAGTGTTGAAGGGCGCGTACGATATGCAATTGAACGGGCGGGGGACAATGAACCTGATTGACCCCAGCGATGGCAGCCTCCACGTCTGGTTGATCTACGCAACTGCGCCGAATGCGGGGTTCGTCATGGATATCGGCTCGGATGCAGTTGGCGTGGGCGAGGTGACACCGCAGCTCACCATACCTTTTTCTAACTCGACCCTGATCGGCGCCTACGTGCTCGGATCGGGAGATCCGGTCGCCAAGAACGCTGCGCTGATCTCCGGGGCGGTGGACTTTGACGGCAGCAACGGCAAGCAGGGGACGGGTGCGGTTACCGGTGCCGACGACATGATGCAGGGAACCACTCTGTCGCCAAATCAATCGTTGTCCGGCGCGTATTCGGTGTCAGTGTCAGCCAACAATGGACGCGGCTCCATTGTGCTCACATCTCCGAAGAGCATGAATATCGCGATTTGGGCTGCCGGCCCATCAACAGTTGTCGGCCTGCAAGTGGACGGAACGGCCACGCATCCAACGGTTCTCCATATTGAACAATAGCCGCGGTGAGCAAGTGCAATGGCGTAAGGGTTCGAACCGGTCAAAGAAGAGAGGTGTCATGAGGGGATATACATTGCCGCTTTCTCTCGCATGCATTCTATTGAGTAGCGGCCTTTGTCTGGGTCAGAGCGAACTGTCCGAGCTGAAACAGAAAGCCAAAGCGGGAGATCCGGCAGCGCAGATTCAGGTAGGCATGACCTATGCGATGAACGCTCATCCCGATATCCAGGAAGCGATCAAGTGGTTTCGGATGGCTGCGGACCAGGGATCGGCGGAAGGGCAGCTCCACCTCGCCGCCATGTACGATGTGGGAGTGACTCCACCAAATCCCACCGAGGCTGCCAAGTGGTACACTCTGGCAGCCCAACAAGGACAGAAGGACGCCGAGTACCGGCTTGCGGTGATGTACGACCGGGGACGCGGAGTGGCCCAGGACTACGCAACGGCAGCGCAGTGGTATGCAAAGGCGGCCGAAAAGAAGCGGGCCGATGCCCAGTACAGATTGGGCGAGATGTATGAGAACGGACAAGGCGTAAAGCAGGATTATGCCAAAGCGCTGGTATGGTACCGCGCCGCCGCCGATCAGCAAAATGCCGCGGCTGAATTCAAGATCGGCCGCATGTACGAGAAGGGTCTAGGGATCGAAAAGAACAAGTCGGAAGCGCTGGATTGGTACAAAAAATCCAGCGCCCACGGGTATCCCGATGCCGCAGACGCACTGGCGGCTCTCGATTCCCAATAGGACTTCGCCAGAGCTTCCTCTAGTTCGCAAGCGCGGTCGCTGGAAGGGCGTACTGCATGTTAAGCAAGGCGGTTTTCGGGGTTGGCGAAGGATCTACAACAAGCCTGCGATTAAGCCATTCGCAGCATTGCGGTGACTAGCAAGTCGTGCTCCAATTCGTTCTTCGGTGCGCTCGATTATCGAGAGTCTCACACCGGGTCAGGACAAGTTTGACAGGGGTTGCGGGATTGATGATGGCTCTCCATCGGGCCTCGCGGAACCGAACCGCTGGTGACTGTTGGAGAATGTCATGTGCAATTCACCGAAGGCAGCGATACGTTCGTCCGTCCTGTTCGCAATCATTGCTCTGTCTCTTTTCGCACGGGGATATGCGTTTGCTGAATCTCACGATGCGCTGGCGTTATTGATCGCGCAGCCGGCACCGGAAACTGATCCGGTGTCGGTGCTCATTTCGCCGCTCTCGGTCCAGTTAGCCACCGGCGGCCAACAGCAGTTCACGGCTACGGTGACCGGCACTAGCAACACGAGCGTCTCGTGGACGATCGTGGGCAGCGGGTGCGGCGGAAGCGCCTGCGGAACTATCACTGCGAACGGGCTGTATACCGCCCCCGCGACCATTCCCAGTCCACCTGTCGTGTTGGTCACGGCGAAATCTCAGGCGGATCCGACCAAATCCAGCAGCGCCGCGGTCACCATCGTCGCACCTATCCAGGTGAGCGTCCGTCCGGCCAAAGCGGAAATTCTGGTCGGCGGTCATCAGCAGTTTACGGCTGTGGTGACGGGAACGACCAATACAGTCGTGCACTGGTCCGTGTCCGGCGCCGGATGCGCAGGAGCCACTTGCGGGGTAATCTCAAGTTCTGGTCTTTACACAGCGCCGCCGGTCAAGCCTAATCCCCCCCTGGTGACGGTCACAGCCGTATCGGCGGCAGATTCGAGCAAGTCAGGATCTGCCGCCGTGACCGTCACCGGACCGGTTTCCATCTCCATCACTCCCACGGTAGCCTCCGCCGTTGTCGGAAGCAGTCAACAGTTTTCCGCAATCATTGGAGGTACCACGGATACACGGGTGACGTGGAATGTTGTCGGGACGGGCTGCACAGGTGCAGATTGCGGTACCGTAACTCCACAGGGCCTTTATTTTGCGCCCCCCTCGGTTCCAAACCCCGCTCAGGTATTTGTCTCAGTCACCTCCGTTATTGACCCGACAAAGTCAGCCAGTGCGGCCGTCACGGTTCTACCTCCGATTACGGTAACGATCACGCCTTCCAGCGCCACGGTCGTCACGGGCGCGCATTTGCAGTTCCAGGCGACTGTAAACGGGTGGGCGAACCAAAACGTGATCTGGAGCCTGAGCGGGACCGGCTGTTCCGGGACGGTGTGCGGTCAGATCTCGTCGGCCGGGCTCTACACTGCACCCTCTGTAGTTCCTGCGCAACCGGTTGTCACCATTAAGGCAGCTGCTGCTGTAGATCCGAACGTCTATCGTTTGGCCACTGTCACCATCGTTCCCCCGATTACGGTGAGCGTCACTCCGCCATCCGCATCGCTTGTCGTATATACCTCTTTTCAGTTCAAGGCCACGGTTATAGGATCGGCAAACCAGAATGTCACCTGGTCCGTCAGCGGTGCCGGCTGTTCGGGCACGAGTTGCGGAACGATCACCTCCAACGGCTTGTATACCGCGCCAGCGAGCGTTCCCACTCCGCCAGGTGTCACCGTGACCGCAACCTCGACGCTCAACACGAGCGTATCCGGTCGCGCATCGGTCACCATTCTTCCTCCGGTCGGCGTACAAGTCTCTCCGGCCGGCATAGAAGTGGTCACGGGGAGACAGCAACAATTCACTGCCAAGGTTACGGGCACCACAAACACGAATGTGACGTGGTCCGTTTCCGGTACGGGGTGCACAGGAAGCGCGTGCGGCACTGTTTCTTCGCTCGGAGTTTACACCGCTCCCAAGGTCACACCCAAACCTCCGCAAGTGATGGTCAAGGCAACCTCAGTTGCGGACAGTACCAAATCGTCCTATGCAACCGTTACGGTCATCTCTCCGGTGGACTTGACAGTCTCTCCGGCAAGTGCCGTTGTCGCCACCAGTGGGCAGGTAAACTTCCGAGCCAACGTGATTGGCAGCGTCGACCAGCAGATTGTGTGGAGTCTCAGCGGCGTGGGCTGCTCCGGTACATCGTGCGGGACACTCAATGCTTCCGGGCTGTACACTGCCCCGAACAAGATTCCGCCGCTTGGCATCGTCATTGTCACGGCAACGCCCCACATCGATCCTTCCGTATCCGTGTCGGCCATCCTAAGCATCGTTGGGAGCAACAATGCCAAGCTCGCAGGATCATTCGTTTTCCAATTCGCGGGACTGGATGCCACTGGTGTGCATGACTCCGCCGGTGTTTTCAAAGCGGACGGCAATGGAAACATCGTATCCGGAATCGAGGACGTAAACAGCTCGGCGGGCCCGACCGGCGGACTGCCTTTGACCGGCACCTACAGCATCGGCTCCGATAACCGCGGGGTGCTGGTGCTCAACAATGGCAATGGGCAGCAGACCTTCCGATTCGGGCTCAACCAGGCGGCAACAACAGCACAGTGCATCGAGTATGACAGCTCGGGTGTTCTCGCCTCCGGGGTGTTCGTGCAGCAGGATTCGTCTGCGTCGGGCGTGGCTGGATTGAAGGGCGGATATGCGGTGAGCCTGGCAGGCCAGGACTCAGCCGGCGCGAGAATCGGTGCTCTGAGCATGCTTTACTTTGATGGTTCTGGGGACATCATTGGCGGAATTATGGACGTCAATGACAACGGCACGCTTCTGCCGACGTTCATTTCGCTTACCGGAAGTGTTGCCGTCGATGGCTCCGGTCACGGTTCACTCCAACTGAAGGTGCCGGGATTCCTTGGGGGCAGCTTCCAGTATGCGT
>Ga0335069_10011635_pt1 | contig 12401 bp, 11 predicted proteins | sample Lox_Sample_11_FD_206714 | JGI IMG/M metagenome (GOLD analysis project Ga0335069, IMG submission 206714) | Soil microbial communities from Loxahatchee National Wildlife Refuge, Florida, United States - Lox_Sample_1.1 | ecosystem: Environmental > Terrestrial > Soil > Wetlands | place: USA...
CGATATCAACGGCAAGACCACCCGCGTCGACGCCGATCCCGACACGCCGCTGCTGTGGGTATTGCGCGACACCGTCAAGCTCACGGGCACCAAATACGGTTGCGGGATGGCCCTCTGCGGCGCCTGCACGGTGCATCTGGACGGCCAGGCGATCCGCTCCTGCATCACCCCTGTGAGCGCGGCTACCGGCAAGAAGATCGTAACCATCGAAGGGGTTGGCGGAGGACGTGTCGGCAAAGCGGTGCAGGAGGCGTGGCGCCGCCTCGACGTCGTGCAATGCGGGTATTGCCAGTCGGGACAGATCATGAGCGCCGTGGCGCTCCTCGAGAAGAACCGGCAGCCTTCCGACGCCGATATCGACGACGCCATGACGGGCAACATTTGCCGCTGCGGAACTTATGTGCGTATCCGAGCCGCCATCCATCAGGCTGCGAAGACACTGGCATGAGGAGAGGCATGATGACGACTACTCGCATCGAAAACGTAAGCCGCCGGCGCTTCGTGCAAGGTGCGGCAGGACTCACCGTCGCCGTCTATCTGCCGAGTACATGGGCGGCTGATGCCGGTCTCGGCAAAGCCGGCGGCGAAGTCGTGGGCGAAGTCCACTTCGAGCCGAACGCCTTCGTCCGCATCGGCAGCGACAACACAGTGACGGTGATCTCCAAGCACGTCGAAATGGGTCAGGGCAGCTACACGGGGCTCGCCACGATCGTGGCCGAGGAGCTGGACGCCGGGTGGTCGCAGGTCCGCGTCGAAGGCGCGCCGGCGGACGCGGGCCGCTACAACAACCTGTTCTGGGGTCCGACGCAAGGCACGGGCGGCAGCACGGCAATTGCGAATTCGTGGGAGCAGCTGCGCAAGGCAGGCGCTTCGGCGCGCGCCATGCTCGTCGCCGCCGCCGCGAAACAGTGGAAGGTCCCTGCCGACGAAGTCAGCGTCAGCGAGGGCATCGTCATGCACGAACGGTCGAAGCACAAGGCGAGCTTCGGGCAGCTCGCAAAGGCCGCAGCACGCGAGACTGTCCCGAGCGAAGTCCGCCTCAAGGACCCGACGGACTTCAAGCTGATCGGCAAGGTCGCGCCCCGCAGGGACTCGGCCGACAAGATCAACGGGAAAGCCACCTTCACCCAGGACGTGCACCTTCCCGGCATGCTGACTGCGGTGGTCGCCCACCCGCCGCGCTTTGGTGCCACTGTCAAATCGTTCGATGCGGCAAAGGCGAAGGCGATCAAGGGCGTGGTCGACGTCGTGCAGATTCCAAACGGCGTGGCCGTGCTCGCGAAGGACACCTGGACCGCGAAGAAGGGTCGCGACGCCCTTGAAGTCGTTTGGGACGAGTCGAGCGCGTTCAAGCTCGGCAGCGACGCGATCTTCGCCAAATATCACGAGCTCGCGAAGTCGCCCGGCGCGACCGCGCGCAAGGATGGCAATCCCGATGCCGCATTCGCGCCGCCGGCGCGCGTGCTGCGCGCCGCATACGACTTTCCCTACCTTGCGCACGCGGCGATGGAGCCTCTCAACTGCGTGGTGCGGTTCGGCAAGGACCACTGCGAGATCTGGAACGGCGAGCAGTTCCAGACCATCGACCAGATGAAGGTCGCCGCGCTGCTGGGCTTGAAGCCGGAGCAGGTGACTATCCACATGCTCTATGCGGGCGGCAGCTTCGGCCGGCGCGCGAACAAGGATTCGGACTACGTGGTCGAAGCGGCGAGCATCGCCAAGGCGATCGGCGGCCGTGCGCCGGTCAAGCTCGTATGGCTGCGCGAAGACGATACCAAGGGCGGCTACTACCGGCCCGCGTTCCACCACGTGCTCGAAGCCGCGCTCGACGCGCAAGGGCGGCTCACAGGCTGGCGCCATCGGCTGGTCGGGCAGTCGATCCTCACGGGCTCGGCGTTCGAGTCGATGATGGTGAAGGACGGCATCGATGTGGTGTCGGTGGAAGGCGCGGCGAACCTGCCCTACGCGATCGCGAACGTCGAGGTCGACCTGCACACGCCCAAGGACATCGGAGTGCCGGTGCTGTGGTGGCGCTCGGTCGGCTCGACGCACACGGCCTACTCGACCGAGACGTTTCTGGACGAAGTCGCCGCCGCAGTGGGCCAGGACCCGGTCGCGTATCGGCTCGCGTTGCTCGACAAACACCCGCGCCACGCCGGCGTGCTCAAGCTCGCGACCGAGAAGGCGGGCTGGAGCGTACCGCTCGCCGCAGGCGCAAGCGGCGACAAGCGCGGGCGCGGCGTCGCGGTGCACGAGTCGTTCAACACCTTCGTCGCGCAGGTGGCCGAAGTCACGGTCAAGTCCGATGGCAGCGTCAAAGTCGATCGTATCGTCTGCGCGGTGGACTGCGGCATCGCGGTCAACCCCGACAACGTGCGCTCCCAGGTCGAGGGCTCGGTAGGCTTCGGATTGTCGGCGGCGCTGCACGGCGCGATCACGCTCAAGGACGGCGTGGTCGAGCAGTCGAATTTCCACGAGTACGCGCCGATTCGGATCAACGAGATGCCGAAGGTCGAGGTCCACATCGTGCCCTCGACGGAAAAGCCCACCGGCATCGGCGAGCCCGGCGTGCCGCCGGTCGCGCCGGCGGTGGCGAATGCAATCGCCGCGGCCACGGGCAAGCGCGTGCGCAATCTGCCTATCAGTGCAGAGCAGATCAAAGGCTGATGGGCCTCGCCGACCCCGGCTGAATTTCGCGGTGGCGCCACTTTTGTTTGGGTTGTGCTTCTCCAGCCTGTGGCGCTCCGCCCGAGTACCTCGCGTGGATCCGCCGTTCACCGAAGTGCGCCGGGCCCACTGGGTGCTCGCAATCGTCGTTCTCGGCCTCGCCGGGTGCGCTTCCGATCTCCCGACGCGGCCGAACACTGCGGCGAAGGATGCGCCCTACGTCGGCGTATTCACCGGAGAGTTCGTCGACGGAAGGCCGCTCTATCGCTTTCCGAGTATCGAAGTCATCGGCTCGCGAAGCGGCGCATCGCACGCCCCGGGCGAGCTGGACGGCAGTTAACCCTTCGAGAAGCGCTCGCTGCTTCGAGGCGTGGGCCGGGGCCGCAGCCGACGCGGTTGCTAGGCGCGTCCTTGCGCGTAGAAGTTGTACATGCCGAGAAACGTGCCGGGATTGTCCACTTCGAATTGCGTCCAGCAGTTCAAATCGGCCCGTGCGAGCTCTCCCGGGTACCGCAGCGCATAGCGCTGCTGCACGGTGGAATCGACGTTGAACTTCAGGAAGTCGAGCTCGAGCTCTGCCAGGCACTCCTTGATCCGAGGCAGCGTGAAGCGGTGCTCCCTGGCATGGAACAGGAGGTCGCGGCAGCCGCTCGTGTCGTAGAAGTCCTCGAGGGCGGCGAGGCTTCGGAACGGACGCCATCGGTCGACCAATTGCAGGTCGAGCCGGAACCGGCGGATTCCTTCGGTTGTCGATCCGTAGCCCAGAGCGGCGATGAGTTCCCGAGCCGCAGCGATTTCGCGACGAGCAATCTCGCTGTAAAGACCGATCTGCATCACGCCGCCGGGCCGCAACAGCGAGCGAAGAATGCGCCACCCCGCGAGCGGGTCGTCGAGATGATGCAGCACGCCGACGCACTGGACGAAGTCGAACATCCTTCCGACGGATTCCAGCCGCAGAATGTCGGCCTGCGCGTACTCGATGTTCCCAACGCGCAGCTCCTGCGTTTTTCGCTTCGCGTAGGCGAGGCTCGCTGCGCTGAGATCGACCGCCAGAATCCTCGCCGCCGGAAACCTTCGCGCCGTTTGGATCGATTGCTGTCCCGTGCCGCAGCCGGCGATCAGCACGTCGGCCGTGTCGTCGCGACGCGAGAAGCGAGCGGGTTCGAGGCCGAGCTCGTTCGCGAGAAAGGCACGGTAGGGGAGCGCACCGTCGATCGAAGGCGACCTGACCCATCGCGGATACGGATGCTCCTCGTATTGGTCCCCCACCAATCTGGAGATCGCGTCGTCGATCGGGGTCAACCGCTGCAGCGTGGCGCGATAGTCGGCTTCCCGAGCGGGCTCCCTCACCTGCTGTGCGAACAGGCCGACCAGCGGCGGCTGCGTCATCGCACCCGACAGGCGCTGGCAATCGGGAAGCGAGGACAGTGGGAAATAGCAGGCAAACGCGGCGGCCCATCCGCCCGGCACCGGCATCGCTCCGGCGATTCGCTCGGAGATCGCGCCACGGAGCGCGTCGACGCCGTCGATCTCCTCGGTCGTGCAGTTGTAGACGTATTCGTTGATGAAGCACTGGCGCGCAATGGCGCAGCAGAAGCGCAACAGCGCCGAATCGGATTTCTCGGACGAGAGCGACGCTACGACATCGAGAAGGAGCGCGCGCCTCGCCAAGGTGAGGAAGTGCTCGAAATCCAGCCCGGCTGCCGGCGTGCTCTCGAGCACCGCGCCGAGCAGCTCATCGGATGCCAGGGCCGCCAGGCCTTCCGCTCCGAACAAGTCCTCCTTCGATAGCGGCGTCGGCCACGATGCGGCCGCACGTTCGATGCATCGACCGGCCTCGCGATTGGATTTGATCAGCGCCAGGCTCGCCGGAACGAGCTGCCCCGTGCGGCACCACGGATCGGACAGCGCACGGATCAGGTATTGCCGCACGAACCTGTTGTCGAGACTCGTCCCCGTCTTGACCAGGTGGACGAAGAGCGCTTTGGCGGCGGGGGTCTCCTTGGCCTGCAACAAGCGGACGCAGGCCTTCATCGCGTCCACCGGCTTCCCTTCCGCGACGAGCGTCCACGCGAGATCGTTGAGCCCATCGATCTTGCGGTCGGCCCGCTTCTGAGTCACTCGATCACCCTGTCCGCTCGCTGCAGCAGCAGCGGCGGGATCGTGATGCCGAGCGCGTTCGCGGTCTTCTTGTTGATGACGAGCTCGAACTTGTTCGATTGCGCAACCGGCAGATCGGCGGGCTTCGCGCCCTTGAGGATCTTGTCCATGTAGCCTGCGGCGCGGCGAAAGTTGTCGGCGACGTTAGGCGAACAGGACATGAGGCCGCCGGCATCGACGAACTCTCCCAACGCGTAGATACCCGGCAGCTTGTTCCTGCGCGCCGAGTCCACGATGCGGCTGCGCCCAGCGATCAACATCACGCCCGCCCGTAGCAGGAGCGCGTCCACGTGCGCCCGGGTAATGTCCGAGAACGCCCTGTCGAAATCATTCGGCGAGTTGACTGCGACCGGCTGCCTGGTCCGCCAGACCGGGGCGAGCCGGCGTTGCAAAGGCCCGTTGCCACCACTATAGCGGGCTCGAAGCGGTTCGATTCCGGCACTGAAACGACGGAAACGCGTGGACTGCGCTGGCGGCGTCTACGCCGGCAAGATGTCGTCGTCGCGGCGCAGGCGCCACGCCGCGTGGCGATCCGCTGGCGGAATCAGTAGGCTGGCGCATGAGCCTCAGCGCTCCCGCGGTCGATTATCGTCAACCGAACTGCCTCCCAACGCTGCGAGCTCTTTGTGGACCGCGTCGGACGCGGCTTCCAGCGTTGCCAGCGCCCGCCGAATCTCCTCGAGCGTCGCGACGTTCGGGTCCTCGCCTGCACCGACACGGCTCACGATCCGCGCAACTAAGTCCCTTTCGATTGCCGCAAGCCGCGCGGAATTTCTCGCCAGAATGCGCTCGGCTTCGCGCCGAAGGACGTAGTCGTCAACCATCGGAGTAGATAGGGCGTCGGTCAGGCTGGCCGCTGCGCGGCGCTTCGCGACCACGCTCATGATTATGAGCCGAGGTGAGCGCCCCGAGTCACTGCCCCGAGGCGACACCCGCGCGGACAGTGCAAGGCCGCCGCCCCTCCAAGGCCGACAAGAAAACGGCCCCGCTTGGGGGCCGCCATTCTTGCTGTTGGTGGAGGTGGGCGGAATCGAACCGCCGTCCGGAAATGCTCCACATCCGGGACTACATGCTTAGTCAGGTCATCGTGCTCTCGCCCCGCCGCCGTTGACCGACAGACGACGGCAGGACCAGTCACCTAGATTTAGCGCCTCGCCCAAGTGACCCGGGCGGGCGCGATCGCTCTGAATGTCCTCGCTGTGACTTTTTGAGGGTCACCCCGGCCGAGCGCTACCGGGTGCGAGGTCCGGCGGGATTAAGCCGCCAGAGCGTACGTTTCGTCGTTCGCAGTTAAATTTGCGAATGCAGCGGATTTACGAGGATCTGCCCCTCGGCATGCCCCGAGCTGCTTCGCCATCCCCGTCGAAACCAGTTCACCCCCGGGATAAATGCTGGGCGCCGCGCTCGTTCTGCCGAAATTATACACGATGGCCTTGGTACCGTTTCCGCACTCACGTGGTCACGACCGTATATCAGTTTCTCTCACCCGCCTGCGCAGTGCTCGAAGCCGCCGCGTACCGTTTGCTAAACTTGGACACCGACGGGTTTTGGGGTCCCTACAGTTTGAGCGCTGCCCTACAAGACATGACTCGACAACGCTGGACCAACCGATGTTGGCCTCTGCTTCTCGTCGCCATGATGCTACCGGCGACGTGTGGAGCGGACTTTGAACTAACGGCCCCTGACGGCGACCGAATTCTACTCAAGGACGACGGTACGTGGGTTCGCTTGAAAAAAGAGGCGTCCGACGGGCCGAAGGAAGGCAGAGAGGCGGTGTTGCGCCTGGAGAGCAAGACTGAACTGGGGGTCGGGTGTCGTTACCTGTTGCGTCTTCAGAACGACTTCCCCTATGAAATTCGCAGCATCGTTCCGGCGTTTTTCGCATACCGGCCGAACGGTGTCATTTACGACACCCAGTCAGTCAACTTCAATACCGTGCGGCCTGGCGACTCTCAGACGCGGCAGATCCAGTTCCTGGGAATCGCCTGCAAGGATATCGCCCGCCTCCAGGTCGGCGGCGGCGACCGATGCGAATTGGGCGAGCTCGATCGATTTTCGAACGGGAAGGGTGAATGCCTATCCCGTGTACGCGTGGTCGCCAGCGATTTGGTGCAATTCGACAAGTAATCGGTTGTTCCTCCAGGCGCTATATGTTCACACTTCATCCGAGTGCTTCGCTAGGTCAATAGGCTAGCCTCACCACCCTCAGCTCGCATGGCCCGCGCTAAAGGAAAGATCCGAATCGTCCCCGTAATTCTGTCCGGTGGCGCCGGCACGCGCCTGTGGCCGCTTTCGCGCGAGACCGCGCCGAAGCCGTCGATGCCGCTCCCGGACGGCGAGACGCTGCTCGCGAAAACCGCCGCTCGGGCGCTTGCGTTGCCGGGTGTCGAAGAGTTCGTAACCGTGACCAACCGCGAATACTACTTCCATACGCGGGATGCCTATGGCGGGCTGCACGGCGCGGCGGCGATGCGCATGTCGTTCCTGCTCGAACCATTCGGACGCAACACGGGCCCAGCCGTCGCGCTCGCTGCGCTTTGGGCGGAAGCGGCCATAGCGAAGGACGCCGTCCTGCTGGTGCTGCCGGCCGATCACCTCGTACGCAACCAGCGCGCATTCGCATCGGCCGTTGCTCAAGCTGCGCGGATCGCTGCGACCGGCAAGCTCGTCACCTTCGGCATCGCTCCCGAGCGTGCCGAGACGGGCTTCGGCTACATCGAGTGCGGCGACAAAGTGGCGAAGTCGAAGCCTCCCGCTTTCCGTGCGCGCCGCTTCGTCGAAAAGCCCCCGCTCGCGCGCGCTAAGAGGTACGTGGCTGCGGGGAACTACGTGTGGAACTCCGGGATGTTCTGCTTCACCCCGGCGGCGATCGTTGACGCGTTCGCTCGGCATGCGCCGGACGTTCTCGCTGCCGTGCGCCCTGCCGCGAATGCGCTATCGAGCCCGGAGAAGGGTCCCATGCTCGAGATCGACGCAAAGCTCTTCGACCCCGCACCCAACATCTCGCTCGACTACGCGGTGATGGAGAAGGCAGCGAAGGCCGGCCAGGTCGTCGTCGTCCGCGGAGCGTTCGACTGGAACGATATCGGTTCGTGGCAGGCGGTCGCCGATCTCGCCCCGGCCGATGCACAGGGCAACCATGGACAGGGCGAGCGCGTCGCGATCGGTACGCGACGAACGTACGTAAACGCCGGCGATCGCCTGGTCGCGACTGTCGGCGTCGAGGATTTGGTGATCGTGGACACCGCCGACGCTGTTCTCGTCGCCCATCGCGACCACCTGCAGCGCGTAAAGGACGTGGTCGGTGAGCTGAAGGCGCGCGGGCACGACTCATACCGACTGCACAAAACCGTCGCGCGGCCGTGGGGCGCCTACACGGTGCTGCAGGAGGGCCCGGGATTCAAGATCAAGCGGATCGAAGTGAAATCCGGGGCCGCGCTCTCCCTGCAACTGCATCACCGCCGCAGCGAGCACTGGGTGGTCGTCGCGGGCCTCGCCAAGGTCACACGCGACGACGAAATCTTCGAGGTGGCCGCGAACGGATCGACGTACATTCCGGTCGAGACGCGTCATCGCCTGGAAAATCCGGGCAAGGAGCCGCTTGTGATGATCGAGGTCCAGTGCGGCGACTACCTGGGCGAGGACGACATCGTCCGCTACGACGACAGGTACGGGCGCGCGCAGGGCTGACGCGCTCGCGGTAATTGTCAACAATGTTGACAATCGGGAATGGGCGCAGGGACGATCGGGCATCGCGGGATCTGCCGCGTGCAGGAAATCGTCGCTGACCCTGTTCAGCCGCTTCCGCGCATCGCGAGCATCGCGCGGAACACCGCCGGATCGTTCCACGGGATATCGGTGCGCGCGCTCGTGAGGTACGGGCTTTCCGGGTCGCGCAACCATTCCTGAGGAAACTCCGCGATCAGGTGCTGCTCTCCGGGCGGGATGTCCGTGCGCCCGGTCGGCGCTCTGCCCTCGAGCGCAGCAGCGAGCGCTCCGCAGACATCGACGCCGACCAGGCCGCCGAGCTGGAGACCGTTCGTCACGCGGCGATTGATCTCGATGAGATAGACCTCCCCCGTGCGCTCGTGCTCGATGAATTCCGGCCCGAAGAAACCGCTGATGCCGAAACCGGCCGCCAGCAGCGCCGCGAAGCGATTCGCTTCCGGCGAATGCCGGCAGCGAACGACGGTGGACGGACCGGTCGCCGAGCTTCGCAGCAAAACTTCCCGCGTCATTCCGGCGCGCGCCACGCCGCGACGGCTCGCAACAGGCCGCGGCCCGGAATCCGCGCCTGAATCAGCAGTCCTCCCGAGTCCCACGGCGCGCTCCACTCTATCGTCGGCGCGTTGCTCGAGAGCTTCGCGAACGCGCGCTCGAGCCGCTCGTCCTCGCGCACGATCTCGACCGCCTGACCGGCGGTTCCGAACCCGCGCTTGAGCACCACGGGATAGCCGTTCGCGGCTGCGAACGCGCGCGCCGCCGCAAGGTCCGAGACGACGGCATGACGAGGCACGCGCACGCCGAGCGCTTCGGCCGCTGCAGGCACGAGCGTCTTGTCGATGCTCGCGCGATAGTGCTCGGGGTCGCCCAGCGAATCGACGATCAGTGCGCTCAGCTCCTTGCGCAGCATTGAGTCGATGTCTTCGGGCGGAGACTCGACGAACAGCATCATCAGATGCAGCGCCGCGTCGTCGCAGGGAACGATCAGGCGCGGACGGCGCGCCTCGACCGTAGCCGCAACGAGTCGAGCCCACTGGCGCGGAGTCGCCGTGTCGGGCAGCGGCGTGAACGCCGCGACGAAGCGGCTTTGCGCTACCAGCGCCTCCTTCGGCGCGACCAGCGCGACGTCGAAGCCTGCGCGACCTAGCTCGTACGGGAGGCGTGCCGGACTCGCCCATTGGGTGGCCGTCGCCGCCAGCAAGATCGGGATTCCCACGGGCGTGCCTCGATGGCTTGTTCAGGCCGAAACGTCCAAATCGATCTGGCTTCAGGCCGAAACGTCCGGATCGACCTGGCTCAGGCCGAAACGTCGGGATCGATCTGGCGCTCGAGCCAGGCGATCTGGTCCTTGAGCAGCAGCTTGCGGCGCTTGAGCCTCGTCACCTGCAGCTCGTCACGCCGGGGATCCTGGGCGAGGTGCTGGATGACCGCGTCGAGGTCGCGGTGCTCGACTTTGAGCGCGACGAGCCGCTGCATCAGCGCGACCCGGTCCGCATTGCCGATATCGGCCATGGATCTCGCGCGGAGCCTCGACGCGCGCCCCGCCTCCTGTCAGTCGATCCCTGCCGGCAGCGGCGCGCCCCTGCGCCCGAGCCGGCTCGTGATCCCGATACCCGAGAGGATAAGCGCAATGCCGCTGACATGAAACAGGGCGAGCCGCTCGCCCAGGAACACCCACGCGAGCAGTACGCCGAACACGGGCATCAGGTGCACGAAAAGCCCCGCCACGCTCGGTCCGACTTCGCTGACGCCCTGGTTCCAGAAGATGTAGGCGAGCACCGACGAAAAGAGCGCGACGGCGGCGATCGCGGCGACGTTCGCCGGCGTGACGACCATGTGCCGGCCGATCGCGAGCTCCATCGCGAAGGCCGGCAGCACGGCAAGGTCGCCGACAACCATCAACGCGAACAGAAACGTCAGCATGTGCAGCCCTTGCGGACGCCAGCGCAGGCCGATCGTGTAGAACGACCACATCGCCATCGCGAGGATCAGGAGGAGGTCGCCGCCGTTCAGCGTGAACGACGCGAGCACCTCGAGGCTTCCGCGCGTCAGGATCATCACGACGCCGGCGAGCGACACGCCGACCCCGGTGAGCTGAAGGCGGGTGAGGCGCTCGTGGAGGAGGATCCACGACAGCGTGATCACCATCACCGGGATGAACGAGTTCAGGATCAGCGCGTTCGTCGCCGTCGTGTAGTTGAGCCCGAGATAGGACAGCGCGTTGTGCGTGCCGACGCCGATCACACCGAGCACGAGCAAGGGCTTCCAGCCGCGGCGCACGATCGGCCAATCGCGGCGAACGTGCCGCCACGCGAACGGCGCCAGCATCAGGATGGCGAAGAACCACCGCAGGAACGTCATCGTCATCGGCGGAATGTCGGCCGAAAGGCCGCGCCCGGCGACGGTGTTGCCCGCCCAGAACAGCGGCGTGAGCGTCAGGAGCAGATACGGATTCGCGCTCGCGAGCGCAAAGACCTTCTTCGGCACGCGCTAATTATCGCACGAGGGGCCCCGGTATAATTCGTGCTTCGTTCGTCCGTCCGTTGCACGTGCCACCGGCCAACCCCGCCGCCGGGCAGGCGGCTGCGGCCGGGAAGGCGCCCCAAAGCCCTTCCGCTGCATCCGGCGCCATCGCCGCCGCGCCCGCGACTTCCGCACCCGCAGCGAGCGCTTCCATGCTCGCTGCGATGCCCTCGCTCGTCCCGCAGCTGCCGCAACCGGGACGCAAGCTTCACTCGGCGCCCTTCGTCGAATCTGCCGATTCTCTCGCGCTCGCGCAACTCGCCGAAGCTTGCGCCGCGGAGAAGCGCCTTTTGGTGGTCGCCGCCGCCGATGCGCTCGCCGCGCAGCGTATCGCCGACGAGCTGCCCTGGTTCGCTCCCGGACGCGACGTCGTGCTGCTCCCCGACTGGGAAACGCTTCCCTACGATCATTTCTCGCCGCACCAGGACCTCGTCTCGCAGCGTCTCGCGACGCTCTATCGCGTCTCGCGCGGCGAATGCGACGTGCTCGTCGTCGCGGCGACGACCGCGCTCTATCGCCTGGCGCCGCCCGACTACCTCGCGGCGTTCACGTTCTTCCTGAAGCGGGGCTCGAGGCTCGACGTCGACGCGCTGCGCTCGCAACTCGCGCTCGGCGGCTACCAGCATGTGACGCAGGTCGTGTCGCCCGGTGAGTTCAGCGTGCGCGGCGGGCTGATCGACCTCTATCCGATGGGCAGCGCGCTTCCGTTTCGGCTCGACCTCTTCGGCGACGACATCGAGACGATCAAGACATTCGACTCCGACACGCAGCGAACGCTCTATCCGGTGCCCGAGATCCGTCTGCTGCCGGCGCGCGAGTTTCCCGTCGACGAGGCGGCGCGCACGCGCTTTCGCGGCCGCTATCGCGAAGTCTTCGAAGGCGACCCGCTGCGCTCGCCGCTCTACAAGGACGTGAGCAACGGCGTCATGCCGGGCGGAATCGAGTACTACCTTCCGCTCTTCTTCGAGCGGACGGCAACCCTCGCCGAGTATCTGCCGGAAAGCGCGGCGATCGCGCTGGTCGGTGACGTTGCCAACGCGATCAGGCAGTTCTGGCATGACACCGAAGCGCGTTACAGGCTGCTGCGCGGCGACCATTCGCGGCCGCTCCTTCCGCCGACCGAAGTGTTTCTCGCGCCCGATGCGTTCAACGCATCGATCAAGACGCATGCGCGGATCGAAATTCCGGCAGCTCCCGCGGGCGCGGCCGACGACGCGGACGGCGCGAAGGTCGCCAAGCTTCCGTCGGTGCAGGTCGATCGGCGCGCCGACGATCCGCTCGCCGAGTTGAAGCGCTACGTCGCCGCCGGCGACAAGCGCGTGCTGATC
>Ga0335069_10011636_pt1 | contig 12401 bp, 17 predicted proteins | sample Lox_Sample_11_FD_206714 | JGI IMG/M metagenome (GOLD analysis project Ga0335069, IMG submission 206714) | Soil microbial communities from Loxahatchee National Wildlife Refuge, Florida, United States - Lox_Sample_1.1 | ecosystem: Environmental > Terrestrial > Soil > Wetlands | place: USA...
GCATCTTGAACGCCCCGTCGCTGGTCTCTGTGGCGAAGGAAAGCGGTCAGCAGGCCGGTACCATCGTCAAGGAAAACCTGGACAAGATGTGGGCTCGCTGCTGGGCTCGTTCGCGCAGCAACGCCGTCTGGTTCATCAATCAGGATGCCGAGGCCCAGCTTTCGGCCCTCAATGGCGTCGTCGGCACTGGCGGTCAGTTGGTCTATATGCCGCCCGGCGGCCTGTCGGCTGCTCCTTACGCCACCCTCTATGGCCGCCCGGTCATCGCCACCGAGTACAGCTCGGCCCTCGGCACTCCCGGCGATATCGTCCTGGCCGACATGAGCCAGTACACCGTCGTCGATAAGGGCGGCGTCAACTTCGCCACCTCCATGCATGTGGCTTTTGACACCGATCAGATGCGCTTCCGCATCACCTATCGCGTCGATGGCAAGCCGATGTGGCACCAGCCCCTGACCCCGTTCAAGGGGACGTTGACCAAGAGCCCCTTCATCGCTCTGGCCCAGCGTTAATCCGGCATCGCCTGAACACAGGGCGCGGTCCCCCACCGCGCCCTTTTTCATTTCGCCGCATTGGGGGGCGGCAGGAGACCTTCAATGGCTCGTCAGTTCTCGATCCCCTACCAGCTTCCGCCCATTTCCCTGCTGCCTGCCGCCGCTGATGCCGCTGGCCGCACTGGCTCCTATCGCTCGCTGCGTAATGCCGTGAAGGCTTACATCGTGGCCGAGGTCAACCAGGGCAACGCCGCCACCGTCCTGCTGTCTGTCCTGCAGGCCAAGGACTCCAGCGGCACTGGCTCCAAGGCCATCAATGCCGCCCCCAACTGGCTGGTCGCCGATACCTCCGTGACCGATGCCCTGGTGGCGCAGGCCGCCGCTGCCACCGCGACCACCAGCGCCACCACCAAGGATAAGCTGGTCGTGTTCGAAATCGAGCCGGACGCCGCCCTGGATGTCGCCAACGGCTTCAACCACATCACGATTTCGACCGGCGCTTCGAACGCTGCCAACGTGACTGCCGCCCAGCTTTACATCCTGGGCAGCTACGAGCAGGCGACCCCGCCGACCTCCTACGTCTAATCGGGTGGGGCGGGTAATTCCGCCCCATTCCTCTTTTCTGTCTTCTGGAGGATGGCGACATGCCTATCGTTCGCGGTAAGGGCTCCTATTACGGGGGCTGGCCCATTATCACCGATACCACGACTGGCGAAGTCGTTGGCGTCAACAACCCCGTCTATTTTTATGACGATTTCCAAGGTGCCGGCCATACCAGCATCCCCACCAGCGTCTCTTCGGGGGCTTTTTGGTGCTCCAAGATCGTCAAGACCGCTGGCACCGTGACGGTGAGCGCCGTCGCCAACGGCCCCAACGGTCAAATCGCCCTCGCTACCGACGCCACCAGCGAAAAGCAGGATGCGGTTCTCTATACCGCCGACCAGCGGGCCTATTCGGTTGCGACTGGCCTTCAGTTCGAAACCCGCGTTCAGCTTGGCGTGATCCCAACTTCCGGCACCAAGGCTGTGTTCGGCGTCGCTGCCGCTTGGGCTGACGGCCCCAACAACATCGCTCAGTATCTGCGTTTCGCCGTCAACGGCAACGGCCAGATCCTTTGCGAGAGCCAGGACGGCAGCACTCAGCTTTCGGTCAATTCCGGCGTCACCGTCGCCACCACGACCGAATGGCACATCCTGCGCATCGACGCCACCGACCCGACCAACATCGGTTTCTACATCGACGGCAATCAGGTGGCGACCTCGACCACCTTCCCCTTTGCCGCGACGGGCGCCAATGCTCAGGTTCAGCCCTATTCCAGCGTCTATAAGGCGTCTGGAACCTCCGTGGGCACGGTCAACCTGGATTACGTCGCCATCTGGCAGAATCGGTCTTAATCTATGGCAAAGACTGACGCTTTCGACATCGCTTCGGCGAATGTCGGCGATGCGGTTGTTCTGACGGACGGCCGCACCGTTATCATCAACGGCATCTGCATTTCTGTCGATGCCGGCAACTTCATCCTCATCGGTGAATCCGAGTGGCTTGACGCAAGTCTGGTCGCTTCGGTCTCCGTCTAAGGGGTTAGGTCATGGCGCTCCCGGTCAATATCACTGCAACCATCGCCGCCAGCAGCTCGTTGAGCCCGGAGGTTGATCTTGGCATCGGGACTCTGGTTGGGATCGCCATGCCTGCCGCCTGGACTGCCGCCGCCCTTACGTTCCAGGTGAGCGTTGATGGTGGCGTTACCTGGAATGAATTGACCACTTCTGCCGGGGCGGCTGTCAGCTACACCGTCGCTGCGGGGCAGTTCATCGCCGTTGATCCGACCCTGTGGCGTGGCATCAACGCCATCAAGGTTCGCTCTGGCACGTCTGGGTCGCCTGTCAATCAGGTGTCCCAGGCCGCCTTGACGTTCGTCACGCGGGCCTTGGCCTAAGCCATGGATAGCGTCGGCTCCTACGTCATTTCCAGCGTCGTCATTCCACCCGCTTCGTCTGATTTGACGATCCTGGCGACGGTAAAAGACGACTGGATGATCAAGGGAGGAAAAGACGACTCCTTCCTGTCCCGCGCCATCTCCCGATGCAGCGTTGCCGCACAGCAGTTTTGCAATCGCTCATTTGGCATCGCCACCTATCAAGACGCATTTCGTCTGGAGCAGGGCTATCGGACTGGCCGGATTGTCAATGGCGCCCGCAGCCCGATCAAACTTTCGGCGTGGCCGCTGGTGTCCGTGGTGAGCGTGACGGTGACGCCGCCGAACAGCGCGCCAACCATTTTGACGGCGGGAACTGACTACGAGGTCGATCAGGTCACAGGCTTTATCTACCGCCTCGATTCGCTCGGGCAACCCAGAGACTGGAATCCGGTTCAGACGGTCATCATTTACCAGGCTGGCTACATTCTCCCCGGCCAGAACCCCGTCGATTTTCCAGGCGCTCAGACGCTGCCCGTCGACATCGAGGACGCTGTTGGACGAATGGTCTTTTCCCGCTATTCCGAGCGTCAGCGTGATCCCTTCATAAAATCCGAAGAGGTGGCGGGAATTAGCCGCGTTGACTACATCGTCGGGAACCCGAATCAGGGCGACGGTGGCAACATGAGCCCGGATGTCGCTGACATTTTGAACAATTACCGCCAACCCGTCACCGGCTGAGGATCGACCATGGATAACCCCGGCATCTATTCGCTTGGTGATTTTCCCGTCACGTCCGCCACCACATTGACTGGCGGCGCGATTACCGAGCTGTCCGGCGCAACCGCCGTCACCCTTTTCGCCCGTCTGGCCTATGGCTCTGGCGGCTCGACCGCGATTGCCGTTGTACAGACCTCGCTGGATCAAGGCACGACCTGGATTGACATTGCCCGCTTTGACTTCGCCACGGCAGGCGCGGCCAAGGTCATCAACCTGTCTGGCCTGACCCCGCGCACGTCGCCGCTTGTTGTTGCGCCTCTAGCTTCCGAGGGCGCGAATGACGGCATCTTGGGAGATCAGTTGCGCTGCGTCGTCACTTCGACCGGGACTTACGGCGGCTCGACGGTGGTGAGCGTTCGGGCGAGCGTGCGCTGATGGCATCGTTGCTCATTCTGGCTTGCGGGGCGGTGCTGTTTTACGTCTGCAACCGCTTCCAACCGAATGCGCATTGGGCCGTCAAGGCGTGTTTCATCTTGGCTTTCTGCTTTGATGCTTGGGTGATGCGATGATCGAATTTATGGATGGCGGGCCTTTAGCAAGAGGCCCGGCCCAGCTAGAGGTTCTTATTGAGCGCGGTCAAGCTGGCTCGCCGTTTCGCGCCGCTCTGGACCCTATCGATGCCCAATGGGCAGCGAGGGACAAAGATCAGGACCGGCGCAACGCCATGAGAAAGGCTTTCTTCGTTCCGCCGGGGCGTCATCCGCCCTCCCTTGGGATGGGCTTCTGCCGTATGAACCGTATGCTTTTTCCGGGTGCGCGGTGACTCCTTCCGCCGCCATCGCCCAGCTTGACCGCGCCTTGGCCCGCAACGGTCAGGATATCACGCTCCAGCGCCTGACGCTTGGTCCCAATGGTCAGCAAATCGCATTCAGCGTCGGTTGCCGCGCCATGGTGACGGGCTATCAGGCGTCGGAATTGATCGCCGGCAGCGGCATCGTCCAGGGCGATAGCCATGTGATCTTGTCGCCAACCGAAATAAACGAAGCGCAATGGCCCGGCCCGTCCATCGTGGCGGCTGGCGGCGCAGCCCCTGGCACTGACGCCCGCGTCCCGAGCAAGAGCCGAGGCGACCGCTGCGTGATCGCCGGGAAAGCCCGCGCCGTTGAGGCAGGGACGCCGTTCTATATCGATGGCGAGTTGGTCCGCATCGAGCTTCAGGTTAAGGGCTGACCATGGCCGAAAAATGGGCCGCCATCGAAACCGATATCATGGCGTCCATCGCCAGTTTCGGCAGCGGCCCCGAGGCGCAGAAAGCCTTTGCCGAGTTCGCCGCCGAAAAGCGAGACGAGGTGATTGCCCGCGATAAGCCGACCTCGACCACCGTCTTTGTGGATGGCCGGCAGAATGCGCCGCTGGATAGCGTGAAACTGCCTGATGGCGTTGCGCGGTTCGAATTTGGCTACCTGGATGAAATCGTGGCTGGCGTGCTGGCAATGCTGGTCAGCAAGTCGCCCTATCGCGCCAAGAAGCCCGGTGCTGATGTGAAGACCCATTATCGGGATGAACATCTCGTTTTCATCAACGGCGTCGAAGTGACGGAGATTCCCGACACGCTGCCGCCCAATGCCGTGGTGGTGCTGGTCAACCTGCAGCCCTATTCGCGCAAGATCGAGGCTGGTTTTTCTGCCCAGGCTCCGAGTGGCGTTTATGAGCAGGTGGCGAGAATGGCGCGGAGACAGTGGGGAAATACCGCCGACATCTCCTTTGGATACGATAATTTTCCCGGCGCAGGGTGGAAAGCCGGAACTCGCACAGTTCGAAAAACCATTGGGAATATAGTGCGCGGTCAGGTTGGCAAGCGCACCACATCCGACCACAAGTCAAATGACCGCTTCCCGACCATCACCATTCAGGCGCTTTCCTCATGAGCCTAGCCGTTCTCGCCGCCATCAAGTCCTTGGCTGCGCCCTTCACGGATGCGCCGATTGCATGGCCGAACGAGGCGTTCACGTTGCCGACTGATGACTATGGATCGCCGCTTCCCTGGATTTGGGCCGAGACGAACGGCCTTGGCGCAAACCTGATCGGCCTGGGCTCCGAAAACCTGTCTGAAGACCATGGCTTTGTCCGCTTTCACGTCATGGTGCCGGTTGGAAGCGGCCTTGAAGGCGCTACCGGCCTAGCCGACACGCTTTCCGCCCTGTACCGCGCTCAGAACCCCATTTCCGGCCTGCAATTGCTGGCCCCGTCGCCGCCTGAGTTTGGCGCATCGTCCGATGACGGGCTCTATTTCGGCGTCTCGTTCTCCGTGCCCTGGACTTACTGGCACTCGTAACCTCCTCCTCCCGACAGAGGTTTCCCGACCATGAATAGCCTGCCTCCTGGCCTGTCGCTCGACAGGGCCAAATCCCGATCTGTGACATTTGCCACGCCCTGCTACCGCGATATCTCGCCCTGGCACCATGCCTCGATGATCGAAACCGTGTCGCTGCTGCGCGGCCTCGGCATCGCTTGCGAGGTCAAGATGGTGGTGGGCGTTCCGGTCAATGACGCCCGCAACGCCCTTGCTAATCGTTTCCTCGCTACCGATCACACCGATCTGGTTTTCATCGATGCGGATGAGGGCTGGGACGCCTGGGACATCGTGCGCCTGCTGGCCTCGGAGCAGCCCCTGATCGCCGCCGTTGGCCGCAAGAAGACTGCTGCGCCCGATGACGATCTGAAGACGTGGTGCATGGGCTTGCTGCCGGGAACCCTTGATGGGGTTCCGACCGACGCGGCGGGCGCTATCGAGGTCGAATATGTCGGCACCGGCCTGATGCGGATCAATCGCAGCGTTTTCGAGACGATGATCGCCGCCCATCCCGAATGGGAGCGAGAAAGCGCCGGCACTCAGGTTGAGCGGTTTTACGAATTCTTCGCCTGCGACCTGGACCCGAGCAGGAAAAGCAGGAATGGCGAGGATATCTCATTCTGCCATCGCTGGCGGGCTCTCGGCGGGAGCACCTTTGTCGATCCCGGCATCACCATCCGACACTTCGGAACCTGCGAATACGGCGGGAATATTGGCCGATTTTTCGAGGCCGCTCCCTCTGTCTGAATTCCGCGACTGCGCGGTCATCGACCCCCCGACGGTCATTAATCCCCAAGGAGCACCGCAATGACGGTAACTTATGTGCCCGCCAATGCCGCGAAGATCGTCGGCGTTGCCAAGACCAAGCTTTATATCGGCTCCCCCGCCGGAAGCACCCCCGCCTCCGTCACAACCTGGACTGAGCTGGGCGCGGTTCTGTCGCTTCCCGTCGTCGGGCCGAAGGACAACGTAATCAGCGTCTCGACCATCGGCAGCAGCTTGGTTCTCAAGCTGAAGGGCGTGACCGATGCTGGCGGCGGCTCCCTGAGCCTGTCTGAGGACTTCTCGGACGCCGGTCAGGCTGCGCTTCAGGCCGCCTATGCCGACAAGACCAACGATTACCCCTTCCGCTACATCCTGCCCAACCCGGCTACCTCGACCGGCACCGGCACCATGATTGACGTCATGGGCAAGGTGACTGGCTTCCAGAGCGACTTCGGCAGCGGCCCGGACAACCCGGTCAAGGCGTCTGTCGATCTGGCCTATACCACTCTGGCGACCTACACGACCGCCACCTAACCAGACCCGCCAGCAATGGCGGTAGAGCGGCGGCTGTGTGTCGGGCATGGCTGCCGCTCGTTTCTTCCCAATCCCGACAACAGAACCCGATAAGGACGCCCGACATGCATCACGTTTACGAAGGTAATCCCGATGGTCGCCAATCGGCGGAGCGCATCGCCGTCAGCCGGTTCCGCCCGAAATACCGGGCGCTAAATGACGACGAGAAGGCGCTGCACGACGCCATTAAGGCGAAGGCTGCTGAATTGGAAGCCCTATTCGGCCAGGTGCGCGATATCCGTCTTCCGGTCATTGAGATTCCGGCCATCGCGGATGGAGGGCAACACGAAACGATCCTCGGTGAGTCGCTGGATAACCCCGTTCGCGGGTATCTGGACGACGGCATGAAATCGCTGGAATTGGCGGTAATGTGGACCGTCAAGGGCCTGACTTCCTGATCAACGACGCCTCATTTCCTGGTTAATAAGGACAACCCGACATGCTTCCCATCTCCACTTCGGATATCATCGAATTCCACCCCGCCGTTGAGCGCGTCGAGGCTGCCCATGCCGCCCTCGAAGCCATCCCGGCCCTTGGTCCCGACGCCACCGCCGAAGAGTCTGCCGCCAGCGCCGCCAAGGTCGAGGAGGCATCTGCAGAAATCACCGCAGCAGAAGCCGCTTTGGCCCTGCGTGACCCGGTTTACCGTCTGCGTGTGCCGGATATCCGCAGCAAATTGGCTGCCTCGTGCGATCTGGCTGCCGAGGGCATTGTGACCAAAGGCAACGCCGATCTGGTCGCCGCCGTCCTCGACTCCGCCGACGAGCTTTCCGCCGAAGATGCCGAATTCGTGCGCGGCCTGAAGGGTGACAACATCTCTGCCGATGACTGGTCACGCCTGTACTGGATCGCCCGCTCCATTCCAGCTTCCGCCCGCATCCTGGCCGACCGCGCCTATAGCGCCAACATGGGCCGCCTGCATTCGATCCGGCACCACCTGATCATCGAAGGCCAGCGCAATCCTCTTCCCTACAAAGTCATTTCCGATCTGGAGCGGGCACACCCCGAGGACTATATCGCCATCGGGAACAAGGTCGATTCGCTGATCGTCCTCAGCGAGGCCGAAGAAAAAAACTAAGAGCCGCCCTGATCGCCATTGATCGCCAACGGGGATGGGAAACCGTCCCCGAATGGGCGGCAACGATGGTGCATCTGTGGCGGCTGTTTCAAGGCGGCGGCATGGGAGCCGGATATCTCCCAGAAGGCGGCGGCACGATGGATCAGCCCGTCAAAATGCTGACCGCTTTCAGCTTCATGTCCGAATTCGAAGAAAAACTAAAGAAAAGCAACGAGCCCGGCGGAATCCCAATCGGGGAAGACGGCGGTGTTGATTATGCCGAGGTGAACCGCCGGAACATGGCGGCGCTCGGCGTCAAATGCTGATGTGAGGATGATCGACGATGGCGCTTGAAAATAAGACGGTCGTCCTCACGATCAAAGGCACGACCGAGGGCATTGATCAGGCAAAAGCGAGCCTCCAAAGCCTAGGCGTTGCCTATGAGCAATCCAACCGGGCGATAGACCAGCGCGTCCCGGCCCTGGAAAAGCTGGCTCAGAAATACAACGACACGCTGCGCATTGAGACGCAGTACGTCGCCAATCAGGCCAAGCTTAAGGCGGCGGCGGAAGCATATACCCAGAAGACCGGCGACAGCGCCAAGGCCCAGGAACTGCTTTCCCTTGGCTTGGCGGGACTGTCGAAAAAGCACGAAGACGCCATGAAGGCGGCCAACGGTTCGGCCTCCGCCCATGCCGGCATGAACATGCGCTTTCAGGAAGGCATGCACTCGGCGCGTGGCTTCACTGAAATGGTCATGGCGGGACAAAATCCCATCCGCGCCTTCACCATGGAGGCCAGCCGCGCCGGTTCCGTGCTGCTTCAGGTTGACCAGGGATTCCGCAGCGCCTTGATGGGCGCTCTGCCGTGGGTGGCTGGGCTGGCGGTCGTCGGCACGGCTATTGCGGTTGTCACCGCCCGCATGATGGCCCTGAACGCCGAAACCAAGACTTTCACGGCGACCAGTCAGGCTTTCAACAACAAGAATTTCAGTTCCGGCGAACTTTCCAGCATGGCGCACGGCATGGCGTCGTCTGGCTCGTTCTCGCGCTCGGATACAGACGCCGCCCTGGTTGAACTGACCAAGACCCGCACCCTGTCGCGTCGGACCGCGCAGGAGATCGCGGACGCATCGGTCAGTTTCGCCACCGCGACGGGCGGAAAACTGACCGATGCCACCAAGTTCCTGGCCGATGCTGCCGGGAAGGGCTACGAGGGCATCAAGTCCCTGCAAGATGCCTATGGGATGCTGTCCCCGGCGCAGATGGAGCATATCCGCCAGCTTACCGAGGCCGGACGCCAGACGGACGCTTTTGCCATCGCCATGGGGGCGCTGAAAACTCAGATGGGTGCCTCCAAGGAGACTATGGAGGGGAATAAGGACGGTTTCCGGGACATGGTGAATGCCTGGAATGATCGGTTAGATTGGTTTGTCCAGACCGATTCCTTCAAGGTAGCATCGTCTTTCCTCGACAAATGGGCGAAGAGGATGGAGGCGGGGGCTACAACCATATTGGCCCCTAGCAGCAAGTTGGATGACGCTCGCACGAACGCATTCAATGCCATGAATGATTATCAGGGGGCCGTATCCAATAGAATTCCCGGCAATGCGTCCGATGATGTGCGAATTGAACAGGCCGCCGGAAGGCTTGCCGAGGCTCAAGCCAAAGTAAGGGCTTTAGAGCAAGAGGTCGCGGAAAAAGGGAAGGCTGCCTCTGACGCCCAGGCCAAGCTAGCCGCCGATCAGGCCCGCAATATCTCTCAGACCAACGTCAATCATGTGAGGGCCGCCTATGCCCCGAAAATTGCCGCTGCTGGCCTGACCGGTTATGACCAGGAACGCGCCCTGGCTCCGTCTCAGATCAACGAGGAGTACAAGGATAAGGACAGTGCCACCAAGGCCGAGGCTCTGCGCCTGCGTCTTGTTGAGATCGACACCCGCGAAGCTGCTGCCGCTGCCGAAGCCGCTAAATCGACCAACATGCAGGCCGAGGCCCAGGACCGCTTGACCCTATCTGCGGGCAAAAGCTGGGATGTTCGCAGGCAGGCATTGATCGACAACGCCAAAGCCGCAAATGACCATAAATATGGTGTCGGGAAGCTTTCCGATGAGAACACAAAGGCCGATACCAATAAGATCGACGCCGACCAGTTCAAGACCCAGCAGGAATACCTTCGATCCCTCGATAAGCAGGTAGCCGACGCCAAGAGCAAAGCGACAACCAAGAGCTTTGGCGACATCGAGGCGGACTCATGGGCGCAGGCCAAGGTTGCCGCTGATCAGTACGGCCTTTCCGTCGATCAGATCCAGCCGAAGCTGCTTGCGGTTGCCCAGGCACAGCAGAAGGCGCAGCTTCAATCTGTCGCCGACTCCGTTTCCCCCGATGCCGCTTACTCTGACCGCATCGCCAAGCTTCGGGAGCTTCAAAAGCGCCAGGACGAATTCAAGGTCAGCAATGAGGACATTACCCGCGCCATCCAGGCCGAAGACCTCAAGCGCCTGCAGTCATCCCGAGATTGGGAAGCTGGCGTAGCGGCTGGCTTCATGAAGTATGCAGACGACGCCTCGAACGCCGGGGCGGCTGCCCAGCAGGGCGTTGCCAAGGGCATGTCGGCGATGGAGGATTTCTTCGTCAACATCGGCACCGGCTCCAAATCTGGAGCGCAGTCCTTCAAAGCCTTCGCCGATTCCATCATTGCCGACATCGAACGCATGATGGTCAAGATGTCCATCACCGGCCCGATGAGCCAGGCCATCTCCGGTTGGATGGGCATGGGAAGCCAGACAGGGCAGGGCGGTGGCTATAGCAGCTCGTCCAGCGCCCTGGGCGCGGGTGGCATGATCAGCCTGGGCGGAAGCTGGCTCGGGCGTCAGCTCGGAATGTCGTCAGCCAGCAGCGATATCCCGTCAGGCGGATTGATGGCCTCGGACGCGGCCCAGGGTATTTCTGACAGTGCAGCCTCTAGCGGCGGCTTCTGGGACAGCATTGCGGGCCTATTTGCCGATGGCGGCAAGATCACTGGAAAGGGCGGCCCGCGTGACGACTCGATCCTCGCCGCCGTCTCGAATGGCGAATACGTCATCAACGCCAAGGACACGGCCCGTACCTTACCACTGCTTGAGCACATCAATAACGGCGGAAAGCTGCCGAAATTTGCTGATGGCGGCATGGTTGGCGGCAAGGCCCCGGCCAACAGCAACTCCCCAATGTCCATGCCCATGCCCTCGCGTGGCGTTTCGTCGGCTGGCGGCAGCGCGGTGCAATTTCACCCCGGCGCGGTCGTGGTCAACGCCCCCGGCGCGACGGCTGAAGATGCTCACGCCATTGCCACCGAAGTCGCAAACCGCATCGTCGCCCAGGCCGCGCCAGCCATCGCCCGCGCAGGAGCTATGCAGGGAGCGATGATGGTTCCGGGGCTGGTGCGCCAGGGCGGTGACTACATGGCTGCCGTGCGAGGGACGAAATGACCATTCTGACCATGCCGAATGTCCTGGCGTCGTCGCTGAAGTGGCATCTCCGCGCCAACACCATGACTTCGCGCTCGACCCTCAACCGCGCCACCAAAACCCGCGAGCTTCCCGGCGCGATGTGGATGGCAACCTTCGATTATACCAATAAGCCCCGCTCAGAATGGGCGATCATGGACGCCTTTATTTCCCAGCTTCGGGGCGCGGCTGGGCGTTGCTACGTCACTCCACCCCATGCGGCGGTTATCCAAGGCTCTGGCGGCGGTACTCCGCTGGTGGATGGGGCCGGTCAGGTTGGCAACACGATCAACATCAAGGGGGCGACGGCCAACGCTTCGGCATGGCTCAAGATCGGCGACTATTTCAGCTTTGACGCCACGGCAGGGCGGGAAATGAAGAAGGTGGTATCCGTCGATGTCGCCACCGACAGCTTTGGCAATGCCACGATTACCTTTGAGCCGCCGACCCGCAATGCGCCGGCGGATGGGGCTGCAATCACCATCTCCTCGCCAAGCTGCGTCATGCATCTGGTCGATGATGATCAGGGCATTTTGTCCATGGCTCCGCCCTTGCTTGGCGGCCTATCTGTCCAGTTCGAGGAAATCTGGTCATGAGCCGCCCGCTTACCCCGGCAGTCGCGGCGGCCATCGCGGCGTCCAATTACGTCGATTTCTTCATCACAAGGCTGGATTTCGCCTCTGGAACCGTCCGAGCTACTTCGCTGCCCTATAGCATCACTTGGGACGATGGCATGGGAGAAGGGCCGCAAACGTGGCTTGGCGTTGGCCGCTTCGGCAGCATTTCGGCGGTCGAGGAAGGCTCTGAGGTCAAGGCATACGTTACCACTTTGACGCTTTCCGGCGTCGATCTGGATCAGGTCGCCATCGCCATGACCGACAAATGCCAGGGTCGCGACGGCTATCTCTGGCAAGCCTTCTGCGATCCGAAAACGCACGTCATGTTGGCTGATCCCGTTGTGCTGTTCCCCGGCATCATGGACACGATGAGCATCCGCATGGGGCAGACTGCAACGATCACCGTCACCCTGCAAAACC
>Ga0335069_10011637_pt1 | contig 12400 bp, 8 predicted proteins | sample Lox_Sample_11_FD_206714 | JGI IMG/M metagenome (GOLD analysis project Ga0335069, IMG submission 206714) | Soil microbial communities from Loxahatchee National Wildlife Refuge, Florida, United States - Lox_Sample_1.1 | ecosystem: Environmental > Terrestrial > Soil > Wetlands | place: USA: Florida...
CGGCCATCTGTTCCTCCTCGGGGACCTCTGCCTCGCCCCCGATTCGGGCAGCCTGCCTACTTCTTTCCTTTCGCAGCCTTCGCGGCCTGCGACGCGTCCTGGACCGCCTTCTGCGCGGCCTTCAGCGCGTCCTGCGCCGCCTTCTGCGCGGCGTCGGCGGCGGCCTTGGCGGCCTTCGCGGCCCGGCTCGACTTCGCGTCGCCCATGTCGTGTGGCACCACGACCTGCGTGGCTCCGTTGGTCGCGTTGCCGCTCGCGTCCGTCACGCGTCCGATCACCGTGTAGACGCGGCCGCTGCCGTTCCCCGCGCGCTCGGAGCGCAGTGAGAAGGAGCGGTCGTCGGTGCCGGCGTGCACGCCCTGGATGTCGTTCGTGGTGTCGCCGTCGCCGGTGCCGTTGTCGGGCTCGCTGCTCGTCACGGACTCGAGCGCGAAGTCCGGTGACGGATCGCAGGCGTCGGTCGCGACCACGACGAGATTGATCGGCTGCATCTTGTGATTCGGCGGCCACAGCACCGCGGGCGACGGGATCAGCGAGAGCGTCGGCGGGGTCGTGTCCTGCACCGTCACCTCGACTTCGTCCTGCGAGCTGACCACCGCCAGCGTGGTCGGGTCCGTGTGCGAGACCGTGAGGGTCACGTTGGTCGTGCCGAGCGGGAAGACGGCGGAGGGCGTCGGGCTCGTCGGGTCGACGAACGTGATGCCGGTGGCCGTCCACGAGAAGGTGGTGTTCGGATCGAGTGCAGCGCTCGCGCCGTTGACCGTCGAGCCGAGACCGTCGAGTGTTACGGTCGCTCCGCCATTGGCGGTGCACTCGATCTTCAGGTCGTCGCCCGCGTCCGCCACGACCACCTGGGCCGCAGCCGGCGCGGCCGCGAGCAGCAGAGTCCCGATCCCGATCCACGTCCGATGCAGCCGATTCCGATTCAGCTCCAGCATCCGAGTAGCTCCTGGGTTCCGATCCGTCGCGTCGGTGTAGCGGATGCCGCGCGGAGGTGTCCACCCCCCACGGCCCGTGGGGCCACAGGCAAAACCCGTTCGGAGCTAGCGTCGGCGCGTGCGAATCCTCCAGATCACCGGCGACTGGAAGTGGACGGGTCCGGCCGCGCCGATGCTCGAGCTGCTGCTCGCCCTGCGCGCGCGCGGTCACGAGGTGTGGCTGGCGTGTCCGCCGCCGCCGCCCGACCAGACCGGCATCGAGGCGCGCGCGCTCGCGGCCGGCGTGGAGCCGGCGCTGCGGCTCGCGCGCGGTCGCGGCGTGCGCTGGTGGCGCGACGCGCGCGACGCGCGGCGGCTGCGCGAGTGGTGCGACGCGGAGAAGCTGGAGATCGTCCACGCCTGGCACACGCGCGACCACGTGCTGGCGCTGCGCGCCCTGGCGCGCCGGCGGCGCGCGCGGGAGGCCGCGCTGGTGCGGAGCGTGAAGAGCGCCGAGGCGATCGCCGCGACGCCGTGGAACCGCTGGCTCTATGGTCCGGCGAGCGACGGACTCCTCTGTGTGTCACCCGAGTCGGCGCGCCGCAATGCGCGGCTGCGCGGCGGGCGCGCGCTCCTCGGCGCGTTCGGCGCGGTCGACACGGCGCGCTTTCGCCCGGCGCCGCGCCGCGCGGCGCTCGCCGCCGAGCTCGGACTGCTGCCGCGCCACCGGGTGGTCGGCGTGGTGGCGCGCGCGCAGCGCCACCGGCGCTTCGACCTGCTGCTCGAGGCGACGCGGCGCCTCGCGCTCTCGGATCCGGATCTGCGCCTGCTCGTGATCGGACGCGGCACGCACATCGAGGAGACCGCGCACGAGCCCGCGCGCCGGCTCGGGATCGAGGAGCGCGTGGTCTTCGCTGGATATCGCGGCGACGACTACACCGATGCGTTGTGCCTGTGCGACGTGCTGGTGCTCCTGGTTCCGGGCTCGGACGGCGGCTGCCGTGCGGTGCTCGAGGCGGCGGCCTGCGGCATCCCGGCCGTCACCACGCGGCGCGGCGCGCTGCCCGAGATCGTGCGGGACGGCGACACTGGGATCCTGGTCGACGAGGATCCCGCGAGCCTCGCCGCCGCGCTCGGCGCGCTCCTCGCCGACGGCGGGCGGCGCGCGCGCATGGGCGGCGCCGCTCGGCAACGCGCGCTCGACCGGTTCACGCCCGCGCGACTGGCCGAAGCGGTGGAGCGGCTGTATCGGGAATCGCTGGCGCGCCGGCGCTGAGCGACTCGCCGGTCTGGAGCGCGACGAGCTCGCGGTAGAGCCCGCCCGACGCGAGCAGCTCCTCGTGCGTGCCGGACTGTGACACGCACCCGTGTTCGAGCACCCGGATGCGGTCGGCGCGGCGCACCGTCGACAGGCGGTGCGCGATCACGAACACGGTGCGCCCCGGCAGCAGCGCCTCGAGCGCCTGCTGCAGCACGCGCTCGCTCTGCGAGTCGAGCGACGAGGTCGCCTCGTCGAGGATCAGGATCGCGGGATCGCGCAGGATCGCGCGCGCGATGGTGATGCGCTGGCGCTGGCCGCCCGAGAGCCGCGTGCCGCCGACGCCGACCTCCGTGTCGTAGCCCTGGGGCAGCGACGTCGCGAACTCTTCCACGTAGGCGGCCTTCGCCGCCGCGAGCACCTCGGCGTCGCTGGCGTCGCGACGCCCGTAGCGGATGTTCTCCGCGATCGTGCCGTCGAAGAGGAAGGGCTCCTGCGTCACCACCGCGATCTGACGCAGCAGCGCGTCGCGGCGCACGCGCCGGAGGTCGACCCCGTCGATCTCGATGGCACCCTCCTGCGGGTCGTAGAAGCGCAGCAGCAGGTCGACCAGGGTGGTCTTGCCGGCGCCGGTGCGGCCGACGAGCGCCACGACCTCACCGGCGCGCGCCTCGAAGTCGACGTCGCGCAGCACTGGCTCGCGGCCGTAGGAGAAGCTCACGTGGCGGAAGCGGATCGCGTCGCGGAGCCGCCCGATCTCCACGGCGTCGGGCGTGTCGCGGATCTCGACCTCGGTGTCGAGCACCTCGAAGAAGCGCACGGCCGAGGGATGCGTCTCCTGGAGCTTCGACCAGCTCCGCGCCAGGGTGCGCAGCGGGCGATAGAGCGTGGCCGAGACGAACGAGAAAGCGGTGAGGTCCCCGATCGAGAGTCGACCCGACATCACGAGGGCGATGCCGAGCAGCAGCACGCCGAGCATCGACGCGTTGTTCAGCGCGTCCACGAGGACGCGCGACTGGATGCGCGCCACGACCACCTTCATGCTGCGGCGGAAGAGCAGTCGCGACGCGCTGCGGAAACCGCGGTGCTCCTGCCGCTCGGCGCGGAAGGCCTTGATGATCTTGATGCCGGCGAGGATCTCGACGAGCCGCTGCGTCACCTCGGCCGACTGGACCTGTCGCCGGCGCGCGCTTCGGCGGATGCGCCCTCCGTAGCCCGCGATCACACCGATGATCACCGGGCCGACGACTAGCATCACGAGCGTGAGGCTCATCGAGATCCAGAAGAGCGCGAGCACGCCGATCGCGATCATCAGGATCGATTCGACCAGATCGGAGAAGAGCAGCTCGAGCGCCTGCTGTGCGCGTCCCGCGTCGCCGATGGCGCGGGCGAGCAGGTCGCCGCGCTGCTTGTCGCGGTGATAGCGGAGCGGCAGCGCCAGCAGCTTTCCGCAGATGTCGACCTTCATCTCGAGCTCGATGCGCCCGAGCACGAACTCGACCCCGTAGTCGTGCGCGAAGCCGAGGATCGGCAGCAGCACGACCAGGGTGATCGCCATCAGCACGATCGACCAGAACTTGTCGAGCACGTGCTGCTTGAGCTTCTCCTTGCGCGCCTCCTCCTGCGCCGCGGCGGTCGCGTCGGCGGGTGAAGCGGGGCTCTCGGCGCGGCCGACCAGCTTGCCGAGCCCGGGGATGTGAACCGGGATGTGGCCGAGCCCGACCGCCGGGATCGCGATGTCGTCGAGGACCGGCTTGATCATCCAGGCGCGCACGTAGCGCGCGCCGCTGTCGAGCGAGGAGAGCAGGATGGTGACGAGGATCAGGCCCAGGTAGGGACGCGCGTACGCGAACAGGCGCAGCATCGGTCGCTGCCGCAGGCTCTCGCTCAGCGGCTTCTGCTCCTCGAGGGAGCCCTCCGCGCTGTCGGCGGCCATCTCAGCGCAGCTCGGAACGCCACTCGTCGCCGGTGCGCCAGCCGAGCAGCAGCGAGCCCTCGAAGCCGAAGGCGGCGGCGTCGCCCGGCTCGAGCGACACCACCGGGGGACGCGTCGACAGGCGCGCGCCCGGGCCGACGTCGCGCGCCTCGCCCGAGGCCTCGTGCACGAGGTCGTCGCGGTCCCAGCGTGCGGCGGGCGCGGGGCGGCGCTCGAGATGCGGCGCGCAGAACGGCGCGAGCTCGTGGAGCGTGCGCTCGAGCCGCGCGCGCACCGACTCCGCGTCCTCCGCGTGCGATGCGATCGTCGACAGCAGGAAGTCGTCGTGTCCGCCCGCGTGCGGGCCCGGATGGCGGGCTACGCGGATCGGAGGGCCGTCGCCTTGCACGACGAGGCGCGGCGCCATCGCCTCGGGCAGGAGCCCCGCCGGAGCCCGCAGGTGCAGGCCGACACGACGATGTGCCGCGGCGGGCCCGCGCAGCAGTGCGGGCGCCGGACCTTCGTGCACCTCGGCCAGCGCCTCGCGCGGCGCGTTCAGCAGCAGCACGCGCCCGGCCCAGATCTCCTGCACGCCGATCGCCTCGACCGCCGGAAGATGCGACGCCGCGACCAGCCGCAGCGGCCCCGGGATCGCGCGCCGCTCGCCGAACAACGCGGCGAGACGTCGCCACAGCAGCTCGCGCAATCCGCCGTCGCCCGCGACGATCGCACCGCCGCCGAGCGGCGCGCCGAGCAGACGCAAGGTCGCGGGCTCGTGCGGCAGCCCCGCCTGATCGGTCAGCGCGCGGGCGAGGTCGCGCAGCAGGCCGCGCAGGCTCGGGTGCGTCTCGAGCAGCGCATCGCTCCAGCGCGCCGATGGCACGGGATGACTCGGCGCCGTCGCGCCGCGCGTCGGAGCGCCCGCGCCTCGCCGCGGCGACGTGTTCGCGAGCAGCGCCTCGCGCACCGCCTCGGCCGCCGCGGAGAGCTCGGCGAGCAGTCCGCGCGCGTCGTCGGGCTTCGCGAGGCCCCAGCTCGTCAGCTCCGCGGCGGCGAGCTGCGCGCGGCCCCAGTCGAGGCGCGCGTCCTTCGTCGCGAGCTGGAGTGCGAGGTCGTCCGCGACGAGGCGGCGCTGGTCGATCAGCGGGACGGCGAGTGCGCGCAGGCAGGCGCCGAGCACGCCCGCAGGCTCGGAGTCCCAGAGCAGGAAGGGCTCGCGCCAGCCCGGGTGCGCACGGGCGGCCGCCTCCTCCTCGACGACCAGCACGCGCGCGCCGCGCTGCGCCAGGCGGATCGCGGCGACGATCCCGGGCAATGCCCCGCCGAGCACGACGGCGTCGAAGCGGCGCACGCGGTGCACGTCCGCTGCGGCGATCCGCGGCAGGCTCGCCATGTTAGGAGGCCGACTCGAAAGTCGGCCGACGCGCGCAAGCGCCGCAGGCGCGCGCAGCGAGCCGAAGGCGAGCGAAGGTGGGCCCCCGCGAAGACAGGCGAAGCCGAGCGGAGCTCATCGGGCTAGCTGCCTTCGGAGGGAAGCTCCGCGAAGAGCAGGGGCGGCTCGTCGGGAGCCTTCGCCTCGATCACGCCGATGCGATACGCGCGCTCGCCGACGGCGCGCAGGCGGTCGATCACGTCGGCGGCCTGCTCGGCCGGCACGATCGCGACCATGCCGATGCCGCAGTTGAAGACGCGCAGCATCTCCTGGTCGTCGATCTCGCCCTGGCGCTGGAGCCACTCGAAGATCGGCGGGCGCGGCCAGGAGGTCGCGTCGATGCGCGCGCGCACGCCCTTCGGCAGCACGCGCGGGACGTTCCCGACGAATCCGCCGCCTGTGATGTGGGCCATGCTCTTCAGGCTGAAATCGCGCGCGACGTTGAGCATCGGCTTCACGTAGATGCGGGTCGGCGTGAGCAGCGCGCTCGCGAGCGAGGTGTTGAGCTCCGGGACCTCGGCGCGCAGCTCGGCGCGGCCGTCGCGCATGGCGTCGTCGACGATGCGCCGCACCAGGCTGTAGCCGTTGCTGTGGCAGCCGCTCGACGCGAGGCCGAGCACGGCGTCGCCCTGACTGACGCTCGATCCGTCGATCAGTCGATCGCGCTCGGCCACGCCGACGCCGAAGCCCACCAGCTCGATCTCGCCCTCGGTGTAGACGCCGGGCATCGAGGCCGTCTCGCCGCCGAGCAGCGCGCAGCCCGCCCGCTTGCAGCCCTCGGCGATGCCGCGCAGCGCCTGCTTCGCGCGCTCGCGGTCGAGGCTCGCCATCGCGATGTAGTCGAGGAACACGATCGGTTCGGCGCCCTGGACCACGAGGTCGTTCACGACCATCGCGACGCAGTCGATGCCGACCGTGTCGAACCGCCCGAGCTCGGCCGCGAGCTTCAGCTTGGTGCCGACGCCGTCGGCGCTGGCGACGAAGACGGGGTTCTCGTAGCGCTCCGGGGCCTTGAAGAGGCCGGCGAAGCCGCCGACCTGCGACAGGATCTCGGGCCGCAAGGTTCCGCGCGTGATCTCCCGGATCTCATCGACGAAACCCTCGTCGTGGTCGAGGTCGACGCCGGCCCGGGCGTAGGCGGGCGCGCTGCCGGGGCGATCGGAGGGCCGCGTCACGCGCCGATGGATAGGCAAGCGGCCGAATGGCCGCAATGCGGCCGTTCACGCACCGCGCACGCGCGAGCGGGTGCTAATCTCGGCCGCCGGTGCGGCTCTCGGTGGTGATTCCGGCTCTCGACGAAGCGGAGCGGATCGCCGGCGCGGTCGCCAGCGCGCGCGCCCCGAACGTCGAGGTGATCGTCGTGGACGGCGGCAGCAGCGATGCGACCCGCGCGCGCGCCGGTGCGGCTGGCGCCCGCGTGATCCGCTGCGCGCGCGGCCGCGCGCGCCAGCTCGACGCCGGCGCGCGGGCGGCCGGCGGCGACGCGCTGCTCTTCCTGCACGCCGACACGCGACTTCCGTGCGGCTACGCCGACGTGGCGCTGCGCGCGCTCTCCGACCCGCGCATCGCGGGCGGCGCGTTCCGCCTGCGCTTCGAGGAGCGCACGCGGGGGCTGCGCTGGATCGAGCGGATCGCGCGGCTGCGCGTCCGGATCTTCGGCCTGCCCTACGGCGACCAGGCGCTGTTCCTGCGGCGCGAGACGCTGGAGGCGATCGGCGGCGTGCCGCAGGTGCCGATCCTCGAGGACCTCGACCTCGTGCGCGCGCTGAAGCGGCGCGGGCGGCTCGCCCTGCTCCGCGAGGAGGCCGTCACCTCGGCGCGTCGGCATCTCGCGGGCGGGCCCTGGCGCACCGCGCTCCGCCACGTGGCGATCGCGCTCGGCGGGTCGCTCGGCGTGGATCGCGCGCGCCTCGCGTCATGGGCCCGGCGTTGAGCGCGTCGGCGGCGACGGTTGCCCTTCCGCGGGTCTCGGGTGCTCGTTCGGCCTGGCGCCGGCTGGCCCGCTACATCGTGCGCCACCCCGTCTACTACGGCGTCTGGACCGCCGTCACGCTGGCCTACACCGCGGGCTTCGTGGCCGTCGGCCGGCTGGTCGGCTGGGCGGTGGAGGGCGTGGCGAAGGGGCTGCCGCACGCCGAGGTGAGTCGGCGCGTGGTGTGGCTGGTGGCGGTGATCGCGGGCAGCGCGGTGCTGCGCTTCTACTCGCGCACGCTCGTCTTCAACGCGGCGCGCGAGATCGAGTACGAGCTGCGCAACGACCTCTTCGCCCAGCTGCTGCGCCTGCCGCAGTCCTTCTACGGGCGCTGGCGCACCGGCGACATCATGAGCCGCTGCGTGAACGACACCAACGCGGTGCGCCTGCTGATGGGCGTCGCGGTGCTGAACATCCTGCAGACGCCTGTGCTCTACGTCGCGGTGGTGGCCACGATGCTGGCGCGCAACGCGCGACTCGCGCTGTTCGTGCTGCTGCCGTACCCGCTCTTCATCCTGGTCGCGCGCGCGATCGGACGGCGCGTGCACCACTGGAGTCTGCTGACGCAGGAGGGCCTGGGCGAGGCCTCGAACCAGCTGCAGGAGGTGATCTCCGGCATCGCGGTGGTGAAGGCGTACGCCATGGAGGGCGTGACGCGGCGCCGCTTCGACCAGGTGAACGACGCGCTGTGGCAGCGACAGCTGGGACTCGTGCGCACCAACGCCGCGATGCCCGGCATCACGCTGCTGCTGCCCGCGCTCGCGGTCAGCCTGATCCTCGTCATCGGCGGCGGTGACATCGTGGCGGGACGCATGGAGGTGGCCGACTTCTTCACCTTCTCGTTCTACGTGTTCCAGCTCGCCTTCCCCACCTTCATCATGGGTTGGGTGGTGGCGCTGGTGCAGCGCGGCGCCGCGTCGATGCAGCGCATCGACGAGCTGCTCTCGGTGACGCCGTCGATCGCCGAGCCGCGCGATCCGGTTCCGATTTCCGCGCTGCGTGGCGAGATCGAGTTCCGCCACCTCGACTTCCGCTACGACAGCAGCGACGCGCGCGAGCCCGCGCTGCGCGACGTCTCGCTGCGCGTCCCGGCCGGCACCACGCTCGGCGTCGTCGGCAGCGTCGGCGCGGGCAAGACCACGCTGGCTTCGCTGATCCCGCGCCTGTTCGAGGTGGAGGACGGGAAGGTCTTCGTCGACGGCGTCGACATCAACCGGCTGCCGCTCGCGACCTTGCGCCGACACATCGCGATGGTTCCGCAGGACTCCTTCCTGTTCTCGGCCACGCTCGCGCAGAACATCGCCTTCGGCCGTCCCGACGCGCCGCGCGCGGAGATCGAGCGGGCCGCACAGCGTGCGCAGCTCGCGAAGGACGTCGCGGATCTCCCGAACGGCTACGACACGCTGGTCGGCGAGCGCGGCGTGATGCTCTCGGGCGGCCAGCGACAGCGCACCGCGCTGGCGCGCGCGCTGATCCTCGAGCCGAGCATCCTGGTGCTCGACGACACGCTCTCCGCGGTCGACGCCGAGACGGAGGCCGCGATCCAGCGCGAGCTCGACGCGGTCTTCCGCGGCCGCACGGTGGTGGTGGTCTCGTCGCGCGTCTCGGCCGTGCGCGGCGCGGATCAGATCGTCGTGCTGCACGACGGGCGCATCGTCGAGCGCGGACGGCACGAGGAGCTGCTGCGCGCGGGTGGACTCTACGCCCGGCTCTCGCGCGAGCAGGCCGCGGAGCAGGGCGCCGCGGAGGAGCTCGCGCTCGCGGGAGCGGGCTCGTGAGCGCCGCCGCACGCGCTCCGACTGCCGGATCCGCACGCGAGGCGCTCTTCGAGGAGGAGACGCTCGGCAAGGCCTACGACGCGCGGCTGCTGCGCCGGCTCTGGCCCTTCGTGGCGCCGTACCGGCGTCAGGTAACGCTCACGATTCTCTTCCTGTTCCCGCTACTGTTGTTCGAGCTCGCTCCGGCATGGATCGTCAAGACGGGTCTCGACCACATCATCGTGCCCGCCGCGACCGGGAAGCCCGCGCCCGAGGGCGCTTTCCTCGGACCGCTGCGCGCGCCGTCGGGCTTCCCGCCGCTGCTCTGGCTGGCGGGGGTCTACTTCGCGTTCTCGATGGCGAATGGCGCGTTCACCTATCTCGACGAGATGATCATGGGGAGCACGGGCCAGTCGGCCATGCGCGACCTGCGCGCCGCGGTCTTCGATCAGCTGCAGCGACTGCACATCGGATACTTCGACACGGTGCCGGTCGGACGCCTGGTCACGCGCGCGACCAACGACGTCGAGAACGTGGCCGAGATGTTCTCGGCGGGCTTCGTGGCGCTGATGCGCGACGTGCTGCGCATGCTCGGCATCGCCGTCGCGCTGTTCCTGGTGAACGCGCGGCTCGCCTCCTACGCATTCCTGGTGGTGCCGGTGATCGCGGTGATCGCGGCGCTATTCCGGCTCAAGGTGCGCGCCGCCTTCCGCTCGATTCGCGTCCGCATCGCGCGCATCAACGCCTACGTCCAGGAGAACGTGACCGGCATGAAGGTCGTGCAGCTGTTCACGCGCGAGCCACGCAACACGCGCGACTTCGACGCGATGAACGCCGACCACCGCGATGCCTGGCTGCAGTCGATCCGCTACGACGCGGCGCTGTTCGCGGCCGTCGATCTCGCCTCGAGCCTCACCACCGCGGTGGTGATCTGGCAGGCCGCGGGGCTGGCCGCGGCGGGAACGATCTACGTGTTCTTCGACTGGATGCGGCGCTTCTACACGCCGCTGCGCGACCTCTCGGCCAAGTACTCGGTGATGCAGTCCTCGATGGCGTCGTGTGAGCGCATCTTCCAGCTGCTCGACACGCCGCCCGCCGTGCAGGACCGCCCGGGCGCGCGCGCGCCCGAGCGCGGGCCGCTCGGGCGCTCGGGCGCGGTCGAGTTCGAGCACGTGTGGTTCACGTACGGCGCGAAGCAGGGCGAGAAGGAGCCCGACTGGGTGCTGCGCGACGTCAGCTTCCGCGTCGAGCCGGGCGAGCGCGTCGCGCTCGTCGGGGCGACCGGCAGCGGCAAGACGACCTTGATCAAGCTGCTCTCGCGGCTCTACGACGTCCGCCGCGGCCGCATCCTGATCGACGGCGTCGACATCCGCGACTGGCCGCAGTCGGCGCTTCGCCAGCGCGTCGCGATGGTCCTCCAGGACGTCTTCCTCTTCAGCGGAACGATCGCCGAGAACATCGCGCTCGAGCGGCCGGAGGTCGGGCCCGAGGAGGTGCGGCGGGTCGCGGAGGCGGTGCACGCGGACTCTTTCGTGCGGCGGCTTCCCGCCGGCTACGACACGCTGGTGCGCGAGCGCGGCGGCAACTTCTCGGCCGGGCAGCGCCAGCTCCTCTCGTTCGCGCGCGCGCTCGCGCACGGCGCCGACGTCCTCGTGCTCGACGAGGCGACGAGCTCGATCGACACGGAGACCGAGGCGCTGGTGCAGCAGGGCATCCACGCGCTGATGCAGGGCAAGACGGCGATCGCGATCGCGCACCGCCTCTCGACCATCGAGGACGTCGACCGGATCTACGTGCTGCACCGCGGCCGGCTGGTCGAGTCGGGGCGACACGCGGAGCTGCTCGCGCGCGGCGGCGTGTACGAGCGCCTGCATCGGCTCCAGATGGCGGGGCGGGGCGTGTCGGCCGCGGCGAGCTGAGCGCGCAAGGGGCTCGCGACGCGCGCCGGGCTAGCCGCCGCCGCGCTCGATGTCGTCGCCGGCCAGCGACTAGGCGAGCTCCAGGGCGAGAGCGAAGAAGAACGAGGTGTCGCCGTCGAGCAGCGGATCGTAGATCACGCGGTCGGGATGGCGGCCGTAGAGGGGGCCGCTCTGCGCGTCGGCGAGCTCGAGCAGGCGCGTGGTCGCGTCGAGGCGGGAGTCGCCGTCGCGCCCCGACCCGTCGGTGAGGACGCAGACCGCAGTCGCGTGGCCCGCAGCCAGCCGTGCAGCAACAACTCGTGACCGGGATGGGCGACCAGCAGGGCCGAACGCGGCTGGAAGCCTCGAATCCGGGAGGATCGGACGCTGCAGACGGGGATGAACGGGACGCAGCAATATCCGAAACGTCACGTTCGACGCAGGAGGAGATCACCCCGCGGGCCCGACCGTTGCACGAGGCCCCGGCTGGGTGGTAAAAGATCGGTCGCCTCCCCAACTGCCCCAGGACAACCCCCGTGTAGGGCCCGGTCCGCCCGCGCGCCTTCGCGCGCCGCCGACCGTCCGACCGGGGAGGCTTCGAGGCCCGGTGCGACTCAAGTCCCTCGAGCTACACGGTTTCAAGTCGTTCGTCGACAAGACCGCGATCCGGTTCCAGCCCGGCATCACGGCCGTCGTCGGTCCCAACGGCTGCGGCAAGTCGAACGTGGTCGACGCCATGCGCTGGGTGATGGGCGAGCAATCGCCGCGCCGGCTGCGCGGCAAGGGCATGGACGACGTGATCTTCGCCGGCTCCGAAGGCCGCGCGCCGGTCGGCATGGCCGAGGTCGTGCTGTCCTTCGATAACAGCCATGGCACGGCGCCGCCCGCGTTCGCCGCCTTCGCCGAGATCCAGATCGCGAGGCGCCTGTACCGCAGCGGCGAGTCCGAGTACCTGATGAACAAGGTGCCCTGCCGCCTGCGCGACGTGCAGGACTTCTTCCGCGACACGGGCATCGGAGCCAAGGGCTACACGATCGTGGAACAGGGTCGGATCGCGGAGATCGTGTCCGCGAAGCCCGAGGAGCGCCGCATCCTGATCGAAGAAGCGGCCGGCATCGGCAAGTACAAGACGCGCAAGCGGCTGGCGGAAGCGAAGCTGGAGGGCGCCAAGCAGAACCTGGCGCGGGTCTACGACATTCTGGAAGAGGTCACCCGGCAGGTCAATTCGCTGAAACGGCAGGCATCGAAGGC
>Ga0335069_10011640_pt1 | contig 12399 bp, 14 predicted proteins | sample Lox_Sample_11_FD_206714 | JGI IMG/M metagenome (GOLD analysis project Ga0335069, IMG submission 206714) | Soil microbial communities from Loxahatchee National Wildlife Refuge, Florida, United States - Lox_Sample_1.1 | ecosystem: Environmental > Terrestrial > Soil > Wetlands | place: USA...
AGCTCGAACTCTTTCTACACGTGCGCGAGAGGTCTAGCTCGCCGTCTAAGCTGGCTTCGTTCGCAGCAACATTCGTGATGCTTCTGATTCTTGTTGTCGGATCGGTATGGATTATGAATAATCTTAACTACAATATGGAGCAGCTGTCGCCTGATGCAAAAACTGTCTACATGATACAAAAGAACGGGGCAGGAGGTTTTTAGGAGCCACATGGAGCGACGAACCAGGTCATATCTGCAATTGATAAAGCCGGGGATTACCTTGAGTAACACTATGACTGCCGCTGCCGGGTTTATGTTGGCCGCAAGCCATTTCGGCTTTTCGTGGTCTCGATTTATCGGGGCGATTGGCGGCGTGGCGCTAGTCATCGCGTCGGCCTGCGTGGCCAATAACATATTGGACCGCGATATCGACGCGCGGATGAAGCGGACAAATGGCCGCGAAATCGCAGCTGGAAAAATTTCGCCGCAGGTGGCTGCAGTGTATGCAGGGGTGTTAGGGCTAGTCGGATTTTATCTATTAATGACGTTGACGAATAATCTGACGGCGATGCTTGGCGCTATATCATACGTCTGGTACGTCGTTATATATGGCGCCGCCAAACGCTCAACGCCGCTCTCGACCATTATCGGTGCTGTTTGTGGCGCATTGCCGCCGATGGCAGGGTATGTTGCGGTAACTGGACATATTGATGCGACCGCATGGGTACTGTTCTGGGTGTTGATGGTGTGGCAGTTGCCCCATTTTTACGCGATCTCGATTTGGCGCGCAGATGACTACCGGGAGGTCGGTCTGCCGGTCTGGTCGGTGCTCCTCGGTGTTGAAAGCACAAAGGCGCAGATTCTGTTTTGGACCGTAGCGTTTGTAATGGTGGCGCCGTTACTGACGGTAACAAGTGCGGCGGGAACAACCTATCTGGCCGTCATGGTGGCGGTAGGCATCTATTGGGTTACTCAAGGATTTGCATATTATCACCGCGAGGACGACGTCCGCTGGGCGAAGCGCATGTTCGGCATCTCGCTTGTCGCGCTGTTGGTGCTGTGTGCCGCGATGAGCGTCGGCGGCTATTTGCCATAGGGCTGCCTCTTGCCATCTAAAGTCATACCGCTTATGATAAGGGTAATATGAAAATTACAATTATCGGCGGCGGCTTTGGCGGCGTTAAGACCGCACTCGAACTATCCAAAAACCGTCACAACCGAGTGACACTTATTAGCGACAAGCCGGATTTCCAGTACTATCCTGCGCTGTACGGCACTGCAACCGGACACAGTCATCTGGAATCATGGGTGCCGCTCGGTATGATTTTTGCCAGCAAACTGAACGTTGACGTTGTCATCGACACTATCACGACCATTGATCCGGTGGCAAAGACGCTCGCAAGCGCGAGCGGCAACACCTATGAATACGACAATCTCGTGATCGCTCTGGGTTCGGTGACTACCTACTTCGGCATCGAAGGGCTAGACACCTATTCGTACGGCATCAAATCCGAGGACGAAATCAAAAAACTCAAACACCACCTGTATCAGGCGATGGTTGAGGAGCGCGAGGAAGAGAAGCAGTACGTTATCATCGGCGGCGGCCCGACCGGCGTCGAGCTGGCATCGGCGCTCGGCGCGTATGTCGAACGTTTGCGGGAACACCACAAACTGTCGCATCGCAAGGTTGGCGTCACCCTGATCGAAGCATCGCCGCGACTGCTGCCGCGCATGCACCCTAACACTAGTGCGCAGGTACTGAGGCGCCTGACCAAGATTGGTGTCAGAGTCATGCTCAACAAAAAGGTGGAACAGGCTACAGCAGATGGCCTGAAGGTTAGTGGCAAGCCGCTGAACAGCCACACGATTATCTGGACTTCCGGAGTCGCGAACAATCCGTTCTTTGCCGCAAATGCCGAACATTTCGAACTGTCAAAGAATGGCAAAGTGGTCGTCAACGACTACCTGCGGACCAAGGACGGCATCTATGTCATCGGCGACAACGCCTTTACGCCGTACAGCGGTCTGGCGCAGACGGCGCTTGGCGACGCGGTCTTTATCAGCAAGAACTTCAAACGACGCCAGTCGAACAAGGTGCTCAAAAAGTACAAGGCCACTTTGCCTCCGGTCGTTGTACCTGCCGGCGAAAACTGGGCTGCGTTTGAATGGCGATTCCTACGCTTTTACGGCTGGCCAGCGTCACTGCTGCGTCGCGCGGCCGACCTGATTGGATATAACGACATCCTGCCTCTCGGACAGGCACTCGATACGTGGCACGCTCAGACCATCATTGAGGATGACTATTTCACTCCTGCACCAAAAGCCTAGTGGTCTGGTATAATTGAGTCAGTATAAATAGGGAGAAACCATGTCTACTACCAAGAGTCAGCGCTTTGGCATCTGGATTATTGCAATCGTGCTTGCCGTCGGAACAATCGGATCATTCTTTGTGGTCATTATAGCGAACAATAACAATCAAAAAGACCAGGCGGATCTGCAAAAACAGTTGCAAGAACTGCAGCAGCAACAGGACGCAGCGAAAAAAATCAATAAGCCGCTCGACGGCTATTCGGCCGCAGCCTTTGATAAAAGCTCTGTCACTAGTCTGAAAGTTGAGACGCTCCAAGAGGGTGATGGCGACGTTGTGAAAGCCGACTCGACTATCCTTGCTAACTACTTTGGTTGGACGGCCGATGGTCAAATCTTTGACAGTACAAACAAGAACGGCACGACGACACCGATCAGCTTTAACCTCGGTCAGGTGATCAAGGGCTGGACACAGGGTCTCACCGGTGTTAAGGTCGGCTCGACTGTGCGTCTGACAATCCCTTCTGACTTGGCCTACGGCGATACCGACAATGGCAGCGGCACACCAACGGGACCACTGCAGTTTGTCGTTCAAGTAAAAGAACTGAAATAGTGCTATACTTTATATAATAAGGATAAACGATATGTCAGAAGTAATAGATACTATCATGATCGGAGCGGGACCAAGCGCGCTGGCGGCAGCCGTCTACACGACGCGCGAGGACATCAATACTGTTTTGTATGAAAAAGGTGTCATCGGCGGCCTGGCTGCGATTACTGACAAGGTCGATAACTATCCTGGCTTTCCTGACGGCATAGAGGGCATGAAGCTCGCCGACCAGCTGCAAAAACAAGCCGAGCGATTCGGCGCCAAGGTTGATTTCGGCGAGGTCAGCGAGCTGAAAGTCGGCGAGGACAATATCAAAACGTTGGTCGTTGATGGCCAGCCCGTGCAGGCAAAAACCGTCCTGATAGCGACGGGCAGTGACTACAACAAGTTGGGCATTCCCGGCGAAGCGGAACTCTACGGCCGCGGCGTGCACTACTGCGCTACCTGTGACGGCGCATTTTACCGCGACAAACGATTGGTTGTTGTCGGCGGCGGAAACTCGGCGGTTCAGGAAGCAATCTTTTTGACGCGCTTTACCTCGCACATCGATATCCTCGTCCGTAGTACAGTCAAAGCTAGCGACGTGCTGCAACAGGATTTGCAGAAATTTGTTGATGAAGGCAAAATTACCGTTCACCTGGGTGTCGTACCAACGGAAGTTGTGGCCGAGGAAGGCAAAGTGACGCACGTCAACGCGAAGCGTGGTGACGAGGATGTGAAGTTCGAGACAGACGGCGTATTTATCTTTGTCGGATTGAAGCCGAACACGAAATTCCTCGAGGGTTCGGGCGTCGAACTCGACGCACAGGGTTTGATCAAGACCGACGAACACTTGGAAACCAACCTGCCGGGCGTGTTTGCCAGCGGCGACGTTCGCAGCGGCGCGACCATGCAGATCGCGAGTGCAGTCGGCGAGGGCGCGACAGCGGCTCTATCTATCCGTGAATATTTGGACAATCTTCATCACGTTGAGTCGATGCCGAAGGCTGCTTCGGTAATTAACTAGGCCACCATTGCTTTTCCCTCACCATCGTGTCGCACCTGAGAATCTTGAGGCACGCCCCAGGAATCTCAAGATGCGACAGCGAGATCGATAATGGTTTGGGTAAAACAATGGCGGCTAGACTTCGCCGACGATTCGGTCAGGATAATCGGTCACGACGGCGTCAATCCCTTTGCGGTCCAGTAGGACGGCAGCTTGTGGCCGGTTCACAGTGTAGACATAGCTGAATAGGCCGATCTTTTGCGCGATTGCGATTGCGAGGTTGTTGACGTGGAGGCGATGCCAGCCAACGGCGGACAGCTTTAATTTCCGGTGATAGGGGACAAACGCAAACGGGTTAACGCTGTGCAGCATCGCGAGATGGATGTCTTTGCTGAGCGACCGCAAACGAAACAGCGGGCGAATGCGGAATGATGAAATCAAGACATTGTCCCAGTCTTCGGGCTGTTTGATGTACTTTTTGCTGAGAAGTTCGTAGACGACTTCGACGCTGTCTTGCGGCTTGTACTCCAGATTGAGTAGTACCTTGCCGAAAAATTCGTCCAGGACGGATTCGAGCGTGGTAACCGGTCCTTTTTGCGACAGCTCGTCGTAGGTCAATTTACTGACAGAGTATCCGTGCAGTTTGGCGTCGTGGCTGAGGACAGGGATTTTGTCGGCCGTCAGGCGCACGTCAAATTCGAGGATATCGGCACCGGAATCTTTGCCGGCTTGCAGTGATTCGAGAGTGTTTTCGGGCTCTAGGCCGGCAGCTCCGCGGTGTCCGATAACTAACATAACGTAGCTATAGTATACTAGTTGATGATGATTACAAAACAGGAGAGAAAAAATGGCAGACTTTAACAAAGTACTTACCCCCGGTGACGTCGACGACGGTGTCGTGAATGTTGTTGTAGAAATTCCGGCTGGTAGCAGCCACAAGATCGAGTGGAACCGCGAACTGGCCGTCATGCAGCTGGACCGCGTTGAGCCAGCGATTTTTGCGAAGCCAATCAATTACGGCTTTATCCCTCAGACACTCGACGAGGACGGCGACGAGCTGGATGTTCTGATTGTGACCGACGAACCGCTGCCGACAGGCATATTCCTTGAAGCAAAAATTATCGGTGTCATGAAATTCGAGGACGATGGCGAAGTCGATGACAAAATTGTTGTCGTGCCGGCCGACGACCGCAACAGCGGCAACCGCATCCAAAGCCTCGAGGACATCCCGCAGCTGGTCAAGCAAATCGAGCACCACTTCAACCACTACAAAGATCTCAAAAAACCAGGTTCGACAACCGTAAAGGGCTGGGGCAACGTCGACGAAGCGAAGGCCGTGGTCCACGAATCGATTGAACGATGGAACAAACAGTAATCAAGCTGCGCCACGCAGCAAAGATACTTGTACGCCGAAAATCTGACGGCAAATATCTTATACTCTGGTCGAGCAAGTGGGAAGAGCGCTCGGACCGGTCGCAAAAACCCGACTTACCGGGCGGAGTGATCGAAGAAGGTGAGTCGATGACCGAGGGGTTACTGCGCGAGGTGCGCGAAGAGGCCGGGTTTGATATCGACGAATCCCGTTTAATCCTTGCGCATGCTCACGTGTGGGACACGCACGATACGTCTACGGTGTTTCAAATTTATTTTGCTGAGGTCGATGACGATCCCGAAATCGTGCTGAGCTGGGAACATGAGCGCTACGGCTGGCTGACAGCCGAGGAAGTGCTTGCACTCGAGATACGGCAGCCGTATCCTGGAATTTTTCAACATTTGGACAAAATAGGGCTGTTGGTCTAGGATTTGACTCGCGGCTTTGCGTTTTTGCGCGCAGCCTTCTCGCGGATGATGGCCGCGGCGCCGCTCATAGCTTGCAGCAGACCGAGTTTGCGGAGCTGCATGCGTAGTTTGGCGCGGGCATGGCTGGTGGTGACCAAGTCTTGCCAATCGTTTCGCGGTTGGGACAATTTGCGCGTGATGACCTCGACAACGTCGCCATTTTTGAGCGGCTTGTCAAAAGCGTGAATCTTGCCATTGACGCGGAAGCTGTACGAGTGTCGGCCGATTTCGCTGTGCACCTGGTAGGCAAAATCGAGCGGTAGCGCGCCTTCGGGGAGGTTGTAGATGTCGCCCTTGGGCGAGTAGACGAAAATGCGGTTGCCGAACAAGTCGATATTAAGCTGTTCGTGGCTGATGTCCACGCCCTCGCGCAGCTGGGCGGCGACTTCTTGCATTTGGGTAATCCATTGCAGCTCGGCTGGCAGATGGGCGGATGATTTTTTGCGCGTGTAACCTTTGGTACCCTTTTGCTCATAGTAGTGGAAGCTCGCCGCCAGACCACGCTCAGCCCAGTCGTGCATTTCCTGGGTGCGGATTTGGAACTCAACGATTTGCTTGCTTGGCGTGATTACTGTCGTGTGCAGGCTTTGGTAGCCGTTTGGTTTTGGCACGGCGATATAGTCCTTGATGCGCGCGATCATCGGCTGGTATATGGCATGCAGGATGCCCAGGACGCGGTAGCACGTCTCTTTGTCCGGGACGATTATCCGTAGCGCCATCAGGTCGTAGATGTCCTCGACGTTGCCGTCAACTTTTTTCAGTTTGCGGTGCAGACTGTAGACGCTTTTGACGCGTCCATTAATTTCAAACTTAACACCTTGTTTTTTAAGCTCGCGTTCGACTTCTGAGCGGACGGCGCCCAGTTTGCGCGTGCTTTTGCCGAGTCGTTTTTTGATGATGTTGTCCAGGCGGTGGTACTCCTTGGGATCCAGGTAACTAAAAGCCAGTTCCTCGATTTGCATTCGGATGCGTCCCATGCCGAGACGGTCTGCCAGCGGGGCAAAGACTTCTAGCGATTCGCGGGCAATCTTTTGTTGCTTGTCGGCTGGCATCGACCCGAGGGTTTGCATGTTGTGTAGTCGGTCGGCCAGTTTGATGATAATGACGCGGACGTCCTGACTGACGGCGATGAGCAGCTTGGACAAATTGTCCTTGGTCTGCGGCAGGTAGCTGCCGAGGTCGCGCATACCGGCGCGTGCCTGGCTGATTTTGGTGACGCCATCGACGAGAAAGGCGACATCGCGGCCGAATAAGTTTTCGATGTCCTCGAGCGTTGCATCGGTGTCCTCGACCGTATCGTGCAGCACGCCGGCCAGCACGGTGTCGATGTCCATATCCCACTCGATCAAGGTGCGCGCGACGGCCAGCGGGTGCGTGATGTAGGGCTTGCCGCTCCGGCGCTTTTGGCCGTGGTGCTTTTCGCTCGCGTAGTCGATGGCATGTGTCAATTCGGCGAGATGGTTCTCGTCGTACATTTCCTTGGCTAGTTGCAACACCTCGCGTTTTTCCATAACATATTCAATTATATCAGTTATGGCAATAGTTGCGTGTGGGAATTAGGGTTGCGCCAGATAAAGCTAGTGCTATACAATTGATACTTGAAAAGTACTAACGCTTAGAGAAGGGGCGTAATAAGCATGACAACAGCAAAATTAGGTATCAATGGCTTCGGACGTATCGGACGCAACGCGTTCAAGATCGCGTTTGAGCGCAGCGATTTGGAGGTCGTCGCGATTAACGACCTGACGGACACGAAAACATTGGCGTATCTGCTCAAGCACGACAGCAACTACGGTACGTATCAACACGATGTTACCTACGACGACTCCAACATCATTGTTAATGGCAAGCCTATCAAGGTGCTGGCCGAGAAGGATCCTGCCGTGCTGAAGTGGGGCGAACTGGGTATCGAGCTGGTCATCGAATCTACCGGCCGCTTTACCGCTAAAGAGGACGCTGAAAAGCACATCACCGGTGGAGGCGCAAAGCGCGTGATTATCAGTGGTCCAACCAAATCTGACGGCGTTGACACGATCGTTCTGGGTGCCAACGACGACAAGATCGAGGGCGCTACCGAAGTTGTCAGCAACGCCAGCTGTACGACAAACAGCCTCGGTGCCGTCATGGCGGTTCTGGATGCTGAATTCGGTGTCGAGAAGTCACTGCTGACCACCGTGCACAGTTACACCGCCAGCCAGGTCGTGCAGGATGCACCTGCCAAGGACCTGCGCGAGGGCCGCAATGCTGCTGAAAACATCGTGCCAACCACGACTGGCGCCGCGATTGCCGTGACCAAGACATTGCCCCAACTCAAGGACAAGTTCGATGGTCTGTCAATCCGCGTTCCAACCCCTGTTGTCTCAATCAGTGATGTGACCGCGCTGCTCGGCAAGGATGTCACTGTCGAGGAAGTCAACGACGCCTTCAAGAAGGCTGCCAAAGAGCCTTACTACCAGGGTATTCTGGGTGTTAGCGAAGAGCCACTTGTCAGCCGCGACTACATCGGCAACAGCAACTCAGGTACCGTTGACCTGCTGCTGACCAAAGTCGTCGGCGGTAATTTGATCAAGATCTGCGTCTGGTACGACAACGAATGGGGCTACAGCAACCGCCTCGTCGAACTGGTCGCCGACCTCGGCAAGAACCTGAAGTAATAGACAGCTAGTGGCCGGCTGCAGTATTTGCCCGGCCACTTTTGTTTTTGGAACAAAATGCTTATACTTATAGTATGAAAATTTACCTGGGTTCTGATCATGGTGGCTTCGATTTGAAGGAACAGATATTCTCATATCTGGTGAAACGAGGTATTCACGTCGAGGATGTCGGCGACAAATATCTTGACCCTGTCGATGATTTTCCGCAGTTCGCACAGGCGGCGGTATTGAAGGTACTCGGCGAGGAGGATGTAGATGCACGGGCTATTTTGATTTGTAGCGGCGGTCAGGGTATGGCGATGGCGGCGAATCGTTTCCGCGGCATTCGGGCCGGCGTCATCTGGGACTCCGAAGAAGCGCGTATGACCCGCAACGACAATAACAGCAACGTTCTCTGTTTGCCGGCACGCGTGCTGCAGCGTGAGAGCGAGACGGTCTGGCAAGACATCGTTGATACCTGGGTGCACACCCCTTTCGCTGGCGCGGCACGGTACAAGCGCCGTAACGCAGAATTGGATGAGCTGTCCTGATGACTGCTGTTATCGTCCCCTGTGTCACCGTGAGTACACCCGAGGACTACAAGTCGTCGCTTGAGCGCATCCACACGTTTGCACAGCGAATTCATGTTGATGTTAGTGATGGTACGCTGGCGCCGAATACCCTGATCGGTCCTGATCAAATCTGGTGGCCGCAGCAATGGCAAGTCGATATCCACGTCATGTCAGCTCAGCCATCCACGATGGTCCAGCAGCTGGTTGCCATCCACCCGCATCTGATCACCCTGCATGCTGAAGTGAATGAGGATATTGTGCCCCTGCTGCAGCAGATTCGCATGTCGGGAATTAAGGCCGGGTTGGCATTGCAGCGCCCAACTGTTCCGTCGGACGTCGCCGCACTGATTGGCGTCGTCGATCACATCATGATTTTCAGCGGCGATTTGGGTAAATACGGCGGCAAAGCCAGCCTGATGCAACTGGAAAAAATTCGACTGATCAAAAATATCAACGCCGGTGTGGAAATTGGGTGGGACGGCGGTATTTCTGTCGAAAATGCCTTCAGCCTGGCGCAGGGCGGCGTCGACGTATTCAACGTCGGCGGCGCGATACAAAAGAATACGGATCCGGAGGCGGCCTACGCGGCGCTCGTCAAGGAAGTCAATAAACAGGGGGCGATGTGATGCATAAAAATCTGACGATAACTGATTTACGGCATAAAGCGTACACGATTCGCGAGGATATTATCCGCATGCTCGAGCACGCCGGCAGTGGCCACAGCGCCGGTCCGCTGGGGTTGGCTGAGGTCTTTACGGCCTTATACTTCGACATCATGCATATTGATCCCAAAAACCCCGAATGGGACGAGCGCGATTACTTCTTCCTGAGCAACGGTCACTGTGTGCCGGTGCAGTATGCGACGATGGCCGAGGCTGGCTACTTTGACAAAGAGGAACTGCTGACGCTGCGGAAGTTTGGCTCACGCTTACAGGGACACCCAGAGCGCACGCGCCTACCGGGGCTCGAGAATACGAGTGGCCCGCTCGGCAGCGGCCTGTCGCAGGCAGCGGGTGTCGCGTACACGCTGCAATATATCGACAAGCAACCTAAGCGGTTTGTCTACGTCGTGACTGGTGACGGCGAATTGGATGAGGGCAATATTTGGGAAGCGGCGATGTTTGCTAGCCAGAATAAACTGGCGCAGCTGATTGTGTTTGTCGATCGCAACAATATCCAAATCGACGGCACGACCGACCATGTGATGAATCTCGAGGATTTGCACGGCAAATGGGAATCATTTGGCTGGCATGTCCAGGAAATTGACGGCCACAACATCGAAAGCGTCATCGACGCTGCCAGCATGGCGCGGGCGATTACCAACAAGCCGAGTGTCATCATCACGCATACTATCCCCGGCAAGGGCGTTGATTTCATGGAATACGATTACCATTGGCACGGCATGCCGCCAAACAGCGAACAAGCCAAAGACGCGTTGCACAAGCTGCGCACGCTCGACGGCAAGATCAAAGGAGAACACGAATGAGCCACTATCCACTTGCCGACAAGCTATTTACTGACGACGTGGCGAGTGAGCCGATCCGCGCTGGGTTTGGCCGCGGGCTCAAGGCCGCCGGCGAAGCGAACGACAAAATCGTTGCGCTGTGTGCCGACCTCACCGACAGTACCAAGATGGGTGATTTCAAAGCGGCGTTTCCCGAACGGTTCGTCGAGATTGGCGTGGCCGAGCAAAATCTCGTGACGGTGGCGAGCGGTATGGCCCGCGCGGGCAAGATTCCCTTTACCAGCAGCTACGCGGCGTTTAGCCCAGGCCGCAACTGGGAGCAAATTCGTACGACGGTGACGTTGAACGATCAGCCGGTCAAAATCGTCGGCTCGCATGCCGGCGTCAGTGTCGGACCCGACGGCGCGACGCATCAGATGCTCGAAGATATCGCGCTCATGCGCGTGTTGCCAAACATGGTGGTTGTGGCGCCTGGCGACAGTGTTGAGGCCGAAAAAGCGACCAGGGCAATTGCCGAAAACGGCAAGCCAAGTTACATCCGCCTCGCCCGCGAAAAGACTCCGATTTTTAGCACCGAAGATTCGCCGTTTGAACTGGGCAAGGCCTATGTCCTACGCGAGGGCAGTGATGTTAGCTTGATGGGTACGGGCACGATGTCGTACCAGATGCTGGTTGCCGCCGAAGAATTAGCAAAACACGGTGTCAACGCCGAAGTCGTCCACGTGCCGACCATCAAGCCGCTCGATGAGCATACGATTCTGGCCAGCGCCAAAAAGACCGGCCGCGTCGTCACTGCCGAGGAGGCGCAGGTGATCGGCGGGTTTGGCAGTGCCATCGCCGAACTTCTGACAGAGAAATTACCGATGCCGCTTAAACGTATCGGCATGCTGGACCGTTTCGGTGAGTCGGGCGAGCCAAATGAATTGCTTGAGCATTTTGGCATGACTGGTGGTAAAATTGCTTTAACAGTTAAAGAGTTCGTGGAAAACACACCGCAATATTATAGGGAGGGCTAAAATGAGTTTGACAATTCCGCAGATCCGCGCGAACACGATGCTGGCACGACATCTGTATCAGCGCACCCGTCGTCAGCACTTTGCCGTCGGGGCATTCAATATCGACAACCAGGAAACATTGATCGCGGTTTCGCGTGCCGCCCAGAAGCTCAAGTCGCCCGTGCTGGTTGAAGTCAGTCACGGCGAAGTCAAGGCTCTCGGTCTGGAAAATATTCGCTCGATGGTCGACAACTACAAGGAAGAGTACGGCATCGAGATGTACATCAACCTTGACCACAGCCCAACGGTTGAGGACTGCAAGCGCGCGATTGACGCAGGTTTTGAGTTCATTCACATCGATATCAGCCAGCAGGACCACGAAGCCAGTCTGCAGGACATCATCGCCATGACCAAGGAAGTTGTTGACTACGCCAAGTTTACTGGCGCCCTCGTCGAGAGCGAGCCGCACTACTTTGGCGGGTCTTCGAACGTCCACAAAGAGAAAATTGATTACGACGAAATCAAAAAGACGTTCAGTACGCCAGACAGTGCGAAATATTTCTGTGAAATGACCGGCATCGACACGTTCGCGGCCGCCGTCGGCAACCTGCACGGTAAGTATCCGGTGCCAAAAGAACTCGACCTGGAGCTATTGCAGGCCATCCGTGACGCAATCGGTTGCCAGATTAGCCTGCATGGCGGTAGCGGTACGCCGTTGCATTACTTCGAAGAAGCCGCCAAGATTGGTGTCAGCAAGATCAACATCAACAGCGACATGCGCGTGGCCTTTCGTGTAACCCTCGAAAAAGTACTCCGCGAACACCCCGATGAGTATGCTATCGTCAAGTTGATGCCAGAAGTTTACGGTTCGGTCCAGGCGGTTGTCGAAGATAAAATCCACGCCTTTGGCAGCGCCGGCAAAGCCGTCAAATAATCTCGACTTTACATATAACGAAGCATAAGTGCTATACTGTTAATAATTATGAGTGGGCAAATAAAAATATTATCTGTG
>Ga0335069_10011641_pt1 | contig 12398 bp, 10 predicted proteins | sample Lox_Sample_11_FD_206714 | JGI IMG/M metagenome (GOLD analysis project Ga0335069, IMG submission 206714) | Soil microbial communities from Loxahatchee National Wildlife Refuge, Florida, United States - Lox_Sample_1.1 | ecosystem: Environmental > Terrestrial > Soil > Wetlands | place: USA...
GCGCTGCCGCCGGTCGGCGAACAACTGGGCCGCGGCCAGCCCGCTCCACCGGGCGGGCAGCAGTTCCCGGGGCAGCACCGGGTCGGCGGACGGGAACCGCCGCCAGGCGTGCACCAGCTCGATCAGCCGGGCCAGCGGATCCGCCGGGGTCTTGGCCCGGAACTCCTCGATGAACCGCTCGTACTGCTCCTCGATCGCGGCCAGGTCCCAGGCGGCGGCGACCATGACCCGCACGTCGGCCAGCCCGGAGCGGCGCGCCACGAACACGTGCGCGTCGCCGGCCAGGCCCGCCGCGCGCAGCACGCCGACCGCCTCGGCCTCCCGCTCCGGATGCGGGCTGATCCACAGGCCTGCGCCGAGCGAGCCAAAGCCGGCCCAGTTCAGCCTCGTCCGCACGACGTGCCGGGCGCGCCGGTCGCTCTCCGGGACCCGCGCGTAGATGAGCAGCCAGCGGCCGTCCCAGTCCTGCGCCGGGCCGGTGAAGGAGTAGATCCGCTCGGCCCCGTCGGTGAGCAGCCGGCGCGCGCTGTCGGTGAGCCGCCACCGGGTCCGGCGGCCCAGCTTCTCGGCGTCCAGCCAGCCGGCCGCCGCGGTGCGCATCAGCGCCTGCCGGGTCGCCTTCTCCTCGACGCCGAGCCGGCCCAGCACGTCCAGCACGGCCGACGTCCAGGCGGTGCCGTCGCCGGTCAGCACGCACTCGCCGAGCAGGGTGAGCAGCAGGCCGCGCGCGCTCGGCGCGCCGGCTGCGTGCCGCCGGGACAGGGTGGGCACCGGCACGGGGGCGGGCGCCGCCGACGATCTCCTGCCCGCCATGACGACCTTCCCGCTGCCGGCCCTGGCGGCCGCGCACCGCCGTGTGTCAGAGCAGGCTATCAACCGCGGGTGCGGTTACCCGGTCAGCCGCTGGCCCCGGTGATCAGCCCGGGGCGGGCCGCCCTCCCGCGTTAACACCCCGGGCAGCCGGGTAGGTGGATGACAGTCAGGCCAGCCCCCCGGGGGAGGAGGCACGCCGCCATGGCCGAACCAGTCGCCGGGAGCCGGCCGGAGCGCACCCCGGACACCAGCAGCGAGACCCCGCCCAGCCGCGCCAAACTCGGCCGCGGCGGCTGGCTCGCCGCGGCCCGCCGGACGGGCCGCGAGTTCAAGGAGGACAACCTGCGGGACTGGGCCGCGGCGCTGACCTACTACAGCGTCCAGTCGATCTTCCCCGGGCTGCTGGTGCTCGTGTCCCTGCTCGGCCTGATCGGCAAGTCCACCACCCAGCCACTGATCCATGGCCTGGCGCAGATCGCACCGGCCAACGTGCGGACCATCTTCGTGAACGCCATCACCCACCTGCAGGCCAACCATGCCGCCGCGGGGATCCTGACCATCGTGAGCATCGTGATCGGGCTGTGGTCCGCGTCCAACTACGTGGCCGGGTTCATGCGCGCCTCGAACGCCATCTACGACGTGCCCGAGGGACGGCCGGCCTGGAAGATCTACCCGGTCCGGCTGGCTATCACGCTGGTCGTCATGGTGCTGCTGGTGGCCTCGACGCTCATCGTGGTGGTGACCGGCAGCCTGGCCCGCCGGGTGGGGAACGGCCTGGGCGTCGGCTCGGCCGCGGTGACGGCGTGGAGCATCGCGAAATGGCCGGTGCTGCTGATCCTCGTCAGCATCCTGTTCGGCATCATGTTCTGGGCCAGCCCGAACGCCCGGCAGGGCTTCCGCCGGGTCATCCCCGGCGGGGCGCTCGCGGTCATCCTGTGGCTGATCTTCTCGGGGCTGTTCGCGCTGTACGTCGCGAACTTCTCGCACTACAACAAGGTCTACGGCAGCCTCGGCGGCATCATCATCTTCCTGATCTGGATGTGGATCTCGAACATCGCGATCCTGTTCGGTGCCGAGTTCAACGCGGAGCTCATCCGCGGCCGGGCCATCGCCGCTGGCGCGCCGCCGGACCGGGAGCCCTACACCGAGCTACGTGACACCCGCAAGCTGGACAAGGCCGCCAGCTAGCTGGGCAGCATCCGGGGCAGCCCGAAGCGGGGCAGGACGCTGGTCTCGAACCGGGTCAGCTCGCTGATCTGGCGGCCGGCCAGGGTGGCCGTCAGCAGGCCGACCGCCCGGTGCACCCCGGCCTGCGGATCGTGCACGTAGAGCCCGAACGCGGGCTGGCCGTTGGCCCGGGTCGGCACCAGCCGGTAGCTGCGGCCACCCCAGATCGCGGTGAAGAAGCGCCGGGCCAGCTCCCGGCCCTGGTACTCGAGCGGCAGCGGCGGCATGCGCAGCCAGGCGTCCTCGGTCATCAGGCCCACGATGCCGTCCACGTCGCCGGCCTCGAACGCCCGGGTGAACCGGTCCACCAGATCTTGCTCTTCCGCTGAGCCGGGCGCGGGGGCGGGCGGCTGGCCGGCCGCCGGGGCCAGCCGCTCCCGGGTCGCGGCCCGGGCCCGCTTCAGCGCGCTCGTCACCGACTCCTCGGTGACATCCAGCAGCTCAGCCGCCTCACGGGCCGGGTAGCCGAGCACGTCCCGCAGGATGAGCACGGCCCGCTGCCGGGGCGGCAGCAACTGCAGCACGGTCACGAACGCGAGCGAGATGGCTTCACTGGCCTCGTACTGGGCCTCCGGGCCGGGTGCGCCGTCGGCCAGGCCCTCCAGCGCGCTTTCCGGCAGCGGCTCCAGCCAGAGCACCTCCCCGAGCCGGGTCGGCTCCGGCGTGTTGGCCCACGCCGCCGGCCCGGCGGGCGGGCGGCGGCGGCCGGCCCGCAGCGCGTTCAGGCAGCGGCTGGTGGCCACCCGGTACAGCCAGGTGCGGACCGAGGACCGGCCCTCGAACCCGGCGAAGCCGCGCCAGGCGGCCAGCATGGTCTCCTGCAGCGCGTCCTCCGCGTCCTGCGCCGAGCCCAGCATCCGGTAGCAGTGCACCATCAGCTCCCGCTGATGCGGCTCAACGAGCTGCCCGAACGCCGCCCCGTCCCCCGCGCGCGCCCGTTCAATCAGATTTGCTGTCATAACGCCAGTACCTCGCTGGTCGGCTGCACTCATCATCGGGTACTGACCCCGCCGGACGGCGGAACTGGGCGGCGGCCGGCCCGCAGCACCTCGATCACGGCCGAGTCGTCGAGCCGGCCCAGGCCCAGGTCGTGCCCCCGGGTGTAGAGCCGGGCGGCGGCGGTGGCCAGCGGCGTGGCCGCGCCGGCCTGCGCCGCGGCCGCCCCGACCAGGCCCATGTCCTTGACGAAGATGTCCAGCGCGCTGCGCGCCGGGCCGGGCTGGCCGGCCACCATCCGGGCGCCGCGGTCCTCGAACATGAACGAGGCCGCGGCGCCCTCGCGCAGCACCTGCCAGCAGTCCGCGGCGCGCAGGCCGAGTGCCTCGGCGAAGGCCAGCGCCTCGGCGGCGGCCGCGATGTGCACGCCGCAGAGCAGCTGGTTGACGAGTTTCATCCGCTGGCCGTCGCCGGCCGTGGCACCGACCAGCGGGGCGCTGCGGGCCAGCGCGTCCAGCACCGGCCGCGCCTGGCCGACCGCGTCATCCCGGCCGGACACCATGATCAGCAGGTCGCCGGCGGCGGCCCGGGTCACGCCCCCGGACACCGGGGCGTCCACGACGCTGATCCCGCGGTCCGCCAGGCGGCTCGCCGCGGACTGGACGGCCGCGGGGCCGACCGTGGCCATGATCAGGACGACCTGCCCGGCGGGCAGCGCCGTGGCCACGCCGTCCGGCGCGAACAGCACGTCCTCCAGCTGGCCCGGGGTGGCCACCATGATCGCGGCGAGGTCGGCATCCGCCACCGCCGCGGCGACGCTGGCCACGGGCCGGACTCCGTCCGGGGCCAGCGCGGCGGCCCGCTCCGCCGCGATGTCGTAGCCCCGCACCAGGTGCCCGGCGCGGGCCAGGCACGCCGCCATCGGCCCGCCCATCGCGCCCAGGCCCAGCCAGCCGATCCGCATCAGGTGCCCTCCCGTGCTCCGTTGAGGATGTCCACGACCTGGGCCAGCGTGCCGTCGTCGCCGACGTTGCCGGCGAACACCACGTAGGGCAGGCCGATCGCGTGCGGCGCCGCCTCGACCGGGTGGAACACCGAGATCACCCCGGGGAACAGCTGGCCGGCCACCACCGCACGGCGGATGCCCAGGCCGCGGGTGGCGATGTCGTGCGAGGTGATGCCGCCCTTGGCCAGGACCCAGCCGGGCCGGGCGGCCAGCGCGTCATGGACCACCTGAGCGAGCGCGGCGGACACGGTGCGCGCGATGGCCAGGCCGTCCGCCGGGTCGCGGCCCGCCGCCACCGCCCGGCTGGTGTAGAGCAGCACGTCGGACCGGCGCAGCGCGGCCGCGGCCTGCCGCGCGGTGGCGGCGGCCACGCCGCCCGCACCGGCCAGCACGGCGGGCACGTCCAGCTCGATATCGGCCGTGCCGCGCCGGGCGCGCAGCGCGGCCAGCTGGCGGCTGGTCCGGCCGACGTGCGAGCCGACCACGATCAGGCCGTGCCCGCCGGGCGGCCCGCCCGCTCCCCCCGGCCAGATCCGCGCGCCCCGCAGCGGCGGCTGCGGGTCCTGGCCGGCCAGCGCGCGCACAAACGACGGCCCGGTGCGCAGCAGGAACGACCGGCCCGCCCGCTGCGCCAGCAGCACGCCGCGGGCGACCGTGTCCAGGTCGGTGTATTCGGTGCCGTTGACCACCACCCAGCTGCCGCCCGACACCCCGGCCAGCCGCTCCGCGACCCGGTCCGGGCCGCCGAGCCGGATGTCCTCCAGGCTGATGCTGGCTACCTGCTCCGGCCGGATCGTTCCGCCGCTGCGCTCCGCGAGGAAGTCCCGGAGATCAGACGCGCGGTAGCCGAACGCCGGATCGCGGGCGAATTCGGTCTCGCCCACCGCGACCAGCTCCGGGCCGGCCCGCGCCCAGTGGATGTCCCCCGCGGTGAGGCGCCCGGCCTCGATGAACGCCGGGATCAGCAGCACGCCGTCGAAGCCGCGCCCCAGCGCCTCCCGGCGGGCCGCCTGGATCGCGGCCACCTCGGCCAGCACGTGGCCGCGCAGCGTCGAGTCGCTGCGGCTGATCAGCTGGATCCGGGCACCGCGCTGCTGCGCCACCGCGAACAGGTCCCGGGCGGCCTGGCCGGTCAGCCGGGCCGCGGCCGACTCGTCCAGGCTGCGCGTGTTGGTCAGCACGAAGCAGGCACCCGCCGGGCCGCCCAGCGCGGCCTGGTAGGCGGGCGCCTCCAGCACCGTCACCACCTCGATGCCGTGCACTGCCTGCGAGCCGGTCGGGTCGTCGTCGAGCACGCCGAGCAGCAGGCCGTCCGCGGCCCGCAGCGCGCGGACCGAGGCCCGGAGGGCGCCGTCGTCCGGGCGGGCCGGGGGAAGCCCGGCGAACACCGCCGAGGCGGGCGGCAGGCTGTCCCGCAGCGCCTGTCCCCTTCCGCTGCCTAGACCGATGATGGAGGGTGCGCGCTCACTGTAGTAAATGCCGCTGGACCAGGACTGCTGCCCGGGCCGGGGAACGGAGACGCCGTGACGAACGTGATGATCACTGGTGGTGCAGGCTTCCTGGGCGCCCGGCTGGCCCGGGACCTGCTGGCGGATGGCTCGCTCGCGGTGGCGGGTGGCGCGGCCCGGCCGCTGCGCCGGCTCACGGTGGCCGACCAGGCGCCGGTGCCCGCGGACCTGGCCGCAGACGAGCGGGTCACCGCGCTGCGCGGGGAGCTCAGCGACCTGCTCCGGCCGGGTGGCGCGGGCTGGCCCGCGCTCACCGCGGCTTCGGTGATCTTCCACCTGGCCGCCGCGGTCAGCGCGGAATGCGAGGCCGATTTCGACCTCGGCATCCGGGCCAACCTGCGGGCCACCGAGACGCTGCTGGCCGCGTGCCGGGCGGCCGGCACCCGGCCGGTGCTGGTGTTCGCCAGCTCGCTGGCCGTGTTCGGCTCCTCGGCCGAGCACCCGCTGCCCGCCGTGGTCGACGACCAGACTATGCCGAACCCGCAGACCAGCTACGGAGTGCAGAAAGTCATCGGTGAGCAACTGCTGGCCGACTACACCCGCAAGGGCTACCTGCGCGGCCGGTCCGTCCGGCTGATGACGGTGTGCGTGCGCCCGGGCCGGCCCAACGCGGCCGCGTCCGGGTTCCTGTCCGGCATCATCCGCGAGCCGCTGGCCGGCCAGCGCGCGGTGTGCCCGGTGGACCCGCACACCGAGGTGGCGCTGGCCTCGCCCGCGCGGGCGCTGGCCGGGCTGCGCCGCGCCGCCGCGGCCTCCGGCGCGGCCTGGGGCGGCCGGACCGCGGTCAACCTGCCCGCCCTCACCGTGACCGTCCGCGAGATGGTGGCCGCGCTGGAGGAAGTGGCCGGGCCGGCCGTGACCGGGCTCATCGACTGGGTCCCCGACCCCGCCGTGGCCCGGATCGTGACCGGCTGGCCAGCCCGGTTCGAGGCCGGGCGGGCGGCCGGCCTGGGCCTGCTCCCGGACCCGGACTTCGGCTCGATCGTCCGCGCCTACCTGGCCGAGACCCGCACCTGAGCCCCGCCGGACCGGGCCGACTCGGCGATGGCGGCCAGCACCGCGAGCCCGTGCAGCCCGGCCCGGAAGTTCGGGCACGGCGGCAGCTCGCTGATCCCGCAGATCTGGTCCAGGAACGCGCGGGCCTGATAGGCGAACATGTCGCCGGTGCCGTATCCCACGCCCTGGGCGATCATCGGCAGGCCCTGCCGGACGTAGGGGTGGTCCGGGCCGACGAGCACCCGCCGCGGGCCGTTGACGGCCGGCCGCGGCCCCGCCGTGGACAGGGTGAACTCGCCCATCCGGTGCAGGTCGAAGGCGGCCGACCCGGCCGTGCCGAACACCTCGAAGCCGAGCCCGTCCGGCTGGCCGTGCGCCACCCGGGACACCGAGAACGTGCCGATGGCGCCGCTGCCGAACCGGCTGCTGAACACCGCCGCGTCCTCGTTCTGCACCGGACCGGTCTCGCCGGTGACCCCGGCCCGGCCATGCCCGGTGGTGCGCCCAGCCGGCACCGGCCGGGAGGTCAGCACTGTCCGGGCCATCGCCCCGCTGACCTCGGCGACCGGGCCGCACAGCTGCTCGGCGAGGTCGATCAGGTGGCTGCCCAGGTCGGCGAGCGCGCCGGAGCCCGTGCCACCCTGGTACCGCCAGGTCAGCGGCGTGGCCGGGTCGAGCGCGTAATCCTCCCAGTACCGCCCGCTGAAGTGGATGATCTCGCCGAGCTCCCCGCCGTCCAGCAGCTGGCGCACCGCACTGACGGCCGGGGAGCGCCGGTAGCAATAGCCGACGGCGGTGACCAGGCCGGACGCCTCCGCGGCGGCCGTCATGGCCTGCGCGTCGGCGTACGAGGCGGCCAGCGGTTTCTCGCACAGCACGTGCTTCCCCGCGGCCAGCAGGCCCTCGACCATCTCCCGGTGCAGGTGGTTGGCGGCAGCCACGCTGACCGCGTCGACGTCCGGCGCGGCCGCCACGGCTTCCCAGCCCGCTTCGGCCCGCCGGTACCCGTAGCGGCGGGCAATGTCCCCGGCCAGCGCGCGGTTGACGTCGGCCACCGCGACCAGCCGGATCGCCGGCCGGTCCAGGCCGTAGAGCGTGCTCGCGGTGCGGTACGCGGCGGCGTGCGCCCGGCCGGCCATCCCGCCGCCGATGACGGCCACCCCGGTGGATCCCCGGTCAGCCATAGAAACCGGGACGTCCCTTCATCACGACCGGGGTGCGCTGGCCCGAGTCCAGCGCGGTGAGCGCGGCCTGCGCCACCGCGGCCGCCGCGTACCCGTCCCAGGAGGACGGCCCACTGGCCTGCCCGTCGCGCACCGAGTTCACCCAGTCCTGGAGCTCCGCGTCGTAGGCCCGGGCGAACCGCTGCCGCCAGTCGGCGGCCACCGGGGCGCTGACCACGCCGCCGCTGCGCAGCACCGGTGCAGCCGGCCCGGGCAGCGACACCGTCCCGGTCTCGCCGACCAGCTCGCAGCGGACGTCGTAGCCGTACTGGCAGTTGACGAACACCTCGACGTCGACGTGCACACCGCTGGTGGTCTCCATGAGCAGCAGCTGCGGATCCCGCAGCTGGGCTGGCGCGTAACCGCTGCGCCGGCCGGCCAGCACCGACAGCGCGGTCACCTCGTCCGCAAGCAGCCACCGCACGACGTCCATCTCGTGCACCGCCGAATCGGTGAACGGCATGTCGGTGGTGAACGTCGGCGGTGAGGTGGCGTTGCGGTGCACGCAGTGGGCCAGCAGCGGGGCACCGATCAGGCCATCGTCCACGGCCTGCTTCATCGCCCGGTAGCCGTCGTCGTAGCGGCGCATGAAACCGACCTGCACCAGGCGGCGGCCGCCCGCCATCTCGGCTTCGACGATGCGCAGGCAGGCCTCGGGCGCCGGGGCCAGCGGCTTCTCGCAGAACACCGGCTTGGCCGCGCCGATCGCGGCCAGCACGAACTCCTCGTGCGTGGGGCCGGACGAGGCGACCAGCACCGCGTCCACCGCACCGGACGCGACCACGTCGTGGCCGCTCGGCAGTGCCCGCGCGCCCGGCAGCGAACCCGCGGCCTGCTGGGCCCGGCCCAGGTCGGCGTCCGCTACCGCGGTCACCTGGGCGCCGGACAGCACGGTACTCAGCCTGCGGGCATGGTCCTGGCCGATCACGCCAGCCCCGACGATGCCGACCCGGACGGGCCTGTTCGCGGGCCGGGTCATGCCGTCCTCCCGGGCTGGCCGAACGGCAGCCGCGGGTCCACCGGCTGCCCGGCCCAGGTGTCGCGCACCCAGGCGTGCGCCGGATCGTCGCAGATCAGCCAGTCCCGTTCCGGGCCCGGCCCGGCCATCACGTTCAGGTAGTACATGTCGTATCCCGGGGCGGCCATCGACGGGCCATGCCAGCCGTGCGGGATCAGCACCACGTCCCCCGTGCGGACCTCGGCCAGCAGGTCGGCCGGCCGGTCAGCGGTGCCGTAGACCCGCTGGTAGCCCGAGCCCGCGCGCGGTGCGCCGCCCGTGTCAGGCGGCCCGGGCGCGATCTCGTAGTAGTAGATCTCCTCCAGCACCGTTTCCCCCGGGCGCTCCTGGTCATGCTTGTGCGGCGGGTAGGACGACCAGTTGCCGGCCGGGGTGAGCACCTCGCAGGCCAGCAGCCGCATGGCCGGGAACGTGCCCGGCATGCAGAAGCCGTTCACCTGCCGGGAGCACGAGCCTGCCCCGCGCAGCTCGACCGGGACGTCGGCGGCGGCCCCGTACCTGGCCTGCCACTCCGGCGCGGTCGCGGCCCACCCCGCCTGGGTGGCCGCGGCCGGGACCCACGCGCTGGGCAGGGCGAACCGCCCGCCGTGCTCGCTGTGGATCTGGGCCACGCTGGCTGGCGGCAGGTAGACGAAGTCGGTGACGCCGGCGAACACGCTCGGCCGGCCGGCCAGCTCGAACCGCTGGCCCGTGCAGTCCACCGTGGCCGACCCGGCCAGCGGCAGCACGAGCATCTCCTCTCCCCCGGTACCGAGCTCGTGCGACCCGCCCGCCGGGAGGTCGAGCACGCGCAGCCCCGCGTACGACCAGCCGGCCAGGTCAGGGGTCAGGCTGAGCGCGTAGAGCCCGTTGGCCAGGTGGCCTGCCTGCCGGTGGAGCGTACTGTCCATGCTGTCCCCCTATGCGACTCCGTCCCCGGCCGCCGGCCACGTCGCCGTCCGCGGGTACAGCAGCGACCAGCCCGCCACTATCCCCATGACGTTAGGCAGTCGCAGTGCACTCTGCCAGCCCGCGAAGGCCAGCTCCGGATCGTCTGGCATCTCGCCGGCGGCCAGCAGCGGCCTGGCACTACTCCTTCGAGCTGGCGCTGCTGGCCCGCTGAGCATCCGGGCCGGCCTCCCCCGGGCCCGCCGGCTCCCCGGCCAGGCCGGCCAGCCCGGGCAGGTCAGGGTCGGCGCGCAGCCGCGCGGTGTAGATCGAATAGCCGTCGATCTTACGGGCGATCACGGTGGCGGTTACCGTGGCCGCGATCATCGGGATCAGCAGCGCGAAACCGCCGTGGGTCAGTTCCAGGGTGAGGGCCAGCCCGGCCAGCGGCGCCTGCATCGCCGCGCCCAGCATGGCCGCGGCGCCGACCAGCGCGTACGCCCCGGCCGGCGAGCCCGGCCAGGCCAGGCTCCAGATGAGGCCGGCCGCCCCGCCCAGCATGGCCCCGGTGCTCAGCGTGGGGGTGAACAGCCCGCCGGATGCGCCGCTGCCCAGGCACAGCGCGGTGACCAGCGGCTTGAGCGCGAACAGCACGAGCAGCAGGGCGAGCCCGTCCCGGCCCAGGAAGGCGTCGTGCGCCATGTCCTTCCCGTTGCCGAACAGCTGCGGGTAGGCCAGCCCGATCAGGCCCAGGATGCCGAACGCCAGTACCGGCGCGATGATCGCCGCCTTGTTCCGGGCCTGATGGTGCGAAACCCAGCCGATCAGCCGGATGTACCCGCTGGCGATCAGCCCGATCAGTGGCCCGGCCAGCAACCCGAAGGCCAGCAGCGGCAGGGTGAACCGGTAGCTGGGCACGTCCACATACGTGGCCCGGGCCGGCAGGTACAGCCAGCCCACCGCGGTGGCGATGGCCGAGCAGGCCAGCGCGGGCAGCACGACCGGCACGGTGACGCTGCCCAGCATGACCTCGGCGGTGAATAGCGCACCGGCCAGCGGGACGTTGTACACCGCGGCCAGGCCGGCCCCGCCGCCGCAGGCCATCAGCAGCCGGCGCTGCGCCGGGGACAGCCCCGCCCAGCCTGCCAGCACACTGGCCGACGCACCGCCCATCAGCTTGGGCGCGTTCTCCCGGCCGATCGACGCGCCCATCCCGATGACCAGTTCCGAGAGCAGCGAGGTGCCCAGCGACCGGCGGAACGACAGCCGCGATCCACGGCCCCACACCACGTCGTCGAGCTCGGACTTCTCGCCCTTGGTGTAGCGGCGCAGCAGGTACCAGCCGGCCCCGCCGGCCACCCCGGCGATGAGCAGCACGGTGATCCGGCGCACCGCGGACGCGTGCTCGGCGGCCGCCTCCAGGCTGCCGCTGTGGTACCCGAAGGCCAGATGCTGCACGGTGAACAGGACGAACATCATCAGGATGCCGAACAGCCCGGCCGCCACCCCGGTCAGCACCAGCATGGCCCAGAACATGGGGCTGAGCGCGGCGTCGCCGTCGCCGGTCACGTTGGGCTGCTCGGTGGCCCCGCGGCCAGACGGCAGCCGCGTGCTGATCAGCGGCGGGGGGACCCGCACCCGCCCGCCGGGACGCGGCCGTGCCCGCGGCGGGGCCGGGGTCCCGGCTCCGCTCAGCGCGACGGCCGGCCGGGCCAGGCGGGGTATGGCCCAGCGCCGCATTGTCGCGGTAGGCCACACCATCGCGCTCCCTCGCGGGGTCAAGGAGTCCAGGGACAACCCGCCGGCCACCGCCAGCGGGTAATAGTTCTGAAACAGAAGTATATCCGCCGCCCGCTGTCCCCCGCCCGCAGTCCCCCGTCCGCCCCGCCACCGCCGACGCACGGCATGAAAGCATCCAAGCGGTAGCCCGTCCAGGCAGAGCGCAATGGCTGAGGGATTGGTGTGGTCCGGGCGGGTGGCTAGCTGGCGGGCGGGGCGCCGATAGTGACCGGACGGGGCGGATCGAGGTCGGGGCCAACCGTGCTGAGCACCCAGCCGTCCCCCGCCCGCGCAGGCGCCGCGGTCAGGCAGAACCGTCCCCAGCACGTGCTCAGGCCCCGGGCCCACACCTCGGCCAGCCAGCTGAACGGGAGCTCCGCCGCCATCCCGGCCGCGTCGCGGGTCAGCCTGGGCGGCTGCTCCTCCGGGATCATGGTCAGGGTGACCTTGAGCCGCGGCTGACTAGCCCAGACGCGCAGCGCCGCGGTGAGCCGCCCGTACAGTGCCGCGTGCAGCACGGGCCGCGCCGCCACCACCGCGTCATCCGGCGTGCCGCGCAGCCGCTCCGCCCAGCCGGCGATGACCGTCGCCGCCAGCCGGTCCGGCAGCAGGCCGCCCAGCCCGATCAGCGCGGCCACCTCGTCGTCCGGCTCGTCCAGCTGGGCGCGCGACGGCACCCAGGACCGGTGGGCGGACACCCCAGTGGACCAGACCCGGTACCGGGCCGGCCGGGGCCGCCCGGCCCGCCGGGACGCCGGCGGGCTCCACATGACCAGCGGATCCGCTGGGCCCCGGCTGGCCAGCACCAGCACGCGCAGGTCAGCCGAGTGCTCGGCCCAGGCGTTCAGCACGTCAAGGCAGGGAAAGCCCTGCCCGGCCAGCGCGCTCAGGATCTGCTCGCCCTGGAGGTCGCCGTGGTCCGGCGCGTGCAGCTGCCCGGCGGCCCAGCGCAGCCGGTGCTTCCCGTTACCGCAGTCCAGCTCAGCCTCGGCCGCGGGGATGCCTGCCCACCAGGGCCCGGTCAC
>Ga0335069_10011642_pt1 | contig 12396 bp, 9 predicted proteins | sample Lox_Sample_11_FD_206714 | JGI IMG/M metagenome (GOLD analysis project Ga0335069, IMG submission 206714) | Soil microbial communities from Loxahatchee National Wildlife Refuge, Florida, United States - Lox_Sample_1.1 | ecosystem: Environmental > Terrestrial > Soil > Wetlands | place: USA: Florida...
CGGCGCCCGCCTGCGCCCAGTTCACGCATCACGCCACGCCGGAGGCTCTGTTGGCAAGCGCGAGAGCGCTCTACGGGCAATGCGCGCAGGCAACCCTCTACCTGATTCCGGGACTGGATTTCGAACCGCCCGACCGCTTGAGCAGGCCCGTGCAGCTAGCGCTGGATCAGCTCGTGAGCCATCTTACGGAGTCCTTACGGACGGCTGCGCGGCAGGTGTAAGGCTCACCGCGCGCCGCTTTCGCAGGCGGGACAATCCCTGGCGTCCGCGCTCCATATATAGGTAGAACACCGGCGTGATGTAGAGCGTCAGCAACTGGCTCACCACGAGCCCGCCCTCGACGGCCAGGCCGAGCGGGCGCCGCGCCTCGCCGCCCGCGCCCAGGCCCAGCGCGATGGGCAGCGTGCCCATCAGCGCCGCCATGGTGGTCATCATGATCGGCCGGAAGCGCACCAGGCAGGCGTCGTAAATGGCCGCCGGCGGCGCCATGTTCTGCGTGCGCTGCGCCTCCAGCGCGAAATCGATCATCATGATCGCGTTCTTCTTCACGATGCCGATCAGCATGATGATGCCGACGAAGGAGTAGATGTTCAGCTCGTCGCGGAAGACGATCAGGGTAACCAGCGCGCCTAGGCCCGCCGACGGCAGGCCGGAGAGGATCGTGACCGGGTGAATGAAGCTCTCGTAGAGAATGCCGAGCACCATGTAGATGACCAGGATGGCCATCACCAGCAACATGCCCATGCCGGTCAGCGACGATTGATACGCCGCGGCCATTCCCTGGAATGTGGTGCGGACGTTGTCGGGCAGGTGTTCGGCCGCGGTCTGCTCGATGTTGGCCACCGCGTCGCCCAGCGCTACGCCCGGCAGCAGGTTGAACGAGATCGTCACCGCCGGCAACTGCCCGAGATGCGCCACGGTCAGCGGCGCCACCCCCGTGCGCAGCTTGGCCACCCCGCTCAGCGCCACCTGCTTGCCCCGCGAGGAGGTGACGTAGAGCATATCCAGCACGTTGGGGTCGCGCTGGTATTTCGGCAGCAGTTCCAGGATCACCTGGTAGTCGTTGGTGGCGGTGTAGATGGTGGACATCTGCCGCGAGCCGTAAGCGCTGTAGAGCGTGTCCTCGATCTGGTTGGCGTCCAGCCCGAGCGCATACGCCCGGTCGCGGTCGAAGTCGACCGTAATCTGGGGGCTGGAGATCTGCAGGTCGCTGTTCACGTCGGTCAGGCCGGGGACCTCGCGCATGCGCTGCTCGAAGTCGGCGGCGGCGCGGTACAGCACGTCCGTGTCGGGGGCTTGCAGCGTGTACTGGTAAAGGCTGCGGCTCACCATGCCGCCTATGCGCACCAGCGGCGGATTCTGCAGATAGGTGCGGATGCCCGGAATCGCGTTGAGCTTGGGCCGCAGCCCTTCGATGATCTGCTCCGGCGTCAACTGCCTCTGGTCGCGCGGCTTCAGGCGCGCGAAGACCCGGCCCGCGTTGCCGCCGCTCGGTCCGCCGCCGCCGCCGACGCTGGAGGAGAAGGCGCCGACACTCGGATCGTCGCGCAGGACCGCCGCCACCTGCTGCTGCCGCTCCACCATGGCGTCGAACGAGATGTCCTGCGGCGCCTCGGTCGATCCCTGGATCTGGCCCGTGTCCTGGTTGGGAATGAAACCCTTCGGCACCTTGCCATAGAGGTAGATGGTCGCCGCCAGGGTCGAGACCGCCATGAGCATCGTCAGCGCATGGTGGCGCAGCGTGATGCGCAACGTCCACCCGTAGAGATCACGCGCGCCGTCAAATACCTTCTCGCTGGCGCGCTGGAAGCGGTTCTGGCGCTCGTGCATCGGCCGCAGAAAGCGGCTGCACAGCATGGGAGTGAGACTGAGCGATACGAAACCCGAGATCAGGATCGCCACGCTGATCGTGACCGCGAACTCGTGGAACAGCCTCCCCATGATGCCGCTCATGAACAGCACCGGGATGAAGACCGCCGCCAGCGAGAGCGTCATCGAAAGGATGGTGAACCCGATCTCGCGCGCCCCCTCGAACGCCGCTTCCATCCGGGTCTTGCCCATCTCGGAATGGCGAACGATGTTCTCCAGGATCACGATGGCGTCGTCCACGACGAATCCCACCGAGAGCGTCAGCGCCATCAGGGAAAGGTTGTCCAGCGTGTAACCGGCGAGAGCCATGGCGGCGAACGTGCCCACAATCGAGAGCGGCAGCGCCAGGCTGGGGATGATCGTGGCGGACACGTTGCGCAGAAACAGAAAGATAACCAGGATGACCAGCGTCACGGTCAGCACCAGCGTGAATTTGACGTCGTTCACCGATTCGCGGATCGACTCGGAGCGGTCGTAGAGAATGTCGAGGTGCACCGACGGCGGGATCTGCTGCCGGAACTCGGGCAGCAACTGCTTGATCGCGTCCACCACTTCGACCGTGTTCGTGCCCGGCTGCCGCTGCACCCAGAGGGAGATCGCCCGCGCGTCGTTGTACCACCCGGCGACTTTGTCGTTCTCGACGCTGTCCACCACCCGGCCCAGTTCCTCCAGGCGCACCGGACGGCCGCCCCGCCAGGCCACGATCAGCGGGCGGTACGCCGCCGCGTTTTCGAGTTGCCCGTTGGCCTGCACCGTGAATGCCTGCCGCGGGCCCCACAGCGTCCCGGTGGGCAGATTGACATTGCCCTTCGTCAGCGCGTTCTCCACATCGTCGATGCCGATGCCGCGCGCCGCCAGCAGGTTCGGATCCAACTGCGCCCGCACCGCGTACTTCTGCGCGCCCATCACGTTCACCTGCGCCACCCCGTTCACCATCGAGATGCGCTGCGCGATGGTGGTTTCGGCGTACTCGTCCACCGTGGAAAGCGGCTGCGTCGGGGAGTTGAGCTGCAGGTAGAGGATCGGCTGGTCGGCGGGATTGACCTTTCGGAACGTCGGCGGGTTGGGCATCCCCGGCGGCAGCCGCCGCAGCGCCGCGGCAATGGCCGATTGCACGTCCTGCGCGGCCGCGTCGAGCGGCCGGTCGAGCGTGAATTGCAGAGTGATGTTCGTGGACCCGCGCGACGAGGTCGAGGTCATCGAGTCCAGGCCCGGAATGGTCGAGAACTGGCGTTCGAGCGGTGTGGCGACGCTCGATGCCATGGTCTCCGGGCTCGCGCCCGGCAGGTTCGCAAACACCTGAAGTGTCGGAAAATCGACGTTGGGAAGATCGCTCACGGGAAGGGAACGATAGCCGGCCACCCCAAAAAGGATGATGCCCAGCATGACGAGCGTGGTCATCACCGGCCGGCGAATGAAGATCGCCGTGATGTTCATCTCACCCTATCACCCGCCCTCATGATAACGGAATTCGAGAGCCTGATATACCGTCCCGGCGCAGCGCACAATTCCTTGCGAACAGGTACCTCCCGGATGTAACTTGTACTACATGAGACGGAAGGCGATCTTCGTAGCCGTAACGGCGATGCTGGCGATCCTCTGTTGTGCGCAGGCGGTACTGAACAATGACGCCGTCATGAAGATGGTTAAAGCCGGGCTGGGCGAAGATATCGTGCTGAGCACTGTGAAGGCCCAACCTGGGCAATATTCCACGTCCGCGGACGATTTGATTATTCTCAAGCAGGCTGGGGTATCGGACAAGGTCATCGCCGCCATGATCGAGAAGGGCAGCGCGGCGGCCGGCAACCCGCCGGCGGCTGCGGCAAGGCCGGCTCAGTCCGCCGCACCGGCCGCGACTCCCGCAGCCGTGGTCGGCGAGGTCGGAGTCTATTACAACAAGGCCGGCGCCTGGGCGGACGTCGCGCCCGAAGTAGTCAACTTCAAAACCGGCGGCGCGTTGAAGACCGTGGGCACGGCGGGAATCGTGAAGGGCGACGTGAACGGACATTTGAATGGGCTGCACAGCCCCAATCAATTGAAGACGCCGGTAGAGTTGCTGGTCTACACCCCAGAGGGCACGGCGATCACCGAATACCAGTTGCTTCGTCTGCGCGAGCAGAAGGACTCGCGCGAATTCCGGACAGTAACCGGCGGGGTGTTTCACGCCTCCGGCGGCGCCACGCGCGATCTGATGCCGTTCGAAAACAGGAAGGTGGCGCCGCGGACCTACCAGATCACCCTCGGGAATCTAGGCGCAGGCGAATACGGGCTGCTGCCGCCGGCCACCAGCGACTCGTCCGGACACTCGGGAAGGCTGGGAAAGATCTACTCGTTCCGCATCATCGAGTAGGGTGGGGGGGTACAATTCGTAGGTATGAAGCTGCTCTCGATTGCGATTCTCATTGCGCCCCTGGCGGCGCAGACTCCGGCCCAGGCGCCGGTGAAAGACCCGCTGGTCTCTACTTCAAAGGCCATCTACGCGATCGCCAAGAACGACATCCAGCGTTCGGCCGAGAAGATCCCCGACGAGCTCTGGAACTTCCAGCCCACGCGCGACGTGCGGACGGTGGCGCAGTTGTTCGCCCACGTCGCCGACGGCCAGTATGAGTTCTGCGGCGTGGCGGCGGAAGGTAAGAGTGTGTCCAAGGACATCGAGAAAAATGCGAAGGGCAAGGCGGACATCATGGCGGCGCTCAAGGATGCCTTCGCGTATTGCGACGCGGCCTATGCGAAGCTGACGGACGCCAACGCCGCCGAACTCGCTCCATTTTTCGGGCGGCGCCTGACGAAGCTGGGCGTGATGGATTTCAACACCGCCCACACCATGGAGCACTACGGCAACCTGGTCACATACATGCGGTTGAAAAACATCGTCCCGCCGAGCAGCGAGCGCCAGCAATAGGAGAGATGCCATGCGAAAGATGTTGACGCTGATCGTGTGCTCCGCGGCGCTGCTGGCTCAGGATGCCGGACCATACAAGGTTCTGAAAACCGCCAAGGCAGGCGGGCCGGGAGGCTTCGACTATGTCTATGCCGACAGCGCCGGCCGCCGGCTCTACATTCCGCGGACCGGCCCCACTCCGCGGGTTACGGTTTTCAACCTGGACACGCTGGAGCCCGCCGGTGAGATCGCCAACACCAACGCGCGCGGTGCGGTTGTGTCCGCCAAGTCCGGGCACGGATTCGCCAGCAGCAAGCCGGTCGCGATGTGGGACACCAAGACCCTGTCGCTGATCAAGACCATCGAAGTGCAGGGCGGGCCCGACGGGATTCTGTACGATCCCTTCAATGATCGCGTCTGGATCTTTAGCCACAGCACGCCGCACGCGACCGTGATCAATGCATCCGACGGTTCGATCGCCGGGACGCTCGATCTCGGCGGTGCGCCGGAGCAGGCGGTCAGCGACGGCAACGGTCACATCTATGTCGATATCGAAGACAAGGACAACGTGGCCGCCGTGGACGCGAAGGAACTCAAGGTCACGGCGCACTACGATCTCGCGCCCAAAGGCGGCACACCGGCCGGCCTGGCCTTCGACGTCAAGAACGGGATCCTGTTCGCCGCCTGCCGCAAGCCCAACGTGATGGTGATCCTGAAGGCGAGCGACGGCACGATCCTCGACACGCAGCCCATCGGGCAGGGCAGCGACGGCGCGCTGTTTAACCCGGCGACCATGGAGGCCTTCAGCTCGCAAAGCGACGGCACGCTGACGGTGATCAAGGAGAAAAGTCCGTCCAGCTTTGAGGTGGAGCATACCGTGCAGACGATGCGCGGGGCCAAGACGTCCACGCTGGATACCAGGACCAACCATATCTTGCTGATCGCGGCCGAGTACGGCCCGCCGCCGGCGGGCGCCGAGCAAAAAGGCGGCCGCGGCGGCCGAGGCCAGATGATCCCGGATTCATTCACCATTCTGGTGGTCGGGAAGTGATCAGCGGCGCGACCGATCGGTCGATTTCGTGCGCGCGAGCGACCTGAGCGAAAAGTAAATTAACGTACTATTCGGTGGGGACGGTTGGACAGGTTTGTGATGAGAGTACCGGGATAGACATGACTTAACTACTTTGTTATCAACGAGAAATCCACGTTCCGCCGATTACTAGATTGGCGTTACGACGTTCTCATTCGATCGGCTCGACCAGTTGGTCGTTGCCTGTCTGGTACCCGTAGCGGCCTGGATCCTGGTCAGCGGACTGGACGATCTCTTCATTACTCTGGTGCACACACTGACCCGGCGGCAGCGCTTTCCGTGGCCGGGCCAGAAGGACCTGCGGCGCAAGCCACAACGCCCAATCGCGATCCTGGTTCCCCTCTGGCATGAAGATGGAGTCATCCGCCAGATGCTGGAGCGCAACCTGGCGGCAATTCAGTACCGTAACTATCACATCTTCGTTGGCGTGTACCCAAACGATCGCGCGACGGTTCGCCAGGTGTCGGCCGTCGCGCGCCGGCATCGCCAGGTGCATGTCGCGATGCTTCCGCACGACGGGCCGACCTCGAAAGGCGATTGCCTCAACTGGACCTGGCGCCGGATGCGGGAATACGAAGTCCGCTACGACATGCGCTTCCGCGTGATCATGACGCACGATGCCGAGGATGTGATCCATCCCGAATCGCTGCGCATGATCAACTGGTTCTCCCGCCGGTATGCCATGGTCCAAATCCCCGTGCTGCCCCTGCCCACGCCGCCGCGCGAATGGACTCACGGGCTCTACTGCGACGAGTTCGCCGAATACCAGACCAAGGACATCCCCGTGCGGCAGACTCTGGGCGGATTCCTCCCGGCGAACGGCGTGGGTACGGGGTTCGCGCGCGAAGCCATGGAGAAACTGGCGGAGCAGCGAGGCGGCCAGCCCTTCGATCCTTCTTGCCTGACAGAAGATTACGAGACCGGCTACGAGATCCACGGTATGGGATACCAGCAGGTCTTTGTGCCGTTGGCACTGGGTGCGAGTCAAGAGCCGGTGGTGACACGCGAATACTTTCCGAGAAAGGCCAAGGCATCGATCCGCCAGCGAACCCGCTGGGTCACCGGGATTGCCTTGCAAGGTTGGGAGCGGCATGGGTGGAATGTACCCTGGCCGCAGCTTTACTGGTTCTGGCGGGACCGCAAGGGGCTGGTGGGCAACCTGCTCACGCCTCTCGACAATCTGCTCCTGATCTACAGCGTGGCCCGGTATGATCATCTGATTGGCTGCCTGCCGCCGTGGCTGGCGGTAAGCTGCCAGGTGACCATGCTGGGCACCACGCTGCAGATGGCGGTGCGGGCGCGGTCCGCGGCGAAAATCTACGGCTGGCGTTTCGCAGCCGGAGTGCCGGTTCGCGTGGTGTGGGGCAACCTGGTGAACTTCGCGGCCACCGCGAGAGCACTGGCCGAATACGGTCTCGCATGCTGGGCCGGCGTCGCCGTGGCGTGGAAGAAGACCGACCACGCCTATCCGGTCAACCCACAATGGGCCCCAGCACCCGATCCATTACCGCATCAGTAAGCTCCGGAATTCGCACCGGCCGGTGAACGCTCCAGCGCTCGGTGTGGCTGACGGACTCGCCGGGTGCGAGCGTCGCCATCGGTCCGAGCGTCTCCAACTCCAGGAAATCGGCGTTGGTAAACATTTCGAACGTGCATCCGTAGTCGGGGTAAGCGGCGGGCTCCGCGGTGGCTTCGTAGCGCTTCAGGAAGAACTCGGAGTGGAGCAGGTAGCCTCCCCAGGTATGGCGATTGTAGGCTCCGAGTTTCTGGGGCAGGGAATTGGCGGGGTCCTGGCGAAGGACGAGGTACTTCCGCCCCAATGTCCAGCGCGGATCGTTCAGGTGCGTGAAGGCCCACATCACCAGCGGGTTGCTCGGAGGGAGCACCTCCGGGTGAGTGCCGCGCGGCGGAAACCCATGGATGCCCCAGCCACCCTGCGCCATCATGGTGAGCGCCCATGGAGCGAGCGCATACGGCTTGTCGCCCGCGTTGCGAATCTGGTGGACGATTTCCACGGAAGTCCCCTGTTCCATGGTCACGATGAGTTTTTTCTCGAGGCGGGTGAGTGCTTCGACTGGCCCGGTGGCTTCGAGCTTGCCGGCACGGACCGCAATTCTGCAGGGCGCATTATCCGGAGCATAGGTCATCACGGGATGTTCGGGCGCAATCCAGACGCGGTGACCGCCGCGGAGCTGCCACGTCTCTTCGCCGGTGCCCCCGACCTGCTCGTCGAATTCCTTGAAAAAGTTCTGTCCGCCGGCGAAGCCGAAGCGCATAATGCGCGGTCCGATGTCGCCGGTAACGATCAAATCGATCTCTCCGTTGCTAACCAGCCAACTATTGGGCCAGCCCCGATAGTTCTGCTTTTCGACAGTGAGCATGGGTGTTTATGTCGCCGCGCCGATCAGAATCAGGCCCAGCGTATACCCAGCCAACATGAGCACGAGGTACTTGCCGGTGCCCGGCGGCGCGGCGCGGAATTCGCGCCAGATGAGGAGTCCCCAGAGTGCGGCGACCAGCGTGGCGCCCTGCCCGAGGGCGTAACTGATGGCGGGTCCGGCGACGCCCGAAGCCAGCACGTTGAAGCTGAGGGCCAACATCCAGATACAGCCTCCCAGGATGCCGATGCCGTGAAGCCGGGCACTGCCGCGGAAGTAGTCGGCAAAGCCCAGGTGAGCCGCGCGCATGAAGACCGTATTCCAGATCAGATTGCTGATCAACACCCCGATCCCGAAATATAGCAGCGCCGCGTAGGGCGTGAGCATGCCTTCCAGGATGGGCTCCCGGTTGAAACTGGGCGAGATCGAGCGCATGAGCTGCGGGTAGAAAAAGCCCATGAGGCAGCCCGCGACGGCGGAAAAGACGACGCCGCGCATCGGACTGCGCGCTCCGGAGTGGGGCAGGCGACTATGGGCGATCGCCGAAAGGATCATCGCGAGCACGATCAACGCCACGCCGGTGAACAGGAGTCCCGCATCGCCCTTCGGGGTTTGGATGTAGCTCTGGACGGTACCGATGACCAGGGCCAGCCCGACTCCGACGGGAAACGCCACGCTCATCCCGGCCGTATCGATTCCGACTACCAGCAGGATGTTCGAGAGATTGAAGATGGCTCCGCTGATCAGCGCGGGCAGAATGAAGTCGATCTTCGCGGAATGGAGATTTTCGAGCGTGGGCAACCCGGCGCCACCGAGGCTGCCCAGTGTCAATGCGAACGCCAGTCCGAAGAGGCAGACGCCGATCGCGTAGTCCCAATAGAAGAGCTGAAAGGGCCAGTTCTCTTTGCCGGCGAGCTTCTGCGTATTCGCCCAGGAGCCCCAGCCGAGCATGGTGATCAGGCAGAAGACGATGGCGACAGGTACGGTGTTGACGACGAACATATCATGGCCAGGATGGCTGCCCCACAGTCTAGCAGGGTGCACCCCGCCTGCGCTTCGCGCCGTTAGCTTGTCGCCGTATCGGGCGCGCGCGGACGACGCAGAGCGATCGTCCGCGCCACTTTGGGCAGGACAATAAGCGCGGCGCCGTACAACAGCAGCGAGAGAAACAGGGCGGCCTTGTGCTCCTGCTGGAGGTCGACAACGACCAGGCGCCAGGCTCCCAGCACCATCAGCCCGTAGCTGAGCGGCGCGAAACCATCGTACCGGGCCAGCAGCAGCGCCGAGCCCGCAATCACCGCGGTACGCAAGGTGGCGCAGAACGCGTGCGTGGCATCGGCGCCGAAAATCGAGTGATAACCGAAGGTCAGCAGCCCGGCGGCGAGTGCCGCGGAAAGCCAGACGAGCGCGGCGGCTTTGACCAGGCGGAGCGCTCGCGCGACCCAATCGGATGAATCGGCGCCCAGCGCGTAGCAGACGCCCGCCGCGGCGGCGCCTGCCCAGATCGCCCAATGCTCGCCAAAGCTCCAGGTGCGCGAACCCAGCAGCAATCCGGATGCCTGGCGGAGCGCCCCCGAAGCGCCGAGGGCCAGCAGCAGATAGATCCCGCCATGAACCTGAAGCGTCAGCCGCCCGAACACGCCGCCTGTCCAGAACGCAGCCACGGCCAGAACGCTCCAGGCGGCCGACGCCGTCATTCCTGTGAGCAGGATTCGGCTGCCCGCGATTGCCAGCAGAATTCCGAAGGTCGAATAGGTGTAGAAGTTGCGGCCGCGCTCCTGGCCGTGGTCGACCACGCGGAACGCGACCAGGTAGCAGGCGGCGGCGCAGGCGAGCATCAGCACGGCTAATGCCGGCGCGATAAGCGGATCATGGCGGGTTAGCCGCAGACCGCCCCCCACGCTGATCAGGAACGCAATCACGCATTGCGCGGTCTCGAAGCCGGTAAACGTGAAGCCGCGGAGCAGCGTGCGCACGATGGTGCTCGAAAGGTAGATCCCGAGCAGCGCCACTTGCGCACCGAGCAGTGCTGCGTTCGGAATCGGTGCATACGTTTCGGGAAGGCCGCGCTCGTTGGTCACCAGCCAGGTGACGAGCAATACCGCGAGATCTGCCGCGGTAGCGGTGAGCCAGCGCTCGCTGAGCCAGTGATTGAGGCAGGCCGACACCTCGACTGCGGCGGCAATCGCCAGGAAGACGAACGTGAAGGGCAGCGCGTCCCGCGTGGCAACGAGCAGCGCGCCGCTGGTCCCAAGCGCGGCCAGGGTGGCGAAAGTGGCGACGATCAGCAGGTCCTTCCGCCAGGAGACCGCGAACCCGAAAATGGTGAAGGCCACCAGCAGGAAGCCGGCTGTCCAGGTGGAGATGGCGTGGAAGCGTGCAGTGGCTTCGTACAGGAGCGGCGAAAGCACCAGTACGCTGGTGAGGCCGTGCAGGGCGGTCTCCAGGCGCTTTTCGGCCGGGGTGCGCGCGGCCCAGACGAGCCAGAGCATCGCGTAAACCAGGCCGGCGCCCACTCCGATGCCACGGGAGAAGGTGGCCGATTCCGTCAGCCAGCGAAGCAGGTAGGCGCCGGCGAGCCCGAACATCGCACGGCCGAAGATGGGGAAAAGAGAGTCGGCGGATCCGACCACCAGGGGAGCGGCGGGCGCAGGTTGCTCAGCCTTAGGCGCCATGGCACGCGACAAGCCCAGTTCCGATTCGAGACGCGCTACGCGCGCCTGAAGGTCGCGGACTTCGGCGACCAGCGCGTCCCACTCGGGTTGCGACACAGCAACCTCCTCAGGCCTTGTGAGCCTCGCTCTCCTGCCACGGGGGCAAGAGTTTGATCAGCACGAAGAAGATTGCGAAGGGCAGGAGCATGAGCGCGATCGCCGGCACCAGGCCCTCGCGGGTCACCAGTTCCATCTTGTAGCTTGTGTATCCCAGAAAGCTCTTGGAGAAGAGCTGTCCGCCGATGACCACGTTCCAGCGCATGGCAAAGATTCCCACCAGGGTGAGGCAGCCGGCCGCGGTGTACATGGCCCGGCGGCGCTCGGCCGCGAACCGCCACAACTGGTTGGCGGCGAGCAGCGCGAGCGGAAGCAGCGTGCCCAGAACGATCTGCAGGACTACCTGCGACGTCCACAGCCGCGTGTGGACCATAAAGTCCAGGCTGCGAAAGCTTTCATCGGCTTCGTAGGTGCGGTGGATCAGGTCGAGCATTTCGAGCGTGAAGTCGATGACGAACGTGTAGAAGAGGTAGGTCGCGATCGTGTCCACGCAAGGCATGTCGATCGGGCGCCCTTTCACTTTCATCGCGACCATGTAGAGGAGCATCACCGCGGCGATGCCGGAGACCATCGCCGAAAAAAGGAAAACAACCGGCATGAGCGGCGTGGACCACCAGGGATTCGCCTTGATGGAGCCGAAAATGAATCCGACATAGCCGTGGAGCATGAAGGCCGACGGGATGCCGATGACGGTCACGATGTAGCCGACCCTGTCGTCGATGGCGCGCGCCGCGGGGCTCACGTTTTCGGAGCCAAGCGTGAGCGCCTTATAGATGATGCGGGTGAAACCCCTGGTGGACTGTGCCATGCGCACGATATCGGCGCGGTATTCGAGCCAGATTTCGACCAGCAGCACTACGGTGAGGTACCAGAGGTAGACGAACCCGAACATCGCCATCGCCGACGAACGGTGCGGGGTGAGGTACATTTCCAGCGAGCGCTCGGGATGGCCGAGGTGCAGTTGCAGGGGCAGGGGAGCGACCAGCAGGAAGGCCAGCGCGGTGAGCAGCGCGAGCCGGTAAGTAGGCCGTACCGCCTGGACCTGGAACACGCGTTCCAGCGAGGCCAGAATGAATGCGCCTGCCACCAGGCCGGTGATGAACGGGTAGAGAACGATTAGCACGCTCCACTGCAGTTCCACTTCGTTCGGGTACATGAAACCGTCAACGCCGGGAATCATCATTCGCTCCTATCTCACCGACCCGTCCAGGTCTTTGTAGTAGACCTTTGCCTGGGTTGCCATCTGCGGTTTCAGCACGGTGACTTTGTTGTTGCGCAGGAACTCGTGTACCGGGTCCTTGGGATTCTTGAAATCGGCCAGTTGCCGCGCGCCGGTAGGACAATTCTCGCAGCAGGCCGTGGTCAGGCCCTTGGTGATGCGGTGATAGCAAAGGGTGCACTTGTCGA
>Ga0335069_10011643_pt1 | contig 12396 bp, 10 predicted proteins | sample Lox_Sample_11_FD_206714 | JGI IMG/M metagenome (GOLD analysis project Ga0335069, IMG submission 206714) | Soil microbial communities from Loxahatchee National Wildlife Refuge, Florida, United States - Lox_Sample_1.1 | ecosystem: Environmental > Terrestrial > Soil > Wetlands | place: USA...
GCACCATCTCGGAAGCCGCCTGGGGACTCCAGGGGTCGAGCGTGCCGCTCGCCATCCTGCCGGGCGGCACGTCGAACGTGCTCGCCATCGAGCTCGGGATCCCGACCAACCTCGCCCGGGCCGAGGCGCTCCTCCACGAAGGACGGCCCCACGTGCTCCGCCTCGCGCACGCCGACGGCCGCCCGTTCCTGCTGTGGGCCGGCGCGGGGCTCGACGCGCGCGTCATGGCCAACATGCGCTTCCCCTGGAAGCGGCTCCTGGGCCGGACGGGGATCCTGCCGACGGCGCTCGCCCAGTTTCTCGTCTACGACTTCCCGCGCCTCGAGGTGACGATCGACGGCGACGCGCACGCCGCGACCTTCGCCGTCGCCTGCCGCGCGAGCCACTACGGCGGGCGGTGGGTGATCGCGCCCGACGCGCGCCTCGACGCCGACGTTTTCGACGTGCTGCTCTTTCCGCACCGCAGCCGCCGCAAGCTCGCGCAACTCTTCCAGTTGATGGCCGCGGGCCGCGCCGAGCACCTCAAGGACGGCCTGGCGCGCATCGTGCGCGGGCGGCAGGTCGCGATGCGTTCCCTGGACGGTCCGGTCGAGGTGCAGGTCGACGGCGACGCCGTGCTCGAGACGCCGGTCTCCTGCCGCGTCGGCGAGGAGACCGTCCGCGTCCTCGTCCCCGCGCGCTGAGACGCGGACGGCCGAGGGACCGCCCTACTTCCTGCCCGACTGGACGGTCTTCTCGACCTCGACGACCTCGCGCGGCGCGCCGCACGAGAGACAGTCGTAGCCGTCGTTCGTGACGAGCACCGTGTCCTCGATGCGCACGCCGATGTTCCACCACTTCGGGTCGATGCCCGCCGAGTTGGCCGGGATGTAGATCCCGGGCTCGATCGTGAACACCATCCCGGGCTCGAGCACGCGCGACTTGCCGTCGGCGCCGCGGTACGCGCTCGAGTCGTGGACGTCGAGCCCGACCCAGTGCGAGACGCCGTGGAGCGTCAGCTTGCGGTGGCCGTAGCTCTTGATCAGCGTCGCCGGGTCGCCCGTCAGCAGGCCGAGCCTGACGAGCCCTTCGGCCTGGGCGAGCGCCGCCGTCTTCTCGATGTCGTCGTGGGGAATGCCGGGCTTGACGATCGCCATGGCCTTCTTCTGGGCGTCGAGAACGATCTCGTAGATCGCCTTCTGCTCCGGGGAGAAGTGGCCGTTGACCGGATACGTGCGCGTGATGTCGGTCGCGTACATGCCGTACTCGGCGCCCGAATCGTTCAGGAACAGCTCGCCATCCTTCGCCTGCCGGCTGCTCGCCTCGTAGTGCAGGACGCACGTGTTCGGCCCCGAGCCGTCGATCGAGGGATACGCCATCCAGCGGGCGCCGTTTCCGTAGCAATAGCCGTCGAGCGCGGCCTGGACCTCGAACTCCCACTTCCCGGGCGCGACGGCCTGCATCGCCTTCACGTGGCCTTGCGCGGACATCTCGGCGGCGCGGCGCAGGAAGCGCAGGTCCTCGGCGTCCTTGATCAGGCGCATCTCGTGGATGATGCCGCGCGCGTCGACGATCGCGGCGGGCCCCTCGTCGTGGCCGCGGAGCTCCTGGAAGGTCTTCTCGAACTCGGCCGCCCACTTTTCGTCGTGGCCGTCGGAGAGATAGAGCTTGTCCATGCCGATCAGGTAGCCGCTCGTCTTGTAGGTGGTGCGGTCGAAGTCGGCCATCTTCGCGTCGAAGTCCTTCAGGGCAAAACCGGCGTCGGCGCCGTAGGCGGCGACCGCCTCGTCCGGTCCGACGCGCACCCCGGCCCAGGCCTCGCGGCGCAGGTCGCGCGGCCGCAGGAACAGGACGTACTTCTTCCCGTCGGGCGCGTCCGGCCGCAGGACGGCCGTCACGTCGTCCTCGGTGATCCCCGTCAGGTAGTAGAAGTCGGAGTCCTGCCGGTACGGATACTCGACGTCGTTCGACATCGTCCGCATCGGCGCCGAGCGCAGGATCGCCACCGACTTCGGCGGAAGCGCCGCCATGAACTTGTCGCGCCGCGCCTTGAACGCCGCCGGATCGGGCGTCAGCGGCGGATAGTCGACCGCGCGGGCCGCCGCCGCACCCAGAAGGAGCGCGGCCGCGAGCCGGAGCGTCCGGCCCCGGATCGCGGATTTCGGGTTTCGAGCTTCGAATGTCTTCACGTCTCTCCTCTCAGCGCTTCGCAATGAAACTCCATGGGGCGGGCGACGCCGGCGGCCGGACGCTTCCGGGGCGCACGACGGCGGCAATGCGATCGCGATGGGTCTTGAGCAGGCGGCGCACGGGCGTGCCCGCCGCGGCCTCCTCGAGGATGTCGGCGCCGGACTCGTCCACCCTGGCGAGAAACGCCTCCCACACGGCTTCGCCGACGGGCATGCCGCGGAAGACGACGTTGGGGATCTTCGGGAGCTCGCGCTGCAGGAACGCGAGCTTTTCCTGCAGCTCCCCCTCGTCGTGGAGCGCCTCGTCTTCGTAGGGGGTGTGCGGCTTCGGAATGAAGGCGTTGACCGACGGCACGATCTCGGCCACGCGCCCGAGACGCCGGCCTTCGTCCACCGCGATCTCGTGCAGGCGCGCGACCAGGCCGACGATGTCGGCCACGTCGGCGTCCGTCTCCGACGGCAGGCCGACCTGGAGGTAGAGCTTCAGGCGCGTGAACCCGCGGGCGAAGACCAGGCGCGCCTTCTCGTCGAGCATCGCGTCGGAGACCTTCTTGTTGATGAAGCGCCGGAGCCGCTCGTTGCCCGCCTCCGGGGCGATCGCGAGCGCGCGCTCGCCCTGCCGGACGAGGACCTCGAGGATCCGGTCGTCGATCGCGTCGATCTTGATGGACGAAAGCGCGATGTGGTACCCGAGCTCCGCCAGGCCCGCGAGGATCGTCGCGATCTCGGGATGGTCGCAGACGGCGGTCGCGATCAGGCCGACGCGGTCGGTCAGCGGCCGGGCGCGGCGCGCCGCCTCGAGGATCGACGCCGCCGGGTACTGTTTCACGGGCGCCATCGCATAGGCGGCCCAGCAGAAGCGGCACATCTCGGTGCAGCCGCGCGAGATCTCGATCAGGAGCTTGTCGGCGAGCTCCGTCCGCGGCGTCAGGATGGTCGTGTGCGGCACCTCGAAGGCCGGGCCGATCTCCTTGCGCGACATCGGCTGCTGCACCACGACGCGGCCCTCGGCGGCGGCCTCGGCGCGCGCGCCCTGCACCCCCGGCACGAAGAATCCCGGCAGCGCCGCGGCGGCGTCGAGGAAGGCGGCGCGGTCGAGGCCGGCCTGCAGCAGCTCGGCGATCCGCGGCACGAGGCGTTCCCCGTCGCCGAGCGCGAAGACGTCGACGAACGGCGACAGCGCCGCCGGGTTCATCCGCGCGATGTCGCCGCCGACGAGGAGCAGCGGATGCCGCTCGTCCCGGCGCTCGCGGCGCCGCGGGATGCCGGCCGCGTCGAGTGTCCGGAGGATGTTGACGATGTCCATCTCCCACGACAGCGACCAGGCGAGCAGGCCGAACTCGGAGAGCGGCGTGCCCGTCTCGAACGTCGCCGCGGGCTCGCCCTCCTCGAAGAAGAAGCGCTCGCACGCGAGGTCCGGGACGCGGTTGAACAGGCGATGGACCCACTGGAACCCCAGGTTCGACATCCCGACCTCGTAGGAATTCGGGAAACCCAGGGCGAGACGGTAAGCGCCGAAACGGTTCGGCTCCTCCGTGTACCGCTCGAGGGCGGCGCGCTCCCGGTTCCTGGGCGTTGTCGGCATGGGCGAACGGCGGATTATACGGGGCGCCGCCGAAACGGTTTTCGGGCCAGAAACACCCAGTCGCCCACGTTCCCGCCGGTTGGACCGGTCACGAAGAGGTCGCCCAGGGCCGCAAAGAGAGCCCGCGTGTCGTGCCGCGCGAGCGCCTCCCGGGCGTCGCGGCGCCGGCGCCGCGCGCGGCCGACGGTGCGGCCGTCCGCGAAAGCCCCGGCGGCTCCCGAGCTCCCGTCGAGGCCGTCCGAGCCCGCCGCCAGAAGGGTCACGCCGCCTCGCGCCTCGAGAGCGAGCGCGGCGCCGAGCGCGAGCTCGAGACTCCGTCCCCCGCGGCCGCGTGGGCGGGAGAGCGTCACGGTCGTCTCGCCGCCCGCGATCAGCACGCTTCCCCGAGGGAGCGCCGACGCGGCGCGCCCGAGCCGTTCGCCCGCCCGCCGCGCCTCTCCCGCGAGCCGCTTCCGCCACCGCACGACGCGCAGGCCGGCGGCACGCGCCGCCCGCGCCGCGGCTTCGAGGCCGGCGCGGTTGGACGCGACGACGCGGACGAGATCGCCCCGCCGGCCGCGGATCGTCGGCCCCGACCCGACGGAGGCCGCGCGGTCGCCGGGCACGTCCGAGAGCACGAGCGTCACGAGGCGCGCGCGGGTCTCCCGCCCGAGGCGGCCGCCCTTCACCGCCGAGAGCGACGTCCTCAGCCGGTTCAGCGCGAGGATGGAAGCGCCCCGGCTCGCGAGCGCGCGCACCGCGCGGCGCTTGGCCGCGAGGGTCAGGCCCGGGCGCGGAAGCGCCAGGAGCGAGGACGTCCCTCCCGACACCAGGCAGAGGATCGCATCGCCTTCCGCGAAGCCGCGAAAGAACCGGCGGGCGCGGCGGGCCGCGCGCACGCTCGTCGCGGCCGGCTCCGGATGCGACGCGAAGACGACGTCCCCGGCCGGCAGACCGAGCCTCGGGTGGCCGCGCGGCAGGACGACGAGACGCCGGGAGACGTCGACCGCGCGGGCGCCCCGGGCCATCGCCGCCGCGGCCTTGCCGACGGCGAAGAGGCCGAGGCTTCTCGCCCCGGCGAGGGCGCGCGCCACGTCCGGCCGCGCGAGCGCTTCACGCACGGCCGCTTCGGGATCGGCGCCGTCGAGCGCCGCGCGGTAGAGGCGGCCGAGCAAAGCGCGCGAGTCGCCCACGGCCGTAGAATAAGGCCGTCTCCCCGGAGGTTCTCCGGGGTCGACGCATCGCATGAGCGCCAACCCGACCGCCGCAACGCCCCGCCCCGACGAGCTCGCGCCGGGCGAGCACCATTGGGCCAGGGCCTCGAAGGAGCTGCGCCACCGCCTGAACAAGGCCATCCCGCACGAGCTCTTGAAGGAACTCCACCGCAAGAGCCCCGCCCGCCACGCCGCCGTCGCGGTGCGGCAGTTCCTGATGGTCCTCGCCGCCTCGGCCGTCGCGTGGCGATACCCGCAGCCGTGGATCTGGATCCCGGCGGCGCTCGTCTCGGGCTGGACGGTCTTCAACTTCACGGTGCTGCTCCACGACGCCCTGCACCACGCGGTCTTCAACGGCCCGCATCCGCGCGGCGATCGCTTCCTCTCGCTCCTGTATGCGGTGCCGTCCGGTATTTCCGCCACGCAGTTCACGCGCTGGCACCTGACCCACCACGCCGAGCTCGGCGACGCGGTGGCGGATCCGAAGCGGCACTACCTCTCCCCGAAGATCAACCGCCCCTGGTACAAGCTGCTCTACTTCACCCCCGCGCTCTTTCCGATCTACTTCCGCGCCGCCCGCCAGGAGACCGCGACCTACCCGCCGGAGATCCGGCGGCGCATCGCGTGGGAGCGCCGCGGGACGATCCTTTTCCACGTCGGGATCATGGCGGCCCTGTACGGCCTCGGCGGCTTCGGGGTGCTCGCCCGCGCCTACCTCGTCCCCGTCTTTTGCGTCTTCCCGATCGCGTTCGCGCTGAACCGGCTCGGCCAGCACTACGCGATCGACCCGACCGATCCGGCCAAGTGGGGCTCGATCCTGAAGCCGTCGCGGTTCTGGGAGTTCTGGTACCTCTCGTCGTCGTACCACCTCGAGCACCACTACTTCCCCGGCGTGCCGTTCTACAAGCTGCGGCGCCTGCACTTCGCGCTGCGGCCCTTCTTCGACGAGATCGGGTGGCAGCCGACGACCTACGGACGGCTCTTCCGCGGCTGGATTTTCGAGAACCACGCGCCGCACACGGACTGGCGGCTCCCGCTCGAGGGCTGAGAAACGTCTCCCCGTCTCTCCCCATCCGGGGGAGCGGGGTGAGAGGGGCACCCGGGGCTGCTACAGCCCGAGCTCGCTCAAGCCCGGGTGGTCGTCCGGCCGGCGGCCGAGCGGCCAGCGGTACTTGCGGTCGGCCTCCGCGATCGGGAGGTCGTTGATCGACGCGATCCGGCGCCGCATGTAGCCCTTCTCGTCGAACTCCCAGTTCTCGTTGCCGTAGGACCGGAACCAGCTTCCGGAATCGTCGTGCCACTCGTACGCGAAACGCACGCCGATCCGGTTCGCGTGGAAGGTCCAGAGCTCCTTGATGAGCCGATAGTCGAGCTCGCGCGCCCACTTGCGCCTCAGGAAGGCGACGATCGCGTCGCGTCCCGAGAAGAACTCGGCGCGGTTGCGCCAGAGGCTGTCGGGCGTGTAGGCCAGGGCCACCTTTTCGGGGCTCCGGGTGTTCCACGCGTCCTCGGCGAGGCGCACCTTCCGAGCCGCCGTGGAAGCGTCGAACGGGGGCAGCGGCGGCCGGGGTGCTTCGGGATCGCTCATGGCGGGCCTCCGGATTGCCCTAAGCTTATGCCCTGGACGAAACGAACGCCCCGTCCGTATCCGTTCGAAGGAACAATGGAAGACGACACCGAGGACATCAACCGACTCATCCGCGAGCTGAACGCGGACCAGCCCGTCTCCGGCCCGCGGGCGATCCGGGCCGAGCCGGCGGACGCCACGCGGCTCGACGCCTGGCTCGAAGAGCTGGTTCGACGCGCGGGCAGCGACCTCCTGCTCGTCGCGGGCTCGCCGCCGGCGGTCCGTCTCGACGGCCGCGTCACGCCGCTCGCCGCGCCGCCGCTGTCGGGCGAAGAGATCGAAGAGGCCGTGCTCCCGGCTCTCGGTGCGCACGCGCGCGGGCAGTATCGCGACGCCGGGATCGCCGACGGGTCCCACCGCGTGCGCGGCGTGGGCCGCTTCCGCGTCAACCTGCACCGCGAGCGCGGCCGCGCCGCGGCCGCCGTCCGCGCCCTGCCGACCCAGCCGCCGCGGCTCGCCGCGCTCGGCCTTCCGCCCGGCACGGAGGCGCTGACGCGTCTGCCCCGCGGCCTCGTTCTCGTCGGCGGCCCGACCGGCTCGGGCAAGACCACGACGCTCGCCGCGCTCGTCGAGGAGATCAACCGGCGCGACCCCCGGCACATCGTCACGATCGAGGACCCCGTCGAGTACGAGCACCCGCACCGCATGAGCCTCGTCGAGCAGGTCGAAATCGGAATCGACGCGCCGGACTTCCCGACCGCCCTGCGGGCGGCGCTGCGCCAGGCGCCGGACGTCATCGTCGTCGGGGAAATGCGCGACCCCGAGACGATGCGCATCGCTCTGGCCGCCGCCGAGACGGGGCACCTCGTTTTCTCGACGGTCCACACGACCGACGTTGCCTCGACCGTCTCCCGCATCGCGGACTCGTTCCCGGCGGAGCGGCAGAATACGATCCGCCAGGAGCTCTCGATGTCGCTCGCCGCGGTGCTGACGCAGACGCTGCTGCCGAAGAAGGGTGGCGGCCGGGCGGCGGCGGCCGAGCTTCTCTTCGTCAGCTACGGCGCGCGGCAGCACATCCGCAAGAACGCCCTGCAGCACCTCCACCAGGAGATTGCCATCACGCGCAAGCAGGGCTCGATCACGCTCGAAGAGTCCCTCGCCCGCCTCGCCCGCGACGGCGTCCTGGAGCCCGAGGAAGCCCGGACCCGCGCGGCGCACCCGGAGGAGTTCGAGAACTACTTTCGCGGCGCGTAGCGCCGCCTGCCTTCCGGTCAGACCTCCCGCCGGAACAGAACCTTCGTCAGCACCGCGGCGACGAGCGTGAAGGTCGCCAGAAACACCCAGTCCGCGTAGACCGCCGGCGGCGAGGCGCCGCGCAGGAGGAGGTTGCGCAGGGCGCGGACGCCGTAGGTCAGCGGGTCGGCGGCCGAGAGCCTGGCGAGCCACGGCGGATACGACTCGACCGGGTAGAGCGCTCCCGACGGGAAGAACAGCAGCACGTTGATGATGCCGAACATCCCGCGCAGCAGGCTCGCGCTGCGGGCCCGGGCGAAGAGGAGGAACCACAGCGCCGCGATCGCGAGCGAGGTCAGGAAGACCGTGACCGCCGCGGCCGCGATGCTCGCGTTGCCCGCCATGGGAAGCGGGGTGATGATCAGGATCGCGGTCAGCACGAGGCCGCCCGCGAGCGAGGCGACGATCGCGCCGGCCAGGACGTGCCCGGCCACGAGCGTCCCCGTGGTGATCGGCGTGACGAGGTAGCCCTCGTGATACCCGTACATCCGGTCCTCGAGGACCTGCAGGCCGCCCGACACCATCGAGCCCATGAAGATCGCCAGGCACACGACGGCCGGCCCGAGGTACGTCAGGTAGTCGAGGTACGGGTAAGCCTCCAGGCGGACGGCCGGCGCGGCCGGCGCGACGTCCGGCGGCGCCGAGACTTCCTGCCAGACCTGCCGCAGCGCCGCCTCGAGCGTCTCGAAGGAGAAGCGGTCGGTGTTGTCGCCGATGAACGACGGCGCGGGGCCGCTCGGCGAGAGCCCGAAGGGCAGCACCCAGACGCCCCGGTAGCGGCCGCGGCGCAGCCCGTCGAGCGCCTCCGCCCGGTCGGCCACGAGGCTCGCCGCGACGAGGCCGCGCCCCGTCTCGAGCGCCAGGACGGCCCGCCGGCACTCGGCGGCGTAGGCATTGCCGGCCTCGTCGACGATCGCGATCGGCACGCGCTCGAGCGGCCGGTTCATCGCGTTGCCGAGAACGAGCAGGTAAACGACCGGAAAGATCATCGTCGACACGACGAGCACCGGCTGACGCCACAGCGTCAGGAACGCACGCTGCCCGATCGCCAGGACGCCGAGCAGGGCGAGCATCGGCCCACGCGCCGCGCGCTCCCGGCTCACGACGCCGGGGGCTGCTCGCGCAGCGCCCGCCCCGTGTAGGAGAAGAAGACGTCCTCGAGCGTCGCCAGGGCGATCATCAGGTGGACGATGTGGTACCCCTCGATCTCGAGCAGGCGCGCGACGCGGCGGCCCGTCGCCTCGCCGGGCTTCGCCCGGAACGACACGCGCGTCGGCGACGCGAACACGACGTCGGTCGCGCCTTCGTCGACGATTCCCTGGCGGTCCTCGTCGGTGATCGGGCGGTCGGTCTCGAGCTCGACCCGCTCGCCCGTCGCGAGGCCGCGCTTCAGCGCCGCCGGCGAGTCCGCGCACAGGATTTTCCCCTGATCGAGGATCGCCACGCGGTCGCAGAGAACGTCGGCCTCCTCCATCGCGTGGGTCGTCAGGATGATCGCGAGATCCGGGTCGTGGGCCTTCAGCTCGCCGAACATGTCCCAGATCGCGCGGCGGCTCTGCGGGTCGAGCCCGGTGGTGGGCTCGTCGAGGAAGAGAACGTGCGGCCGGTGCAACACGCCGCGGGCGATCTCGAGGCGCCGGCGCATGCCGCCCGACAGGTGCCGGGAGACCTGGTTGCGCCGTTCCCACAGCCCGACCTGTTTCAGGCGCTGCTCGATCCGCTGGCGCAGCGTCCTTCCCCAGAGGCCGTACATCTTTCCCTGGACCGCGAGGTTCTCGCGCACGGTCAGGTTCTCGTCGGTCGTCTGCGCCTGGGAGACCGTCCCGATCGCCCGGCGCACCGCGGATTTCTCGCGGACGACGTCGCGGCCCGCGATCCGCGCCGTCCCCGAGGTCGGGGGCAGCAGCGTGGTCACCATGCGGATCAGCGTCGTCTTCCCGGCGCCGTTCGGCCCGAGCAGGCCGAAGGTTTCCCCGGGTCCCACGGAAAACGTGACGGCGTCGTCGGCGACGAAATCGCCGAAGCGACGGGTCAGCCGCTCGACCTCGAGGGGCCGGGGCGAGCTCACGCTTTGGGCGGCGATTGCCCGGCTTCGACGACGAAGGCCTGGCCCGAAACGACCGCGCCGTTGAGCGGCTGGAGGCGCACCGAGAAAGTCTGGAGGTCGCGGCTCTGGAGTCCCCAGTTCTTGCGCGTCGCGAACTCGGAGCGCGGCTTGATCGACACGATCTTCGCCTGGAAGCGCGCGTCGGGGCGAGCCTGCGGCCAGACGGTGACGCTCTTGCCGACGGCGAAGGCCGAAAGGCGTTCCTCGGGAACTTCGAGGCGCAGGTACGGCGCCTCGATCTGGAGCGTCACGATCGGCTGCCCCGGCTCGATCCATTCGCCGAGCCGGTGGTGGCGCGTCAGCACGACCCCGCCCATCGGCGACGCCAGAACGCCTTCCTTCTCGAAGTGGCGGATCTTGTCCAGCCGCACCGCGAGCGCCTGCTGCTCGGCCTCGAGCTGTCCCTTCTCCGCCTCCCGCGCGCGGATGTCGGCGGCGATGGCCTCGCGCTGGTGCTGGAGCGACTCGAGGCTCGCCGTCGGCGACACGCCCTCCTTGACGAGCTTCGCGATCCGACGTTCGTCCGAGGCGACCGACGCGAACTGCGCGCGCAGCTTCTCGATCTCCTCGAGCCGCGTTGCGTCGCGCGCCTTGACCTGCGAGATCTGCCGCTCGATGTCGGAGGCGTCCTCCGACAGGCCGGGCTCCTCGATCCGCGCCACCTCCTGGCCCGCAGCGATCGCCTCGCCCTCTTCGGGCACGCGCGTCGTCAGCCGTCCGCGGCGGGAGAAGGACAGGGCGAGGCTCTGCTCTTCGGCGATCGCGAGCAGGCGCAGGGGCTGGCCCGTGTCGTTCTCCCGCCGCACGAGCTCGCCGTAACCCCAGGCTCCCGCCACGGCGATCCCCACGGCCAGGAGGATCCAGAGGACCCGTTTCACCATCCCCAAGATTAAACCCGAAATCGCGCCCCGGCGCCCGTCAGGACGGCCGGAGGCGGCGTTCGATGGCGTCGAGGACCTCCTCGGCGCGGCCCTCGATCGCGAGGCCGACCCGGCCCGACGCCGGCGTCGCCTCGGGGTTGATCTCGACGGTCTGCGCCCCGCGCGCGGCGGCGGCGTCGAGCAGGCCGGCCGCCGGAGAGACGAGCGCGGAAGTTCCCACGACCAGAAAGACGTCGCACGCGAGCGCCGCCTCCGCCGCCGCGAGCGACTCCGGGTCGATCGCTTCGCCGAACCAGACCACGGCGGGACGCAGCAGCCCGCCGCAGTGAGGACAGCGCGGCGGCAACTCCTCGAAGGGCGCCTCGTGGCGCCAGCGGCGCGGCGACGCCGCGCATCGGGCGCGGCACGACACCTCGAAGAGCGAGCCGTGGAATCGAACGACGTTCCCGGTGCCGGCGCGCTCGTGGAGGCCGTCGACGTTCTGCGTGACGAGATGAAACCCGGAGAAGCGGCGGCTCCAGGCCGCGAGAACCTCGTGCGCGCGGTTGGGCGCGGCCTTCGCGACCAGCTCCCGGCGCCACGCGTACCACTCCCAGACGAGCGCCGGGTCGCGGTCGAACGCCCCGGGCGTCGCGAGCTCTTCGGGGCGGCGCCGGCGCCACAGGCCTCCGGGGCCGCGAAACGTCGGGATCCCGCTCGCGGCGGAAACGCCCGCGCCCGTGACGACGGTCAGCCGCGGGTTGCCGGCGAGCCGCTCGGCCATTAGGGCAATCGCATCATTCGTGGGCACCGGGAGCTTCGATGATAATTTCGGGGCCCCGTCTTCAGGGGCGGAAAACGGAGACGCAAACGACATGGCGAACCTCGTTCCGATCACGGTGGCCCGCGGCGACGGCATCGGCCCGGAGATCATGGCGGCCACGCTGCACATCCTCCAGGCCGCGGGCGCGCGCCTCGCGATCGAAGAAATCGAGATCGGCGAAAAGGTCTACCTCGCCGGAAACACCGCCGGCATCGCGCCGGAGGCCTGGGAATCGCTGCGCCGCACGAAGGTCTTCCTGAAAGCGCCGATCACGACGCCCCAGGGCGGCGGCTTCAAGAGCCTGAACGTGACGACGCGCAAGACGCTCGGCCTCTACGCCAACGTGCGGCCCTGCGTTTCCTACCACCCGTTCGTCCGGACGAAGCACCCGGTCATGGACGTGGTCATCGTCCGCGAGAACGAGGAGGACCTCTACGCCGGCATCGAGTACCGGCTGACGCCCGACGTCTACCAGTGCTTGAAGCTCATCACGCGCCCGGGCTCGGAGAAGATCGTGCGCTACGCCTTCGAGTACGCCGTGCGCCACAGCCGCAAGAAGGTCACGTGCTTCACCAAAGACAACATCATGAAGATGACCGACGGGCTGTTCCACAAGGTCTTCGACGAGATCGGCGCGGACTACCCGGACATCGAGAAGGAGCACTGGATCGTCGACATCGGGGCGGCGAAGCTCGCCGACTCGCCCGAGGCGTTCGACGTGATCGTGATGCCGAATCTCTACGGGGACATCCTCTCCGACGTGGCCGCCCAGATCGCGGGCTCGGTGGGGCTCGCGGGCT
>Ga0335069_10011644_pt1 | contig 12396 bp, 11 predicted proteins | sample Lox_Sample_11_FD_206714 | JGI IMG/M metagenome (GOLD analysis project Ga0335069, IMG submission 206714) | Soil microbial communities from Loxahatchee National Wildlife Refuge, Florida, United States - Lox_Sample_1.1 | ecosystem: Environmental > Terrestrial > Soil > Wetlands | place: USA...
CCCGCCGTGATCCCCAAACCCGCCGGCGTCCAGGCCCGGCTACTCGACCTCCTCGATATCGACATCAGCCGGCCCCGCTGGCTCACGAAGTGAAATCCCATGTGCGAAGACCGGGACTAGCCGAGGGACTTTCATGATCGTGGCCAGAAAGGGCCAAATATTGCCTATTCCTGGCCACGATCATGGTTTACGTCCCGGAGTGGACGGCTGGGGGGACGGCTGGAGGGCACGGGTGGGGGACGGCTGGGGGGCTGGGGATGGACGGGTGGGGGGTGGGGATGGGTTGTGCATCCGCGAGGTGGGGGTGGTGACGCGGTTGGCGGAGCCGGACGACCGGACGTAGACCGGCTGGCCGATAGGTTCCCTGGCTCCCGCAAGCAGGCCGAGGAGGTCCGGGTCGTCGCCCTTGGCGACGAAGCGACGGCCGTCGCCGTCCAGGCGGCCGACGATGATGCCGGTCCGGGCGCCGTCGCGGGCGTGCTTGACGGTGTATGTCTCGATGACGGCCGGGCCGTCGGCGTAGCGGGCCTGCTCCGGCGCGGCCCAGCCGTCGATCTCGGCCTGCAGTTCGGCGCTGCGGTCGGGGACCCAGGCGGCCGGCGTGGTGGAGTACACGCCGGCGGAGTACTTGCTCATGATGCCGCCGTTGGCGCCGACCAGGCCGTAACAGCCGGGCGCGCTCCTGGCCCGCCGCACGGTCTCGGCGATGGCGTGCATGGAGTAGTTGTTGCCCGCGCCACCGAAGAACGGCAGGCCGCCGGTGACGGTGAGGCCACGCGGATCGGCGGGACTGAGGCCAAGCCCGTCGCAGACGTTGAAGACCGGCGCGGGGAAGCAGCTGTACAGGTCGATGGCGGCCAGGTCGGCGACGCCCAGGCCGGCCACGTCGAGCGCGTGCCGCGCGGCCATCACCGAGGCCGGGCCCGCCGACAGGTCGCCGCGCTCCATCAGGTCCCGTTCGCGCAGGTCGGCGTGGCCGTGCAGGAACACCCACCGGTCCTGGGGCACGCCCAGCCGCCGCGCCGCGGCCACCGACATCAGCAGCACGGCGGCGCCCTGGTTGACCTTCTCCCTGGCCACGACGTACCGGGTGTACGGGTCGGCGATGGGCCGGTTGGCTTCGGTCGGCGTGACCAGTTCGGCCGCGGTGCGCTCGACCGGCGCGGCGGCGTGCGGGTTGGCCGCCGCCACCCGGGTGAACGGCGCGAACAGGGCGCCCATGGCGGCGGCGTACTCCTCCCGGCTCTGCCCGAGGCGGGCCCGCCGGGCGTTGTCGATCAGCGCGTACTGGCTGGGCGCGCCGGTGAGCCCGTGCGCGGCCTGGTGCCGGGACATCAGGCCGTCCAGCCCGTACCCGCGGTCTTCCAGGCTGCCCTCGGCGTGCTCGGTGAAGTCGGGCCTATCGCTGCGGCCCTCGCCCTGGCGCGCGTAATGGCTGATGGTCGAGATGGCCTCCGACCCGAAGATCAGCGTCACCTCGCTGCCGCCGCCGGCGATCACCGCGGCGAACTCGTTGACCAGGTGCTGGGGGGCCTGGCCGCCGGACACCTCCAGGACCGCGCGGGCCGGGCTGGCGGCAATGCGGCCGGCCACCGACCGGGGGTAATTATCCGAACGGCCCAGGGGAGCACGGGCGCCCGGAAAGGAATTCTCGAACTGGCGGACGCCGGCCACGGTATCGATCGCCGCCGCTACCGCGGCCGGGCCGGCCCCGGTGTCGGCCAGCGCGTCGGCGGCCGCGTCGGCCGCCAGGTCCACGGGCGAGCGCATCCGGTAGTCCGGGGCGCCGAGGCGCTCGGAGGCCTGGCCCGCCCCGGCCACGACGGGCGTGCGGGGATCGAGGCTCACGAGGCCGCCCCGCCGGTCAGGCCAGCGTCGATCAGGCCGGCCAGGTCACGGATCCGCCGCTCGCAGTCGGCGACGATCTGGCGGGTGATCTCCGCGGCCGGCCTGATCTGCTCGAACGAGCCGACGACCTGGCCCACGTAGAACGACTCCAGGCGGAGCGCGCCCTCGTGGCCCGCCCGCGCGCCGTACGGCTTGCCCGCGGTCTGCTCCTCGATCCAGGTCAGCTGGGCGTCGAGTTCTTCCGGGGTGTAGGCCGACGCGGCGAGCACGCCGAAGCCGCCGGCGTTGCTGACCGCGGCGACCACGCCGGGTGAGCGGTTGAGGCCGACGATCGGGTACGGCACGCCGACCAGGTCGGTGAACGCGGTCTTCATCATCGGTCCGGCTCCTTCCAGGTGACCACGGCATGCAGCGCCTCGATGCGGTGATCCGACCGGGCATAGCTGTATCGTAAAAGGCTGGTCAGCTCCCTGATGCGCGCCGTCAGCCGCGCGCCATCACCGGGCCCTGATCCCCCGGGTACCCGGCCCGGTCTGAATGATCCCGGCGACCCGGGACACCGGTCCCGTGACAGCGGGACCAAAAAGGCGCCATCGTATGTATGTGGGGCAGGACCTTCCGGTACGCGTAAGGCCGGCCCGGTGGCGGACGCTGGCCGGGCTGTCCTGGGCGGCTGCTGCGGTCACGACGATCCTGGGGCTCTTCGCGGCGGTCCTGGCCATCCTCGGCCGCGACGTGTCCCTGCTCCTGCTGCCGGGACCGCTCGCGTACGCGTGGATGGGGTGCGTGCTGCTGGCCCGGCGGCCCGGACATCCGATGGGCCCGTGGCTCTGCCTGATCGGGCTGGCCGACGTGATCGGCGTGCTGCCGTACGCCTACGTGCGGTACACCCTGGTGCACTCGCCCGGGTCGCTGCCGTTCGCCACCGCGATGCTGTGGGTGAACACCTGGGCGTACGCGCCGGCGACCAGCCTGGGCGGCCCGGTCCTGCTGATGGTCTTCCCGGAGGGCAGGCTGCTGTCGCCGCGGTTCCGGCCCGCGCTGTGGGCCGCGCTGGCATTCATCCCGCTGTCCGTCGGCGGCTACGCCTTCATCCCGCAGAACCTGGGCAGCCTGTTCCACCACATGTCGAACCCGTACGCCATCCCGCGGCTCGACGGGCTGTTCGAGGCGAGCCAGGCCCTGGCCATCGTGTGCGGGCTGGTGGCCGGAGCGGGGGCGGCGGCGAGCGTGACGCTGCGCTGGCGCCGGGCCGACCGGGTCGGGCGCCAGCAGCTCAAGTGGCTCCTGGCCGTGCTGCCGGCGGCGATCGCCTCGCTGATCGCGACCCTGGTCGCCCCGGGCAGCTGGAGCCTGGCCCTCGGGGCGGTGGCCGGCATCTTGATGCCGGTGGCCATCGGGATCGCGGTCCTGCGGTACCGGCTCTACGAGATCGACATCCTGCTGAACCGGGCGGTCCTCTACGGCTCGCTGACCGCCGGGGTGGCCGCGGTCTACCTGGCCGTGGTGGTGGTGGCCCACTCGCTGTTCGGCGTGCAGGGCCGCGGCCTGGCCGTGCAGATCATCGCGACCGTGCTGGCCGCCGCCGCGCTGTGGCCCCTGCACGACCGGGTGCAGCGCCGGGTGGACCGGCTGTTCTACGGCGACCGGGGCGTGCCCTACGAGGCGCTGGCCAGGCTCGGCCGCCGCATCGAGGAAGCCGCCGACACCGAAACGGCGCTCAATTCCGTGGTCAAGACCATCGCGGACAGCCTGCGGCTGCCGTACGCGGCCCTGGAGCTGCGGCTCGGCGACGGGTGGAGCCCGGCGGCCACCTACGGCGAGGCCCCGGTGAAGCTGGTCGCGTTCCCGCTGACCTTCCAGGGCGAGACCGTCGGGCGGCTCCTGGTGGGCACGCGGTCGCGCGGCGAGCAGCTCGGCCCCGACGACGAGCGGCTGCTGGCCGACCTGGCCCGGCAGGCGGGGCCGGCCACCCACGCGGTGGCGCTGCGCCGGGCGCTGGACGCGTCCCGGGCGGGCCTGGTCACCGCGCGGGAAGAGGAGCGCCGGCGGCTGCGCCGCGACCTGCATGACGGGCTCGGCCCCACCCTGGCCGGCCTGACACTGGGGCTCGACACCGCCCGGGCCCGGTCCGCCGGGCAGCCGGAACTCCAGGAACTGCTCGGCCGGCTCAAGGCGGAGACGCAGCGCGCGGTGACCGACGTCCGCCGCATCGTCTACGGGCTGCGACCGCCCACGCTCGATGAGTTCGGCCTGGTCGGGTCGTTGCGCGAGGAGGTCGGACGGCTGCAGTACGAGGCGCCCTCGCTCACCGTCACCCTGGACGCCCCCGCCGACGGCCTGGCCGACCTGCCCGCGGCGGTCGAAGTGGCCTGCTACCGGATCGTGACCGAAGCGCTGACCAACGTCACCAGGCACGCGCAAGCCACCCGGTGTTCCGTTCGCCTGCGGCTCAATCACGGCCTGGACGTGGACGTGTGCGATGATGGCGTGGGCCTGCCCCAAGGCTGGCGGGCCGGCGTCGGTATCGCGTCGATGCGCGAGCGCGTCACCGAACTCGGCGGGGAACTGGTGATCGAGCCCAGCCTTCCGCACGGGACCAGGATCACCGCCCGCCTGCCTGCCCAGGAGCAAGAAGAATGACCGAACCCATCCGGGTCCTGATCGCCGACGACCACCCGCTGTTCCGTGATGGCCTGACCGCGCTGCTGACTGACGCGCCCGACACCGAGCTGGCGGGGGCGGCCACCAGCGGCACCGAAGCCGTCGAGCTGGCCCGCGAGACCCAGCCCGACGTGGTCGTCATGGACCTGCACATGCCCGGGCTGAACGGCATCGAGGCCACCCGCCGAATCGTGGCCGACAGCCCGCACATCACGGTCCTGGTGCTGACCATGTTCGACGACGACGACTCGATCTTCTCCGCGCTGCGGGCCGGCGCCCGCGGATACCTGCTCAAGGGCGCCGACCAGGAGCAGATCCGCGCCGCCATCCAGGCCGCCGCCAACGGCGAGATCATCTTCGGCACGCAGCTGGCGGCTCGCATGCTCTCCTACTTCACCGCGCCCACCGCTCCGCCACAGGTGTTCCCCCAGCTGACCGACCGGGAACGTGAAGTGCTCGACCTGGTCGCCCAGGGCCGGGCCAACACGGCGATCGCGGCCAAGCTGGGTCTCAGCCAGAAGACGGTGCGCAACCACGTGTCCAACATCCTGACCAAGCTGCAGGTCGCCGACCGGGCCCAGGCCATCGTGCAGGCGCGGGACGCGGGCCTGGGACACCAGTCCCGGGTCTGAGGGACATCCGGGCCCGGAACGCCTCTCTTCCGGCGATTTCTTCCCGGCCGAGTCGTGACCGGTACCTCATGACAGCGGGACACCCGCTCGCCGAGGCTGTGGTCATTGGCTGGCACGCATGAGGAGATCCAGATCATGACCGCTGAGGCAACCTGCACCCTGGAACCGCCCGCCCCGGCGAGCACCGATGCCAACTCGGTGGTCCGTGACTTGGTGGCCCGCGCGAGAAGCGGCGACAAGCAGGCCTGGGACGCGCTCATCGAGCGGTACGCCCCGCTCATCTGGTCCATCTGCCGCAAGCACCGGCTCGGCCGGGCCGACGCCGACGACGTAGGCCAGAGCGTCTGGCTGCGCCTGGTGGACCAGCTGGACCGGGTCCGCGATCCGGCCGCGCTGCCCGGCTGGCTCGCCACCACCACCCGGCGGGAGTGCCTCCGGATCCTGCGCGCGACTCAGGGACCGTACGCCACCATGTACCCGATGGATTTCGAGAGCCTGCCGGACCGGCAGAACCGGATGGCCGACCAGGAACTGCTCACGGCCGAGCGTCACGCGGCGCTGCGCGAGGCGTTCACCCATCTGCCCGCGGACGGGCAGCAGCTGATCGCCATGCTCATCGCGGACCCGCCCGTGCCCTACGCCGAGATCAGCGCCCAGCTGGGCATCCCCGTCGGCAGCATCGGCCCGTACCGCAGCCGCTACCTGGGCAAGATGCGCCGCCACCCGGCCATCGCCGCCCTGATGAACGCCTGATCCTGCCATTACCGCGGAGACCCCGGTTCCCCTGTCAGTCAGGCTGTGGCGCGTCGCGGAGCCGGTCCCGGCTCCGCCTGACCGTCTCCCGCAGGTCCTCGGCCAGGTTCTCCAGCGCGGGCAGCGCCGCCACCAGCGCGGCCTGCTGGCCGGAGGGCAGGCCGGCGACGGATTCGGAGATGACCGCGCTGCGCTGCGCGGCGATCCGCTGGTACACGCTCCGGCCTTCGGGCGTGACCTCGACCCGGGCCACGCGGAAATCATCGGGATCGCGCAGCCGCTTGATCAGCCCGTATTCATCGAGCTTGCCGATGACCCGGGACAGCATGGTGGGATTGATGCCCTCGAGCTCGGTGAGTTCGGCCAGGCTGAGCGGTCCGCGCATGGTCGTGATGCCCAGCACCGAGGCCTGGGTCGGGGTCAGCCCTTCCTCCCGGGAGGCGGCGTTGAGCTGCCGCGCGAGCTTCAGGACGACACGCCTCAGGCGGATGACCGTGTCGCTGTCCATGCGCGGCGCTCCCTGGTCGGCCTTGGTCGTCGCCTTACAGGTGGTCCGCCAGCCAGGCGTGTACCTCGCCGATGCGGTTGGACAGCAGCGTGAGATGGCCGTCGTTGTCCAGCAGCCTGGCGTCCACGCCGGGGATGCGCGCGGCGAGCCACCGGCCGTGGCCGAACGGGACGAACTGGTCCTGCCGGCCGTGCATCAGCAGGACGGGCACGCGGATGGCGGACAGCTCGAACCCCCACGGGCCGGCCAGGGCCACGCCGTCGTCCCACCAGCCCTGGGCGCCGGGCGCCAGGCCCTCGTGGCCCGTGTAGACGAGGTATTCCGCGAACTCGCCGGTGAGCGCGGCCGCGTCGGTCGGCGTCAGCAGCGTCTTCAGCAGCTCGGCCAGGTCCCCGGCCGTCGCGGCGAGGTCTTGCTCGCGATCGGCCTCCAGCTTGGCGCGGGCCGCTTCCGGGTCGCTTTTCAGCAGCTTGAAGTCGTCGGCGTTGTCCTGGCCCATGCCCTCGTACCAGTCGAGGCCCTCGGCGTCCGCCGGGGCCCCGGAGGCGAGCGAGGCGGCCGCCGTGACCAGGTCGGGCAGCAGGGCTGCGCAGGCGAGCAGGTGCGGCCCGCCGCCCGAGATGCCCCACATGGCGAGCCGCTCGATGCCGAGTTCGGCGCAGATGGCCCGGACATCGGCCGCGCAATCGGCCACGGTCCGGCCCGGCTGGGGCGTCGAGCCGCCGTAGCCGGGCCGGTCGTACCCGATCAGGCGCAGGCCGCGGGCGGCGGCGTCGGCCGCGGCGGGGCCGTACAGGTGCCGGGAGTTCGGCGTGCCGTTGTGCACGAGCACGGGCCGGCCGGCCGGATCCCCGGCCTCTTCGATGGCCAGCGTCCGGCCGTCCGGGGTCCGGGCCGTCCGCTGCACGGTTGCTGCCATGGGTCCTCAGTTCAGGTCGGTTCAGTCGGTTGCCAGGATGACGTCCGACGCCTTGATCACGGCGGTGACCTCCGAGCCTACGACCAGGCCGAGCTGCTGGACCGCCTCGACCGTGATCGACGCCACCAGGCGGGTGCCGCCGGCGTCCAGTTCCACGTTGGCGATGGCCTCGCCGGTGTTGATGCTGGTGACCCGGGCCCGGATCTGGTTCCGCGCGCTCAGCGGCATAGTTGTGCTCCCTCGTATCGGTGCTGCGTGACCAGCGGTGCGACCTTACGCTACTCCGCGGGCGGGGCGTGCGGGGCGTCAGGAGGCCAGGTCCAGCGCGGCGCGGATGATGCTGTCGGAGTCGATGACGTTATAGCGGTACAGGTCCTCGATCGACCCGGACTGGCCGAACTGCGCCACGCCCAGCGCGGCGTGCGGCACCCGGTTGACGGTGGCCAGGAACGACAGCGTGTGCGGGTGCCCGTCCAGGACGGTGACCAGCGGCGTGGCGCGGGCCGCCGGGAAGGCCTGCTCCAGGATCCACGGCTCCCCCTGCTGCGGGCCCGGCCCCGGGAAGCCCTGGCGTGCGCGCAGCGCGCGGAACAGCAGCCCGGGGCTGGTCACGCAGACCACATCGGCTTGTGTGCCGATCTCCGCGAGCCGTTCGGCGGCGGCCAGCGCCTCGGGCACGACCGCGCCCATCACCGCGATGGTCACCGCGGGCCGGTCCGCGCGGCGCAGCGGGTAGGCGCCGGCCACCACCTGCCGGCGGCGGCGTTCCCGGGCCGCGGGGTCGGCCGGGATCGCGGCCAGCTTCTGGCTGACCGGGCGGGTGGACAGCCGCAGGTAGGCCGAGCTGCCGTCGGGCCGGCCCAGCCGGGCCAGGCTGGCCAGCAGGCACCATTCGGTGTCGGTGGCGAAGGCCGGCTCGTAGGCCACGCAGCCCGGCTGCTCGATGCCGATGGACGGGGTGGTGATCGACTGGTGCGCGCCGCCCTCGGGGGCGAGCGTGACCCCGGACGGCGTGCCGACCAGGATCGACTGCCCGCCCGCGTAGATGCCGAACGACCACGGCTCCAGCGCCCGCTCCACGAACGGGTCGTAGAGCACGCCGATGGGGAACAGCGGCTGGCCCCAGCGGCTCCACGTGGCGCCGAGCTCGCCGAGCAGGCCGACCAGGTTGGTTTCGGCGATGCCGAGCTCGATGTGCTGGCCGGTCGGCTTCTCCCGCCAGTGCAAGATGGTCTCGGCGTCGTCGGCGAACCAGTCGGTCCGCTCCCGGGCCGACCACACGCCGACCTTGTTCACCCAGCCGCCGAGGTTGGTGCTCGAGCTGACGTCGGGGCTGACCGTCACCACCCGGCGGGCCGCCTCGGGCGCGTCGCGGGTGAGGTCAAGCAGGGCCCGGCCCAGCGCCGCCTGGGTGGTGGCCACCGCGCCCGGGGTGTGGCCGAGGTCGGCCGGCACCGCGGGCGGGGCCTGCCGGGGCGCGGGCGGGCGGCGCAGCCGCCCAGCCGTCTGCTCGCACACCCGGGCCGCGGCGCTGTCCGGCGCGGGACGGCGCCACGGCTGCTCGGGATCGGTGCCGAGCTGGGTGGCGAGCTCCTTCACCTGGGCCTCGGTGAGCAGCGCGGAATGATTCTGCGGGTGCCCTTCGATGGCCAGGCCGTAGCCCTTGATCGTGTAGGCCAGGATGATCGTGGGCCGGGTATCGTCGATGGCCCCGTATGCCTCGTCCAGGCTGGCCAGGTCATGCCCGCCGAGGTTGCGGATCGCGCGCGCGAGGGCAGCGTCGTCAAGCTCACTGACCAGCCGGGCCAGGGACTCGTCCCCGCCGGGCAGGCGGCGGCGCAGCTCGTCCGGGTGGCAGCGGAGCAGCCGCTGGTATTCGGGGTTGGACATGGCGTCGATCCGGTGCCGCAGCGCCTGCCCGCCCGGCCGGGCGAACAGCTCCTCGAGCAGGCGGCCGTACTTCAGCGTGATGACCTGCCAGCCCGCCGCGGTGAACATGCCCCGCAGCCGGCCGGCGGTGATCAGCGGGACCACGCGGTCCAGCGACTGGCGGTTCACGTCGACGACCCAGACGACCTCGCCGAGTTCGGCCACGGCGGGGTCGACGATGGCCTCCCAGACCGCGCCCTCGTCGAGTTCGGCGTCACCGAGCAGCGAGTACTGGCGGCCGGGGGCTCCCGGACCGTCGGCGGTGAACCGGCTGGCCAGGTACCGGCGGGCCACCGCGCCCCAGACCGGGGCGGTCGCGCCGATGCCGACGGATCCGGTGGAGTAGTCGACGGGATCGGGGTCCTTGACCCGGCTGGGGTAGCTCTGCAGACCGCCGAACGCCCGCAGCGTGGGCAGGTACGACTCGTCCAGCTCGCCGAGCAGGTAGTTGATCGCGTGCAGCACGGGCGAGGCGTGCGGCTTGACCGACACCCGGTCCTGCGGACGCAGGTGCCGGAACCACAGCGAGGTCATGATCGAGACCATCGAGGCGGACGACGCCTGGTGGCCGCCGACCTTCAGCCCGCCGGGATTGGGCCGGACCCGGTTCGCGTGATGGACGATCGCCGTGGACAGCCAGAGCACCTGGCGCTCGATCGCGGCCAGCGCGTCAAGCTCCCTGGCCTCCTGCTTCAGCTCGGTCATGGGTGCATGAGAGCACGGCGGGATTCGATGCACAACCCGGCGGCCAGCGGATTCCTATATTGAGAGCCAGTAGCAGCGTTCCTCGTCGTAGACGGCGAAGCCGGCCCGGGCCAGAATCGGCCCGGAGGTCTCCACCCGGCCCTTCACCAGGGCCAGCGCGGCACCGTGCTCGCGGGCCAGCCGCAGCCGCTCGGCCAGCACCGCCCGGTAGGCGCCGCGCCTGCGGTACTCCCGCACGGTGACCGCGCCCCACAGCTGGGCCACCTCGGCGCGCAGCGTGCACCCGCCGCACGAGACAGGCTGCTGGCCGATCATGGCCACCACGCGGAAGCTGGACCAGGCGGCCACGTCCCGGAGGGTGTCGGCAAGCTCCCGGGCGAGCGCGGCGCCGGTGGGCTCCTTCCTCCTCCATCCGCGCACGGCGGTCATCGACGCCGCGCGGAACGTGCGCTCGTCGGTGACCAGCTCGACGGTCACGTCGCCGGGAACGTCGAGGTCCGGCAGGCCACCGGCCAGCTCACGGGCCAGGATCTGGACCGCGTCGATCTGCTTGCCGCCGCGGGCGCACAGCGTCGCCTCGGTGTCCGGCGGCAGGGTCGCGGAGGAGACCCACCAGGCCACCCCGTGCAGCCGCCACCGGCGCACGCGCGCGGCCACCTCGTCGATGACCTCGGCCGCGGGCCTGGTGCCCGCCCGGGACCGGGTGACCTGGGCGGCCGGGAAGGTCGGGTCCAGCGCCCAGTCCGGGTAGCGGACGAGCCGGTAGTCGTCGGTCAGCACCTCGATGGCACCCTCGGGCCGCCACTCCATCGCAGTCACCGCGTCGAGCACCCGGCGCGGTGTCCATGAGTGTGGTGTCCCGGAGTGCGGTGTCCACGAGCTCAAGGGGCCTGACCTCCTCATCCGAGCCGGGCACCGTAGCCGCCGACTCGTCGCTCTGCCCTCCTTTTTTACCGAACGGGCCGGGCGCGTGCCCTGGTTATCGCGCGTGCCCCACGATGGCGGCGGCCACGTCAGGCAGGTTTCAGGACGTGCCGCCGAAGTCGACGTCCTTGGTCTCGACCGTGCCGGCCGTCCGCCCGGGTGCCGTGTGGTAGGCCCAGTACAGGTTGGTGTGCGCGATGACCTGGCCCGGCGGCGGCGCCCCCCAGGCCGTCCGGTCTTCCGTCGTGTGGGCGTCGCTGACCAGGGTCGCGTCGTAGCCGCGGGCGAACGCGCCGTGCAGCGTCGAGCGGATGCAGGCGTCGGTCTGCGCGCCGGCGACAACCAGCCGCCCGACGCCGAGGCCCGACAGCACGGTCTCGAGGGTGGTGTCCTCGAACGAGTCGCCGTAGTTCTTCTCCACGAGCGGCTCGCCGTCGCCCGGAGCCAGTTCGGGGACGATCTGCCAGTCCTCGCTCCCCGGCGCCAGTTCCTCGTCGGAGTGCCGGACCCAGACCACGGGAATCCGTTCCCGCCGCGCCTTCTCGACCAGGCTGCCGACGTTCGCGACGACCGCGACGCGGTCGTGCGCCCCCGCGACGACGCCGTTCTGCACGTCGACGACGAGGAGCGCGGTGTTCGGCCGGTTCTGCAGTGTGGTCATGGTCTCCCCCTGCTCGCGCTGGGCTCCTGTGCTACCCACGGTAGAGCCGCCCACTGACAAACGGTCCCGTAACGGGCGCCGGCGATCGGTGGCGCTCGCCACGTTCGCGATGATCACCGCGAACGGCGGGATGGCCAGCGCCACCGCGGAGACGATCACGGACGCGAGCACCGAGTACCGGGCGATCACCGCCCAGGAGAGCACGAACAGGCCGATGCAGATGGCCATGAGCGCGAAATACCAGCGTTTGTCGCGGCGCGAGGGCTGCGGTCCCGCCGGTCCGTTCGGGTCCATATCGTTGCCCGCCACGAGCGTCCGATGCCCGGTCTCCGGCCGCTCAAACGTGGCGCCCGCCGGCGCGGCGTACGGCTCCGCGACGGTGCGGCTGGTTATGTTCATATGCATGTTCGACGAGAGCGCGCTGCTGGACGGGCTCAACGAGCGGCAGCGGCAGGCGGTGACGCATCAGGGCGGGCCGCTACTGGTGCTGGCCGGAGCGGGCACCGGGAAGACGCGGACGCTGGTGGCGCGGGCGGCGTGGCTGCGCGGCGCCCAGGGCGTGCCGGCCAGCCGGATCCTGCTGCTGACCTTCACCCGCCGCGCGGCCAGCGACATGCTCGCGCGGGCCGAGGCCCTTCGAGCCGGGCAGGACGGCACGGTGCAGGTCGCCGGCGGGCGGATCTGCGGCGGGACGTTCCACGCCATCGCGCACAAGATCATCCGGCAGCACGCGGAGTCGTTCTCGCTGCCGCCGCAGTTCACCATCCTGGACCCGGGCGAGGTCGTCGACGTCATGGACGCGCTGCGGCCCGACCACGGCCTGGCCGATACCGGACAGCGGACGCCGCGGGCG
>Ga0335069_10011645_pt1 | contig 12396 bp, 10 predicted proteins | sample Lox_Sample_11_FD_206714 | JGI IMG/M metagenome (GOLD analysis project Ga0335069, IMG submission 206714) | Soil microbial communities from Loxahatchee National Wildlife Refuge, Florida, United States - Lox_Sample_1.1 | ecosystem: Environmental > Terrestrial > Soil > Wetlands | place: USA...
CTTGTGGTAGGGGTGTTGCTGCTCGTCCGTCAGTCGCGGGACACGCCGGGCGACGTGGCCGAACAGCTCGGAGACGGTTACCAAACCGTCGTTGTCGGTGTCCGCCGGACCTTGGAGGCCTTCGAGGACCGCGTAAGTGAATACGCCGTGGCGGAGTTCAGGCTTCTCTTTCGACTCCTCGCCGGGCTTCGTCGCCGCGAGAAGAAAAAAGCCCTCACCCGCAGACATGCGGGCGGCCAGATCATCGGCCGATACCAACCCGCGCGCCGCCAACCGTAACGAGCCGGAGTGGCAAGTGTCGAGCATCACGACGATGCCACGCACGTTGCGGCGCAACACGCGCACGACTTCGTCGAAGTCGGTCATGCGCAGTCCCGCAGTGAGCAGGTTCGTCGGTGTCGCCGGATGCGGCAGGAAATAGTAGCTGCCGGTAGTGAGATCCTGCACGCCATGGCCGGCCATAAAGATGAGTGCGACGTCATTCGGGCCCGCCTGACCCAAGAAACGTTCCATGTTGTCGAGGATGCTCTCGCGGGTGACCTCGTCGTCGGTCAGGACGAGGGTCTTTACCTGACTATACAGTCGACCGCCAGCTTGGTGTTGGAAGGCGGCGTCGATAGATTGGGCATCTGCAGCCGCGAACTGCAGATTGAAGTTGGTGTCCTGATAGTGGCTGACACCAATTGATAGCACCCAGAGCGATGATACTCCCTGAGCTTGCGCTCCTGCCACAGGTGGCGGCGGCGCGAGGGATTCGGCGGGTACCGCGGCGCGTTGGGGTCGCTGGATCGTCCACACCAAGGCGATGCCCGCAACCGTGCACCCGGTGGCGACTACCAATAGCCCACGCGCCGTCATAGAATCACTGTGGATTAATCATCTCTTATTGTCGCGGCGGCTTGCAACCAATTTCTGGTAATCGAAATGCGACGAATCGCAACAGCCTGCTCCGATTGGCGCAACCCCGTGCGCCGGTTGGCCAGGATTCCTTGCCCCAAATGCAGCTCGAGTGCAATAAATCGACAGGTTTTTGCATCTCTCGTTCCAGAAGTGTCATGGAAGGACGAGAGGAGCCGGACGTACGAGTTTGCGTAGTCACTGATGGAGGACGCACTCAGCGAGGCCCGAGAAGCTCGGGAGCTGATCGGGCGGTGCCTGTCGGGAGACCCGCAGGCCGTGCAGCAGTTCCAGCAGAAGTACGGCGAACTGATCTACGGTTACCCGATACGCGTGTATCGGACGCCGGCCGAGGATGCCGGTGATTTCTATGTCTTTGCCTTCCAGAACGGGCGTCTCTTTCGCCGGTTGCGGACTTTCGAGGGGCGGGCTCCGCTACGCGCGTATCTGCTCGGGTTTGTCCTCGATGACCTCGTCCTCGAATGGAAGCGTGGTGAACGCAAGGTGGAAACGGTTTCAATTGAGGGTCTCGGCGAGTTCGCGGACAACACGACTGGGGTGGACGAGGTCCCGCATCCGGTCGGCGGGGGGACGCTCGATGACCTCTTGGCCACGCTGTCGCCCTCCAAGGCGGTAGTTATGAAGCTCCTCTATGTGGAAGACTACGAGCTCAAGGCAGCTGATGTGAACTATGTCGCCGAGGTCTCGGGTCGTAGTGTCCCTGATGTGCTTGCGGCCGTGGCCCGACTGCGCGCCACCGTGCGAGAACGCGAAGCCGGCCTGAAGAAGGTCGAGGATGGCATCGACGCCGTGCAGGCCTGGATACGTCTCTATGAGCGGCGAGTGGGGCGTATCACTGACGACCTCGCCTCGATTCCCCCGACTGCCGGCGCCGCGGTGCGTTTGCGGGCGGAGTTGGCGCAGCTCGAGCAGAAGATGGAACGGCGGCAGCAACAGCGTGCCCGTTTGATGGCACAGGCGCAGCGGCGAAAGGTGACTGCCCCGTATAAGGAGATCGCCGCGATTCTCAACACCAGCGTTGGGAACGTCTGCTCGCAGATTGCCCGGGTACGGCGAGAGGTACTGGCGAAATCCGGGGGGCGATATTCTGGTATTGAAAAACCCGACGAGAAAGGTGTACGCTCTGGGGGTCGCAATTGCTGAGGCGGCTGTTCCGGTCACCCAGAGAAGTCCTGCAGGTCGGAGATCGGCCGCGTAGGGGACAAGAAGACTTGTACGGTACACAGACGTCAAGGAGAGGAGAGCTACAATGACGGAGTATCGGCACGCCAACCCGCAGACGAAGACTGCGTGTCCTGACTTTGAGGATCTTTCCCGGTTCGTCGACGGCGAGGTGGACGCTGATCGCGCGCGCACCATCAGTGCGCACATCCGGCATTGCGCGTGGTGCTCCGGCCTGACGACGATGATCCGTGCATACTTCGAGGCGGCCGCGGCGAGCGCAGATGCCACATCGGGCGAATCGACTTGTGGGACCGCCGAAATGCTCGTGAGCTACCTGACCACCGGCCTCTCCGAAAGCGAGCGCCACAGCATTGACGCGCATGTGCGCGGCTGTGACCAATGTGTTCGCACGTTGACTCTCCTGCAGCGGCGCTTGCTCAGCGCCGAGGATGTTCCGGCGGCCGTACCGCTCTCGGTGATGGAACGCGCCACGGCAGCTGCGGCATCGGGACGCCGTCCTGCGAAGCCAGCCGTTGGTCTCTCGGAGGCGTGGTCAGCACTATCATCGGTTGGCCGGCGTCTGTCGGCGCATATTCGGCTGCCGGCATTGGTACCCGCTGCCGTCGCAGCCGGCGCCCTCTTGGTAGTTGCGGGCGAGCATAACTGGACGCAACCCGAACCGCTTACGGAAATGTCGCGCGCCGTACCGTCACGTCGCCCGTTGCGGATCACGGCTGCAGAGGCGATCGTACACGCGCAACCGAACCCGCATACCGCAGCGCTGGCCACGTTTAGTCGTGGCGCTACGCTCGAGGTGACGAGTCTCGAAAAGGATTGGTATCGTGTCACACTGCCCGGCGGTGCCGAAGGCTGGGTGGAGCGGCAAGCGTTCGAGTAAAATCTCGCCCCAGTTGGAAACGATGTACCAGAGCACCGGGAGCACTTGTAGCCCGGGTCGGCGGACTAGTACCTTCGGTCGGGCACTTGTTGCCCCAGCGGTGGTTATTGCCCTTCTCTTGGCGGCGCACCTCCTTCGCAACACGGCTGCGGCACAAACCGATCAACCTCCCGCCGATGGGATCTTTTGCGGTGTACCACTCTCGCGACATTTGGCGGTTGATGCGATTGACTCGTTCAATACCTCTCTCCTGTCCGGAACCGTTGTCTCGATGGATGTTATTACGACTCCGAGCGTCGGGGTGGTGAAGCTTGAATCAGTAAACTTCACGCCAGCAACTGCCACATGTAGCGGCGAACTCCTGCTGACTGTGCCACAAGTTGATCCTGCTGTTGGGGCCTCGCCGAGCACGGTTAACGTCTCGGCCTGCTTCGACAGTGGCGCAGTCGATTACACCATCAGTATGTCTGTTGTATCAGATGGGCCGGACAACTGCGCGGTCTCGCTCCCGTGCGGCACCGCGCAGAAAGGCAACTTCGTCACCAGCGGCGAGGTTGACTCCTATAAGTTCCCGGGCACCCTGGGAGACACCATCGGACTGAGCGTGACCAACATTAGCCCGATCATCGGACAGGTGCGCGTGCGACTTTTCGACCCGTCCGGGACGTCCATTTACGACGGCCTCAAAACCAACCCAACGTGTCCGAACTCACTACGCATACAGCTCCCCAAGACCGGCGAATACACGGCTCTCATCAGTTCCTGCTCAGGAGCAAAGAACGGACAATACGATGTGACGTGGCAGCCTCCGAGTTGCACTGCCCAACAGCCGCCCGGACAGTTTGCATACATCAACGATGCGGACTCGGGGACCATGAGCGTCGTCGATCTTTCGACGAATACCACAAGGTTGGTCATGCCAATTGCACCCTTGGGACTGCAATCGCCTGCGGCACTCACCTCTCTTGCCATTACGCCGAACGGGGCGTTTGCCTGGGCGACATACGGGACTGCCAGTACGACCTCCGTGGTCAATACGACCACCAATCTCTTGGCTGCTGGGGTGCCGACCGGTCTCGATGCCAACGGCGTCGCGTTTAGCGCGGACGGGGCGACGGGCTACGTGGTGGCAAACGGATTGGGTGGAATTGCGTTGGTAGATACGAGTACGAACAGAGTGACGCAGCTGGTGGCGCAGAGCATTGGATTCTCTCAAGGGATCGAAACTCTCACCACACCAGGGGGCACGTTCCTCTACGTCGTCTCTGAGGATCTCGGGGGGCTCGTGAAGATCAATACCGAGGACTATTCGATGGTTGTCACCCCTTTGGATCTGGGCTTCTACGATGCGTTTGCCGTTAGTCCGGATGGAGCCGTCGTCTATGCCGGAACCAACGAGGGGATCGAAGTTGTCGACACCACTACCAACATGATGACCGACCTCATCTCATCGGTGGGCGAGCCGTTCGCCATTGCCTTCACGCCTGACGGAAAAACAGCATATGCAACCATTCCCGACAATGGCGTAGTCGCCGTGATCGATCTGGCGACGAACCGCGTCCTGAACTCACTTTCAAACGTCGGCTTCAATCCGAGCGGCATTGCCATCTCGCCGATTACCGGAATTGCATATGTAACCGACTCCACAGCCGGAGCGACCGATCCCGGGATTTTTGTCATAGACACGAAGAGTAATCAGATCACTGCATCATTCCCGGCGCTTGGGGACGGCCCGACGGATATTGCTTTGACCACAGCACCCACTGGCCTGTGTGCCGGTGATGCCTGCGGACAATCGGTGGTGCCCATCAACGAGCTGGTGCAGTCTGTGAACTACGCTCTCAACGGATGTCCCGGACAGTTCCCGCCAACACCGGGCCCCGTCCAGGTTCCCTGTGGGATCGGGAACACAAACTCGTCGCTGAAGAAATAGCGCATCATTTGGCTCAAGACGTGATGGGCTGACGCGGTCCTCGGGACCAACGTGCTCTCCTGCGCTCGTGCCCCGCGCGTTCGGCAACGCCTTTGCGCGGCACGACCGACCTGCTATGAAGAGCGCCATTTACAATGGAGGATGCGGCGATGGCCAGAACCCTGTGGGCGTGTGTACTGCTGACCGTGCTGGCGACCGGAATGGCGCAAGCGGAAGGGACGAATCCGATGGTACTGATTTCGACATCGATGGGCGACATCAAGGTTGAATTGGATGAACAGAAGGCACCCGTGACAGTGAAGAACTTCCTCGGGTATGTGAATGACAAATACTACGACGGCACGGTCTTCCATCGTGTGATTCCCAGCTTCATGATCCAGGGTGGCGGGATGGACAAAGACATGAAGGAAAAGGCCACCAAGGCGCCGATCAAGAACGAAGCCGGCAACGGGTTGAAAAATGGCGTCGGCACGATCGCCATGGCGCGTACCAGCGTCGTGGACAGCGCCACTGCACAGTTCTTCATCAACGTCAAGGACAATGCGTTCCTCGACCACCGTGATGAGTCACCGGCGGGCTTCGGTTACGCAGTGTTCGGCAAGGTCGTCTCCGGGATGGACGTTGTGCAGAAGATCGAGCATGTGCAGACGGGGAACAAGGGGATGTTCCAGAATGTGCCGGTCGAGCCGGTGATCATCAAATCGATCACCGTCGTCAAGTAGAGTGAAGCGCGCGCCTGGGTGTGCTCCTCTGGGCCTCACACGTTCGGCAATTGCACGACAGCTCCGTGTGTAACATGACGGCCGCCGCTGTCATCTTTGATCTCGACGGCGTGCTGCTCGACTCCGAGGCGTTGCAGTATAAGGCGTACTCTGAGGTGCTGGCACGTTTCGGAATCAGCGTCTCTGTTGAAGAATATGCGAAGCACTGGATTGCGGCGGGCCATGGACCTGAGTACGCCGTCCGCACCTACGGCTTGCAAATGCATCCCGATGAGTTGCGAGACCTGAAGAACCCGGTTTACCACAGCATCCTGCGCCACGACGCTGCACTGATGCCGGGCGCAGAGGCAACCCTCAGCCGTCTGCAACCGCACTTCCCGTTGGCAGTGGCAACCAACTCGAATCGACAGGACGTTTCGTTCGTCCTCGATCACTTCCATCTGCGCCGCTTCTTTACCACCGTCGTGTCGCGTGAGGATTATCGGCGCGCGAAGCCGCAGCCCGACGCGTTCGCGACGGCAGCGGCACGCCTGGACGTAGCACCGGAAGCCTGTGTGGTGGTCGAGGATTCCTACCGCGGCGTCGTGGCGGCGCACCGCGCCGGCGCGGTGGTTGTCGCGATACCCAATCGCTTCACGTGCGGCGGCGACTTCTCGCTGGCCGAACTCGTTCTGCCGAATCTCGATGCGCTTGCCGTCGATGTGGTCCGCGGACTGATGACGCAGCGCGAACTCTCGCTCGTTAGAAAGTAATTCGTAACTTGCTCGGTCCGAAGACGGCAGGGGTGTTCTGCAGGAGACCGCCGATGTCACGTGGATCGTGCAGCAATCGTCGGCGTTCCGGAGCGATGCCCGTGATCGCCACGGCGGCGCGATCCGCTTGCGGCACGATCTGTCCCGCCAGTAGCGGATTGTTGAGGGTCAGGCTCTCCGCTGCCCCAGCACCAATGAAGTCCATGCCTTGGATGTATTGGCGGAACAGATCGTCGGGCATGCGACGCGCCGGTGTAGGGAAGTGCCCGCGCGTCACGCTGCTGATCTCCTGCGCCGTGATGAAGACGCCGCGTCCAGTGCGGTCGAACGCACTCAGGACCTCGACCGTCCCGCTGAGACCAGCCACCTCGGTACGATCGTCGCGCGGATCATAGGTGACGACGAATTCCGTGCCACGCACACCGGCGACCGCGGTTGCAGTCTTGATTTGATACGAGGCCCCAGGTCGCTTGTAATATTCGCTGACGAGGGCGCTCACTTTGCCTTGCAGTAATCCCAGCACTGAACGACTCTTGCCTTGGTTGGGATCGAAGACCGCCTCGTTGACGACGAGGCGCGAGTCATCGCTGATGGTGAGGACGGTGTCGTCCTGGAAGACGATTCGCAGGTGTCCCGGCTGCCCCGTCCGGAGTTCGTCACCCAGCTGAATGGCGGCGCCCGGCGTAGCGGCGACCCAGACATCTCCGCGTCCAATCTTGGCGCTGCCGTCGAGTGCCGCGACTGTGCCGACTTCCTGAGCGGCGGCGCTGTGGACTAGCGAGAACATGAGCACGAGCAGAGAAAGACCCTGTCGCGCGATACGGCTGCGCCGGTTGTGATCAGCGAGGAATGGCGGTGCGTCGATATCCATGCTGCCCCCGTTGGGATTGCGAGACGATTGTACCTGCGCAATGGCCTAGCTGCTAGCGGAATCGTACTTCCATCGCGATGGATCCGACATTGCGCGTATACTCGAATTCAGCCTGGTTGGAGTTGTTGAAATCGCCGTAGTAGCCAGCAGTGACCGCAAGGTACTCGGTAAGTTGCTTGTAGAAGTTGACCAGGACCTGGTACTCATTGTCGTCGCGCCCATTGCTCTGCGGAGCGTAGTCTTCATTGCGATAAGCGAACACGACCTCCGCATTGATACCCAGCGGGAATGACCATCCGGCACCGGCATCGACTTCGTTACCGTCGTATGAGAACAAGTCGCCGGCTTCTTGCGTCGGCGACTCGTGGTCGTAGCGGTAGCCGATTGACACGTAACGCTCGGCCGCACCTAGCGAAAAGAGCTGGCGGAACCCCGCTCCGTAGTTGAATGCGTTGCGAATGTCGTATGCGAGCTGCTTGAAGTCGCGCCATCGCTGGCGGTAGAAGACCTCCGTCCGCCCGATGTCTCCTTCGTTGACGGCGAACCATGGTAGCCCGATCACTTCCTGCAGGAAGCTATTCTCGTCGCCGAGGAAATAGTAATCGTACCGTCCGAGCAAGCCGAATTGGTAGATATCTTCGGTGACAACTCCTTGCGCGTTGAGCCGATGGTCCTGCAAATTGAAGTCAGTCAGCTGGAAATGCAGGCTCTGGTAGAACTCGTAGCCGACGGACAGCTCGGTGTTTTCTGTGCGCCACGGGACATACAGCCCCCCTAGTGTAATGACGCCGACTCCGTCGGCTTGGTTGCTGATGTTGAGTGCATCCTTGGAGAGGTCGTTCAGCGTGCCGTTCGATGGGGCAAGCACGACGTTGCTGTCGTACTGCAAGCCGAAGGCGCCATAGACCTCCCATCGAGAGTAATCGCCACTGCGAATCCTCTGAAGGAACGTGCCCGCCTCGCGACCCATGTCCGACTCCGGGTCGTAAGCCTGGACGTATTCGAAGGCGCTTTGCGCATCCGACAACTTTCCGTCTTGGTAAGCAGCGATGCCGCGATAGTAGCGCGCCGGCAGCCGCAGGCTGGTGTCCTTTGCTTCCGCGTGTTCGAAGTTGCGCTGCGCCGCCGTCGTTTGCCCCGCGCGCAACTGCGCAATACCGAGAAACAGCGAGGCGCGCGCGTCCAGTGTGGGCACCTTCTGTGCCTGTTCGAGCCACGGGATGGCCTCGTCATATTCACCTGCCTGGACGAGCACGACGCCGAGCTCGAGCGGTGCTTGCTTGACGACATGCGATTCGGCGACGGCCTGCAGGTCGGAAATGGCGCCGGGAAGGTCGTTGAGTCGGCCGCGCGTGACACCGCGATAGTAGCGCGCGTACATGTCGCTGGGGTCCGCTGCGACCGCCTCGTCGAAGGTGGACAAGGCCTCCTGCATCCGGCCTGCATGGAAATGCACGAGACCTTGCGAGTACAGGCGTCGCGATTGCTCAGAAGCGGCGGCCGTTTCGGCAACTACGATTGCGGCGAGAAGAAGTGCGAGGGCGAGAGGCCGCTGCATGAGACGCCGCATGAAGCAGAAGGAAGGTGACAGAAGTCAGCTGCTCTTGGTAGCCGTGGGCGTCGGTGTGCGGGTTGGCTTCGGTCGCGGGGTCGGAGTGGGCTGCACCGCCGGATAGTGATAGCCAAGGTCGACCGGCGGGAGATCAACCGATCCGTCGGTTTGCGTGGTCCGTTGGTCGAGCGCGTTAGCGATGTCCGCGTCGATGGCCGGATCACCAGCGTCGAAAGCCGGGCTTTGAGATCCCGACACTCCGTTCGCTAGATGGAAATCCTCTCGCGCGGGGGCGATGAACAGCGGGTTGGCAATGTCGCCGACGATGTCGTGGTCGCCAGTTGGCGTGTCGGCACCGTAAGCATCGGTGGTGAGGTTGTAGTCGGAATCGTATCCATCGGTCGACGGATCCGTCTGCAGACCGGTCGGCGTGTTCAGATTGACGATGTTGTTGCGCACGAAAATCGCGCTCGACGGCAGCGTCGCGTCGCCCACGAGAATGCCGCTGCCCTTGTTCTGGTAGAGCGTGTTGTTGATCAGGCGAACATCTCCACTTCCACTCACCTGAATCCCACTTCCGGAGTTGCCGAAGAGGAGGCTGTCGAATACCAGCGCGCTGCTCGACCCTTCAACGCGCACGCCGTCGCCGCGCGAGTCGGTCACGATGCAGTTTTGAACCGTGATCCCAGCGCTCTGTTCGATCAGGACGCCGGCATCTGTGGCGCCGCGCACGGTGAAACCATCCACGGTCACGTCGCTCACCCCCGACAGATGGATACCGGGGCTACTGCCGCGTACATTGATGGTAACCGGTGCCGCAGAGCTTGCGGTTTGCAGCCCGCTGACGTCGGCGACCAGGGTGATCGGGCCCTTCAAATCGCCAGAACCGAGGTTGACCGGCGTGTAGAGGCCTGGGGCGACAATGATCAGTGATCCCGCCGGTGCAATCTTGGCGGCATCCGAGATGCTGCTGCCTGGTCGAACGATGATGGTTTGCGGAACCGGCGTGCTAACCGGTATGGGCGTCGGCGTCGCTGGGCCGTTCTGCACGCCGAACTGATAGCTCAGATCCAGCGTTCGCGGTGTCGCAGCAAGATTGCGCGCCTGCACATGAACCCCGACGGTGCCGACTTGGAGCGTTTGCGGCGCGCGGACTACCTGGAACCCCGCAACGCGCAAGGCGCCGTCCACACTGCAGAGATTCGCGCCCGAATCGTCGCAAGGCGTCAGTGTGAGGGCTGCATTCGGGGCCGACTGGTTGTTCTGCATGACGTCTACTCTCACCGACTGCGCGTCGATGCCCGATGCCGCATCGGCAACGGTGAACGTAACGGCAACCGGATTGACGACGTTGCTGCCCGCATCAGGAGCGAGATTCAGCACGAACGGAACAGCATACACCGGTATGTCGCCGGCGTCGTTCTCCGCGCCGCCGATGATGTTGACCCGCTGCCCGTCGCTCAGAAAACTGGGGGCGGCGACGCGGGTGGGATCGCACGACTGCCCTGCGCCCGGTGGATCCGATGGACAGGCGGTGACCGCAGCATCCGTTGGTGCGAAGTCGGTTGCGAAGCCAGCCAAACCGACTGTGGCGCCGCCGCTGGCGAGGTCCGCCAACACCAAAAAGCGCCGCCCCGAGTTCGGGTCGATGGGTAGCTGGGTCGGGTCGACGGCCAGACAGCAGCGCTGACCTGCGTCCGAATCGAAGGTAATCCGGATCGTCTTGACCGCGGCGGGGAGATTCGGACCGAAACTGCCCCGTGGGAAAGAGGATGCCCTCTGACCGACTACCTCAGGCTGAAGTCCGCGCTGTTCCCAGACCGGGCGGAAGTTGAGGCTGCCCCCACTCCCTCCGCTCGACGAGCCGCCGCCGCATCCAGTAACAGCGACCACGGCGAGTGCCGCAAAATGCTTGACAAATCCCCGCTGCACGAAGAGCCCCCGTACGGGCTGACATATCGTCTTGCACTCGGTTTGTCTATCCAAAAGCCCGCGTGGCTGACGGGTAGAACGCGTCTGCGATCCACGGTAGAGTCCGCGCCGGATCGAACGGCGCGCAGTCGCGGTCACTGCCGCGAAGCGGACTGGGAAAGGAGCGACGCTACCTCCGCACCACCTCGGAGCCGAGCGGGACGTAGAGTCTAGACATCATGCGCAAAGGACAACCGCCTGAGGAACAGGCATCGCTCTTTGACCGGCCAACGCTGCGCAAGGTCAGCACGTCACCCGCAAAGCCGCGCTCGGACGCTTCGCGAAAGTGGCGGATGCCTGAACTGGAGGGACGGACCGTCGCGGAGATCCGCCTGCGCTGGACGAAGCGGCTAACTCCCGCACAGGTGGCACGCGTCGAAGCCGAGCTCAGTGCGCTACCGCGAGAGCTGTCCAAACTTGGCTTCGGGACCGTGCACGTCGAACGCGTTTTTGTGCGCCGGCGGCGCACATGAGCTTGCGTCGCTTGGGAGGCTACTGAGGCAGCTTCTTGTTCTTCATGCAGGGGCAGCCGCCACTGCCGTCTGCAGCCGCCTTGTCGGATGTCGCTGCAGCGGCGTGGGCACAGGTGCCTTGACCGCAACAACTTCCGTCGGGCATGCAGCCGCCGGTTGTTTCGGCCGCCTTGTCGGTGTTCGCCGCAGGCGCTGCCTGCTGTGCGGCCGCGGCCGGTTTGGACTGTTCCTCCGCGACGCTGACGTTCGCGGCAAAGATGAGAGAGATGATACCGATGGCTACCAGTGCTTGTTTCATATGTCCTCCGACTCGCTCGACGTGGACGGTAACGGCCGCTGTCACGCGATGCAAGGGTGTTCGCGCTTACAGTCGCACGTGGCCGTCGCGGATCGTTTCCAGGAGCGTGTCGGTCAGCGGAACATAGCGGCGCTGCACGTCGTCACGAAAATACAGCGGGTCCGTGATCACCTTCGGATCGTAGCCCTGCTTCTGCAGATCGGTCTTCCGTTGCTTCAGGGTACCGGTGACGTCCATCGCCGGGACGACACGCACGAAGAGCGGTCGAGCGTAGATCGGCAGTTGTTCGGTGTGTGTGTAGAAGGCGATTCCATCAAACGGCGCCCCAGGTGCCAATACCAGCGCTGCCATCCCGACGCGTCCGTCTGTGCCGGGAAGCTGCACGCCGTAGATATTGGTTTCGCTGATTCCGGGTGCGCCATTGAGAATCTCCGCGACCTCTTGGGTAGCAACGTTTTCGCCCTTCCAGCGGAAGGTATCGCCGATGCGATCGACGAAGTAGTAATACCCATCGCGGTCGCGCCGTAGAATATCGCCGGTGCGAAAGTAGGCGTCGCCGCGGCGGAAGGCGTTGCGGGTCACCTTCGCTTCGCTGGCGCGTGCGTCGGTGTAGCCGTCATACGGCATCGGACCGCGCGCGTTGATCCGGCCGAGCAACTCGCCCGGCTCGTCGATGCTGCAGGGGACGAGAAAGCCGTTGGCTCCGCGCACCAACTCCCCCTTGGCAACGTCGTAGCGGGCCAACCGAATCTGGCGGTGTTGAAAGGGGTGCGGACGGCCCACCGAACCGACGCGGCCGGAACGATTCATCAGGCTCACATTGCCCTCCGTCGCTCCGTACATC
>Ga0335069_10011646_pt1 | contig 12395 bp, 11 predicted proteins | sample Lox_Sample_11_FD_206714 | JGI IMG/M metagenome (GOLD analysis project Ga0335069, IMG submission 206714) | Soil microbial communities from Loxahatchee National Wildlife Refuge, Florida, United States - Lox_Sample_1.1 | ecosystem: Environmental > Terrestrial > Soil > Wetlands | place: USA...
ATCGGCGGCGAGATGTACGGTGGCACGGGCGGCATGCTGCTCTTCGGCGGCATCGGCCTCCTCTTCAACTTCGCGTCCTACTGGTTCTCCGACAAGATCGCCCTGGCGGCCCACCGCGCCCAGCCGGTCACGCGCGAGCAGCTCCCCGTGGTCTACGAGATCGTGGAGCGGCTCACCCGGAAGGCCGCTCTGCCCATGCCCCGCATCTACGTCATCCCATCGGCCACGCCCAACGCCTTCGCCACCGGGCGCAACCCCGCGCACGCGGCGGTGGCCGTCACCGAGGGCATCCTGCGCATCCTCACCCCCCGGCAGCTCGAGGGCGTGCTGGCCCATGAGCTCTCCCACGTGCGCAACCGCGACATCCTCATCTCGACCATCGCCGCCGCGGTGGCCGGCCTCATCGCCTCGCTGGGGCACGTCATCCAGTGGGGGGCCATCCTGGGCGGCTTCGGGCGCTCCAGCGACGACGATCGCGGCGGAGGCGTCTTCGGCGCGCTCGCCTGGGCGATCCTCGCCCCCCTCGTCGCCATGGTCATCCAGCTCGCCGTCTCCCGCTCGCGCGAGTTCGGCGCCGACGCCTCCGGGGCGGAGCTGGTGGGCGACCCCGAGCCGCTGGCCGAGGCGCTGCTGGCGCTCGAGCAGGGCAACGAGGCGCGGCCCTACCCGTTCGGCGGCCCGGCCACCGCGCACCTCTTCATCGTCAACCCCTTCGCCGGTGGCGCGCAGCGCTTCATGAACCTCTTCTCCACCCACCCGCCGGTCGAGGAGCGGGTGCGGAGGCTGCGCGAGATGCGGCGGGGGATGCGGTTCGTCTAGGTTCGCGCCCACCTCGCGGCGCCGGATTCCCCACCCACCCGGGCCGGGACCGTCTCCCCTTGGGACGCCCACAATGCCGGAATGCCGGCCAATCTCACCCTCCAGTACAAGGAGGCGGAGGCGCGGTTCCGGCGGGCGTCGACGCACCCGGAGAAGGTCGACGCGCTGCGGGAGATGATCGCCCTCCTCCCCAAGCACAAGGGCACGGAGAAGCTGCACGCCGACCTCAAGCACCGGCTGGCCAAGCTGGAGGAGGAGGGCGAGCACGTCGCACGCTCCGGCCACCACGGCCCGGAGCCGGGCCGTGTGAAGCACGAGGGGGCCGGCCAGTGGGTGATGCTGGGCCCGCCCAACGCCGGCAAGTCCTCGCTCCTGGCCGTGCTCACCCACGCGCACCCGGAGGTGGCCGACTACCCGTTCACCACGCGTGCACCGCAGCCCGGGATGATGTCCTACGAGGACGTCCAGGTGCAGCTGGTGGACACGCCGGCCCTGGCCCCCGGCCACGTGGAGAGCTACATGGCGGCGCTGGCCGGCGCCGCCGACGGGCTCCTCTTGGTGGTGGACCTGACCTCGGACGGCGTCGCCGAGGCGGTGCGCGAGGCGGTGGAGGTGATGGAGAAGGGGCACGTCTGGCCGTCGCCGCGCCCGTTCCCGCCCGACGCCTCGCCGCTGCTCTCGGTCCGGCCCACCTACCTGGTCGGGAACAAGTGCGACCTGGACGAGGGCGGCGTCTTCGCCGGGCTGGCGCGGGAGGCGGCCGGCGGGGACCTCGCCTTCCTTTCGGTCTCCGCAACCCGCGGCGACGGCCTCCCCGCCCTCCGGGCCGCGCTGTGGCGCGACCTCCACTGCATCCGCGTCCACACCAAGGAGCCGGGCAAGAAGGCCGACCTGGGGAAGCCCTTCGTGCTCCCCCAGCACGCCACGGTCCACGACCTGGCCAGGCTCGTCCACCGCGACATGGCCGACCGGCTCAAGTTCGCCCGGGTGTGGGGGACCGCCAAGTTCGAGGGCCAGCAGGTCGACCGCCACCACGAGCTCTATGATCACGACGTCGTCGAGCTCCACGCCTGACCCGGGTGCGGCCGGCCTCCCGGGGCCCCGCGCCCGCCGCCCGGCCCTTCTGCTCCTGGCCGCCCTTGTCCCGGCCCTGGCAGCATCGGCGGGTGGCTCCACGCGTCCCCAGGGCTCCCAGCCCCCCTCGCCCAGCGTCGGCTCCTGCCGGCCCGCCTCCGGCCCGCCCGGCACGCGCCTGACCATCCGCGGCTCCAACTTCCAGGCCGGCGCCACCGTGGAGCTCGGCGGCGTGCCGGCCGAGGACGTGGTGGTGGTGAGCGGCAGCGAGATCGCCGCCACCGCCGGCCCCCACCCGCCCGGCCGCGTCACCGTCACCGTGACCAACCCCGATCGCCGCAGCGGCTCCCGCGGGTGGACCTTCCGCTACCTCGCCCCCGGCGGCGGGTGACGGCAGCGCGGTCAGGGCAGCGATCGCCGGATGACCACCGCGGTGCGCGGCTCGACCGTCACCGCCGCTTCGGCCACCGAGAATCCGACCTGATCGACCGGCGCGATGGGGCTCGTCCCCGCCTGGCCGGCGTCGACCAGGACATCCGCGCCGCGCAGGTCGAGGCCACCGGTGGAGAGCGCCACCGCGCCGGTCCCGGCGTTGGCGAAGACCGCGTAGGCGGTGGCGCCGTCGGAGCTCACCGCCTGGAAGGCGATGGCGCCCGCGCGCGACCCGTCGAGCAGGGACAGGTTGGCGGTCACCTGGGCCTTCGACCCCAGCCGGAAGGCGTCGGTGGAGGCGCGCAGCGCCAGGAGCCCCTGTACGTAGCCAGCGGTCTGCCCTTCCACCGAGCCCGGGGCGCCCGGGGTCGCCCAGTCGAAGCCGTTCACCGCGTCGGAGCTGTCGTAGCTGTTGTAGACGTAGTAGCGACCGCCGCCGTTGGCGCTGGTGGCCTCCGCGGCCGCCGCCGGCACCCACTTCGAGCGCCCCATCTCGCACCCGCCCTGGAGGAAGAGCATCCCCTGCGAGGTGGCCTGGAGGGCGAAGCCCAGCCGGACCACCTGCATGATGGTGGCCTCCTGGGCGGCGCGGGTGGGGTCGAGCCGGAGGATCTTGCCGATCTTGTCGTGCAGGGTCAGGCCGTCGTGGGCGGTGAGGTACTGCACCGGGTCGCCGGGGCCGTCGGCGGTGAAGTTGGTGGGGTCGGCGGAGAGGTTCCGCAGGAGGGTGGCCGCGGCCGGGTCGGCCCCGGTGAGGAACCCCGCGTCGGTGTCGCTGGTCTCGCTCAACCCGCCGCCCTTCATGACGTTGCGGTAGCTGTCGGAGAAGGCCGAGATGCCGACCGCGTCGGGCGAGGCCATCCAGCCCTGGTCGGCGGCGACGATGGGGGTACCGGCGTAGTCGGTCGAGGGCACTCCGCCCATCCGCCAGCCCTCGCCGATGAAGAGCACGGCCGGCTTCACCGCGGCCGCGGCCTGGTAAGCCTCCTCCATGGTCACCGAGTCGAGCAGGCCCATGAGGTCGAAGCGGAACCCGTCGACCCCGTACTGCTCCACCAGGTAGCGGACCGAGTCCACCACCAGCTTCCGCATCATCTTCCGCTCGCTGGCGGTGTCGTTGCCCACCCCCGAGTAGTTCGTGCCGCGGTAGTAGTACCCCGGCACCAGGGCATCGAGAACCGCGGTCGATCCGGTGTGGTTGTAGACCACGTCGAGGATCACCCCCAGCCCCCGCCGGTGGGCCTCGTTGACCAGGGTCTTCAGCTCGCGCACGCGGCGGGCCGGGTCCTCGGGGTCCTCGGAGTACATGCCGTCGGGGGCAAACCAGCTCTGCGGATCATACCCCCAGTTGTAGTTGTTGCCGGTGGTGGTGCGGTCGAGCTCCACGGTGGTCCGTTTCCCTTCGTCACCGTTGGTGTAGGCGAGCACCGGCAGGAGCTCGACGTGGGTGGCGCCGAGCTTGGCCACGTGGTCGAGCGCCTCGGCGAAGGCCTCGTAGGTGCCGACCGGGTGGGCCAGCCCGGAGAGGAAGATGGTCAGGTCGCGGACGTGGACCTCGTAGATGACCGCGTCCTCGCGCTTCCCGTAGCCGGGCGGTGCGTCGAAGGGCACCGTCGCGGTCGGCTCGCCGGTGAGGAGATCCTCCGGCCCGATCGACGACGGGTCGAGCGCCGCTCCCTTGCCCGAGGACATCGTGCTCGAGTCGAACCTGCCCATGGACGGTGCGTAGGGGTCGAGGGCGAGGCCGAAGCCGACGTCGTACTGGTAGAGCTGGCCCGAGGCCAGGGAGGGGACGGTCGCGGTCCAGATGCCGTCCCACCCGTTCTTGTCGAGGTCACCGGGGGCGTCGAGCTCCCGGTCCATGGGGTAGGAGGCGCTCGGCGAGGTCGCGCTCCAGGAGTCGAAGAGGAGCACCCTCGCCGAGGAGCTCGAGGGCGCCCAGACGCGGAAGGTGGCCGCGCCGGTGCCGGCGTCGTAGGCGACGCCCAGGGCCGCCCCGGCGTCCGGCGTGGGCAGGCGACCGCCCCCTCCGCCACCGCCGCAGGCCAGGAGGATTGCGGCTGCGAGGCCTCCGCTCTTGCGCCAGGTCATGGTTCGCGCCCCAGCTTCGCCCACTAGGTGCAGCTCGCGGAGGCGCCGTCGGAGACGTAGAGCGGCACGGGCTGGTAGGTCTGGCCGCTGATGATGTACAGGTTGTAGGAGCCGTCGGCGGGCGCGTCGAAGGTGCAGTCGACGCTCTGGGAAGGACACGAGTCGGGGTTCGCCGGGCAGCTCGCGTCGCAGGAGTTCACCTTGGGCTCGAGCTGAGCGACGCCGCTGCCCCCCCAGTCGGGCAACACGTCGCAGGTCGTGGCCGCGCCGCAATCGCACCAGTGCACGCTCACGGTGAGGGAACCGCCGGGCGGGGCCGTACAGGAACCCGGCGCCTGGTGGACGTCGGGCGTGACGTTGTTGCAGCTCTGCGTCCCACACCCCACCCCGACGAGCACTCCGGCGGCCAAGAGGGCGGCGAGGGCGGCGTCTCGATTCGCTCGGGTCATGGCGTCTCCTCCGCCAAGGTCGTCCTTCCTGTACCGCACGTCCCACGTGGACACCAGCCCGCTGGCGGTCCCGGTCCGGGCGCCTTGCCCGCGTCCTTGGCGCCCGCTATGGAGACGCCGCCCGGAATGGAGCGGGCGAACGATGACCATGCCACTGCTCGCTATGCTGCTCGGCGCCTCCCCACTCAAGGTCGGCGACAAGGCCCCCGACTTCACCCTCCCCGACACGGAAGGATCGCCGGTCACGCTCTCCCGGCTCCTGGAGAAGGGGCCGGTGATCATCGCCTTCTACCCCAAGGCCTTCACGCCCGGGTGCACACAGCAGAACCAGAACTTCCGGGATCACTTCCCCGAGGTCGCCGCCAAGGGAGCCCAGGTGGTGGGCGTCTCGGTGGACGACGTCGCCACCCAGAAGAAGTTCAAGGCCCAGTACCAGCTCCCCTTCCCGCTCCTCTCCGACGAAGGCGGCAAGGTGGCCGAGGCGTACACGGGGAAGATCCCGGTGATCGGCCTGGCCAAGCGCTCCAACGTGGTCATCGGCGAGGACGGCAAGGTGGTGGCCATCGTGGAGGGGGGCGACGCCGTCGACCCCACCTCGGCCATCGCCTCCTGCCCGCTCCACAAGCGGGCCGGCTGAGCTCAGCGCAGCTCGGCGGCCGGCCGTCCGACCCCGGCGCGGGCAACGGCTCGGCGCGATCCCGCCATCCCGTCGAACGGGCAGGGCTGGCGCTCGCCCGGCGCCCCGGGCCGCCACGTCGCGGGCCACCCCGCTTCGCTCCCGGAGCCGCGTCACCTCCGCCCACGACCACTCCCCGCCCAGCCGGGATGTGAGCAGCTCCTCCATCCGCCGCCCCAGCGCCCCTTCCCGGCGCCAGCCGAAGGCCCGTTCGGCGGCCACCTTCCAGGCGGTGACGGCCAGGTCGAAGGCCAGGCCCAGGAGGGCGCCGCGGAGGTCCTACGGCAGCATGGCCTGGTGCCCGGCCGGCAGGCGCCGGGGCCTAGGGCAGGCGGAGGCCCTCTCCACGCGATGACCGCATGCGCCCCACCCCGCTGGGGCGCGACGTGTCGGGCGATCCACCGACGCAGGTTCCAGGCCTTCATGCGCTTTCAGGACCCGGGGGATCGCCCTAGGCTGCGTGTACCCTCATGAAGCCTGGCGATGTCCTCGAGGAGCTCGTCATCCGCGTGCTTGGCGCGTTCGACGTGATGGCGGCGCGCGACGTGGCGAAGCAGGTGGAGCGCGCCCCCGCCGGCGCGGGCGTTTGCATCGACCTGGCCCTGGCCCGGACCATCGACGACCGCGGCGTGGTGGCGCTCTCGGAGGCGGTGCGCGGCCGGGCCGTCTCGGCACCGGTGCGCCTCCTCGGCCTGCGGCAGCACCACGTGCGCGTGCTTCGCTACCACGGCGCCGACGTGGCGCAGCTCGGGCTGGGGCCTGCGGTGCTCTAGGACCCGGGCTCCTCCACGATCACCCGGGTCACCACCGCCTCGCCGCCGGCGGCCTCAAGCCGACCGCCCGGGCGCCAGTGCGGCCGGCGCAGATAGGCGAGCCCCACCCTGCCGTCCGGCATCGCCGCGGCGCTCGTCACCTCGCCGACCTCGGCGCCGCCGGCGCGAAGCGGCGTGCCCGGCCCCGCCCCCGGTGGCAGCGCCAGCAGGGCCAGCCCCCGCTGCAGGGAGCCCCGGGCAGTGGCCCGCACCACCACCTCTTGACCGACGTAGCAGCCCTTGGTGAAGGAGATCGCCGCCCGGTTGAGCCCGGCCTCCACCAGCAGGTGACCAGGGCCCAGCTCGGGGCCGAAGCGGGCCACGCCGCCGGCGATGCGCAGCGCCTCCAGCGCCTCCTCGTCGAGCGGCTCCCAGCCCTCCGCGGCCAGCGCCGCGCGGAGCGGCGCCGCCTCGCCACCCGGCAGCCACAGCTCCAGGCAGGGGGCGCCGCGCCGCGTGCTGGCCACCCGGCGCGCGCCCGCCGCTCGCCCCCCCAGCCGCGACGGGGCCTCCGGCCCGAGCAGCGGCAGCGCGGCCATCCCCGGCACCATCTCCAAGGAAACGTCGTCGGCGATGACGAACCGCTCCAGGTGAGCGCGAAGGTCCCCCCCGGCCGCGGGCTCGACGGCGAGGAGCAGGGCGCCCTCCTCCGCCAGGACCTGGCCCTCGCCCAACAGGCGCCCCCGGGCGTTCAGGAAGGCGGTGTAGGTCGCCGCCCCCGGCGCCAGTCCGGAGAGATCCTGGGTACACATCCGGTGAAGATAGTCGCGGGCGTCCCGTCCGGTGAAGCGCAGGAAGGTCGGGGCCAGCACCGGCCCCACCGCCGCGCCGTTGCGGGCCGCGGCGAGCTGTTCACGGGTGATCATCCGGGCGAGAGGGATAACGCGCCGAATTCGTCGGGGCACCTCGTTCGGCCTCGGGTCCGCCCGGGCCGCCCGGGTAGGGCGTCGATTCGCGCGCCGGACGCCGACGAGGTCCCGGCGCGGGCGAGCTCGCGCAGCAGCTCGACGGGGTCTCCGCGCCTGCCTGCTGCCGCCGTCCTCGCTGCGGCCGCGCCCGCACCGCGCAGGGAGGAACCGGGGCGGCGCATACACTGATGGTGAAAGCAGATCCGGTGCGGCGCGACCATGGCCGAGCCCCGCGGCAAGCGGGTGCTCGCCCTCCGGCGGGGAGCGGCCCTCCCTCCGCCCTCGTGCATGGGGAAAGGGGCTGGCCGGCGCGCGTCATCCCTCCTGCCGTGCCGGAGCGGAGCATCTGCCGGACCGCGTCCGTGGAGCGCGGCGTCGGCCGGCGAGCTGGCTGAGGAGGGCGGGCGAAGCCTCCGCCGGCAGAGGGCCCGGGAGCACACCGCCTCGAGACCTGGGGCTCGGCCTGTTTCGTCTGGAATCCCGGAAGGATGGGTGGGAGGATGCCCGGTGAACGGCCTCCGCGCGGCCATCCCCGCGGACCGGCGCGGGGCGCGGCGGAACTTCTCGCCCGATCCGGTGTTGTCCTTGTCGTCACCCGAGTTGGAGCCTGAGCGCACCCGGCCACGAGCCCTATCAGCCGCAATCCCTGCCCCGGCCGGCCGGCGCTGGCCGCTGGCGGGCCCGCGGAGCTCCCCCGTCACCCGGAGGTACGCCATGAGCCATGTCGCTAGGTCGTTGGGCCTCGCCACCCTTCTCGCCGTCGTCGGCGCCAGCGCCGGATGCGTGGCGGAGCGCCGTCCCCCGCCACCGCCGCCCCCCCCGAGCGCGCGGGCGAGCATCGAGACCTGGGAGCGACGCCACCCCGCCGCTTCCCAGGAGCTCGGCGACTGGGTCCGGGGCCACTCCCGCGCGGCCGAGCGCTTCTTCACATGGGATAGCCACCACCCCGGCGCCGCCGAGTCCTTCGTCAGCTGGTCCCTGGCCAACCCGGCCGCCGACATCGACGTGTTCGCCGCCACCCACCGCGCCTGGGACGAGTTCAACGGGATCATGGAGCACCACCGGCCCGCGGCCAACACCTTCATGGCCTGGTGCCGCCGCCACCCCGAGGCATCGCGCGAGCTGATGCACTATCCGGCCGGGCTCCACTGGGCGGGGACGCACCTCTACCAGAGCTACTGGGACATGAAGAGCGCCGGAGGCTAGCCTCCCGGGTGAGAGGTCCGCTGGCTCCATCGCGCGGCGATCTCGTCGGCGGACCGGGTCCCCGCCAGGGGCTCGGTCCGGACAGGAGTCCGAGCCAGCGCGGGCGGGCGGGCCTGCGCGGCCCTGTCCCGTCCTCGCCGCCGGTCCCCGTCCGCCGGAGCCCACGAGGCTCTAGGTGCGCTCGCGGGGGATGGAGGCCGGGGCGCTCGACCCCTCGCCCCGCGGGGCGGCGGGAGGGGGCGCCACCTCGCCCTCGAGTTGGGCCAGCGCCCAGGCCGCGGCGGCGCGCACGCCCGGGTGCGCGCTCGAGAGGTGCCCGCGCACCGCCCCCTCCCAGATCCGCTCGCCGGACAGGCCGGCCTGGAGGAGGGCGTTGCGGAGGAGGCCGTCGTACCTCGCCCGCGCCAGCGCCGTGCCGTGGTAGCGGCCCCGGTACTCGGCCTCGGTCATGCAAAGGAGGGGCCCGAGGTCGAGCGCCGACTGCCCGGGGAGCGGTGTGAGGTCCGGGTCGGCCGAGGGCGCGAGCCCCTGGTTCCACGGGCACGCGGTCTGGCAGTCGTCGCAGCCGAAGACCCAGCCGGAAAGGCGCGCGGCCACCTCCGGCGGGATCTCGCCCCGCCGCTCGATGGTCCAGTAGGAGATGCAGCGGCGGGCGTCGACCAGCCCGGGTGCGGGGATGGCGCCGGTGGGGCAGGCGGAGAGGCAGGCGGTGCAGCTCCCGCAGCGCTCGGGATGGGGCGGGTCGGCAGCCAGCTCGCGGTCGGTGAGGACCACCGCCAGGACCACCCAGCTCCCCAGGCCCGGGGCGATGAAGCAGCTGTTCTTCCCCACCCACCCCAGGCCGGCGCGCTCGGCCCAGGCCTTCTCCATCACCGGCCCGATGTCGCAGCCGGCCCACAGGCGCGCCTCGGGGTCCATGGCGAAGAGGGCGGCCACCAGCGCCCGGAGCTTGCGCTTCACCACGCCATGGTAGTCGCGCCCGCGCGCGTACCGGGCCACCGCGCGCTCGAAGGGGCGCGGCGGCGCCCCTTCCCCGGCGTGATGGGAGAGCGCCAGCGCCAGGACGCTCCGGGCGCCGGGGAGGACGCGCCGCGGGTCGAGCCGATCTTCGCGCTGCTCGCGCAGCCAGGCCATGTCCGCCTCGCCGCCCAGGGCCAGCATGCGGTGGAGCGGGCCGGGGTCGAGCCGCTCCGCCCGGGCGATTCCGGCGCGGTGGAAGCCCTCCCGGAGGGCGGCCTCCTTCACCCGCGCGGCGTCGAGCGTCATGGCGGAGATCTAGCAGCCCCCGGGCCGGCGATCCGGTCGGGCCGCCGCCCGGCCGAAAACTGGCGATATCGATCGGCCCACCTACCATGGCCCGATATGGCGCGACGGCTGGACTTGCACGCGTGGAACGAGCTGCCGGGGACGGTGGAGCGGGGCGAGGGGTGGGCGCTCGTCCAGGGGGACTGCCTGGAGGCGCTCGAGCGCCTGCCGCCCGGCGCGGTGGACCTGGCCTTCGCCGACCCGCCCTACCACCTCTCCAACGGCGGCACCACCTGCCAGGGTGGCCGGCGGGTCAAGGTCGACAAGGGCGCCTGGGACGCGTCGCGGGGGGTGGCCGAGGACCACGCCTTCCAGGCCCGCTGGCTCCAGGCGGTGCGCCGCGCCCTGAAGCCCGGCGGCACGCTCTGGGTCTCGGGCACCCAGCACGTGATCTTCTCCATCGGCTACGCCATGCAGGAGTTGGGCTACCACCTCCTCAACACCGTCACCTGGTACAAGCCCAACGCCTCTCCCAACCTGGCCTGCCGCTTCTTCACCCACTCCACCGAGATCCTGCTCTGGGCCAGCCCGACCCGGGCTCGCCCGCTCCCCCACCGCTTCAACTACCGGGAGATGAAGTCGCGCAACGGCGGCAAGCAGATGCGGGACCTGTGGGAGATCTGCGAGCGGCCGGTGCCGGGCGGCGAGCAGGTGGTCTGGTCCATCCCCACGCCCGGCCCGCGCGAGAAGGCGCTGGGTCGTCACCCCACGCAGAAGCCCCTCGCGCTGCTCGAGCGCGTGCTGGCCGCCAGTGCCGCGCCGGGAGACCTGGTGCTCGACCCGTTCTCCGGCTCGGGCACCACCGGGATCGCGGCGATCCGGGCGGGCTGCCATTTCCTGGGCTTGGAGCGCGAGGCGGGCTACGTCGAACTGGCGGCGCGACGGCTGCGCGACGCCGGCGCCGGATCGCAGTAACCCGGCGGAATGCGGTGCTGCCCTGCCCCCGGGGCCCCGACCGGGCATCCGGTCGCGGCCCGTCGGCGGCGGCCCCGGCGCGGACCCCGGCGGTATTCCTCCCCGGCGACCCGCCGCGTTGCTAAGTTGTCCCGGTGAACCCAACCGCGGCCGAGGCGCTCCTCCCCCTGCTCGGGCTCGTCTGCTTCCTCCTCACCACGCTGGCGATCTTCACCGTTCGTGCTGCGCTCCAGGGCCGGCCCCACACCGCGGACATCGAGAAGCGGGGGCGCTCCTTCCTGGCCAAGTTCTTCCAGGAATGGTGGCTCTGGCTCTACCGCCCGGTCGAGCGCACCTGCCTGCGGCTTCGGATCCCTCCCGACGCCATCACCGTGGCCAGCACCGTCGCCGCCGCGGGCGCGGCGGTGCTCATGGGCTCGGGCCGGCTCTCCTCGGGCGGCTGGGTCTACCTGTTCGGCGCCAGCCTCGACTTCATCGACGGCCGGGTGGCGCGCGCCACCGGCCGCGTGAGCCGGGCGGGCGCCTTCCTCGACTCCACCCTCGACCGCGTGGGCGAGCTCCTGGTGTTCGGCGGGCTGGCGGTCGCCTTCCGCGACTCGCTGGCGCTGTTCGCCGCCCTGGGCGCGGCCGGGGCCTCGCTCCTGGTCTCCTACGCGCGCGCCCGCGGGGAGGCGCTCGGCGCCGGCGACGTGGTCCGCGTGGGCGGGATGCAGCGCCCCGAGCGGATCGTGGTGAGCGGCCTGGCCTGCGCCCTGTCCCCGCTCGCCGACGCGGCCTTCGGCGCGGGCGCCGGCCGGACGCTGGTGGGGCTGGCCATGGCCGGCCTGGCCGTGCTCACCGCCGGCACCGCCGTCCGCCGCATCATCGCCATCTACCGCGCCCTCCGGCCGCCCGAGCTCGCCGCCGAGGCGCGCCCCGCCTTCCGGCTGGCCGACGTGTTCCGCCTGGACCCGGTGCGCAAGCGGAAGGTGGTCCGCTAGGGCGCCAGCGGGCTACCCGGCCAAGCCAGGGGGCCTGCGGCCAGGGCCCGGACCCGCTGACCGGACCGACGCCGCGTCGATTGCCGCTGCGCGGATCGCGTGATAGGAGGGGTTGCCGTGAGAGGCCCATCGTCGCGCCATCCGGACGAGCCGCGCGAGCAGCTCCCGCCCGTCGAGGGCTTCGTCTCCGACGCGAACGACCTCGCGCCCGGCGTCCGAGTGGTCTATCCGAACCAGGGCGTCTGCACCGTCGAGGGCACCGAGGAGAAGGACATCGCCGGGCAGAAGCTGCAGCTGGTGCGCATGCGGCGCGAGGAGGACGGGGCCGTGGTCCTGGTGCCCCGCGCCAAGGTGCCCACGGTGGGGCTCAGGCGGGTTGCCACCGGCGACCAGATCCAGGGCGTGTTCCACTACCTGGCCGCCCAGTCCGACGACCCCGAGCTGGACTGGAAGGTCCGGCACCGCGACAACGCCGACCGGCTGGTCGGCGGCGGGGTCCTGGGCCTGGCCGAGGTGGTGAAGGGGTTGCACTCGCTCTCGCGGCTTCGCCCCCTGCCCAACAAGGAGCGCGAGCAGTACGACAACGCCCGCCACCTCCTGGTGCACGAGGTAGCGGTGGCCCTGGGGGTCCCGCCTGGCGTGGCCGAGGACTACATCGACTACGTGCTCGTGCCGCCCGCCGGCGTGAAGTTCGACGTGCCGCCGCCCCCGGCGCCGGTGATGCTGCC
>Ga0335069_10011647_pt1 | contig 12395 bp, 9 predicted proteins | sample Lox_Sample_11_FD_206714 | JGI IMG/M metagenome (GOLD analysis project Ga0335069, IMG submission 206714) | Soil microbial communities from Loxahatchee National Wildlife Refuge, Florida, United States - Lox_Sample_1.1 | ecosystem: Environmental > Terrestrial > Soil > Wetlands | place: USA: Florida...
AACGTCCGCAATCCCGACACGCACCGGCGGCTGATGTACGTGCTGATGTGCGGACTGATGATCCCGGCGCTCGCGCGGGTGTTCATAACCTACCTGGCGCCGCCCGGCGCGCTGGACGGTGGCCCGCCGCCGCCGTTCGTGGCGGTCCCGCCGGCGGTGGTGTCGGCGATGCTGGTGGGCGTCGCGATCGTCCACGACTGGCGGACCCGCGGGCGGCCGCACGCGGCGTACCTGTACGGCGGCCTGGCGATGTTCCTCATCAACGTCGTGGCCGTGTTCGTGGCGCGCACCGCGACGTGGATGAACATCGCGGGAATGCTGCAGGCTCTCGGCGGCTGAGGCGCGCGCCCGGCCGGCGCGCTCGACCCGACTTCAGCCACCGACTCGGAGCCTGACGTGCGCATCGATCGGAGCCGCTGGCTGCTCGTCCCGCTGGTCCTTGCACTCGCCGCCGACGTCGCCGCGCGGCCGGTGCCGTCACCCGCGGCGCCGATGCCGCCGGACCTGGCGGGCCTCGCAGTCGCCGTCACCGCCGCCGAGAACCGCGCAGTCGTCTTCACCAACAAGCGGTCGGCGTACTTCTACACGCAGACCCATCGCAATACCCACCCGGAGCACGCGGGCTATCGCGGCTACAACATCGCCGGCCGGCAGGTGTTCAGCGACTACCTGCTGTCGGTGAACGGCATCGCGCTGGATCCGGCGACGGCCCGGGCCGTGGTGTTCCCCGACGCGCTGGTGCGGGAGTATCCGGGCGGCGTCACCGAGACCCTGCGGCTCTTCGACAATCGCGACCTCTTGCAGGTGGAGCTCGCGGGCGCCACCGGCGAGACGCGGCTCGCGCTGGCCGGCGATCGGCTGCGGGCGGCGGGCGAGGCGCAGGGGCTGAGCTGGTATGTCGCCGGCGGCGAGACGCCGCCGGAGCCCGCCGACGTCGTCGCGGTGCGCCAGGTGGCGAGCCGGTTCCTGATCGCCGTCGGCCGCACCCGGGACGAGGTCGCGGCGCTGCTCGATGCCGCCGGCCGCGACGCCGGCGGCTGGCAGGGCGCGCGGCGTGCGCGCCTCGAGCGGCTGATCGGTGGCGATCACTACCTCGCGACCGATGATCCGGACCTGACCCGCGCGCTGCGCTGGCTGACGCTGACGACCGACGCGCTGATCACGCACCAGCGCGGCGCCGGCATCTACGCGGGCCTGCCGTGGTTCAACGAGTACTGGGGCCGCGACACCTTCATCGCGCTCGGCGGCGCGACGCTCGTGACCGGGCAGTTCACGACCGCGCGCGAGATCCTCGAGTCCTTCGCCCGCTTCCAGGATCTCGACCCGCGGTCGCAGTTCTACGGGCGCGTCCCCAATATCGTCAGGCCCGAGAGCCTCGACTACCACACCACCGACGGCACGCCGCGCTTCGTCATCGCGCTGCGCGACTACCTGCGCTACTCCGGCGATCGCGCGCTCCTCGCCGAGCTGTACCCGAACGTCGTCGCCAGCATCGAAGGGCCGCTTGCGAACTGGACCGACCCGTCCGGGTACCTCGTGCACCGCGACAACGAGACCTGGATGGACGCGCGCCGCAGCTCCGATCTCAGCGCGTACTCGCCGCGCGGCACGCGCGCCAACGACATACAGGCGCTGTGGTACGAGCAGCTGCGCGCGGGCGCGGAGTTCGCGAGCACGCTGGGCGCCACGGACGATGCGCGGCGCTGGTCGGACGCGGCCGCTCGCGTCCGTGAGCGGTTCCGCCGCGACTTCTACGATCCCGCCGGGCAGCGACTCGCCGACCGACTGACGGAGGGGGACGTGGCCGACTACACGCTGCGGCCGAACGCGCTGTTCGCGCTGCCACTGCTCGGCGATGCGCGTGCATCGGCGCCGGTGCTGCGCCGGACGTGGCAGTCGCTGGTCTTCCCGTGGGGCGTGGCGACGCTCGATCCGGGTGACCCGAACTTCCATCCCTACCACCTTGCCGCGGGCCGCTACCCGAAGGACGAGGCCTATCACAACGGCACGGTCTGGCCGTGGCTCGACGGCATCGCGATGCAGCGGATGATCGAGGCGGGGCAGGTGGAGCGGGCCTGGCCGCTGTTCGCGCGCATGAACGAGATCGCGCTCGGACGCGGCGTGGTCGGCGGCCTGCCGGAGACCTCCGATGCCTATCCGCATCCGGGCGAGCCGTGGCCGCGGCTGACCGGGGCCTTCCTGCAGGCCTGGTCGAACGCGGAGCAGCTGCGCATCTGGTACCAGTACGTGCTCGGCGTCCGCCCGGATCTCGCGCGCGGCGAGATCTTGCTCGCGCCGCGGCTGCCGTCAGCGGTCGGCGGCGTCGAGTTCGCGGTGCGCGTCGGCGACGGGGTGCTTGAGGGTCGCCTGGACCGGCGCGCCGGCCACCGGCGCTACGCGTACCGGCTGGTGCGGCAGGCCTTTGGCGTCACGCTGGACGTCGAGCCGTACCCGATCCGGACCTTTCAGGCCGCGGCCGGTGACACGTTGCGCGCGCAGGCCCGTGATGGCGGGCTCGAGGTGCGCCTGGTCTCGTCCGCCGGCGCGACCAAGGTCGCGGTGCGGCTCGCGCCGTCGCCCGAACGGCAGCGTGCCGCCGAGGCGCTGGACGCGGAGTTTCGGGGTGTGCACTTCGCTTCGCCGCGCCTCGGTCCGGCGGTTGCGACCCGGGCGCCTGCGGCGGCGCGCCGCCCGGGCTGACACTCTCGCGCACGGCGGCAGCGGCGGCCGCCCGTCGAGGCCGGCGCTGCCCGCCGAACGCCGAGCTAGCGTTGCGGCTTCGGGTCGTTGAGCGGATAGGTGGTCGCCGCGCCCGATTCCAGGCCGCGGCCGGCGGGTGGCGCCTGTTGCGCTGCTGCGGCCGGCGGCGCGGCCGTCGATGCCGCCGTCGCGGGCGCGGCGGTCGTCGCATGCGGTGCGGCGCTCGGCGCGACCCCGTCGCCGCCGCTCGGCAGCCGCCGCAGCGCATCGAGCAGCCGCTGGGCACTCGGCGGCGGGGCCGGCGCCGTGCTCGCCAGGATGTCGGAGGCGAGCACGCCGGGCCGCTGGTAGTACGCCTCGTTCGCCTTGTGATCGACCGCGAGCACGGTGCCGTCGATGGCGATGCCGGCGAAGAGACCCTTGGACTGGGAGTACGAATACACCTCGGCGAGGCCGATGTCGGTGGCGCCGGACACCTGCCGCCCCAGCGGCCCGACCGCCACCGAGGCGTCGGCGCCGAGCGTGAGCTTGCCGCCGGTCACGCCCTCGATGCTGCGGCGAGTCGTGAAGACGAGGATCACGTCGCTGACCTCGAGGCCCCACTGGAAGCCGAAGCTGCCGCCGCCGAGCGTCATGAACACCGGGTTGCTCCAGCGGCCCTGCGCGTCGCGGACCATCAGCACGCCCTTCGCGCCGCGCCCGCCGGCGATCAGCGCGACCTTGACCACGCTCGGAATGACCGCGATGCCCTGCGCCCGCTGCAGCAGCCAGTCCGGCACCCGCTGGTCGGGCATCGCCTGCGTGTCCTGCAGCACCTGGGTGGCCTGCAGGACGCGGGCCTCCTCGCGGTTGCCGGCGAGGGCCGCCGCGCCGGTGGCCAGGAATAGCGCCACCGCATAGACGATGTGTCGCGCTGTCATGGTCGATCCCCTGTGAGGTACCCAGTGTCAAAGACCGCGGAGCCGCCGCCGGGTTCCGTGGCGCCATGATAACCGACTGCAAGCCGAGGCTGCGCCGCGCCTTCGGGCAGTCGATAATGGTCGCCCACGGAGGATCCCCATGCCGCTCGTCGCGCGTCTCATCGCCATCGCCCTGTCGCTGTTTGCAGTCAGTTCGGCCCGCGCCGACTGGCTGCACCGCGAGGAATCGATCATGGGGACGCGGATCTACGTCGAGGTCTGGCACGACGACCGGATCCAGGGCGAGGCCGCGATCGACGCCGTCATGGAGAACATGCGCCGCATCGACGAGCTGATGAGCCACTACAAGCCCGAGAGTCAGCTGTCGGCGATCAACATGCACGCCGCGGTGGAGCCGGTGGCGGTGGACCCCGAGCTGTTCGACCTGATCCGCACGTCGATTCACTACTCCGAGCTCACCGAGGGCGCCTTCGACATCACCTACGCGAGCGTCGGCTACCTCTACGACTACCCGCGCCACATCCATCCGACCGATGCGCAGATCCAGGCGGCGCTGCCGGGGGTCAACTACCGCAACCTGCTGCTCGATCCCGAGCACCACACGGTGCGGTTCGCGCGCGAGGGCATGCGCATCGACCTCGGCGGCATCGCCAAGGGCTACGCCTGCGACCAGGCCGTCGAGATCGTCAAGCGCTTCGGCATCACGCACGCCATGATCATGGCCGGCGGCGACACGCGGCTGCTCGGCGACCGGCGCGGCCGGCCGTGGATGGTCGGCATCCGCCACCCGGACAACAAGAACCGGATCGTGCTCAGCATGCCGCTCGCGGACGTCGGCATCTCGACCTCCGGCGACTACGAGCGCTTCTTCGACGAGGGCGGTGTCCGGTACCACCACATCATCGATCCCAAGACCGGGCGCAGTCCGAGCGGCGTGCGCAGCGTGACGATCATCGGCCCGACCGCGACCGACACCGAGGGCTGGTCGAAGGGCGTGTTCATCAAGGGGCCGGTGGAGGGCATCCGGCTGATCGAGCAGCATCCGGAAATGGACGCCGTGGTCGTCGATAAGAACGGCAAGGTCTGGTACACGAAGGGCCTCACGCCGCCGCACTGAGCGGCGCGGGGCAGCTCGGGGCGGGGCGGGGCGCCGCCTCAGAACCAGATCGAGAAGAAGGCCTGCACGACGCTCGCGTTGTAGTGGTACATCGGCTCGGTGCCGGCCGGCAGCTGGCGCTGGGTGGCGTCGCGGAAGTCCCTGAACTTGTACATGATGTAGTCGTAGTGCAGGGAGCCGGAAGCCTTCTTCAGCACCCAGTGCTTCGACTTCAGGAAGTCGTACGACAGCGCCGCGCCGACCGCGTTGTTGTCCTGCGCGGCCAGCTCCTTGTCGCGTGCCATGTAGTTCTGCTGGTTCGCATACTGGAACAGGTCCGAGTAGAACGAGGCCGAGTTCTGCGTGTAGTAGCGGTAGGTCAGGTCGGCGATGAAGCTGTCGTCGAGGAACGGCTGCGTGTAGTCGAGCTCGAAGGTGTGGGCGTGGATGTCCCAGGTGTCGAAGAAGTAGCGGTACCGGCCGGTCAGCGAGGCGCGCCACGGCAGGTAGTACTTCAGCCGCGCCGCGGCCGCATTGCTGGTGCGGGTGCCGGGATAGGTCTCGGGACCGGTCAGGTAGATCGGCGAGCCCGGCGCGGCCAGGTAGCGGATCGCGCGGTACGGGTTCTGCAGGTAGCCCTGCTCGGTGATCGCCTCGTAGTCGAATCCGGCCAGCCAGTTGCGCGTCAGGATCTGCGAGACGCCGAGCGACCAGGTCTTGCGGTCGGCGCGCTTGCGGAAGTTCGGGTCCTTCTGGCCGGCGGCGTTGATGACCTTCGTGACGATGTCCCAGCCGCGGCTGACGCCGATCGTCACCGTGGTCAGGTCGCCGAACATGCTCTGCGAGATCGCGACGTTCAGCGTGCTCGAGTCGTAGTCGTTCTCGATGCTCTCCTGGATGCCGGCGCTGTAGGTCGTCTTGCCGTACAGGTAGTCGACGCCAAGCTGCTTCTGCTTGCGCACCTCATGCAGCGGGCTCGCGCCGAGCATGACCATGTCGATCGAGGCGCCGCTGACCCGGTCGACGAGGTAGCCGGCGCTGACCGACACCGTGTCCTCGAAGCCCTTGCGCACCAGCACGGCCGGGCCCTCGACCTTGAGGCCGCCGCCGTCGTAGGTGCGCCAGCTGGCATCGGCGCGGTCCTCCGGCAGAACGTCGGCGAGCGCGCTCGCGGCCGCCAGGCAGGCGAGGGCCGCGGCGGCGAGGCGAAGGGGCGTGATGTTGCAGAGCATGTCCAGGGGATCCGTGCGCGCCGTCGCCGTCAGTTGCAGCCGCAGCCGCCGCCGGTCTCGCCGGTGCCGCCGCGCGCGCCCTCGCGGTTCTCGCGGACGTGCGTGATGTAGCCGGTCGCGATCGGGTCGCGGTCCCAGGCCATCACGCGGTCCGCCAGCCGCTCGCGCTCGTAGGGCTTGACCCAGGGCTGGATCTGTCCGCACGCGGAGGTCATCGCTACCACGGCGAGCAGCACGAGCAGGCTCAGAGTCTTCATCGCTACTTCTCCATCAGTACCGAGCGGACCTGGTTCAGGTACTCGTTCTCGTCGCCCGGGACGTAGCTGCGGTGCACCCAGCGCAGCACGCCCTTGCGGTCGATCAGCACCGTCGTCGGCATGCCCGAGACGTGGTACTGCTTGCTGACCACGCTGTCCTTGTCGAACACGATCGGGAACGTGACCGGCGTCTTGGCGATGAAGCTCTCGGCGTCCTTGGCCTCGGGCTCGACGTTGACCCCGACCAGAGTGAAGCCGGCGGCCTTGTACTTCTTGTAGATCTGGTCGAGCAGCGGGAACTCCTTGCGGCACGGCTCGCACCACGATGCCCAGAAGTTGACCATCACCACCTGGCCGCGCAGTTTGTCGAGTCCGAGCGGCGCGCTGCCGCCGCGCAGCGGCAGGTTGAACGCCGGCGCCGGCTGGCCGATCGCATCGGCCGCCATCGCGGCGATCGGGCCGGTTGCGCCGGTCGCTAGGGCGATCGCCATGCACAGGGATTTCAGGGTCATACAGGATCTCCGTTGGCGGTGCGGGCCAGGTCAGAAGAAGACGGTCACCCCAAGACCGGTCTCCAGGTTGTGGGTCGTCTTGTTCGAGCCGAGAAGGTCGATGTCGAAGATGCTGTCGCGCACGTCGAAGTGCGCGGCCAGCCAGTCGTTGAGCAGCAGCCGGTAGCCGGCGCCGATCGCGACCGTGAAGCGGTTGTCGCCGGCGAAGTGCGTCGCGCCGACGCCGCCGGTCATGTAGAGGGCGGAGTTGAACGCGCGCCGGTTGCCGACGAACACCTCGCCGGGCAGCAGGTTGTAGCCGAAGTCGAGGCTGTAGTAGGTCAGCTTGCGCTGGCTGTCGGTCAGCAGCTGCGCGCCGCCGGACAGGCGCTCGTAGCTGGTCTTGCCGACGGTCGTCCGGCCGATCAGCGTCTGCGCGAAGAAGTCCTCGCTGATGTGGTAGACGAGGCGCGCGCCGAGCACCGGGTTCACGCCGAAGTCCTCGGCGCTGTAGGTGCCGATGTACGGCCCGATCTCGAAGTTGGAGTTCTTGATCTTGGGCGTCTTCACCGTGCGCCGCGTCACCTGCGGCTCGACCACCGACGGCGCATTGCCCTCGGCCGACGTCGCCTCGACCGGCAGCTCCTCGGCGTGCTCCTTCTTGTGGAAGGGCCACATCGAGCAGCCGCCCAGCGCGAGCGCCGCGGCGATCAGAAGAAGAACGCGAAGCCTAATTTCCATTCGTTCCGGTCCTCGTTGGTGTCGCTCCGCGTGAAGATCACGTAGCTGCGGTAGTCACCGCGCAGGATGAAGCGGCGCGACAGGTACCATTTGACGCCTGCGCCGTAGTAGGCGAGCTGTTCGGTACGCTGCGGTGGGGAGATGATCGTCGCCTTCGGCTGGATCCGCACCACGCCGGTGCCGAGCTCCAGCAGCGGCGCGACGCGCCAGTCCGGCCGGGGCGAGTGCGCCAGCCCGAGCAGCAGGATCTCACCGTTTGCGGAGTGGCCGAGCGACTGCGACACCTGGAGCTCGGCGGCCAGGTTCGGGTTCATCGAATAGCCGACGTAGAGGCTGTTGACGTTGCCGCCGCCGAAGTTGCCGGTCTGCGCACCGACCTCCCACGGCCAGAGGTCGAAGTCGCGGTGCGACAGGTCCTCGATCGGCAGCTTCTCGCCGGTCGCGAGCAGCGTCTCGCGCATGTTATCGCGGTACGCCCAGCCCTCGCGGTCGTTCTGGTCGCGGATCTTGAACCAGTCGGTGCGGCGGAAGAGTATCTCGATCTTCTCGCCGCGCGGCACGACGCGGGCGACCGGATAGCCGGTGCCGGCGCCGGTGTGCAGCTCGAGGTAGGGATCGGCCACGACGACCTCGACGTAATGGCCGGCGTCGCGGTCGTATTGCCGCGCCTGGTCTGCCGAATGCGCGAGTCCCGCTGCCGTGGCCAGAATAAGTAAGATGGCTAGCTTCAGGACTGTGCGCATTCGGTCAGTTGGCAGGTGGGATCGCGAACGGATCGTTGTAGTACTGGCCGCCGATATCGAGCCACTCGGAGATCAGCTTCAGCTCGGCCCCGGTCAGCCAGCCGGCGTGCGTGCCGCCGGTGACGAACTCGTTGAAGAAGGCCGCCGAAGCATTTGCTCCCGCGCCGCTCATTGGCGGATTGACCTGAACGATGACCTGCGTCGGCAGGCCAGTCACCGGGTCCGGCGGTCCGGGCACGACGACGGGCTGCATAGTAACAGGGTCAAGCTCGGGGTGCGGGAACAGCAGCTGGCAGAACGACGTGAACTGCTGCTGCACGCAGGGGTTGGTCGAGGCCGGCGAGCTCGACAGGTCCAGCTGACCGGCGGGCACCTGCTTCACGCCGGCCGTGGTCGTCGGGCTGTGGCAGCCGGTACAGGTCGTGTACGGCATCGTCGTGGTCGGGTCCACCGCGGTGATCGTCGAACGCGGGCTCGTCCAGAGCGGCGCGATGTGCAGCGGATAGTGGATCGTGATCCGGCAGTTGCCCTGCCAGTTGGTCTCGCAGTCCGCGCGCACCGGAGCAGGCGTGCCGAGCTGCGCATAGGTCCAGACCACGGTCGGGTCCGGCGTGCCGACCCCGGTGATCGTCCACACGTCCTGGAACACGATGTCGACGCCGGGGTGGTCGGAACAGGCGGCGTCGACGCAGGTGACCTGCATCGCCGCGCGGTACTCCGCCATGGTCTCGCCCGCATTCGGCTGGCGCGGCGGCGCGACGATCGCGCCGGTGCGGTCGGTGACCTGCAGCGCCGTGTTCGGGAACGCCTGGCCGGCGACCGGCACGCCGGTGTTCACCAGCGAGAACAGGCCCTTGCGGCCGTGCGAATTCGAGGGCGGCATCTGCTGCTGCACGTGGCAGCCGTTGCAGACCACCGTCTCGCCGGTGCGGATCTGCAGCCATGCCCGGTGGCGCGGGAACGTGCCGTCGAGGCGCCGGCCGTTCGCGTCGAGCATGCTGATCTGGAAGGGAATATTCGCCGGTACCTTGACCCGCACCGAGCCGTCCGGCTCGACCTGCGCGTAGCCGATGATCTCGCGCATGAAGTTGCCGGCGGCGCCGAAGGCGAAGGCCGGGAAGTCGTTGTTGGACAGCACTTCCTTGTCCGGCAGGCTCACCGCCTTCTCGATGCGCACGTAGCGGGGCCGCGTCGCGCTCGCCATCCGCTTGGTCGGGTCGCTTACGGCCGCGATCCCGCCCGGCGCCGTGTCGGTGCCGTCGAAGTCGTACACACTCTTTATATCCAGGATGCCGACCTGTTCCGCGGCCAGCCCGAAGGTGTAGCTGCCGGTGGCGCTCGGCTGCGCGTCCGGGATCGGCGTCGGCGTCGGCAGCCGCGGCTGGAACGCGACCACGTCGGTGTACATCACGCCCTCGACCGGCGGGGCGATCGGCAGCTGGGTGTTGTTGCTCGGGTCGTAGATCCAGATGCTGTAGATCGTCGGCGCCGGCACGACGCCGGTCTTCGCCAGGTTGTCGGAAGTGCAGGGGACCACCAGCGTCTGGTCGAGGAGCCGGCATTGCGACCAGGTCACGAGCAGCCGGTTGGTGCCGTCCCACAGCGGGTAGACGCTCGAGAAGCGGCCGCCGGGCGAGGGCGGCGCGGTCGGCGCCGGCGTGCCGGCCGGGGCGTTCGGGTCTGCGGGCGGCGCCTGCGTCGTCACGACGTCGTTGACGACCATGCGCACCTGCCCGGTGCCGCCGGGCGGCACGCTGTAGCCGAGCACGGCCTGCAGGTTCTCGACGAAGTTGGCCGAGTCGATCAGCGCGATGTCGCCGCCGAAGTCGGTCCCCTGGAACGGCAGCAGCAGCGCCACGATCTTGCCGTCGGGGCGCGCGCGCGCCTGCGTGAACTGGATCAGCGAGCCGCCCTGGGCGGTGGTCGGGTTGCCGCTGTCGTGGCTGTTGCGTCCGTACAGCAGCTCCATGTCGCCGCCGTCCGGGTCGATCGCGTACAGGTGCATGCCGGCGCCGGAGTTCTGGTCCCAGCGGGTGAACACGACGCGCCCGTCGTTGAGCACAGAGGGATCGAGGTCGTGGCCGGTATTGAAGGAGATCTGCTTGATGCCCGTGCCGTCCGAGTTCATGACGTGCACGACGAAGGCCGGCAGGTTGCGGTTGCCCTCGATGCCGGCGGCGAACTGCGCCTTGCCTTCGTCGATCAGCACCGCCTTCGCGTCGTGCTGGCGCGAGGAGGAGAACACGATGCGGCCGTCCGGCAGGTAGTGCGCCCCGACGTCGTGGCCGAGGGCCGCGGCGATCGAGTCGGAGATCACCTGGCGGACCGTGGCGGTCGCGACGTCGTACTCGAAGATCGTCCAGCGCGGCTGCTGCGACTCCTTGGCGTTCTTGATCGGGCGGCAGCGCAGCGAGAACACCAGCTTCTTGCCGTCGAAGGACGTGTCGAGATCGCGGACGTCGTGATCGGGGCCGGACGCCTGGTTCGGGTCGGAGGCCAGCGGGCAGCTGATCGACGCGGTGATGTTCTTCTCGCGCGCGCTCGGGCTGGCGCTCTCGCGCACGAACACCTCGGCCGGCCCGTTCCAGACGCGCTGCACGCGCAGGTCGTCCTCGAGCGTGATGGCGTTGGGGTCGGTCGCGACCGGCAACGTGCGCTTGACGTAGGCGATCGCGAAGTCGGGCGACACCGGATCGTTGGTGGAGCCGCCGCTGCCGAGGCTGATGCCGCCGTTGCTGCCGCCGCTCGTGCCGTCGCTGCTCGAGCACGCGGCCGCAAGCATCGCGACGCCTGCCACGACGAGCAGGCGCAGCGCGCGGCCCAGCAGTGTTGCGTTCACCGTATTCATCCGCATCCTCGCTTCGGTCGCGCCGCGCGCGCCGCGCGCGAAGCGCGCAGCACAAGCGAAGCGAACCGCATCATGTCTTTCGTCGCCACCGGATTCTGTTAACACGCTCACAGCCTCAGCCTCGCCGGATCACCTAATTTCATGGCGTCTGGCGGTACCGCGGGCAACGCCAGATTAACCCGCGGCACCCGCCGCTCGTAATGTCGCCGCGCGGCGACTTTGCCTTGCTTCGCGACGGGGATCACAACTCCACCATTGTCGCTGTCCCGAGACATTACGGGTGCGAATGCCTATCGCTATAGTCGCCCCGAGTCTCAATCCGTCCGCGAGTGAGTCGCCATGAAAGCAGCGATGCAGGTGAGGCAGAAGAACGGAGCACGCCCGCGGTGGGCGCTGGGCGCGGGGCTGCTTGCGCTGCTCGCGGCGCTTGCCCTGTCCGCGACCCCGGCGCTGGCCGGCTCGCGCGAGCAGGCGAAGCGCATCCATGACCGGCTGAACGGCGCGCCGCCCGACCAGGCCACGCTCGATGCCATGCAGGCGAAGATCGACGGCGGCGACGCGAAGGGTGCGGCGTTGCTGGCGATCGACAACCCGAACGGCAACTTCTACTCGATCGTCCTCAAGAATTTCGCGATGCCCTGGACGAACACCGACCAGACGGCCTTCGCGCCGCTCAACGACTACGTGGCGACCGTCGTCGGCATGGTGCGCGACGACCTGCCGTTCAACACGCTGTTGTCGGCGGACATCATCTATGTGGGCAGCGCCAGCCTGAACCTGCCGGGCTACTCGAACTCGGCCAACGACCACTACGTCCAGATGGAGGCGCGGGCGGTCAACCTGATGACCGGGCTCGTGAAGCAGCAGCAGTCGGCGGTCACCGGTCTGCCGTCCGGCGCGACCGCCGGCGTGCTGACGACCCGCGCCGCGGCCCGGGCGTTCTTCAGCGCCGGCACGAACCGCCGCATGTTCCGCTTCACGATGATCAACCACATGTGCACCGACCTGCAGCAGGTCATGGACATCACGCGGCCGACCGACCGGATCCGGCAGGACGTCAGCCGCAGCCCCGGTGGCGACAGCCGCGTGTTCCTGAACAACTGCGTCGGCTGCCACTCGGGCATGGACCCGATGGCGCAGGCGTTCGCCTTCTACGACTACATCGACACCACGACGACCGACAACGGCGCGATCCAGTACACGCCCGGCACGGTCGTCGGCAAGTACTTCCACAACAACACCACCTTCGCGCAGGGCTTCATCACGCCGGACGACCACTGGGACAACCGCTGGCGCTCCGGGCAGAACGCGCTGATGGGCTGGGACCCGAACCAGACGGGGTCGGGCAACGGCGCCAAGTCGCTCGG
>Ga0335069_10011648_pt1 | contig 12393 bp, 9 predicted proteins | sample Lox_Sample_11_FD_206714 | JGI IMG/M metagenome (GOLD analysis project Ga0335069, IMG submission 206714) | Soil microbial communities from Loxahatchee National Wildlife Refuge, Florida, United States - Lox_Sample_1.1 | ecosystem: Environmental > Terrestrial > Soil > Wetlands | place: USA: Florida...
GTGTATCTCGCGGCAGCTATGGTGGGGCCATCGGATACCCGCTTACTGGTGTCAGAAGTGCGAGAGGCCCGAGCCCGTCGTGGCCGAAGAGCGACCGACGTCGTGCCCGCGATGCGGCAGCGATGACTTGAAACAGGACGACGACGTGCTAGATACCTGGTTCTCGTCGGGGCTATGGCCCTTCTCGACGCTCGGATGGCCCGAGCAGACCGATGACCTCAAGAAATACTATCCGACGAGCCTGCTGATTACTGGCTTCGACATCATCTTCTTCTGGGTCGCTCGGATGATGATGTTCGGCATCAAGTGCATGGACGACGTGCCGTTCCGCGACGTCTATATCACGCCGCTAGTGCGCGACGCGTCCGGCAAGAAGATGACCAAGTCGCGCGGCAACGTCGTCGATCCGCTGGAAATCATGGATAAATACGGCACTGACGCCGTGCGCTTTACGCTGGCGCAGCTCAGTGTTCAGGGTCGTGACCTGATTCTCTCGGACGATCGGCTCGCCGCATCAAGAGCCTTTGCGAACAAGATTTGGAACGCCGCGCGCTTCGTCCTGATGAATCTCGAAGGTGCGCCGCAACCGCTGCCTCCGGTCGATTCGTCGAAGATGGGTTTGGCGGAACGCTGGATTCTCAGTCGCCTCGACGCTGCAATCGAAAAGGTGACGAGCGAGATCAACGCCTACGAATTCAACAACGCGGCGCTGACGGTCTATCAGTTTATCTGGCACGAGTTCTGTGACTGGTACATCGAGCTCGCAAAGGATCCGCTGAAAGCGGGTGGCGAGCGTCAAGCGGCTGCGCGTTACGTGCTGGTAACCTGCTTTGATCGGATGCTCCGGATGCTGCATCCGTTTATGCCGTTCATCTCCGAGGAGATTTGGCAGGCTCTTCGTCCGTATATGAGCGAGGCGGGCTTGAGTGACCATCTCGCAGTCGCACCTTTCCCCGTGGGAGGAGAGTCGCGATTGGGACCAGAAGAGGCTTCCGCGATGGATCGCTGTATCGAGACGACCGAGGCGATCAACTCATTACGATCGCTCGCGGGGCATCATCCTGGGCAACGGGTTACGGCGGTCTTGCGTCATGAAGCAAATGATGATGCCGATCACCTCGGCAACTGGCGCGACTATGCGATGACGCTCGGCAAAGTCGCGGATCTCAAGGTAGTGCCGACGAGTGAACCTCGGCCGCCGCGGATGGTCTTCGCGCCGCTGAACTGGGCTGAAGTTGGAGTCGAGGCGCCTGAGGGGTTCGATTTCGACAAAGCGCGAGCATCGGTGAAGAGGAAGCTCGGAGAGACGCGGGGCCATTTGGAACGCCATCAGGCACGTTTCGATAATCCCGGCTTTCGCGCTAAGGCCGATGCCGAAACGATCGCGGAAATCGGAGAGAAGATCGAAGAGCTGAAAGCGCAGGAGAAGGTGCTGAGCGCCCAACTCGAACAGCTCAAGTAAGGATCCGGGACTCTTCGCTTCGCTCAGAATGACAGAGGATAGTTCTCACTACGCAGCCACTGGTGGCATTCTGAGTGAGCAATCCAAGGGCCTTTTTTCCAGCCGTCCCTGAATCGTCGCGAAACGAAGAATCCCGGATTCCACCACGCCCACGCAAAGGCGATCGAGCGCTGCGAGGTTCCCAGAATTAGGGATTCCTCGCGCGGCAATGTCCTCACCCGCGCTCGCGTTGCTCGCGGATTTGTTTTGGCCGCGGCTCGCAGACTCACCCGCCCCCTGTCCCTGGACTAATGAGAGGTGAGCAACGCGCGGGAACAATAGTAAAACGGGCGTGCGACCGAGCAGCTACATTGTCGATTTCACGGCGCCGTCCTTGATCAGCGTTTCGATCTCGCCGTCGGCGTAGCCGATATCCTTCAGCACCTCGCGCGTATGAGCACCGATTTCGGGGGCGGCGTGCGGCTTTCTCTTCTCGACGCCCGAGATGAAAACCGGGCTGTTGACTGTTTCGAGATTGCCGCTATCGAAGCCGACGATAGCACCGGAATCGCGTAACTGCGGGTCGACGACCACATCGTCGAGCTTGGGCAGCGGCGCCCACTTTATATCGTTCTGCTTGAAGGTCTTACGCCACTCGGCGAGATCGGCCGTCTCGAATTGGGACTGAAGAATCGCGTAAAGGGCTGCACCATTTTCGGCGCGAGCGGCGTTCGAGGAGAACAGGTCTCCTTCTGCGAGTTCCGGCTGGCCGAAGGCCGCGCAGAGACGCGGGAACTCGTTATCGGGATCGATCAGCACGAGCAGGAAAAGCTTCTCGTCGCGAGTCTTGTAGACGGCGGTAAGAGGATTAGGCGGAGCGCCACCCGGCGTACGCGTAGGGAAGGTGGCCTTGCAGAGTTTCGCCTGGATATCGCAGGCATTAGCCCATGCGCCGCTGGCCATCAGCGAGGTTGTAACACGCGAACCCTTGCCGGTGCGCTCACGACGATAGAGCCCGAGCATGATCGCGCCGAAGAGGGACATCGAGGTCGGATGATCGCCCATCCCGGGTCGGGGTGCTCCCGGCGATCCATCGAGGCCGGTCACGCTCATCATCAGACCCGAGCGAGCCCAGTAGGCGAGGGCGTCGAAGGCTGGGTCATCGCAATCCTCGCCTGCGTCGCCATAGCCGGTCAGATGGGCATAGACGAGGCGCGGATTAGCCGCGTTCAGATCTTCGTAGTTCAGGCTGAACTTCTGCAGCAATTGCCGTTGGTAGTTGGTGACGAAGACATCGGCGGTCTTCACGAGCCGGATGAGCGCGTCGCGTCCGGCGGGCTTGCCGAGATCGATCGCAACGCTGCGCTTGTTCCGATTCGTGAGCACCCAACACCAATCGAGTTCCGATTTGGCTGAGCCGGGTAAGCGCGAAAAGAGGCGCCAAAGGTCGCCGCCGCCCGGGCGCTCGATCTTGATCACATCGGCGCCGAAGTCCGACATCACCGTGGCCGCGGCAGGTCCCGCGACATAGGTTCCACAATCGATCACTCTGATTCCGGCAAGCGCGCCTTGGTTGTCCATGCTGTAACTCCTGCAGGTCTTAATTTTTAATGCCTTGCTCCGCAGACTCCTACTTCTCTCCGCGGCTCGCAGACTCGCCCCCCGTCCGGCAGGCACCGCGCCCCCGGCGCGGACTCTTCTTTCTTACAACTCGGCGCGCCCTACAACAATCAGTCGGCTTCGGGCAATGGCTCGGCGGCTCGCACGGCGGCGAGTCCGGCCGCATGGCCACTCACCTCGGCGCCCGCATGATGGGCCAACGGAAGGAAGAACAGAATCGAGCCCATCGAGATCAGCCCGACGACAACGAATCCGATTGCAAAATCATTTGAATCGAGTTGGGTAGCGCTACGCAGGGCCAGCGAGACGTGTAGCGTAAGCGCTGCGATCGTAACACCGAGGCTGAGAAAGAGCTGCTGGGCCATGCTGGCGAGGGTGCTCGCACCGCTCATCGCGGGTTGGCTCACGTCCGCATAGGCGAGGGTATTGAGACAGGTGAATTGCAGTGATCGGAAAAAACCGCCCGCGAGGAGAGTCGCGATGATGAAGCTTATCGGGATGCCCGGCCGGAAGGTCGCGTAGACGGTCAGGAGGACGCCGCCAATGAGGCCGGTGCTGACGAGCACCGAGCGGAAGCCGAAGCGTCGCACGATCGGTGCGACCGTGAATTTCATCGTCAGCGAGCCGACCGCACTGGTGAAGGTGATCATCCCGGAAGCGAAGGCGCTGTATCCGAAGACCAGCTGCAGGAGCATCGCGAGGAGAAACGGCAGCGCCCCAATTCCGATACGTGCCAATCCGCCGCCGAGCACGGACGATGCGAACGTAGGAATCTTCATCAGGCTCAGATCGACTATCGGGTGGCTGATGCGTCGCGTATGGAGGAGGTAGAGCGTCAGGCAGATCGTGCCTCCGGTCATCACCGCGGCGATGAGGCTGTTGGAGAGCATCCCGCGCCCGATCGTCTCGAAACCAAACATCACCCCGGCAAGACCGAGTCCGGTCAGGAGGAAGCCGCGCATATCAAACGGCTGTGCTTCGTCTTCGCGGATATTCGGGATGAAGAGCGTTGCGAGGATGACGCCGACGATCGCGACCGGTACGTTCATGAAGAAAATCCAGCGCCACGAGCTGTAGGTCACGATGAAACCGCCGACGGGCGGCCCAAGCACCGGGCCCAGCACTGCGGGAATCGTCAGGTAGGCCATCGCATCGACGAGTCCAGATTTGGGCACTATCCGTAGGACGACGAGCCGCCCGACGGGCACCATCATCGCGCCGCCGAGTCCCTGGAGCACCCGCGAAAGCACCAGTTCCGCGAGCGAGTTGGAAAAGCCGCAGAGCACGGACCCGAGGCTGAAGACGGCGATCGCACTGCGAAAGACGGTCAGGGCTCCGAAGCGATCGGCGACCCATCCGCTGAGAGGGATAAAGACGGCAATTGATAGTAGATAAGAGGTAATCGCGAGATTGAGATGGATGGGGTTTTCGCCCATCGATTGCGCAATCTTCGGGAGCGCAGTGGAAATGATGTACGAATCGAGGGTCTGCATAAAAAGGGCGCAGCCCACGATCGTTGGAACGATGATGTTGGCAGTCGATTCAGACAGGGTGACGGTTTTCATCAAGTCGCGAAACGAGCAGTTGGCCAGCACCGCCCATCGGTCCTTGGCCGCTGCATCGCGAAGCCCCAACACTATTACGCGGATGTTACGTCAGACAAAAGCCTTTAGCGGCGTGAGGCGACGAGCTATCCTCAGCTATCCATCTCACGCACGGAGGAGATGCTATGGCGGCTGCGGGCACACATGATTACAAGGTTATCGGGACGCGACCAATACGCCACGATGGTATCGACAAGGTTACCGGTCGAGCGAAGTACGGCGCCGACGTAACTTTCGCGGATCTGTTGCATGGCAAGGTCCTGCGCAGTCCGCATGGCCGGGCGCGGATCCGCTCCATCAATGTCGAGAAGGCGCTGAAGCTTCCCGGAGTGCGCGCCGTGATAACGGGCAAGGATCTGCCGGATCTGCCCGACCAGATGGCGGCGCTGGGCGAGATTCCGGTTAACCTCCAGCATCTTGGCCTGAATATCCTGGCCAAGGATTTAGCTCTTTATAACGGCCACGCGGTTGCTGCGGTCGCAGCGACCTCGGCGCATATAGCCGAAGAGGCGCTCAATCTGATCGAGGTCGATTACGAAGTTCTGCCGCCCGTGATGACGGTCAAAGAGGCGATGGCGCCGGACGCGCCTGTCGTGCTGCCGAGCGTGCGCAATCCCGAGATGCCCGACAAGCCGACGAATATCGCCTCGCACGTGCAGTTTACGCGTGGCGATATCAAGGCGGGCTTCGCGGCGGCGGATTTTGTCGTTGAGCGGACCTTCGACACCGCGATGGTCCATCAGGGCTATATCGAGCCGCATAACGCCACCGGTATCTACAACTCCGACGGTACAGCGGTGATCCACACCTCGACGCAGGGGCAGTGGGAAGCGCGTGCGGCCTGCGCCGTTCTGCTCGGGATGCCGGACAGCAAGATCCGGGTTGTAGGACGCGAGATCGGCGGTGGCTTCGGCGGCAAGATCAACGTTTACCTCGAACCGCTGGCGGTGCTGCTGTCGAAGAAGACGGGTCATCCGGTGAAGCTCGTAATGAGCCGCAGCGATGTGCTCCGTGCAACGGGTCCGACTTCGGGTTCCGAGATCCGCGTAAAAATGGGTGCGAAAAAGGACGGACGTATCACCGCCGCAGAAGTCTGGATGGCCTACGAAGCGGGTGCGTTTCCGGGGTCGCCAGTGAATGCAGGCGCGATGTGTATCCTCGCGCCATACGATATGGAGAACTTCCTCATCGACGGCTACGACGTTGTGGTCGATCGGCCCAAGACTGCCGCCTATCGGGCTCCGGGCGCGACCAACGCGGCCTTCGCCTGCGAAACGATTGTCGACGAACTCGCTGAAAAATGCGGGATGGATCCGATCGATTTCCGACTCAAGAACGCGGCAAAAGAGGGCACGATGCAGGTTATTGGGCTACCCTTCAAACGCGTCGGGCTTATCGAAGTCCTCGAATCGCTGAAGAACAGTCCGCACTACAAAGCTCCGCTCACAGGCAAGAATCGTGGCCGAGGCGTAGCGATCGGCTTCTGGTTCAACGTTGGCCTTCAGTCCTCGGCGACGGTGAATATCAACGTTGATGGCACGGCGAGCGTCGTAACGGGCTCGGTCGATATCGGAGGCACCCGTGCGGCGTCGGCGATGATCGCGGCCGAGGTGCTCGGCCTCACGGCAGAGGACGTTCGCCCCTCCAATACTGACACAGATTCGATCGGTCAGACCGACGTTACTGGCGGTAGCCGGACGACCTTTGCGACGGGATGGGCCGTTCACGATGCGGCCCAGGATGCGCTCCGTCAGCTCAAAGAGCGTGCCGCTAAGTCCTGGGATATCGACGTTGAGAAGGTCGATTTCACCGGCGGTAAATTCATCAGCAAGTCGAATGGCGTCGCACCGATGACGCTGAAGGAACTTGCGACCAAGCTGCAGCATACGGGTGGCCCGGTGGTCGGTCGCGCGACGGTTCACGCCGGTCCGATGGGCGCTCCTTCGTTCGCAGGATGTATCGTTGATCTGGAAGTCGATCCCGAGACAGGTAAAGTTCAGATCCTGCGGGCCACGGTTTCGCAGGACGCCGGCCGCGCAATCCATCCCGCGTATGTCGAGGGCCAGTTGCACGGCGGCACAACGCAGGGGCTCGGATGGGCGCTGAATGAAGAGTACGTCTACGACGACAAGGGTGTGTTGCGGAACGCTGGCTTCCTCGATTACCGGATTCCGACCTGCCTCGACATGCCGCTGATCGAATCGATCATCGTCGAGGTGCCGCATCCCGACCATCCGTTGGGCGTGCGCGGTGTTGGCGAATGCTCGATCATTTCGCCTCCAGCCGCGGCGGCGAACGCTATCTATCGGGCCGTAGGCGTGCGAATGACTGAACTTCCGATGTCGCCGGGGCGAATCCTGAAGGAAATCAAGAAAAAGTAACCCGCTTCGAAGAATAGCAAGCCATAGCGACAAATCGGCCGAGCAGATGCTCGGCCGATTTGGTTTTAATCTTCGATTACTGAGCTTGGCTCGCGAGATTCCGTTCTTCGGCTGCGGGCTCGACTATCGTCTCGTTCGAGGTGCCGCCGCTGCTTTCGTGCAACCCGAGGCTTAGGAGGAAACCCACGGCCGGGAGTAGCGCAACGATCGTAAGGGCGGTGGAGAGTCCGTGGTGATCGGCGATGGAACCGAGGAGCGGCATCACTAGGCCGCCGAGCGTCATCGATAACCCCATCGTTACGCCCGCTGCCAACCCGACGCGATTGGGCAGGTACTCCTGCGCCATCACGACGACCACGCTATTGGAGGCCGCCAGGACCGCACCCACAGGAATCAGCATCGCGCCCGCGACGAGAAGACTGCTTGACGACAGGAACAAAAGAATCAGCGGGACGACTGCGATCAGGGAGACGACAATGACGATCTTGCGTCCGTGCGTGTCAGCGAGGCGACCACCAATAAGCGTTCCGACTGCAACTGCGGATAGCATGGTTGTCAGAGCGTAAGCGGCCCCCGCCTTCGTGCCGTGAAGCACACCCGTCCAATACAATGGGACAAAGGTGTTGAGCCCGAAGAAGGCAACGGAACGAAAAACCAACATCACAGCTAGAAGGCTAAAGTCGCCCCAGCGCTCAGGTGCTTCTGCCACCACATGTGCGCCTCCCCGCCGTTGCGACGGATGAACCGCCGTAATCCGCGGCATTTGCAGCAGGATCGCGGCGGCCATGACTAAGACGGGTAGGGCGAGAATCAACGCACCATGCATCCCGAAGGCGATTAACGTCGGCGTAATAGACATCGGGCCGACAGCGAAGCCTACCATCCCGCCGACCGTGAAGAGGCTCATAGTGGTCGCCTGCCGCGATCCGCTGAGATAACGCACCCGCCGGGCAGCCTCGGGATGAAAGGCCGAGATGCCGACGCCGCTCAGGGCGATGGCGGCGAACAGGAGCTCATAGGTCGGTGCGATGCCGCTTAGGGCGACGCCGATTCCGGCGAGGCTGAGACCGAGCGGAATCAGCCAAGGCATCGAGCGCCGATCGGCGAGCATCCCGAAGGCGGGCTGAACGATTGATGACGACAGCGTTTGCGCGAGGACGAGTCCGGCCGCGGCGGCATAGGTCAGGTGATGCGCCGCGATAAAGAAGGGAAGCATCGCGGGCACGACGCCCTGATTGACGTCATCAGAGAGATGGGCGCCGGAGAGCAACGCAATCGCTTTGTAATCAACTTGATCGTTGGAAGTGACTGCGGACTGTTCGGGCATGGTCGCTACCATCACATAGGAGCGGCATGCTTGCCAATCGGAAAATCCGGTCTATGCGTTAGACGCTGCGAGGCTGGCTGCGACTCGGTGCCCGTTCTTCCAGGCACTCAGATCGCGATTGCAAAACCTTTCGAGCGCTTCGATCTCGGGCAGATAGGATCGTCGCAGAGCCTGGGCGGTGTCCGGTTCCATCGGTGGGAAGGTCGGTCCGCTGCTGAAACAGAAACGCCATAGTCCGTAGCGATCGAGCTTGTTCACGAGCTCGCCACGATGGCGCGCCCAGAGCCATCGTCGGAAGCGATGGGCCGCAAGGGCTATAGTGGAGTTACGGCAATCGCGCGCAGCTTCGTTTCTGATGAGATGCCGCGTCAACTCCGGTGTGATCGCAATGGAATCGAGTTCAAGGAAATCGGTAACGGAATCGGCGAACTGTTGCGGATCGGCGAAGAGGTCATCGTAGAAGAGTGCAGCAACATTCTCCGCGCCCATCGTTGTGCGCCATTCACTCAAGCGAGTAGCGTAATGATTGGCTTGATGCAGTTCAGGATCCGGTGAATTCGCAAGCACCTCTTCGAAGGAACCGCGGACCCCACCGAGACGATGTCGCATCCGATACCATGAATAGGCCCGCTCTACTGGGTCGCGAAAAACACAGATGATTTTGCATCGCGGCAGGTCACGCCCGATACGCTCGCGGGCGACCGCACTGACGAAATAGGTGGGGCAGATCTCGCCGATTCGGCGATCCGGTCTCGATTTACTGAAATGCCAACCGTACCAGGCGAATCCTTTGTCGTAATAGCGATCGAAAAACCAGGTCTCTTTCAGACCGGCTGGCAGACAGGCACGTTGCATAAGTAAACCGTGCAGCCAGGTGCTGCCGGTTCGAGTCGGTCCTACGCCGATAAAATCAGGTAGCCGGACTGCCGGAGCTTGCTCAGACAACGTGCGATGCCGTCGGCGTCATTCAGCGTTGAAGCCCCCGGCTTCCGGATGATGGCCGTACATATCCTCGACATAGTACTCAGATTGATAGGTCGCGGGTCGGCCGCCCCATCCGTATTCGATCATCCAGCCGGAAGGGTTCCGCAGATAGAAAGAATACATGTGATCGTTGGAGTGCTTACCGGGTGTGATGGTTATGGGGACCTTGTTTTTGCGCACAATATCGTAGGTCAGACCGACGTCGTCGAAGTTTTCGACTTCGAGCATCAGATGGTTGATGCGGCGTTTCTGCGGACCGACACCAAAGGCCACTGTATGGTCGCGGTCGTTGCAGTGCATGAAGACGGGCGTCGCGACCCGATTACCCATCCGGATTTTGTACTCAACGCCACCGCGCATCCCCAGCGTCATGAAGAAGCGCTTGGCCGCTGCGATATCATCCTGACGGACGATACAGTGGCCCATGCCGCCGTTGCCGGTCTTGAATCGCCCATGCATCCGGCGTCCCGGATGAAACGGCTTTACGAACTGAACTTCGGGGCCATGAAAAATCTCGATCGGGTTACCCGCCGGATCATTGAGCTTGAGAACCTCGAGCACGCGCCGCTCGTTTGCTTCGTCATCTGAGCCGACGCGAAACTTTACCCCGGCCTCGCTGAGCTGCTGCTGCATCGCAGCGAACTCCTCGGGTCCGGCGACCCGAAAGCCCAGATATTCGAGGTCGTCTGTTCCGTTGTCGTGCAGGACCACACGATGGTGCCAGTAGTCGGTGCGGAGATAGCAGCGGTCACTTTCGCCGTCCTCGGCAAGCTCCATCCCCAGAATCTTCGTGGCAAAATCCTTCCATTCGGCGACGTTTTTCACGCTGAGTCCCATGTAGCCGAGCTCTGTGACCTGGACCATCGGATTACCTCCCTGCGCGTTGTCGGGTTAGCTCAGCGCATGGCCGAGAATTTGGTGGGATGCAGAATCGAATTGGAGAGCGAGGCGAGCAGAGGACCTTTCTCTTCGGTCTTGGCGCGCGCAGAGAGCCATTCCGGGTCGGCGGCGAACGCGCCCCAGCGCTTCTCGCGATCCGCAAGTGATTCCCATTGCAGCATGTAAATCAGGTCCTGGTTGGATTCGCCGATCCCGACGGTCCAGAACCCAACCTGCTTGATGCCGTGCTTCTCCCACAGCTTGAGGGTGATCGTTTCGAAACGATTCATCAGATCGGGCAACCGCCCGGGCATCGCATGATAGACTCGCAGCTCGTAAAGCATCGTGTTTGCTCCCGTCTGAGAAGGGCCAAGCGGCCTGAGTTTAAGGAAATATAAGCCCGAGCGCGGTTGGATTGCGAGTGGGCCAAGGTCTCGGTTTTTCTACATCCACTAAATTGCAACGGCGGGTACGATGGGTTGAATGAGACGGGCGGTCTTCTTCATCGCGGGGCTTTTGCTCGCACTTTGCGCAAAATCGCTGATAGGCCATAGCGCAACTCAAAGCCTGCTGCCGGGCAGTCAGACTATTGAACTCGATTTTCAGGAGCAGCACCGAAGCTACATCGTCCATCTGCCTCCCCAGGCCAAGAGCGGCAAGGCGCTGCCGCTGGTCCTCAACTTCCACGGTGGCGGGAGCAATGCGGTCGCAGAGGAGCGCTACAGCGGCATGGATACCACCGCTGATCGCAACGGCTTCATCGCAGTTTATCCCAACGGCTCGGGTCATTTCGGCCGAGCGCTCACCTGGAACGCCGGCCGATGCTGTGCTTATGCGATGCGCAAAAATATCGATGACGTCGGCTTCGCCCGTGCCGTGATTAATGACCTGGCAACCCGTACCTCGATCGATCGGAGCCGTGTTTACGCCACCGGAATGTCGAACGGCGCTATGATGGCCTATCGGCTCGGCGCTGAGGCCTCCGATTTGATCGCGGCTATCGCACCGGTCGAAGGCGCCATGGTGGTCGATACAAAGGGTCCATCGCGGCCAGTATCGCTGATGGCTTTCAACAGCACTGACGATCCTTTCGTTCCATACGACGGTGGCTACGGGCGGATGGGCGGAGTGGCGCACGGCGACCTTTATCCTCCGGTCTCTTACGTGCTTGGGCAGTGGAGGATGTTCGATGATTGTCCCGTGGAATCCCGCACCGACCCGGAGAAGAAGGGTGCTCCTAGAAGTCCGGACGCTAATAACACCGCTACGCGAATCGTGTGGGCTCCGTGCAAGATGGGCACCGAAGTGGTGCTCTGGAAGCTTTCGGGATCGGGGCACGTATGGCCCGGAGGAACTCGCGGCATGACGCGCCTGCTCGGACCGAGCACCGACCTGATCGATGCTAGTGAAATGATGTGGGAGTTTTTCCGACGCTTCTCCCTGTTGAAGAAATAGTCGCGTGGTAAGCCGCTTAATTCGCGTCGGGCTGGACTTCGGGACGAGCCTTGGCGAAGGCCTCAAGCTCATCGCAGTTCGCACAGATCCGCTGAATCGTCGGGTACGGTGAGAGATCGACCTTCGCCATGCGGGCGTTATATACCTGTGGAACTAGAAAGGCATCGGCGAGCGTTGGGGTGTCGCCGTGACAGAAGCGGCCCGTATCCTTCGATCCCGCGAGCATCGTCTCGATAGCGGTAAAGCCAACGCGAATGAAGTGGCACATCCACTCGGTGCGTTGCTCCGGTGTTGCGTTGAAGGTCTCGCCGATCAGACGTTGAGGTCTGCCACCACCCGCAGCATGAATCTCGCATGCAACTGCCAGCGCGAGTCCACGGACGCGAGCCCGTCCGAATAGGTCGCGAGGCAGAACCGGGGGATTTGGATACTTCTCTTCGAGATATTCGCAGATCGCCATCGATTGGGTAATCAGGTGGCCGTCGTCTTCCAGCGTTGGCACGATACCTTGCGGATTGATCGCCTCGTATGCGGGTTGGCGTGATTCTCCGCGCATCAGGTTTACCGAAGCATAATCGTAAGAAAGACCTTTCAGATTCATCAAGATGCGTACGCGATAAGCAGCAGACGACCGGTGAAAGTTATGCAGCTTCATCGAAGCCTCTCCTTATCCGAGCAATTCCAGGCCGCGTTCGAACATTA
>Ga0335069_10011649_pt1 | contig 12393 bp, 9 predicted proteins | sample Lox_Sample_11_FD_206714 | JGI IMG/M metagenome (GOLD analysis project Ga0335069, IMG submission 206714) | Soil microbial communities from Loxahatchee National Wildlife Refuge, Florida, United States - Lox_Sample_1.1 | ecosystem: Environmental > Terrestrial > Soil > Wetlands | place: USA: Florida...
TGCGCGCAGAACTCCGCCGCAATACGCTCCGGCGTGTCTTCCGGCTTGGCGCCGTGGGTTTCGCGCAGCCGCCGCGACCAGTCGTTTTCCCGTCCGCCCGCGGCCTCGAAAAAGGCGTCCAGTTTGCTGCGGTCTCCGCCCAACGCACAGTCGAGGATTTGCGTGAGGCGCATCTCGCTCAACTGCGTCACCAGGAACGTAACCGCCGCCTGCACCGTGGTGTCGCCGCTCGCCGCCCGTTCCAGCACGCGGGCCCGCGCTTCCGCTATCAAGTCCCCCGACGAGCGTTCGTCGAGCACGCGGAATTGCGGCGGCACGCCCGCTTCGATCGGGAACCGGTTCAGCACGTACTGGCAGAACGCATGGATGGTCTGGATCTTCAGTCCGCCCGGTGTTTCCAGCGCCTTGGCGAATAGCCGCCGCGCCGCGCGCAAGTCCTCATTGCCGCCGGGATCGGCCCCCACTTCGCTTATTTTCTCGGCGAGTGCCGCATCGCCCAGCATCGACCATTCGCCGAGCTGCTTGAACAGCCGCTCCGCCATCTCCGCCGCCGCCGCCTTGGTGTAGGTGAGGCACAGGATGCGCTCGGGCTCGGCACCAGCAAGCAGCAGGCGCGTCACGCGATTGGCAAGGGTATAGGTCTTGCCCGCACCGGCATTGGCGGCGACCCAGGCGGAAACGGTGGGATCGGCCGCCCTCATTCGCCGCCCCAGCCGCTCAGCGACCACTCGCGCACGCGCGCCAGATGATCGTAGTCGCCCGCGATATCCGAGCGGAACGGCGCCACGCGGGATTCGTATCCCGTTTCGGCCCGGTCGAATTCGGCGATACGCCGCGCCAGCCGCCCGGCCGCTTCGTTCGCCAAGGCGACCGCATCCGCGTCGACATAGCAGTACTTGCCCGGTTCGGCGGCGCCGCTCACGCGCACGTATAGCAGCTCGGAAGGCGTCAGCGTCCCGATGTCCTTGAACCCGCCGTTCGCCAGCATCGCCCCTTCCAGCGGCAGTTGCGGCGCCAGATGAGTTTTCACCTGCTTCTGAGACGGCGGCGCGCCGGTCTTGTAGTCGATGATGGCGCCGCCGCCCGTCTTGAGCCGGTCGATGCGGTCGGCCTTGCCGCTCAGCGTGAACTCGCCCGCCGGCCCCTGGAACGTCATCTCGCCTTTGATCTCGACGAAGCTCTGGGCGACGTCCGCGCTCCGTTCGCGCTCCTGCTCTACGAACCATGCCGCGGCGCGCAGGAAGCGCGGCCGCCAGACCGCCAGCGTGGCCTTCGGCGTCCGCCGTTCGTTCAGCACTTCGTCCACGATGGCCGCCAGCTTCGCCTCGGCGTCCGGCGGCAGCGCCGGATAGCGCCGCACGAACAGCTCCAGCATCTTGTGCAGCGCCGTGCCGCGCTCCATCGGCCCGATCTCGTCGTCGAGCGGATCGAGCGGGCGCAGCTTCAGCACATGCCTGGCGTAGATCGCATAGGGATCGCGCAGCCAGGTTTCGACCTCGGTCACCGACAGTCTGCGCGGCCGCGCCGCCACGGCGGGACGGGGGCAGGGCGGCTCCGCGGGCTCCGGCCTGCCGGCGTCGGCCAGGGCCGCGGCGATCCTCTTGATGTGTGCCGGCGGCGCGAGCACGTCCGCGATGCCGAGGCCCTTGGCTAGCTGCTGCAACCGCTGCACCCAGCGTGAGGCCACCATCGGCGTGCCTTCGGATTTCGCGGCGCGCGTCAGCACCACGCGCGGCTGGCAGGCGAGCATGGCGAAGTCGTGCGCCGAAAGCCCGATCGCCCGCTCCGGTTGCTCGAGGCCCAGGGTTTTGCGCATCGGACGCGAGAACCACGGATCTTCGCCCGCCGCCGCCGGCCACGAGCCCTCGTTGAGCCCGCCCAGGATGACGAGATCGTAGCTTTGCAGGCGTGCTTCCAGGGGTCCCAGGATCGCCAGCCGCGGATGCCGTCCATAAGCGGGGCGCACCGGCACTTCGTCCATGAAGGCGCGGATCATCGGCGCATAGGAACCGGTTTCGATGTCCGGCAGACCGGTGGCCGCTTCCGACCATGCGCGCATGAAGCGGCTGGCGGCGAGGCCGTCGGGTCCCTTCCACGGCTTGGCGCCCAGCGCGTCCGCCGCCGCGATGTGCGCCCTCAGGAGATCGATCAGCGCCGCTTCCGGCTTAGCGATTACCGCTTCCAGCGGTGCCAGCGCGGCAGCCAGCTTGGCGAACCACGCTTGCAGATCGCGCGGCGCGTCCCCGATGGCGGCGGCGATGCCCCGTAAACCGGAATCCGGCCGCGGCCCGCGCAATTCGAGATCGAGCGTCCGCGCTTTCGCGCGGAATGCGGCCGCGTCTCCGCCCATCGCGGCAAGCGGATGCTTCAGCAGCGCCAGAAGAGGCACCGGCGCGAACTTCTCGTCGGCGGCCTCGGCCAAGAGACAGAGGAACGAGCCCGTGGGCGTCCGCGACAGCGGCTGACCGGCCGAATCGTCGATGGCGATGTTCCAGCGCCCCAACTCCGCGGTCACCCGGCGCGCCAGCCCCCGGTCGCGCGTGACCAGCGCGGCCTGCAAGTCCTTCGTCTCCAGGGCTTCGCGCAGCATCAGCGCGATCAGCGCGGCCTCTTCGGCCGGGTCGGCAGCTTCGAGCAGCGAGAGACCGGCCGCTTTCGGCGGGTGAGTGCTTTCGGCGAGGGCACGCCAGGCATCCGTCGTCGGCGCTGGCCGCAGCACTTCGCGCACCAGCCGCTCGCGCTCCGCGTCCGCCGGCGCCTCCGCCCAATCGCCGACTTGATCGCGGCGCACGCCGATGCGTTCCAGCAACTGCTTGAGCGCGAATTGCGGATGGCCGGCGTCCACGCGCTCCCACGCCTCCGCATCCAGTTCCCGGTCCAGGCCGGGCAAGACCACCGCGCCCTTGGGCAGGCGCGCAATCACACCCAGCAATTCCGCCGTGGCGGGAATGCTGCCGGTCGAGCCCGCCGCGATGACCGGCCGGTCGGGCCGGAAATGCGCGAGGCGGAAGGCGAGCGCCCGCAGCGCTGCGTTGCGATGCTGCTCCGGGCTCACGCGATCCTGCGCTGCTAGCACCTTCGGCCATTCGGTGGCCATGAGCAGGAGGAATTGCCGCACCTCGGCCCAATGATCCGCCAGCGCGATGGGGGCGAGCCCGTCGAGCTTGTCGAGGTCGGTGCCCTGCCGCTCGATCTCGTCCATCACCTGGGCCAGCGCCTTGGCGAGCGCCGATGCTTGCACGAAACTCATCGCGCCGCCGTCGCGATTATGGCTCCAGCGCCGGATGATGGCCGCCAGTTGCATGCGCCTGTCGAGCGGCGCGATCGCCGGCTTCAGGTCGAGCGCGTCGATCGACGGATCGAGCAGCAGTTCGTCCTCGTCCACGTCGCCGAGCGGCCGGAAGTCCGGCAGCAGCGAAGCCCCGCCGGCCTCGCGCGCGAAGATCTCCGCAATGGCCCGCGCCGCACGGCGCGTGGGCAGGTAGATCGTGGCGTCGGCCAGCGCCATCGGTTCGGGGCCGACGCGCCGCAACAGCCCGCGTGCCAGCGTGGCGGAGAACGGCGCGCTCGCCGGAATCGCAAAGACCTTTGGTCTGTCAGGCTGCGGGGGCAAGGTCTGCCAGCAATTCGTCGGCTTCCGCCACGGCCTGGGGCGTGCCGACATGGATCCACAGTCCGTCGAGCCGGATGCCGAACAGCCGTTCCTTCTCGATGGCGCGGTCCCACAAGACGTTCGTGGAGAAGCCGCCCTTGGGCGCGTTCTCGAACAGCCGCGGGTGGACGATCTGCACGCCGGGGAATGCGAAGGGCGACACGCGGCCGGGCGGCACGCGCTTCAGACGGCCTTCGGAATCCATCAGGAAATCGCCGACGCCTTCGTAGCCGACGGAATTGATCATCGCCGCCATCAGCAGCAGCCCGTCCATCGCGTCGGGGTCCCAGCGCTGTTTCATGCGTTCGAGCGCCATGCCGAAACCTTCGATCCAGATCGTATCGGAGTTGTGGATGAAGAACGGCTCGCTGCCGAAATACTGAAGCGCCTTGGCGACGCCGCCGCCGGTGCCGAGCAGGCCGTCGGTTTCGTCCGAATAGAGCAGTTCCACGTCCTTGCGGTCGGCCAGGTGCGCCTTGAGCATGTCGGCCTTGTAGTGGAGGTTGACGACAATTGTTGTCACCCCCGCGGCGGCCAGGCGGTCGATGGCATGGTCGATCAGCGCCTTTCCGCCGACTTTGACGAGCGGTTTGGGCACGGCGTTGGTCAACGGCCGCATGCGCGTGCCAAGGCCGGCGGCCATGATCATCGCGCGCGTGGGTGAACTCATGTGATGCTCCATGCGCCCGGAACTCCGCGCGCCCCGGGCGGTATGGCGCGATCATACCACGATTTGAGCGGCGCCAGCGCGGGATGGTCGAGGTCTGCGGTCAGATAGGACCACACCCTCGGCAGATAGGCGAGGTAGCGCGGTTTGCCGTCGCGGACGCACAAGCGGGCGAAGATGCCGGCGATCTTTGTGTTGCGCTGGGCGGCGAAGACGGCGGAAGCGAGCGCGAACGACTCCTCATCTACGGGCGTGCCCTGGTCGGTCATCGCCTTCGCATAGTGATTGATCGTGAGCTGGCCGATCTCGGCAGGCACGTCGCGGCGCGCGTCTTCGATCAACGAGATCATGTCGTAGGCCGGAGAGCCGGCGACGGCGTCCTGGAAATCGATCAGTCCCACGCGCGCCGCTCCCCTCCGTTCGGGCATCCACATGAGGTTCTGGGCGTGATAGTCGCGATGCACGAACACGCCGGGCGCGGCGAGCAGCGGGAGAAGCGTTTTCCGCCACAGCCCGAGGAATTCGGAAACCTCGGCTTCGCTCGCCTCGCGGCCGAGCGCGACCGGGAAGAACCACTCGGTCAGCAATTCCACCTCGGCAAGCAGGGCCGTTTCGTCGTACGGGTGAAGGTCCTTGCCTTCGGGAAGCACGCGCGGCGCGTCCGCGGCATGCAGCTTGGCCAGAACCTCGGCCGCGCCCTCGTAGAGCAGTTTTTCATCGACGCCCTTCGCCAGCGAGTCGACGAACAGGTCCGCGCCCAGGTCCTCCATCAGCACCAGCCCCTGTGCGGCGTCGTCGGCGTAGATCTCGGGTGCGCTGAGCCCGAGGCTGCGCAGGTAGTTCGCGGCAGCCACGAAACGGGCGCAGTCCGCGCCCGCAAGCCTGGCCACGGCGTTGTAGCCGAGCGCTTTGCGTTCTTCCGGGGTGGCATTCGAGCGGGCAACCGGCGCTTCCGCGCCCGGGGGCTGGTCCATCAGCAGCGCGCTTGTTCCGTTCTGCCCGAGCCGGATGTAGCGGCGGGTGGAGGCGTCGCCGGTGAGCGGCACGCGCACCGCATCGCCCCAGCCGGTGTGTGCCAGGAAGTCGTTGATGGTCTGTGTGCGATCAGAGGACACGATTCGGTTCCAGGAGGATGGATGCCCAACGTGACGGCCCCGTGATATCGGCGCGGCGCGTTCGGGCACCGGTTGCGGCCAAGGTGATGGTAAGCGGCGCCTCGGGCAGGCGGCTGCCTGCGCGTTCCGGCCATTCGATCAGGACGGCGCCTTGTTCGACGGCTTCGTCGAGGCCGAGTTCGTCGATCTCGCGTTCGTTCTCGATGCGGTAGAGATCGAAGTGGCGAACCGTGAGCCCCGGCGTCTCGTAGGTCTGGACCAGGGTGAAGGTGGGGCTCGGCATGGTCTCGGTCACGGCGAGCGCCTTCAGGATGGCGCGGGCGAGCGTCGTTTTCCCGGCGCCGAGATCTCCCGCCAGCGCAATGGTGTCGCCCGCGCGCAGTCCTGCGGCAATGCGCGCGCCGAGCGCATCCGTGGCGGCGAGACATTCGAGGTCGATGCGGGCCGAAAACGGGCCCGATTCGCTGTTCATCGCCAAGCTTTTAGCGTGACGGGAAGCCGGCCTCAACGAGACCATTGGCGGATTGATTTGGCGGCTCCGCTCGGACATATGGTGGGCCCGCAATGCCGCAGAACATCGTCATCATCGGAGCGGGGCAGGCCGGTTCCCAGGCCGTGACCTCGCTGCGCGCCGAGGGCTTCGACGGCCCCATCGCCGTGGTGGGAGACGAGCCCTACGCACCTTACCAGCGCCCGCCGCTGTCCAAGGCCTACCTCATGGGTTCGATGGAGCGGCCGCGGCTGTTCCTGAAGCCGGACTCGTTCTACCGGGAAGCGCGGTGCGAACTGATCCTGAAGGTGTCGGCCACCGCGATCGACCGGCAGGCCAAGGTCGTGCGCCTGTCCGACGGCCGCGCGTTGCCCTACGATCGGCTTCTCCTGGCGACGGGTACGCGCGTGCGCAAGGTGAAATGCCCCGGCGCCGATCTTCCCGGCATCCACTACCTGCGCAGCATTGAGGACGTGGATGCGCTCCAGGCGGTGTTCCGGAGCGGCAAGCGGCTGGCGGTCGTGGGCGGCGGCTATATCGGATTGGAAGTCGCTGCGGTCGCGGCCAAGCACGGGCTGGACGTGACGGTGTTCGAGGCGCTCGACCGCGTGATGGCGCGGGCGGTGTCCAAGCCGGTGTCCGATTTCTTCGAGGTGGTGCATCGCGCCGCGGGCGTGAAGCTGATGCTGAACACCGCCGTCGAGGCGTTCGAAGGCGAGGGCGCTCTTTCGCGCGTGCGCGCCGGCGGTAAACGGTTCCCGGCGGACATCGCACTCGTCGGAATCGGCGTGGTTCCGAACATGGAATTGGCGAAAAGGGCCGGTCTCGCCTGCGAAGACGGCATCGTCGTCGATCGGCACTGCACGACCGGCGATCCGGCCATCTTTGCGGCGGGCGATTGCACCTGGCATGTCGGGCGTGAGGGCGTACCGCTCCGGCTCGAAAGCGTGCAGAACGCCATCGATCAGGCCAAGCACGCTGCGCTTGCGATGGTGGGCAGGCCCAGGCCCTATCGCGAAGTGCCGTGGTTCTGGTCCGACCAGTATGACCTCAAGCTGCAGATCGCGGGGCTGGCGCGGCCCACGGACACGATCGTGATGCGCGGCGACCCGTCCGCGCGCAAGTTCGCCGTGTTCCACCTGCGCGAGGGCGCGGTGGCGGCGGTGGAATCGGTCAACACGCCGGCGGAGTATCTCGTGGGGCGCAAGCTGATCGCCGACGCCGTAGGGGTTCCTGCGGAGCGCCTGGCGGATACCTCCATTGCGATGAAGAACATTACGGGCTGAGATCGCGCGCATGCCCAGGATCAAATACATCGACTCAAACGGCAAGGAGCGCGAGGTGGAAGTTCCCCTCGGCTGGTCGGTGATGGAAGGCGCGGTCAAGAACCTCGTGCCCGGAATCGATGCCGATTGCGGCGGCGCCTGCGCCTGTGCCACCTGCCACGTCTATGTCGATCCGGCGTGGGTGGAGAAGCTGCCGTCGAAGGAAGAAATGGAAGAATCCATGCTCGACTTCGCCCAGGACGTGAAGCCGAACAGCCGGCTTTCCTGCCAGATCAAGGTCACGCCCGAGCTCGACGGCCTCGTCGTGCGCACGCCCAAAAGCCAGCACTGAGCTTGGCCTGTCGCCTCCATTTTGTAGTACAAATACCGCCTCGGATTGAGGAGGGACATCATGAAGCGAAGGTTCTGCGCCGCAGTTCTGACGGCCGGCTTGGCAGTTTCAATCTCCGCGGGGGCCGCGCCTCTCACGCGCGCGCAGGTGGAGCAGGGAAAGCTCGAAGGCTTCGCGCGCGGCGGCGTCGCGGCCTATCTCGGCATCCCCTATGCCGCGCCGCCGGTCGGCAGCCTCAGATGGCGCGCTCCCAAGTCGGCGCCGGCATGGAAGGGCAAACGCAAGGCCTATGCTTTCGGCGCCAACTGCATGCAAATCATCACCCCGCACGGCCACGGGCCCTGGACCTGGGAGTACAGCGCGCAAGGCAAGGTGAGCGAAGACTGCCTGTTCGTGAACGTGTGGACGCCCGCCACGAGCACAAAGGACAAGCTGCCGGTGCTGTTCTGGATCCACGGCGGCGGCTACTTCGAAGGATCGAGTTCGGCGGCGATCTATGACGGCGATTCCTTCGCCCGCAAAGGCATTATCGTGGTGAGCCTGAACTACCGGCTGGGCGCGCTGGGGTTCCTCGCGACGCCCGGGCTCTCTGCGGAATCGCCCCAGCATGTGTCGGGTAACTACGGCGTGCTCGACACCATCGCCGCGTTGAAATGGGTGAAGAAGAACATCGCCGCGTTCGGCGGCGATCCCAAGCGCGTCACCATCTACGGCCAGTCGGCCGGGGCCGGCATGGTCACGACGCTCACCTTCATTCCTCAGGCCAAAGGACTGTTCGAGGGCGCCATCGCCCAGAGTGGCGTCGCCGCGAATTTCCCGATGCAATCCATGAAGCAGGCCGAGCAATCTGGCATCGATTTCGCCGCGTCCGTGGGGGCGCCAACGCTCGCGAAGCTGCGTGCATTGCCCGCGGAGGACCTGCTGAAGGCTCCCGTGCCCGCGGGAGGGCCACCGATGCTCCGCTTCATGCCGATCGTGGACGGCTGGCTGCTGCCGGGCCAGCCCGCTGACCTGAGCGCCAAGGGCGAGATCAACGACACGCCGTTCCTCACCGGCCAGACGGCGAACGAAGCCAGCGCCATGAGCCCGAAGTGGGGAGATCTCACGCCTGAGGAATGCGATGCGGCATTCGCGCGCATGACCGGCGCGTGGGCCGGCAGGTTCAAAGCGGCCTACCTGAAGCCGGGCGAGGACTGCAACACCGGCCTGGCGCAATTCCAGACCGACCGCGGCGTATTCTCCGCTTATCAGTGGATCGCGTCCCGCCTCAAAGCGGGCAAGGGACCCGTCTACGCCTATCTGTACAGCCACTTGGAGCCGGGTTCGGATGCCGCCCGTTACGGCGTGTTCCATTCCTCCGACATCGCCTACGTGTTCGGAACGCTGGACAAGACGCCGGAACGCCCGTTCACCGGCAAGGACCGCGCCATCTCGAACACCATCTCGGATTACTGGGTCAACTTCGTGAAGACCGGCAATCCCAACGGCGCGGGCCTGCCCGAATGGCCCGCCGCCGATCCGGCCCGTCCCGTGGTGATGGAAACCGGAGACGACTTCCGCGCCCGCGAGCCGATGTCCCAGGAGAAGTGGAAGCTGATGGAAGAATTTGTCGCTCAGGGTGGGACGGCGGGGATGTTCTAGGCCGTCGCACGCGGTGCTAAGGATGTGCGGCGGAAGCGCCGTTCTCAACGGTGCTTTCGCCGCCACTAATCCTGGCGCAGGCTGGCGTGAACAGCGACGAAAGGCTCTTCGGAAACCGGGATGAACAGGGAAAACACCAAGCCTGCCGAGGCCGCTGGCTCGGCGCTTGCGGCATCGCTGCCGTTCGACCTGCGATGGATCAGCTTCGGCTCGCCTGCCGCCATCGTCACCTGCATGGCGCTGATCGTCGGGCTCGACGCCGCCACGGCGACAAAAACCGCCGTGCTGGCAAGCCTGCTCATCATCGGAATCGCCGACAACCTGACCGATTCCCTGAGCGTCCATATCTATCAGGAATCGGAGCGGATGGCGCAGCGCCGTGCGTTCCGGGTCACGGCCGCCAACTACGCGGCCCGCTTCGCGGTTTCGGGCAGCTTCATCGTGCTGGTCCTGGCTCTGCCGCCGGCGGCTGCCATCCCCGCTTGCCTGGTCTGGGGAACGTTGCTCCTGTCGGTTCTGACCTATTTGCTCGCCAGAGACAGGAGCGTTTCCGTGTGGCTGGAAATTGTGAAGCACCTGGGCGTGGCGGCCACCGTCATTCTGCTTGGCAACGCGATCGGGCTGTTGGTCGGAACAATGTTGGGGCCGGTCTGAGCCCCTGTGGCGTCCGCCGTTCACGCCATCTCGCGGCGGCGTTCGGCGGAAGGCGGCTGGTTGTCGTCGATCCGGCGCGGGAAGTGGCAGCGCACCAGCGTGCCGGCGGTCTTACCGCCGTTGCCGCTTTCGATCTCGACCCAGCCGTCGTGCAGTTCGACGAAGCGGTTCACCAGCGCCAGGCCCAGACCCGCGCCGCCGCGCTGACCGGCCGTCGATTTCGCCGCAAAGCGCTCGAACACGTTGGGGCGCACGTCGGGCGAAATGCCGGGGCCGTTGTCGCGAACGAAGATCTGGACGTCCTCGCCGTCGATGTGGCCGCCCAGCACGATCACGCCGCCCTTCGGGGTGAACTTGAAGGCGTTGGAGAGCAGGTTGAACACGATCTGGCGAAGCCGGCGCTCGTCGGCGAGGAACGTGCCCGTCCTGACGGCACATTCCACTTCCAGGTTCAGGCCTACCTTGGCGCCCCAGTCGCGGGCGTGCACGGCGACTTCGTTCAGCATCGCCGGCAGATCGACCTGCTCGAGCTCCAGGCGCAGCGCGCCGGATTCGATCAGCGCAAGATCAAGGATGTCGCTGACGAGGCTCGTGAGCGTGCCGGAGGCGGCGACGATGTCCCTGACGTAGTCGCGCTGGCGCGGATTGAGCGGGCCGGGCTCCTCGCTCGCCAGCAGTTCCGCAAAGCCGGCGATGCTGTTGAGCGGCGTGCGCAGCTCATAGGAGACGTGCTTGATGAAGTCGGACTTGAGCCGGTCGGCCGCTTCCAGCGCCTCGGCGCGCTCGCGCAGCACCGCCTCGATGCGGAAGCGGTCGGTGACGTCGGCGAAGGTGACGAGGGTTGCTCCGTCGGGCAGCGGCGACAGCCCGATCGACACGATGGTGCGGTCGTTGCGCTCGATCTCGCCCAGACGGCGGTCGATGTCGGCGCCGGAGACGATGTTCTGGATCAGCCGCTCCCACACCGCTACTTCGCCGTACTTCTCGGCGCAGGCCGCCGCGATCGCGCGCACATGCGGCTCGCCCGCCAGGTCCCTGCCCGCAAGTCCCCAGATCTTGGCGAACGCGGCGTTGTGCAGCTTCAGCTTGCCGTCGGGGCCGAATACCGCCACGCCTTCCTGAAGCGTGTCGAGGGTTGCCGACTGCACCTTGATGAGCGTGTTGTATGAGCTTTCGAGCGAAAGCTTCTCTGTCACGTCCTCATAGAGGAAGGTGAGGCCGCCGAACGGGTGCGGCTGGGCGACGACGCGCAATGTCTTGCCGCCGGGGATGTGCCAGAGGTCCTCGGAAGGATAGTCGCGCGCGGTCTGATAGAGCCCCAGACGTTCGCGTTTCCAGCCCTGGTAATCGCGCTGCTCGGGCAGGCGGCGCGCCTCGCGCAGCCGGTCGAGGACTTCGCCGTCGGAGGGATGCCGGTCGAGCCAGTCTTCCGGCAGGCTCCACAGCTTGGCGAAGGCGCGGTTGTAGAAATGCAGCTTCTGTTGCGCGTCGAAGATCGCCACCGCGGTGGCGAGCTTGTCGAGGGTATCGGTGTGCGCGTCGATGTGCTGCTGCAGTTTGGCTTCGCCTGCGGCGATGTCCGTCACGTCGTTGGCGGCGCCGACGATTCCGGCCGGTGTTGGCACTTCGCAGATGGCGAGCGTGCGCCGATGGCCGTCGAGCACGGCGAAGCGTTTGGCTTCCACGGCCTGTTGCTGGGCCCGTGCTGTGGCCGCCAGGTCGCGTTCGCTCTTTTCGAGCGCCGCGTTTGCGCGCTGTGCCGCCTCCACGTCCGCCGCCCCGGCGATCTTGAGGAATGCGCGGTTGGCCCAGACGAGCGACAAGGTTCTGTCGCGCAGCCACACCGGCACGGGCAGGGCGTCGAGGATGCCGCGGAAATCGACCTTTGCCGTTTCCGGTGCGGGCTCGACCCACACGGCCGCCTGTCCGCCGACGGCGCGGCCGCGCAGGGTGAGGTTGCGGCCGGACGCATCGCGGGCGGAAAGCGTGAACGGCACGCCGTGGGCGCCGAGGTCGTCGAGCGCCTTCGACACCTCGATCGCATCGGGCCCCTTGAGGCAGGAGTCGAGCTGCTCTTCGCCGCCGCCGTAGGACGCCGGCGCCGTCCCGTCGCGGCCCCACACGACGAGCGCATCGCGCGAAACGTCGAGCAGCGCGTCGCGCTCGCCGACGGCGGACTTCATGCGCGCGACCGAGCTGCGCAGCAGGCGGCGCAGGTGCATCGAGGCACTCTGTTCTGCCAGCGCCCACAGCCCGGCGGCGGCCGCCAGCGCCGCCGCTCCCGCCGCGACCCCGATCAGCACCGACGAGGGCTCGCCCGGGCTCGCAGCCCAGGCAGGGCTCGCCAGCAAAGCCGACGCCGCCGCTATGGAGAAGAAATTCCTCCCCCGCATCACCCCAGCTTCCGGTTCTTTCTTCTGTCCCATTGTGGGACGGTTCCGGTTACCCCTGAGTCGCGCACCATGCTGCGAATCAGTGTGGAATCAACATGATACGGGCGTTAACCGTACGCGCAACACCTTGTGGTTAAAAAAGTGTAAAAGGCCAGATGTTGGTA
>Ga0335069_10011650_pt1 | contig 12391 bp, 11 predicted proteins | sample Lox_Sample_11_FD_206714 | JGI IMG/M metagenome (GOLD analysis project Ga0335069, IMG submission 206714) | Soil microbial communities from Loxahatchee National Wildlife Refuge, Florida, United States - Lox_Sample_1.1 | ecosystem: Environmental > Terrestrial > Soil > Wetlands | place: USA...
TTCAACTTCAACTTAAACTTGAACAATAATGAAGACCGTGACCATGTTGGAGTTTCGGAAAAATGCCGAGGGCATTCTGCGCCGGGTGGGGCGAGGGGAGCGGTTCGTGCTCTCGCACCGTGGGCACGCGGCCGCCCGGCTGGAGCCCATCTCGACTGCCCGCGCCGCCGACCCGGCCAGCGATCCCTTCCTGACCATCGGCCAGCGCGCCACCCCAAGCCCGAGAGGCAAGACGCGGCACACGGACATAGACCGCATCCTTTATGGCGGCCAATGACGTGTTCATGGACACGGCTGGCTTCCTGGCCCTTTGGGATGCCTCCGACGCACACCACGAGCGGGCGCTTCGACTCCAGAGCGAACTGGCACGAAAGGGTCGCCGATTCCTGACCACCGACTACGTCCTGGACGAAACCGTGACGCTGCTGGTCGTGCGCCATAGCCACGCCGCCGCCGCGGATTTCCTGAAAAGTGCTACCGCCAGCGAATCGCTGCAGCTTCATTGGATCGTCCCGGACCGATTCCACGCCGCGGCGGCCTTCTTCGCCCGTCATGACGACAAAGAATGGTCCTTTACCGATTGCGTGAGCTTCGGCCTGATGCACGAGCTGAACGTCCGGGATTCCTTCACCACGGACCAGCACTTCCGCCAGGCCGGATTCAACCCCCTGCTGGGAACTGGGCGCATTTGAATTCCTCGGTCAGGTTGCCGTTCGGGGCAGTTTCCGGGAGTTCGCCCGGCTTGGGGCCGAAGCAGTGCTTCTTGAACTGGAATCCGCCCGTTTCCCGCTTCAGTCCCGTTGCCCCGTTGTCCCGTGGTCCGTTATCCGTGGTCCCGTAGTCCCTTTCTGCCTTCAGCGTTTCAGCCTTTCCCTGTGCCCGTTTTTAGCCTTTAGCCTTCCCGCCCGCTCGCTCCTTCCGCCTCAGTGGGGTGCCGCCAAACCAATCTCCGGTTCGACCCCGCTCTTGCCTTTGTATTCGACGGCCAGGATCCGGCCATCGGTGCGCCGGGAGAGGAAATCGGGGTAAAACCAGTCCTCGGAGTTTGGAGGCGGAATGACGTGGGCTTGCGGGGCAGGTTGCGGACCCAGAACTCCACTTCGGCCAGCCCGTCCAGATGCTGGGCGCACTTGAACTCCTCGGTCAGGTTGCCGTTCGGGGTGGTCTCCCGGAGTTCGACCGGCTTGGGGCCGAAGTAATGCTTTAAGAAGACGAGGCTTTTGTCGCATCAGTAAGCAGGGCAAGCTCGACGGCTTCGATGTTCCCGGCGCGGCGGAGGGGCGGTGCCCGGGAGAGTATCAATAGTGAGAACCGACCTGGCACGACCCCGGCAAGGCATGGTCGCGCATACCGGCTTCGGCTATAGATCAAAATTGTGTCTTTGACACGCTTCTGCAGACTGGTAGAATGCCCACCACAAAACTGCCGCTCATGCCGTCGCATGGTGAACCCGTACGAAAGCGCCGAGCTGGCTCAAGTTCGATACGAATAACTCGGATCTGCAGTGGATTGGGACTGAGATCAGAACATCAAAGCCACGGGCCAAATGCTGGATAAACTAATCGACCTTTTTCAGAAGTGCGGGCTCTGGCTCTCCAGTCGACCGAATCGCCTTCGCCTACGTGGAACGCGCATAGAAGTGATTGCCATGATTCTTGCCAAGAAGCCGCAACCGACTGTGTTACTTGGCAAGTCTCCTTACCACGACATGTGGATGCCTCCACAGGAGGGCGTGGGGCTACGGGAGTCTTTTGAGGATGCCTTGAGGCGTTGCATGGAAGTAGAGTGTAATCTGGAACTGCCCAAGGAGCCAACTCTGCTCTCGCGACTGATGCATGTACGATCTATCCGGTTTGCTGGTGTCCTCGACCTACCGTCCGCACGCTGGGGTGAGAGACCTGTTGCCGACGATGCTGCCGGGAGCGCCTTGGAGCATGTAAAGCTGAGACGCAAGGCCTACTGGCTTGCAACGGTACTGATCGAGAGCGAGGCAAACCTGTCGGCTAGGCCTGACGGGAAAGAACTGGTAGATCTGAAATGGTTCAGCCTCGAGGATGCCCGCCAAGCTGTCCTCCAGACCAACCACCCCGACAAAACCTACCTCCTAATGAGATGTTTTGATGCTGCTTGGTCTGACCTGTATGGATCCACCGCGCCCCCACACCCGGGGAGGATAACTTGAGCGTCCCATCGAAAAAGCTCCTGCGCACCCGGATAATTCGTTCCCTGCGCTCACAAGGTTATGCGATCCGCGACGGACGCATTTCGCTCCCGCCAGATTTGGATAAGGACGGCCGTCGCCGGATCCATGAGCTTGCGGTGGCAAAGAGGTTATCCGTTGCGCAGCCGAGGATGCAGCGTTTTGAAGACGGCCTACTGCGGTATATTGCCAACGGGGACGAGGTTGACCCCTGGTCGATTCGCCCGACGCTCCACCTCGTCAAGCCGGACACCGTGGAGGAAATGCTTTTTAGGTATGCATCCCTGCACTGGAGCATACCAGTATCATCGGGCTATGGAAGACGGCTGAGATTTCTGGTGATGGATGACAGCAATGGCAAGCTAATCGGGCTCTTCGGCCTCGGGGACCCTGTGTACGCCCTAGCTGCCCGGGACCGTTGGGTTGGCTGGGATGCTTCCGCGAAAGCTAAGAACCTTTACCACATCCTGGACGCTTACGTGCTCGGAGCTGTGCCTCCGTATTCCTTTCTGCTGTGCGGCAAGCTGATTGCGCTGCTTACGCTCAGCAATGAGGTCAGGGAGGCGTTTAGGCACAGGTACAGCGCAGCCAAGGCCTTAATCAGCGGTGCGAAGAGGGAGGCCCACTTGGCAATGCTAACGACAACCTCCGCTCTAGGCCGTTCGGCAATCTACAATCGGATAAGGGTGAACGGGTTCGACTACTGGAAGGGTGTTGGGTACACGGAGGGGTCAGGCGATTTTCACTTTTCGAACGGAGTCTATGCCGATATTCGCGGGTACTCCGAGAGGTACTGCGAAGCAACGGCAAAGAAAGAGGCTTGGGGAACCGGTTTTCGAAACAAGAGAGAGGTCGTAAAAAAGTGTCTGCCGAAACTGGGCTTGTCGACCGAGCTTCTGTACCATGGCATCCGCCGGGAGGTTTATCTGGCGCCACTTGCCCACAACGCGGCGGAGTTCCTCAGGGGCGATGCCAATGTCCCGGAATTTTACGACTGGCCATCAGGACAGCTCTCCGAGATCTTTAGAGCGCGATGGCTTCTCCCGCGTGCCGAGCGAAAACCTGAATATCACAATTTCGGCCGCGAAGGCTATCGGCTTTGGGTGAGGGAGCAGGCGAACGTCAACCACAGCCCGGGCGGACCCAGGCCGTAGAACATTCTGGCAATCGGCGCAAAGGTGCTGTCAAGTTCGGAGACAAAAACAATGGGCGAGCGAATTGAATTGGAGAAGGAGATCAGAGACCTCCTGCTGGACAAGAGTGCCATCCCGGATCGTGTCACGATCAACTCGAGGACCTACACGATCATTCGGCCGGTGGGCGCAGGCATGAAAGGGGCTGTTTGGGAAGCCCGTGACGAATTCGCCCGCCCTCGCGCCGTGAAGGTTGCTGTTTATTCTGATTACGCGGACAGATCTTACCTTGAGGAGGTGAGCAGGTCCGCGCAACTCGATAGTTGGCCTGAGCTCTTCGCGCAAATACATGATGCCGGCTTAGCACAGATTAGGCTGAAAGATCGGGAGCGGACCTTCGTATGCTTCGTGGAGCAGTGGGTAGACGGCATCACCTTGCGCGACTTTCTAGGCAAACACGGGGATCCGGTGACAGCCTCCTTTCTTGTCGGTTACGTGCGTGCTTTTCGAGAAATCCTCAATGCCCTGAGGGCCGCTGGTCTACGACACGACGACCTGCATGCCGGCAACGTCATGATCGCCAGCCCTAGATGCGAGACAGGCTCTTCGCACAGGATCAAGGTGATTGACACCGGGAGCTTGAAGTCGCTCTCCGAGCTCACAAGGAAAGCCAAAGACGACCACCGCAACTTTGTGGACCATATAGTGGCGATCTGGAACGCAATCCACGCGCGCCGGCTCCTTTCAATCCAAGACCGCCGTTTTCTTGCCAGAGTCATCGGCCTAATCCGGTCCATGCTCGACACCGAGTCTGGCGTGGGGTTACGTGAACCCGACCAAATTCGCACGCAGTTCGAGCTTGCGTACACACGCGCTCGCACCTCGGCGACGGAGCATCCGACGGGCTTGGCGAATCCCTTCGAGTTCATCTCAGCGGAGCACATTGCCGAGGACAGGGTGCTAGTGGAGATCTTTGCGAACTCCTGCCCCTGGCTGAAAAAGGTCTCCGGACCGGACCCATGCCTCCTGACTGGTCCCCGCGGTTGCGGCAAATCTACGATTTTACGTTGGCTCAGTTTGAAGGCCCACCTGCACAAGGAGTCCCGCCAGATTCAAGAGGATCTGCAAGACTTCCAGGTGGCCGGCTTCTACTTGTCGTGCAGCAGCGACTTGCAGAATCGGCTCGGCTGGGTAAAGACAGAGACCGTTGCGACACGCTATGAGAAGGAGATTGTCCACTACTTCAACCTTTCGGTTGCCCGCGAGATAGTTCACACTTTGGAGCTTATCGCAATGCGCGACGACCGGGAGAGCTATTGGGGAATAGGCGTTGCTCAGGAAATGAAGATACACGCCTTCCTAATCCAAGCTCTCGGCTCCACACGCATGCGACTGCAAGGGGTGTCGCGCCTTACACAATGCTTAGATGCCATAGAAGCGGAGATGTCCACTACGCACTACACTATGCTGCGCGGTTTGAACGTCGCGAGGGCAACGCCAGAGAGCTTCTTGGGACAGCTGACTAGCCTCCTGGCTGCTGAGATCGCGTTTTTTCGAGCCAAGCGTATCGCCATTCTGGTGGACGACTTCTCAGTTCACAGGATACCGCCGGAGGTCCAGCGGATTCTTAACCGGATCATTTGGGAGAGGCGCGGATCACACATCTTCAAGCTTTCCGCAGAGAAATACGGCGCGGTCTTGGTGGATCCGAACAGCGCCACCGCAGACATCTCGCGCGAGATGATAGAAATCGACTGCGGGCGCGAGTTCGTTGCCTTGGACGATTACCGGAAAAAGAAAGAGGCCAGGGTATTTGCAATTGACCTCCTAAACCATCGCTTGAGGTCTGCGGAATTTGTCTCCACTACCGAAGAGCTGATCGGCAGATCGCCACGGGAGTCCCTTGGAAGGGCGCTACTGAAAGGCAGGCGAGGGAGAACAGAGGCCGACTACTGCGGTGTCGAACGCATTGCCGATCTGTGCTCCGGGGACGTCGCCCACCTCCTTCTTGTATACAGGAAGATATTTGAGGCTGCCGGTGTAGATAAGGCATCTCGCGAGCAAGTCCCCTTCTCGATCCAGCACAAGTGCGTGCGCGAGGTTTCAAGTGAGCTGTTCGAAAATATCAAGTCGTACTTTCCATTCGGCCCAGACATGTACAACATTGTGAACGCGTTCGGTAAGCTGGTCCGAACGATACTTGAGAAGGGACAATGGATCAAAAAGGGTAAAACCACCGTGCCTCCGGAATGCCCAAGGATCGAGATCGATCAAGAAAAGGGCGCAGTTATCGACATGCCGTCGATGGCACAGCAGGAACTAGCCAAGGAAATCATCCGCCGTGCTATCTTCATCGACATGGTGCCTGGACTTTCCCGGCATGACAATGTTACCACGCTGCGTTGGCACCTCCGGAGGATTTACCTGCCCGCGTTCCATGCCAGCTTGGCGAAGAATGACGCCGTCAAGGCGCAGCCAGATTGGTTCAAGTTCTTCCTCACGAACCCCACATCGGCTTGTGATGTCATTTGGGCTCGGTGGCCCAAGAAGGCCGATCCAAAGCCTAAGGGAAAGCGAAAGTCAGATCGTGAAGAAGCGCCCGGTTGGTTCTAACTAAGAGGCTCACCTTGTAAGTCGAAAGACATATGCCAAAGCTCTACGTCTGCGAGACCAATAACATACTTGCCAAACTCCCGGATCTCGTACCGCTTGACCCGCGTTCGGACGACTGCTGTGGACGAGATGACCTCTTTGTTTGCGCGCTCGGGTTCGAGCCGAGGTGCTTGACACTCCCTCGAGTGCTTGCAGAGTGTGGGTACAAAGCTTCCAGGGCAAGATACTTCGAATACACGACTAACGCGGTAGACAATGAGCCGAACCGACAACCTCTTGAGGAGGCCCTGAGGAGGATCTCGTGCTCCGTGGAGGCGATCCGCTGCGACGAATCCGACTTTAGCTCCCGCTTTACACGAGTTGTGGAGGATTTATCCGTTGACCGGCTCGGGCAGTCTGCACGGATCACGTTCGACATAAGCGTGGCCGCGAACCGCTTATCGATGACTTGCATGCGCCTACTTCTAGACCATGATGTCTCCTTGCGCGTTCTTTACACTGAAGCGGCTGTGTACCACCCGACCGAGGAGGAGTACCGGAAAGAACCCGAGAAGTGGATCACTGCCGACGCACCGGGGCTTGAGGTCGGGGTTGGGGACCTCTCCCTGAGCAAGGAGTTGCCCGGGCACCATTTGGATGCGCTGCCCAACTCAATCATCATCTTTCCAAACCTCAAGGCGGCGCGGAGCAAGGCAGTCATCTCCAAAATTGACCCATCGCTGCTCACATCGCCAGGGAAGAGCGTGGTTTGGATGTTGGGAGAATCCAAGCGGTCGGATTTAGCTTGGCGCCTGGAGGAGATGGCGAACATCAATAGAATTTCCAGCACTACCCCACGCTACAACGTGAAGGTTGTGGAGTACAGAGACACGCTGAGAGCGTTGGAAGCAGCCTACAGCCAGATTTGGGAGCAGACTAATGTCTCCCTAGCCCAATTTGGTTCGAAGCTCCAGTGCTTGGGCACGTCTCTCTTCTGCTACATCCACCCTGACGTGCGGGTCTGGTTCGCCACGCCCCAGAAATACAACGCGGCCCATTATTCTGACGGGGCTAGCGTACTTTGGAAAGTGGACTTTGGACCGATCCCCAAGTTGCGAGAGCTTCTGGACGGCATCGGGAAGATTCACATCGAGGACTGACGTCCTTGCACACAGGCTGAACTGCGTGAATCGTTCTCCGTCAGCGGAGTTCAAACCAGCATTGGAAGGCCGGCCTTTGTCAGGAAGTTGGACGTCGAATCGTAGAAGGACGGCAGGCGGGTGGGATCGTTGGCGTCGCCCGGCGGAACAGCGACCATCCGTGAGCTGGCAGAGGAAATCGGGGTAGCACCAATCCGTGGGGGTTTGCAGGCGTGATGACGTGTTCCTGCGCGAAAGATTGCGGACCCAGAATGCCACTTCGGGCAGGCTGTCCAGGAACTGGGCGCCGAGCCGCGTTTCACGATTCAACGCCCGGGCAAACCAGGCAGGGTAACCTTGTGGGGCTGTGTGCGCTCGGTGCCCGAGGCCTCCCACCCCTTTTTGTTTACCTAATGCCCTGGATTTGAGATAAAGGCAACATGCCACTTGGCCAACCATGCATTAACGCTTTCGCTCGCTGCGCTGAAGCGATTCGCGCGAACAAGCTGATCCGTCGGGAGAGCCGCCAGGACAAAGAGTTTCATTTCCAGAATTGGTTCAAGGCGCGGCTTAGCGAAACGGGGTTGAACTTCGAACTCGGCGGCCGGAACAGCTATCCCGACTTTCGTTTGGTCGCCTCAACTGACGGCTTTGAAGTAAAGGGACTGGCTTACCCGGGGCGCGAGGCCAACTACGACTGCAATAGCCAAGTTCCTTCCGGCAGCCACAACGGGCGGACGATCTTCTACATCTTCGGCCGCTATCCAGCCGAGCCGGACGGCGACTCGTATCCGGTGCTCGACCTCGTGGTTTGCCACGGCGACTTCCTCAACGCCGACCACGATTACGTTCACAAGAATAAGAGCGTAAAAGGGTTTGGCAGCTACGGCGACATCATGGTTCGGGACCGGAAGATGTATGTTGCTCCGACTCCATTTGGCCTGACGACCGGCACGGCGCACAACCAAACTCTGATTCTTCCCTCCGCCTTCCGTGTGGACTCCCGTTTCCGAGCCGTCGGGAAGCTTGTGCGGCGGGAAGCGCAGAAGCTGATTGTCGGATACACCTTCGACTTGCGGACGAACAGCTTGAGGCCCGAGTCGGTGGACAATCCGGCAGCGGGCACGGAGCACAGCTTCATTGCCTATCGTCTCAAGGGATCAGGGACTGAGGCAGTGGCGATGCGGCCGGCGCGCGAGGTTATCGCGGAGGTTGCGGAAGCTGCGGAGGAAGATGAATAGTCAGCTTCAATCCAACAGGCATTCGCCCCGACGCCGGCTCATCGAGTCGGACTCGTTTCCCGTTGACTTCATTTCGCAGCTCGCGGAGATGGAAAGCTGGCGCAAGGAGGTCCATCGGCCCATTTACCACATTCACAAGTGGTGGGCGAAGCGTCTGGGGTCTGTCTTCCGGGGCATCCTGCTCGGCTCGGCTTTGCCGGACTCCGAAAACCTTGAGGAAGCGTTCTACCGGCAGCATGACTTTGCCGGGTTGACGGTGTTCGACCCCTTCATGGGGAGCGGGACGACGATTGGTGAAGCCCACAAGCTCGGCTTCACGGCGCTGGGGCGCGACATCAATCCCGTCGCTTGCGAATCCGTCCGGGTCTCACTCGGTCCTCTGGACCGCGATGCGCTGATGAGTGCCTTCGGCCAGCTTTCAGCCGGGGTTGGGGAGCGCATCCGGGCGCTTTACCAGACTGCGGACGCCGAGGGCCATGTTTGCGACGCGCTCTACTGGTTTTGGGTCAAGACGCTTCCCTGTCCTGCCTGCAAGGCAAACGTGGATTTGTTTCCGACCTACATCTTCGTCCGAAACGCTTATCCAGACCGCAAGCCGGAGGTCCGCGTGGTCTGCCCGCAATGTGCCGGGATTTTCCCTGCGGATGTTGACGACGAGCAGGCGTGCTGTCCTCACTGCCGACACAGGTTTGATTTGCACGCAGGTCCGGCAAGCGGCGCATCCGCCACTTGCCAGAAGTGCCGCCACGTCTTTCCCATCGCAAAGACCGCCAAGGCGATGGGTCATCCGCCAGGGCATCGGATGTTCGCCAAGCTTGTCCTTAACGGTTCCGGTGAAAAGCTCTACTTGCCGGTTACTCGCGAGGATGAATTGGCCTACCAGCGGTGTTCAGAGGAGTTGCAGCGGAGCAAACTCCCGCTGCCGACGCTGGAGCTCAAGGACGGTTACAACACCCGCCAGGTGCTTAACTACGCCTATCGCTCGTGGCGTGAATTCTTCAACGACCGCCAGTTGCTCGCACTTGGTTGGCTGCACGCCGCTATCCTCGAATTGCCCGACGATGCGGCACGCGCCGCCTTGCGAACTGTTTTCTCCGGCGTCCTGGAGTTTAACAACATGTTCGCTTCCTACAAAGGCGAGGGCACGGGAGCAATCCGGCACATGTTCGCGCACCACATCTTGAAACCGGAACGGGTCCCGATTGAAGGCAACGTCTGGGGCACGTCCAAAAGCTCAGGGTCGTTCTCCACTCTGTTCAGATCGCGGCTGCTGCGCGCCATTGAGTATCATGCGGCGCCCTTTGAGCTGGAGATTGAGCGAACGAATGGGAGCAGCAACGGCAAGCGCGTTTTCGGCGGGAGCGCCCCATTTACTGGGCGCGTCGAAGCGAAGTGGCCTCCGCCGCCGGAGCCGGCAGCCCGCGCGATTTACCTTTCGTGCGGCGGTTCCGCTTCAACCGGGTTGGCCGATGGGAGTATTGACCTGGTCGTGACCGACCCGCCGTTCTTCGACAACGTGCATTACTCGGAGCTGGCCGATTTCTTTTTTGCCTGGCAGCAGCTCGGTCCATCGCCGTTTGTGGGCAAGCGCACAACCACGCGTCATGCCGAAGAAGTTCAGGATACCAGTGCGGAGCAGTTCGCTGCGAAGCTGCGGGCGGTTTTTGCTGAGTGCCGGCGTGTGTTGCGGAAGGCCGGATTGCTCGTGTTCACTTACCACCATTCCCGGATGGACGGCTGGACTTCATTGGCTGACGCCGTAGTTGGTGCGGGCTTTTCGCTCGTCAACTGCCACCCCGTGAAGTCCGAGATGTCCGTTGCCGCGCCGAAGTCGCAAGCCAAAGAGCCAATCCAACTCGATGTTGTTCTGGTCTGCCGGAAGCAAACTGCCGACACCCGGAAGAAGTCTGACGCCAAGGTTGCATTTCAACGGGCGGTCGAACACGCCACCATGAAGGCGGGCCGGTTGAAGGAGTGCGGCCTTGCGCTTTCAGTCAATGATCGCCGTGTCATTCTGTTCAGCCAGTTTCTGGTCGAGACCTGCGCTGGGCGTTCCGCGGAACAGCTCTCCGATGTGCTGTCGAGCAATCTGACGGATTTGGATCTAGCCGCGCTGCGACTCCTTGAATCGCAGGCAACCCAACTCACGAAGCGGGTTGAACAAGACCAGAGGCAGCTTGCTTTGCTCGACGAGAAAAGAACCAAACGACCTTCCAAGCAAACGGAGCGGGCTGGGAAGCCCATAAACTACCGGCGAGCTGGACGGCGGCTTCATCGAAAGCCGGCATTGTGAATTAACTTTGGGGCGACTGGGAAGGGAGGGAAGGCCGTGAACGGTAATCAGTAATCAGTCTGGGACCGGTGAGCGGTGGGCGATGCTGAAAGGCTGAAATCCACGGGGCGAGGGCCTGGTGGAAAGCGGAAACGGTAAAAGTTGAAAGGGAGCATTTCATTCTCATGTGGGAGTGAGGGTCGGGGCTGGTTGCGCTTAGGGTCAAGCGCGGATGAAGTGCGGTTTGAATGTGGTCGGGCCACAGGTGCAGAGGTTTCGGGTGCAGAGGAACTGGACGCAGCCCGTTCTGGCACAGAAACTTCAACTCCAGGGATGGAGCATCAGCACGGGCTCGCTTGGCAAGTTGGAGGCGCAACTGCGCCGGGTGCCGGATTGCGAGTTGATGTTTTTGGCGCGGGTGCTGGGTGTTTCCATCTCGGACCTGTTCCCGAAAGCGGCGCCCCTGAAGCAGCTTGGTCCGCAGTTTCAGGCCGGCCGCAGGTTGGCGGTTTTCCCGGGTCGCGGTGACCTGTGAGAAGGCCTGGCCGGCGGACTAGGGCGGCAATTGAGGGGGAAAACCGAAAACCGAAAGCAGAAAGTAGAAGGCGGAGGATGCGAAGCAGAAGGTAGAAATCAGAAAGCGGGAATCAGAAGGCAGAAATGCAACCCGAAGATGGTGGGTCGAAGTCTCGTGGCGGGCAGGAATCTGCAGCGCACGTAAAGCGCGCCGGAACAGCCGGGGAGGGTGGCCTCTTTGCCGGGGTGACGGCGGAGGAACAGGCGGCGATTAGACAATTCTTGAACGAACCGGGAGCCCCGGGCACGGAGGCGGGGCGTGCCGCAGCGCTGGCCCGGGCGGCGTTGAAGTTCGCTGGGGTGCTGTTACTGGGCGCCGGGGTGGTGGCGGGTTACGCAGACGGGAACGAATTCCACGAAGTGGGTTGCAGTGTAGCGCAGCGGCCGGGCGGGACGTTTCGCGGTGCGCATTCGCCTGAGTCCCGGGAGACCGGCGGCAGCGAGGCGCCGGGCTCAGCGGCTGGTTCTGCCGGCGGCGCCGGCAGCGGAGGCGCAGCGGGCCGGCCGGGATGCGAGGTGCGGGCGGCGGAGTGCCCCAACCGGACGGTGGAGGGCGAATGTCGGATTTTGCAAGGGCGGTGCCGGCTCGTCGGAAGGCAGGATGGTCCGGACCGGCCTGGCCAGGAGCGCGGAGCGCCGACCGGGGAATTGATGGCGGTGTTGGGGGAGATTCGGCGGGAGATTGCGGATGTGAAGGCCGCCTGCCAGGAGAATGTGACAGCCCGGAAGCGACTGGAGGAGGCGATGGCAGAGGGGCTGCTGAAGTTCCTTGGCCGTGTGGATGCCCAGTCTCTGAGGGTCGTCTATGCGGTGTTGGCGAAGGGCGACCTCGCGAAGGCGGCCCGCGAGTTGAAGGTGAAGGATTCGACGTTGCGTGACCTGGTAGGGAAATGGAAGGGCATGGGGAAGGACTACGCCGTGCTGGCTGACCTGGTGCGGTGGCGCAAGGATACGAAGTTCAAGGGGACAGTCCCGCTGAACGAGGCGGTTTTGGCCGCCGAGCCGAACACCGTGGATTACCGGGCTCTGATTGAGGACGTGCTCGACGGGCTGATGATGATGACGGAGGGGAACTGGGAGGAGAAGCGAGAGGAGCTGGCGGAGCTGTTGCGGCCCGTGGCGGGTTGAGGGGGGAACTGTTAACAGAAGGTAACGAAGGAAACGAAGGTGATTGCCTGAATGAGGCAGGCCGGGCAATCGGAGAGTCCTGGTAGGGACGCCTCGCCGAGGCGTCCGTT
>Ga0335069_10011651_pt1 | contig 12391 bp, 10 predicted proteins | sample Lox_Sample_11_FD_206714 | JGI IMG/M metagenome (GOLD analysis project Ga0335069, IMG submission 206714) | Soil microbial communities from Loxahatchee National Wildlife Refuge, Florida, United States - Lox_Sample_1.1 | ecosystem: Environmental > Terrestrial > Soil > Wetlands | place: USA...
GGAGATCATGGCCGGGCAACTCGATAAGCTGATCAAGTCAGCAACCATGCCGGGCGTGGTGCTCCAGGTACTGCCGTTCACCGCGCACGATCACGCAGGAGTCGAGGGGCCGATCGTCCTGTACGAAAGCTACAGCGGTCCCGCCGTGGCCTACACCGAGTGCTACGGAGGCGGCCGACTCGTTGAGGCCAGCGACGAAGTAGCCGACCTGATGACCGTGGTGGGCATGCTCCGGGCGGCAGCGCTACCGCCACGGGACTCGCTGGCCTTCATGACGCAGATCAGGAGAGACCTTGATGACCGGTAACACGATGTGGCGCACGTCCAGCTACAGCGGGGGCTCGGGCGGCGACTGCGTAGAAGTCCGGGACGACACCGGGCGCGTGCTCGTGCGCGATACCAAGGACCGTACCGGCCCCGTGCTGCCCTTCACTCCCCAAGCGTGGCAGCGGTTCGCTGACCTGGTGAAGCGCTCGTAAGCGCGCCCGCAAGCCAAGCATCCGCGGGCCCCCTGCGGCTTGAGGATGCCCGTCCAGCATGTACCGCGCTGTCCCTCATGCCGTCGCGCGACACCCTGTGCATTTCCCGCGATCATTGCTCACGATGCTCCAGACCGGTTCCACATGAACTGGCATGCCGGCCTCCACCTTGAGAGCGTCGGAGGCCCATAGAACGGAAGTGCGTATTCCGCCCAGGTTGCGGGTCGGTCACGTTGCGCGAGTAGCGGAATCGGCTGATGAGTTCCCGAACGCCGACTATTTGCTATGGCTCGGGTCTCTAGTTCTCGCCCTTGATGAGTACAGATCATTCAATTTGGAGCGGCCTGGGCGCGCACTTTCACGATGCGAGCCGCCGACGCATGAGAGTAGAGGAAGAACGCACCACTGCGTCATTGGCTCAGCGCCATCGCCTGTGCCGCCCGGCGCCAGCCGAGGGATGTAGTGGAAGGCGAGGTCCCTGATGGCTTCGGCGATGAGCGGCGGTGCGCGCCGAAGTGGACGAGGTATGCGACGGGTTGGCCGGCACGTCGAGGAGCTCTGTGATCTCTCCTGGGCCTGCTCCGGCCATCTTCGTCGAGGCCGACCCCGGGCCGGCTGCCGCGCTGGTCCGGTCCTTACCGCTCCCGGTCCGGGTGCAGACGCGGGCCGACGGCAGGCTCCCGGCCACTGCGAAGCAACCGCGTATTACCCTCGCCGCCGGGGCCTTTCACCAACGCGAAACACGCGGATGACCCCGCGGCGGCATCCTCATCGAACGGGCCGACGGCGTGCGGACCGTCCGTGTCCGCGATGATAGAGTCGGCGGCGCCGGCGCGATCGCAGCTCGGATCTGGCCGGGCTGCCCGACTGGGTGTTGGCCGTAGGCGGCACCGTGGCCCTAGACAGCCCGGTCCGGGGCAGGCGCCGTACTGACCGTGCGGCTCCCCGTCACCACGGAAGATGATTTATCTGGATGGGCGGTGGTGCGTCCCCGGCCAGGTGCGTGCCGGCGGAGGAATGCGTCCTAGCCCGGGGCTGCGCCGCCGCCTGCGGGCACATGGCCACTCTGCCGGTATCGGCCCGGGCGTCACTCCCAGCGCCGCGTTTCGCGGCGTTCTCGTCGCTCGTGCCGGCGGGCTTGGATGCGTTCGTGCCGGCGGGTATGGAGGCGATCGTGAGCAGCCAGCTGTGATGGGATGACCGTGCTGCGGCTGGCGGCTGGCTCAGCCGGCTGGCTGCCCGCCGGCTGGCCGGCGGGCAGCGGCGGCGCGGCGTTCATCCGCAGCGCGGTGACGGTGTTCTGCGCCGCGAAGCTCAGCGCCAGCGTGACCAGCACCGCTCCCAGGCCTGAGGCCTCGCGATGGCCGGCTGCGACACCAACCCCGTACAGCAGGCCGCGCGCCGCGATCAGCACGCCCCACAGGACCAGCGTGAGCACCGATCCCTGGCGCCACAAGGTGCCGTCGGCATCACGCCACACTTTGATGGTCTGGCCGCGCCATACGCCCAGCCCGAGCGACAGCGCCGCGCTCACCGCGAGCAGCGCGAGATCGGCGGGCACCCGCCAGGTCGAGGCGGGCAGGCTGCGGATCCCGAAGAAGGCCAGGACCAGCGGGGCCAGCACCAGCAGCCGCGGCTTGACCCGCGCCACCTGTACCTGCCGGGCCAGCACCCAGGCCACGGCGGCGCCGATCAGCAGGACGTCGGCGACGGTGCTAGCGTTCATGACCCCTCCCGGGACGGCGGCCGCAGGTGCTCGACGCGGACGTCATGACAGCTCCCCGGTACGAGGATTGCCGGATCACGGTCGGCGAGGGTGCTGGGGGGCGTCCTTTTCCGGCGTGGCTGCCGGCAGATGCCGCGGAGCGGCCGGCTGGCTGACCCCGCGGACCCGGCGGACCTGAAGTGACCGGTTTGCATGAGCCTGTCCTCGGGCGTGCCGATCCCCGTCCGGTCCGGACGCTGTGGCCTAGTGAGCTGATCTTGATGTAGAGAGATTGTTACCGTGTTTCCTGCCTGCTGTTCCGGGGCGGTCTCGACGTGACGGATGTCGCCGGTTACGACGGGCTGGGCGCGGGCCGAGGATCTCGATGCCGTAGGAGGCTGCGGTAGCGGCCAGCGCGGCAGGGCCGGGGTGCTGGCGACGAGGCCGCCGCTGCGCTGTTGCCCGGCTATCCGGCCCTGCCGGGCTGCGCGGCGGCGGCCTCGGGGCTTATACGTTGATGAAGCTGAGCAGGTCGGTGTTGAAGGTGTCCTTGTAGGCGGTGGTCTGCGCGAGGCCGTGCGGGGCGCCGGGGTAGACCTTCAGGGTCGCGTCGTTGACGATCTTGGAGGACTGGAGGGCGGCGGCGCCGATCGGCACGATCTGGTCGTCATCGCCGTGGATGATCAGGGTCGGGACGTCGATCTTCTTGAGGTCCTCGGTGAGGTCGGTTTCGGAGAAGGCCTTGATGCAGTCGTAGGCGCCTTTGACGCCGACGGTCATGCTCATCAGCCAGAACGAGTCACGCAGGCCCTGCGAGACGGTGTTTCCGGGCCGGTTGGCGCCGTAGAAGGGGGCGCTGATGTCCTGGTAGAACTGGGACCGGTCGGCGGAAAGGCTGGCCCGCAGGCCGTCGAACACCTCGATCGGCAGGCCGCCGGGGTTGGCGTCGGTCTTGAGCATCAGCGGCGGGATCGCGCTGACCAGGATGGCCCTGGCGACGCGGGAGGTGCCGTGGCGGCCGATGTAGCGGGTGACCTCGCCGCCGCCGGTGGAGTGACCGACGAGGACCGCGTCGTGCAGGTCGAGGGCCTCGATAAGCTCGGCGAGGTCGTCGGCGTAGGTGTCCAGGTCGTTGCCGTGCCACGGCTGGCCGGAGCGCCCGCCGCCGCGGCGGTCGTGCGCGATGGCCCGGTGGCCGTTCGAGGCCACGAGGAACAACTGGTCATCCCACGCGTCGGCGGTGAGGGGCCAGCCGTGGCTGAACACGACCGGGCGGCCGCTGCCCCAGTCCTTGTAGAAGATCTCGGTCCCGTCCCTGGTGGTGATGGTTCCCATCAGATTTCTCCTTCTTGGTTCACAGCGGGGTTTGGATTGAGTTCCGGGGTGGCCCTCAACCTGACATCCGGGCGAGATCGATCGCGACGATCAGGACCCAGGGGATCGAGGACAGGTAGAACAGGCGCTCGAAGACGCCGAAGAAGGGCTTGAGCCGCGGGCTCCTGATTGCGAGCACGACGGCGATGACGCTGCCGAGCATGATCCAGGGGAGGATGGTCAGAGCGCTTTGGGCTCCGTGCCAGGCCGGGTAGTGGCGCAGCGTGGACCACAGGCCCGTGGCCGCCCACACCAGCCCGCCGAAGGCGATGACGGCCAGGATCATGTGAATGGTCCCGTGGAGCGTCTGGAACCGGCTGCCGTGCTGGTCGGTGGCGAAGAACGGGATGAGGAACCGGGCGGCGGCGGTCACGATCAGCGCTACCGCCACGTGGGTCGGGGTGAACGGGTGCAGCTGGGCCAGGGCGATCCCCAGGGCCAGGCAGCCCACGCCGCCGGCTGCGGCTTGCAGCCAGAACCAGCCGCGGTACGGGCCGACGCCGTAGTCGCTGACCGCATCGCGGACCGGGTTGTAACCGGTGGGGAGCAGGTGCAGCGTGACCAGCGCGGCCGCCTGGACCGCGGTGGCCAGGGCCGCGATGATGCTAAGGGCTTTCATCACGGAATCCTTCCGGGCCTGGTCCCCAGGCCGGGTCGAGGCTGGCGCCTGGGTCCTGGCCGGACAGCTGGGAGCTGACGTCCTCCTCGGTCTGCACGGGGTCTTCCTGGACGCCCCGGCGCAGGCCGCGCAGGGCTACGAGGGCGGCGACGGCCATGATGACGGCCATCCCGTAGAGCACGTCGCGGGTGGCACTGGCGAAGTCGGCCCGGATGAACGCCGGGATGGCCGCGACGTTCCCGTTGCCGCCCTGCAGCTGGGCGACCTTGGCCGCCTCCGCCGACGCCGCGGGGCCGGGCAGGCCCTTGCCGGTGAGGGAGGAGGTGATCGCGGTCCGGAACCGGGTGATCAAGACGGTGCCGAGGATGGCGAAGCCGAGGCTGGCGCCGTAGTTGCGGACGGTCTGGGTGATGCCGGTGGCCTCGCCGTAGGAGTACCGGGAGGCCCGGTTGATCGCGTCGGTGTTGGCCTGCCCCAGCATCAGCCCCATGCCGGCCCCGGCCATGACAATGTAGATCACCTGGGCGCCGGCATGCAGGTCGGTGGCCCGGCTGGCCCACAGGCCGAACCCGGCGGCCGCTAGCACCGAGCCGAGCACCACGGGCCGCTTGGCCCCGATCCGGTCCAGCATCCGGCCGCCGATCTGCGCGCAGACCACGAAGCCCAAGAAGAAGTACAAGATGAGCAGGCTGGACGTGGTGGCCTTCTCGGCCAGGGCGATCTGCCCGTAGAGGGCGGTGAAGAAGAACACCGGGATGAACGCCATCATCGCGACGCCGAGGATGATGTTCTCCGCCAAGAACGCCTGATTACGGAAGATCCGCACGTTGATCAGCGGCGAGACGGTCCGGCGCTCGACGGCGAAGAACACGATCAGCAGGATCACGCCGGCGGCGATGCAGATCTCGATGGCCGGGTTGGCCCAGCCCCATAGGGCCGACTGCTGGAACCCGAACACGCTCAGCCCGACGCCGCCGATGATCAGGGCCAGGCCGCGGTAGTCCATCGGGGCCGGGCGGGCCTCGTTGGGCGGCTTGGAGATGGCGATCAGCGCCAGCGCGATCAGGGCGACCGGGATGTTGATCCAGAAGATCGCCCGCCAGGTCCACTCGATCAGGTACCCGCCGGCGATCGGGCCGATCGCGGTCAGCGCGCCGGCGATGCCGAAGAACAGCGCCAGGGCCCGGCCGCGGGAGCGCAGGTCGAAGGTGACGACCACGATCGCGATCGCGGCCGGGAACATGATCGCCCCGCCGGCGCCTTGCACCGCGCGGAACGCCACCAGCCAAGCCTCCGCGGCACCGCCCGCAGGCGTGGCGCCGCACAGCGCCGACGCGGCGGCGAAGATGATGACGCCGAGCACTACCATCTTGCGGTGCCCGGCGATGTCGGCCAGGCGGCCGCCGAACGCGAACAGGGCCGCCAGGGTCAGCAGGTAGGCGTTGATCGCCCACTGCATGCCGCTGGAGGACAGGCCCAGGTTGTGCTGGATCGTGGGTGCTGCGATCGAGACGATCGTCTGGTCGATGAAGGTCATCGCGACCGCGAAGATCATCGCGGTCAGGATCAGGCTCCGCGACCGGCCGCCGGCTCTGGCGGTACTGCTGTGGCTCATCGTGTTCCTCCTGTACCAGGGCCAGGCCGCCCGCGCTCAGGCCCGGGCTTTCGCGGCGCCGGGACCCGGCCGCTGGGACGCCACTAGCGCGTCGGTGAGGGCGTTGATGCCGGCCAGGCTGGCGGCCAGGTCCGCGGACAGGTGGTGGCTGGCAGCCAGCGCGGCCGGTGCGTAGTAGGAGACTTTGGTCTGGTCTGCGTCGGCCCAGATCAGCACCTTGAGCGGCAGGTCAAGCGCGGCCAGCGGCGCGGCGGCCATCACCGGCGTGCCCGCCTGCGGGCTGCCGAAGATCACCAGGACGGTTTCCCGCAACGTGAGCCCGGCCTGGCGGGCCTCGGCCGCCTGGTCGATCACGGCGAACAGCCTCATCCCTTTCGCGGTGATCATGCTGGTGAGCTCGGCCACGGTGGCGGCTACCGATTGGCGGCTGAGCTTGGTCACGACATCGGCCTCGGTGGCGGTTCGATCCTCGGTCATGGTCAAACGCCGTCCTCGGTGGTGATCGTGCTCATGGCGCGGGAGTCCTTCATGCATGAGCGGGGTCTGTGTTTGTGCTGATAGAGCCGTGCATCGGGGGGGATCTACGGGTCGGGGATCCAGCTGCCGTGGAAGCCGAGCGGGATCCGGGCGGGCAGGTGGACGCGGGCGATGGGCTCGGCGGTGAAGTCCTGGGCGGCGAGGATGACCAGGTCGGCGGCGCCGCGGTCGGGATTGTGGATGTAGGCCATCACGTAGCCGTCGTCCTCGGCGGCGCCGGGTGCGGCGGGGGCGAAGACCGCCTCGCCCGCGGTGGCGTCCTGGCCGAATTCGTGCGCCTGCACGGTGCCCGCGGCCAGGTCGTGCTTAAGCAGCGCGTTGCTGAACGCCCGGTCGGCGAAGTCGCCGCCGGGTGAGACGGTGGCGTGGCCGACCGCGGCGATGACGGCGCTGTAGCCATAGCGGTGCGGCCGGCCGGTCACCCGTTCGTCGGTGCGGGGGAATTCCTGGGGGCGGTCATCCAGCCGCTGCTGGGTGACTTTCCCGGCAGCCAGGTCGATGATCCACCGGTCCAGGGTCAGCGGCCCGGGCCCGGTGAGCGTGGAGACATCGTAGGCGCCGGCGTACCGGACCAGGTCGACCACGACCCGGCCGCCGTCGTCGTAGGCGTTGAGGGTGTGGAAGACCCAGCACGGGTCCACCTCGAACCAGCGCACAGTGGCCGCGGTGCCGCCGCGGGGTAGCAGGCCGACCCGCGCCGGGTGCGCGGGGTTCCAGGTGTAGGGCAGCTTCAGCCCGGCCGATACCGCGTCCAGGCTGAAGGTGACCGGCAGGTCGAGCAGCACCACGTAGCCGGGGGTGAGCGCGAAATCGTGCATCATCGGGCCGTCGGGGACCGGGATGTCAGTGGCGTGGCTGACCGTGCCGCCGGCGCCGATGATCACGTGCTGGACGTGGTCCCAGGCCCAGTAGTAGGCGATCGCGTGCAGCTCGCCCGTCGCGTGGTCGAGCTTGGTGTGGGCGGCGAACCCGCCGGGCAGCGTGCCGGCAAAGTCGCACGGCCCGATCGTGTCCAGCTCACCGGACAGCTCATAGGGCAGCGGGCCGGCCTCCACGGTGGCCAGGTAGCGGCCGGCGTGAGCGATGATGTGGGTGTTGGCGGCGAAATCCATGCCGGCGTGGACCGGCCCTCCAGGCCATTTCTCGTCCGTCGCCTCGGCCAGCGCCTGGGAGCGAACCCACCGGTTGCGGTACCACTCGGCCTTGCCGTCGCGCAGCCGCACCCCGTGCACCATGCCCGGGCCCAGGAACCAGTGCCCTTCGCGGAACCGGTAACCGGGGTCGTCCAGGCCCAGCGGGTTCGGGCCGTTGCGCAGGTAGCGGCCGTTCAGCCCGGCTGGCAGGGTGCCGGTGACCGGCAGGTCGAACGCGGTGATCTCCTCCTCTACCGGGGCGAACGGGCCCTGCAGGAAGCGATTCGGGTCAGGCATGGCGGGCTCCCTAAATCTGTCCAGCTGTGATCATGACCTGGCATGCGGACCCGCCGGATCTGTCAGATGACTGTTGTTTCATCCCCGGCTGCGGTCAGCCGGCAGTCAGATGGCCGGGGCAGCCGCGAACGTGGCTGCTGTCCGCGCGGTTGCGGGTACGTGCTACTTCCGGGCCTCGCGGTCGCTCGCGTGCCTGGCGCGGCCGGCGTATCGTGCCAGGCAGGATCGGTCTAACAAGTGGCTGGCCGTGCTGGACGGCCCGGGTAATCGGCGGTTGGGCGTGGCGGAGCTCCTGTTCGGGCGCAGCAGCGAACTCGCGGCGATCACCGGGTTCGTCGAGCGGGCCGGGATCGGCGGGGAGGCGCTGCTGCTACTCGGGGAGCCGGGTGTCGGTAAGACGGCGCTTTTGGACGCGGCCGCCAGCACGGCGGCGGAAGCCGGCATGTCGGTGCTGCGTGCCGCCGGAGCGCAGTTCGAGGCGGATCTGCCCTTTTCCGGGCTGCACCAGGTGCTGCTTCCGCTGCTGGACGAGTTCGGTCGGCTTGACGCCGTGCACGGGGGAGCGCTGAGCGCCGCCCTGGGGTACGGTGCAAGCCCGGCGCCGGATCGGATGCTGGTGTCGGCCGCGACGCTCACCGTACTGCGCCACGCGGCAGCCGACAGCCCCGTGCTAGTGGTCGTCGATGACATGCCATGGATGGACCGGGCTACCGCCGGGGTCCTGGGTTTCGTGGCTCGGCGGCTGGCCGGCACCCGCGTCGGGTTCCTGGCTGCATCGCGGACTGAAGAGGAGGGCTTCTTCGAGCGCTCGGGCCTGCCCGCGCGCGAACTGGCACCACTAGACAGCCAGGCGGCACAGAGCCTGCTGGCCGATCGCTTCCCGGCGCTTGCTCCCGCCCTCCGTCAGCGGGTGCTGTCCGAGGCCCAGGGCAACCCGCTGGCCCTGCTGGAACTGCCGGCCGCGCTGACGGAACGGCAGCGGGCATCGGGGCAGGATCTGCCGCCCACGCTTCCGCTGACCCGGCGCCTGCTGGGCCTGTTCGGTGAGCAGCTTCAGCAGCTTTCGCCCGCAAGCCGCCAGGTCCTGTTGATGCTGGCGCTCGATAGCACCGGTGACGCGCGGGTCGCCCGACCCGGCAGCTACACCCCCGCCGAACCCGGCGCGGTCGAGGCCGAACAGGCGGGCCTGCTGCATTCCAGGCCCGGCACGCGACGACTGGATTTCCGGCATCCGCTGGTCCGCGCGGCTGTCGTCGAATTGGCGGCGAGCAGCGAACGGCGGGCCGCTCACCAGGCGCTGGCAGAGCTGGCGGCCGGCCAGCCGGACCGGCAGGCGTGGCACCTTGCCGAGGCGGCCACCGGACCCGACGAGCGAGTGGCCGAACTGCTGGAATGCAGCGCCCGCCGGATACTACGGCGCGGTGACGCCGTCGGTGCGGTGAGCGCGCTGACCCGGGCGGCTGAACTCAGCCCGGGCGAAGCTGACCGTGGCCGCAGACTGGCAGAGGCCGCCTACCTCGGCGCTGAAGTGACGGGGGACATCGGCCGCGCTGCCAGGCTGCTCGATGACGCCTGGCGTGCCGAGCAGCAACCTCAGTCATCGTTGCAGGCGGCGACGGCGGCCGCGTACCTGCTGCTCAATGGCGATGGTGACGTGGAGACAGCGCACCACCTGCTGGCCGGGGCACTCGATAACGCAGTCGAACGCCCTGATATCACCGCGGCCGTTGTTGACGACGCCCTGAACACGCTCATGCTGCTGTGCTACTGGGACGGAAGCCCAGAGCTGTGGAACTCTTTCTACGACGCGATCGAGACCTGGAAGAGCAGTGTGTCCGAAGCCCTGCACCTGGCCAGCCAGACATGGGCGGATCCTGCCCGGACTGCCGCACCGGCCCTGGCGCAGCTGGACGCGGCGATCGAGCGGCTGACTGGTGAGCTCGACCCGGTCAAGATCATCCGGATAGCCATCGCGGGGCTGTTCGCGGATCGCCTAGCCAGCTGCCGGGCCGCGTTGTGGCGGGTCGTCCGCGACGGGCGTGACGGCGGCGCCGTCACCTCGGCCATCAATGCGCTGATACTCCTGGCTCGTGACGACTTCCCGGCCGGCCGGTGGGACCAGGCAGAGCAGCTGGTTAATGAGGCGATCCAGATGTGCGAGCAACTGGACTATCCGCTCCTGGCCAGGCCAGCCCTCCTGGTGCATGCGCTCCTGGCCGCTGTCCGGGGCAACGAGGACCGAGCCCGGGAACTGGCCGATCAGCTGCTCCGGTGGGCGGCGCCGAGGGGAATCCGCTGGGTGCAGTGTTACGCGTGGCACGCACGCGCTCTGGCTGCGCTGGGCCGGGGCGACTTCGAGCACGCATACCAGCAGCTGACCGTGATCAGTCCCGCTGGTGAGCTGGCCCTTTACGTGCCCTATGCGATGCACGTTTCTATGGACCTGGTCGAGGCAGCGGTCCGCACCGGGCGCGACGCCGAGGCGGCAGCCCACGTCACCGCGCTGCACCAAGCCGGGATCGCAAAACTCTCCCCTCGCCTGGCGATGCTTGTCAGCGGGGCAGCCGCCCTTGCCGCCACCGGCCCCGACGCAATCGGGTTCTTCGAGCAGGCACTAGCCGTGGACCGAGCCGGCCGCTGGCCGTTCGAGCTGGCCAGAGTGGAACTGGCCTACGGCGAGCGCCTGCGGCGCGACCGGGCGACGAAGGCATCAAGGCGGCATCTGGCCGCGGCGCTGGAGACATTTGAAAGCCTCGGAGCCAGGCCCTGGGCGGCGCGAGCGGCCGGCGAGCTGCGCGTAACAGGCCTCACCTCCCTCCGGCAATCGATCCCCGGCCCGGCGTCCCTGACGACACAAGAACGGGAAATCGCGCTCCTGGCCGCTACTGGCCTCAGCAACAAGCAGATCGGCGAGCGCCTGTTCCTGTCCCATCGCACCATCGGAGCGCACCTCTACCAGATCTTCCCCAAACTGGGCATCACGTCGCGTGCTGCGCTGCGAGACGCACTCGCCGACATTCCGGAACCAGACAACCCCGGCAGCTCTGAACACTAGTACCAGCCATTCCGGTACCTGCTGACCTGTAAGCTAACCAGCGCAGAAAATCCGGATCTGTGCGAACCAGAGTGCCGCCGTCACGCGCCAGCCGACCGTCCAGAACGGCGGCTATTTGCGCCTGTCGGCACTGCGGCTCGGCGACGCTCGGTGACCGGCTGGCGAGCGATCACTATTCGCGGCCTTGAGGGAGAGTGCTCATTGCTCGAATAGCGGGCCCGGATCGGTCAGTGCCGTCAGGTCAGGGTGAGGCAGGCCCGCGGGGCTGGGGATGGCGCCGCAGCCACGGCCAGAAGGCCCGGCGTGGCGGGCGTGCCGTGATGTGGCCGCCGCTGACCTTGCCGGACACCTGGATCCGCAGGATGGCCGGCACGTCGGGACCCGGATGCGCCCGGACCTTCAGGTAGCTGCCGTCGGCCGCTACGTCATCGGTGTCGACCACAACGCCAGGCTTTGTCACCAGCGTCAGCCGGCCTGCGCTCACATCGGCGTCGAGCAGCAGCGACGGCCGCACGATCACCGCGTCGGTGAAGTCCAGCGTCACGCTGCCGCCGGTGACCCGCACTTCCATCCGCTGCGGCACGAGCCAGCGGCCATCACGCTGCACGCTGCTGCCTCGGCAGTCGATGCGGGCGAGGTCCTTCGGCTCCGGAGCCGGCGGGCCCGGGGCGGAATCTGGTACGGCCGGCAGGTCCGTGGTCAGCGCCGCAAGCTCGCCGTAGGTGCGTGCCGTCAAGGCTGCTTCCAGCCGCTCGTCGAGTTCTTCGGCGGTCAGCCGGCCATCACCGGCCGCCACCCGCAGCAGCTCGACGGCCCGGTCCCGGTCCGCGTGTGAGGCCCGCAGGCCAGCAGGAGAGGCCAGCTCAGCACCGCGCTGCGGTGGCGGCGCTTCGTCCGTCATGGACCTACTGTAAGGCTGCGCCAGCTGGCGCGATATCGGTGCGGCGGTGAACGTGAGCAGGTCGTCACAGCCGCCGTGCAGAGCTAAGTTCCGGGATTCGCGCTGCCTGTTCGCGAGCGCGACAGAATGTTCCATCTGGATGCCTGGCATCAGGCGAATTCCAGCCGTCCGACGCACGCATAACGGCAGGTTAGCGCGCTCAACCGTCGTTTGGCGTGGCCACGGTCCGTGAGACCCCGGCACCTGCACGGGGAGCGCAGCACCGTTGGGTCATTGGTCTCGTCGCGGTGCGGCGCGCTCCCACCAGTCGATGGTTTCTGCGTCGGCGGTCATACGGTCCAGGAGGCCGGCGATGAACTCGGCGTGAGCGCCGCCGCCTCGGGCGAAACAGAACTTCCAGAGTTCTGCGGCGGCACGGTGGTAATGGTGGATCGTCTGATCCGCGGCATAGACGTCGATCTCGCCGGCGCGGTAGCGGTCGAGCTCTGCACCGACGTGGCCGAGAAGTCCGGCCAACTGCGACTCGTGGTAGGCGCTCACGCGTTCGCGTGCGGCGCGCCGCTCGGCTTTGGTGGCCATGACCGGGACGGTACCGTGTTTCAACCGTGCTGGCCCTCGGCCTGGGCTCACCAGCCGGCACCAGGGCAGCGCGCAGATCAACCTGTTCCTCCGTACG
>Ga0335069_10011652_pt1 | contig 12391 bp, 9 predicted proteins | sample Lox_Sample_11_FD_206714 | JGI IMG/M metagenome (GOLD analysis project Ga0335069, IMG submission 206714) | Soil microbial communities from Loxahatchee National Wildlife Refuge, Florida, United States - Lox_Sample_1.1 | ecosystem: Environmental > Terrestrial > Soil > Wetlands | place: USA: Florida...
ACCTGGGCGGGCGTGCTCATGCCGAGCGTCGACCGCGTCGGGCGCTACTACCCGCTGACGGTCGCGGCCGCCGGCGCATCGACCGCCGCCATGCGGCGATGGATCGACTGCGGCGACGACTGGTACGCGGGCGCCGAAACGCTCGCGCGCCTCGCGCTTCGGGAGGATTTCGACGCCGATGCGCTCGATGCCGCGCTGGATCGGCTGCCGTCGCCGGGGTGCGCGGCGCTTGCCGGATGGTCGCTCTGGTGGACCTGTGGCGGCGAGAACGGCGAACCGCGGATGCTGGTGTCCCGGGGCCTGCCGGAGGCGGGGCGTTTCGCGTGGCTGATCGCCGGCGACGACGCGTGCCCCTAGTCGGCGCGATGCCGGGCAGGCGCCCGGTCCGCCGGAACGCGTCGCGGCCTACCGCGCTGCAAGGCGGCGAACGAAGCCGGCACGCTGCGCCGGATTCGCGATCGCGTCCGCCAGCAGGCGACAGAACTCCTCGCGGCTGCGCGCGGCGCGCGCCGCCTTGCCGACGTAGATCCGCGCCACGGGCCCGATTTCGTCGGTGAGAAGCGCCAGCGCCTCGGTGACGAACTTCGGCTCCAGCACCAGCGCCGGCGGCGCGCCGGCGGCAGGCGCCGCGGCCGGGCTCATCGCGTGCAACGACGCCGATGTCGTCGCGGCGTGCATCGTTCCACCGCTCGCGGCCACCAGCGCGTCGTCGACGGCCCGCCGCAACCCGGCGCGGCCCTGCGGACTCTTGATGTGGGGGTCGAGCGCGGCGCACAGTGCCGCCGGATCCGGCGACTGCTCGAGGGCCTTGCGCACGATGAACGTGGCCATGGGTCCGATCAGCCCGGAGAGGTCGGCAAACCTCGTCGCGACCGGCGTCGCGAGCGCGGCCTTCCAGTCGACGGTGGAATCGGCGCCGGCCGCAGCCGCCGGCGGCGACGGCGTCGCGGCACGGACCGGTAGGGGACCGACGCGCGTCGCGTCGTCGGCGTCGTCCGGCGCGATCAGCGGGGGTTCCGCTGCCGCGTCGGCGGGCTGCATCGCCTGCGCCAGCGCCGCGAGAAACTGACCGGCGGTCGCGAACCGCTGTTCCGGCTCCTTCGCCAGCGCCCGAGCGAGCACGCCGTCGAGGGCCGCGCCGAGCCGCGGCACGATCGACGACGGCGCCGCCGGCTGCACGTTCAGGATCTTCTGCATGACCTCGGTCGACGAACCCTGGAACGGGCGCGCGCCGGTGAGGAGCTGGTAGAGGACGATGCCGGCGGAAAAGAGGTCACTGCGCCCGTCGACCGGGTCGCCGCGCAACTGCTCCGGCGACATGTAGCTCGGCGTCCCGATCACGGCGCCCGACGCCGTCAGGTTCGAACGGTCGACGTGCGCGATGCCGAAATCGGTCACCTTGACGACGCCGGCCGCCGTGACGAGCACGTTCGCCGGCTTGATGTCGCGGTGCGTGACGCCGCGCGAATGGGCGTAGTACAGGCCGCGCAGGACCTGCTGCATCCACGCGTGCGCGCGACGGGGCTCCACCGGCACGCCTTCGGCCATCAGGGCGCCGAGCGGCGTTCCATCGACGAACTCCATCACGATGTAGGCCGCCTCCTCGTCCTCCCCGTAGTCGTGGATCGCCACGATGTTCGGGTGCGCGAGACGGCCGGCCGCGCGAGCCTCGTTCTTGAAGCGGGCGATCGCCGCCTCGCGCTGCTCGTCCTCGAGGAGTTCCTTGCGGATCGTCTTCAGCGCAACGACGCGCTCGATATTCGGATCGAACGCCTTGTAGACGACGCCCATCGCGCCGCGGCCGATCACGGCGGAGATCCGGTACTTGCCGATCCGCTCGGGCACCACGAGGCGCACCACCGAACTCATTGCTCGAGCATCTTCATCGCGGCGGCGAGGCTCGTGCGCATCCGGCCGAAAGACCTCGCGAGCAGCGACAGTTCGTCGGCGCCACCGGCGTCGAATTCCGCGGCGTCGAATCGCCCGCGGCTCACCTCGTCGGCGACCCGCGACAGGCTGCGCACGCGTTGCGTGACGACGAGATGAATGACGATGTTGAGGGCCACCAGCAGCACGAGGAACACGGCGACGAGCGAGACCATCAGCCCCTCGAGCGCGCGGCGAGCGTGCTGCAGCGGGACCGACATCGGCACCGAGACGACCTGGGCGCCGACGACCTCGTTCAGCTTCCAGCCGAAGCCGTGCTCCCGCCCGTAGACCTCGGTCACGGTCTTCGGCGCGCGGTCGGCCGTGTCGTGGCACTCGCGGCACGCCTCGTTCGTGATGCGGATCGGACGCGCGAGGAAGACCGACAATCCGGTCGCGGAGTCGCGCACGCCGCCGTACTCCTTCAGCGACGGATCGTCGGCGAGCTTGTGGACGATGTCGGCCTCCCAGTCCTCCGCGCGGTCGCGCAGGTTCGTCGGGTTGAGCGTCGCCTCGCGGTAGTGATAGTCCGGGAACTCCTTGCGCAGGAGGTTGATCGTCTCGGTCGCGGCGTACGCCGAGACCGTCTGCGGCAGGAACTGGTACTTCAGCTGGTTCGCCAGCAGCGGCGTGACCTGGTCGACCGTGTAGGCGCGCGTCGCCGCGGCGGCCTCCATGATGAGCCGCGCGCTCTGGACAGTCTCCTCGCGCGCGGCCGTTTCGAGCGCGCGCTGCGCGAAGAACACCGACCCGGCGAACCCGAGCGCGAAAATCGCGATGAACACGATGTTGAACTTGACGGCGAGCGACAGCCTCATGGTCCGGTCCTGCTCATCTCGATCCCTTCGCCGCGCCCGTCGCCGGCGGCGGCGGCGGATGCAATATCGGCTTCCAGTCCGGGCCGTTGCCGAGTTCGGCGTCGAGCGCTCGCCGGAACGCGTCATCGGCGAGGCGCGGCCGGAACCGCGCCACCAGGCCGCGGCGCAGCTCCGGTGCGCCCTTCAACCACGGCGCCACGTCGGCATACCCGACCGGACGCCCCGCCGCCGCATCGACGCGCACCGCAGCGACCTTCGCGCCGATAGCGTACAGCGGCGAGCGGAAGCCGGCGGGCATCGCGGCGACGAACTCCACCGCCGGGCGCTCCGCGAACTGGACCGGGCGTTCCGCGACCCAGGTCGCCGCGCGGTCCACCGGCAATTCCACGCCGGCGCCGGCCCGCGGCAGCCGGCTCGCCGCGTGGCGGCCGGCTTCGACGAAGACCTCCAGGCGCTGGTCCGCGGCGTGCGCGACGTAGCTTCCGGACGTCGATGCCACGGCCTCCTGCGGGAAATCGACGATCCACGCCGCCGTCGTGCCCGCGGCACCCCGGGGAAGCTGCATCTTGACCCATCCGGACAGCACGACCACGTCGGCGGCGTCGTGCCGCGACGGCCCGGCGAACCACGCCTTCGTCGACGGCCCGAGACCGATCACGATGCCCGGGCCCGCCTCGACCTGCAGCGGGGCGCCGTCGGCAGTGGCCAGGATGTCGCCTGCTTCCAGTACGGTTCCGGCGCCGGCGGATACCACGTGGGCACCGCGGATCAGCGCCGCCGGTGCGCTCGCATCGGTGATCATCCACGCGCCCACGGCGCGTTCCGCCGCTGCGGCGGACCCGAAGGGCATCGCGGCGATCGCCGCGGCCAGCGCCGGGAACGCGAGGATGGTTGCCCGCACGACGAGCGCCGCCCGGCGCGGCCGATCGAGCCGCACGATCAGCGGACCCGCGGCGCGCGCAGGGCTTCGCGGATTCGTCGCGTCGCCTGCGTCAGCGGCGAGGCCGCCGCCGGCTCCGACAGGAAGGCGCGCAGGTCGCCGTGGTCGCGCAGCAGCGCAAGGATGATCTGGATCGAGAGCGACGTCAGCGCCGGATCGAACGTGATACCGGACTGCGCACGAAGGCGCTCGATCGCCTCGCCGACCGGCAGCGGCCTCGCCGCGCCACCCGGATTGGTCAGCATGTCGAACTCGACCGCCAGCGCAACAATGCGCGCTTCGAGGGGTATGCGTTCCCCCGCAAGCCCCTGGGCATAGCCGCTGCCGTCCCAGGCCTCATGGTGCGACCGCGCGATGCGTGCCGCCGCGTCGAGCCCTTCGGCCTCGAAGGCGCCGATGATCCGCGCGCCCGCCTCGGTGTGCGTTCGCTCGATCTCGGCCTCCTCCGCGCTGAGCTGCCCCGGATTGCGCAGGATCACGTCGGGCACGGCCGCATTGCCGATGTTGTGCAGCCGGGCCGCGCGTTCCAGCGCCGGTCCGGCGAGCGGTCCGGGGCCGACCGCGGCGCCGATCAGCGCGGCGAGCCGTCCGACCCGGAACATGCGCCCGTACGACGCGCTCTGCCGCATCTCGGGCATCAGCGCGATCGACTCGAGCAGCGCCCAGGGATCGCCGGCGCCCGGCAGCTGGCGCGCGGCGTCGCGATCCGAGTTCTGCAAGTGCCGCGCGACGATGCCCATCTTCAGCGCGCTCGCCACGCGCATCGAATGCAGCACGACGGCCAGTTCGCGCAGGTGGCCGACCCCGCTGCCGATGTCGCCACGCGCGCCGGAGACCTCGATCGCGACCTCGAGCTGCTCGACGAGCGCCTCGGTGCCGACGCGGCGGGCCTGTTCGACGAGGTCCGAAGCGAGCTGCTGCGCGGTGCGGTAGTCGCCGCAACGCGCCTCGATCAGCGCCTCCGTCGAGCGCATCCGCATGTCGGCGCGCGCCGACGACGCGCGCGCCGCGAGCCGCGGCATCAGCGCCGCGCGACCGCGCGCCGCCGCGACGTCGCCGCTCCTCAACAGGAGGCGGACGTACGTCGATTCGGCGATGCAGCGCGACATCGCGGCGGCCGGCGTCTGCGGGTCGCCCATCAGCGTCACCGCGCGAGCGATCGCTTCGAGGCCGCTTTCGAAATCCTCCTGCTCGAGCGCGCAGTAGGCGAAGTTCGCCCAGTTCTCCGAGGCCGCGCGGTCGTCGACCGGGATCTGCGAGGCGAGATCCAGCGAGCGCTTGAACGCCTCGGCGGCGTCGGGGAACATGCGCGCCAGCACGAGCGCCGCGGCGATGTTGTGCCACGCCTTCTGCTCGGCGGCCGGATCGCGCGCCCGCAGCGCGATCTCCAGCACGTCGACGAAGCATTCGATCGCGGCGCCGAGGTTGTCCTGCGCCGTCATGATGATCGCGCTCGCCGTGCGCGAGCGCGAAGCGACGTCGTCGAGGCCCGCGCGCGCGGCGATCGACGTCGAGACGACCGAGCCCTCGAGCGCGTGCTCGAGGTTGCGGCCGCGCCGATAGAGGAACTCGACGGCCGCGAGCAGCGCCTCGCAGTGGCGGCGCGGATCGATGCGCACGCTGGAAACGAGCCGGCGGAGCGCCGAAAGAACGAATTGATCGGCTTCCGCCCCGCTCTTCGGCGCGATGTCGACCAGGCGCGACGCGAGCGCGTCGACATCGCCCGAACTTAAATCGAAATCTGCGCCGGGGGACTTGCGATTTTCATCGAATTGTGAGTTGTCCGCCTCCGACATAGTGGGAGGGTCAAGCAGGCGACTCTTGAACTCATTCATTCGCGATCGATCGCAGTCTGCGGTCGCGAGGTTCGAAAGCCGGCGGACTCCCACTCACTTTCGACACGCGAGGAACTCATGGAAACGCTCAGCACCCACGGCAACATGCTCGACGACATCGACACGCCCTGCACCGACGCGAACCGGATCGACGACAAGGCCCGCGCGACGGCCACGCGCCTCGTCGAGCTGACGATCGAGGAAATGGAGTGCGTCGGCGGCGGCGGCGTCATTTTTCGCTTCTGAAGCGCATGCGGAAACCACGTGCCAGGGTGGCGCGCCACGCGCGCCACGGCATGGCGCGACGCGGGCGCTTGACGCAAGGCGCCGAGCCCCTGCGCAAGACCTCGGCTAGCGGATTCGCGGATGCGGCACGGCCGCACGGCCCGGACCCTGCGGGTCCGCCATGCGGCCTCGAATGATGCCGGAGTTGGGCCGAATTTCCTACGGATTCATGCCCCGATTCGCGGGGGCGCCGCGGCACGGGATCGAACGGCCGGCACGCGGCCGCGCCAGCGGGGCGCTAGTGATTGCCTAACACGACGGTCCAATAGGGCGTGCCGTTCGCGGCGCGCACGCAGGCCGCGCCGACCTCGCGATAGCTCGCGGACATCAGGTTGGCGCAGTGCCCCGGGCTCTGCAGCCAGGCGTCGACCACTTCCGCGGCGCTGGCGTAGTTCCAGGCGACGTTTTCCGCCAGGGCCGTGAACGTATAGCCGCTGCCGGCGACCCGCAGCGGCAATGCGGTCCCGTCGGACCCGAGATGCGTCAGCGTGCCGTGCAGCGCCATGTCGAACGAGTGCGTCGTCGCGGCTGCGGCGAGCGCGTCGTTCCACCCCAGCGCGGCAACCGCCGGATACGAGGTCGCGCCGCAGCGGAAGCCGGATTCGCGCGCGCCATTGATCGCCTGCAGCAGGTCCGATTGCATGGCCGACAGCCCGCAGGTCGCGGTCGAGGCCGGCGCGGCGTTTGCGGCCCCAGGGACGACGGCTGCCGCCGCCGCAGCACCGACGGGCGCCGCCGTTTCCGCGCCGCCGCCGCATGCCGCCAACGCGAGCAGCGCGGCCAGCGGGCCGGCCCGCAGTCCACCGGAAAGGGCGACGGCCCGGCGAACGGCCGGGCGCCGTCGGACGGGCGCGATCCGCGCGACAAGGCACGCCGCTCGCTGCGGCCACTGTCCAGCGCCGGCACGATATTGCCCAATTCGCATTGCGGAATTCTGCCGGCCCCGGTGGTGATTCCGATATCGACCGTTCGTGCGACAGGCGTTGGGGCGAACGCGGTATGCGGCAGGAATCCTGCGGCGGCGGGCGGCGCCTCCGATTCCGCGGCCGCGCGCCTCAATCCCCGACCGGCGACGCCGATAGATCCGACATGGACGGCTCCAACCTTGCGATCATCCGACACCACGCGACCGGCACGCAGGCCTCCGGCGTGCTGCTGGCGTTGAGCCGCGCGCTCGACCTCGCCGAGGGTGAAGCCCCCGGCCACTCGATGCGCTGCGCCTTGATCGCAGCGTCGGTCGGCCGCGCGATCGGACTCGACGAGGGCGGCCTGCGCGAGGTGTTCCTCTCGGCGCTGCTGAAGGACCTCGGATCCAGCGGCAACGCGCCCCGGCTCGTTCAATTGGGCGTCGTCGACGACCGCCTGTTCAAGCGCGAGGCGAAGCGCGTCGGCGACGGCCTGCTCGACTCCGTGCGTTTCACCTTGCGGCACGCCGGACCGCGCCCGCGCGGCACGCCGCGGAATCGCCTGCGCGCCGCGATGCGGATCTGCCGCGACGGCCGGGCCATCGCTCGCGAGCTCGTCGCCGCGCGCAGCGCGCAGGGCGGCGAGTTGGCGCGCCAGATGGACATGCCGGCGGCGCTTGCGCAGGCGATCGAATGCATCGACGAACGCTGGGACGGCGCCGGATGGCCGCGCAACCTGCGTGGGCTGTCGATCCCGATCGCCTCGCGCATCGCGGCGCTCGCCCAGGTCGCGGAAGCTCACTTCGGCGATCGCGGCAGCGACGCGGCGCAGCGCGAGGTCGTGCGCCGCGCCGGCAGCGGGCTCGATCCGCAACTCGCCGCGACATTCGCCACCCTGGCCGGCCGCGCCGGCTTCTGGGGGCCGCTGCGCGATCCGGATCTCGCGCTGCGCCTCGGCCACGCGACGCTCGCGGCGTCGACGCCGCTCGACGACGACGGCTTCGACCGGATCGCGACCGCTTTCGCGCAGGCCGCCGACGCGAAAAGCGCTTTCACCGGCGGCCATGCCGAACGCGTCGCGGCGCTCGCGGACCGGATCGGCCAACTCCTCGGGCTCGGCGCTTCGCGCCGCCGCTTGCTGCGCCGCGCCGCGCTGCTGCACGACCTGGGAAAGCTCGCGCTCAACAGCGCAATCCTCGACCACCCGGGCCGGCTCGACGCGACGCAATGGGCCGCGGTGCGGCAGCACCCGGACATCGCCGCCGAACTCCTGGCCCGGTTCGACGTCACCGGCGACCTCCCGTCGATCGTCGGCGCGCACCACGAGCACGTCGACGGCAGCGGCTATCCGCGCGGGATCGCCGGCGCGCGCATCCGCCTCGAGTCGCGGATCATCGCCGCCGCGGACGTCTTCGACGCGCTCACGTCGCGACGCGCGCATCGCGACGCGATGCCGGTCGGGCGCGCGCTGGCCGTGATGGCGAAACAGGCCGGAACGCAGCTCGATCCGCAGTGCCTGGAGGCGCTGCGGGCGGCCCTGGACGAGGACGCGCGGCGAGATCCCCGACGCGATGACGCGGCCGGGGCGTACGCGCCGCGGGCGCGGCATCAGCCGGCGTAAAGGACCGAGCGGTCGAGCTCGTCGATCCGCGTCCGGCCGCAGAACCCCATCGTCGTGTCGAGCTCGCGCTGGATCAGCTGCAGGCAGGTCGTGACGCCGTTCTCGCCGAGCGCGCCGAGGCCGTAGAGGAACGCGCGGCCGATCAGCGTTCCGCGCGCGCCGAGCGCGACCGCCTTCAGCACGTCCTGCCCGGACCGGATCCCGCCGTCCATCCAGACCTCGATGCGCGAGCCGACGGCTTCGGCGATCGGCGCCAGGACGTCGATCGACGCCGGAGCGCCGTCGAGCTGGCGGCCGCCGTGATTGGACACGACGAGCGCGTCGGCGCCGCAATCGGCGGCGATCCGCGCGTCCTCGACGTCCATGATCCCCTTGAGGATCAGCTTGCCGCCCCAGCTCTTCTTGATCCACTCGACGTCGGACCAGTTCAGGCGCGGATCGAACTGGTCGCGCGTCCAGGCCGACAGCGACGCCATGTTCTCGACGCCCTCCACGTGCCCGACGATGTTGCCGAACTCGCGCCGCTTCGTCCCGAGCATTCCGAGGCACCAGCGCGGCTTCATGCAGAGGTTCAGGAGGTTCGCGAGCGTGGGCTGCGGCGGCGCGCTCAGCCCGTTCTTCAGGTCCTTGTGGCGCTGCCCCAGGACCTGCAGGTCCAGCGTCAGCATCAGCGCCGAGCAGCCCGCGGCGCGAGCCCGCTCGATCAGGCGGCGCGAGAAATCGCGGTCGCGCATCACGTAGAGCTGGAACCAGAACGGCGCCTTCGTCGCCGCCGCGATGTCCTCGATCGAGCAGATGCTCATCGTCGAGAGCGTGAACGGAACGCCGAAGCGGGCGGCGGCGCGCGCCGCCAGGATCTCGCCGTCGGCGTGCTGCATCCCGGTGAGCCCCGTCGGCGCCAGCGCGACCGGCATCGCGACGTCCTGGCCGATCATCCGGGTCTTCGTCGTCCGGTTCTCGATGTCCACCGCGACACGCTGCCGCAGCAGGATTCGCCGGAAGGCCTCTTCATTCGAGCGATACGTGCCTTCGGTCCACGACCCGGAGTCCGCGTAGTCGTAGAACATCCGCGGCACGCGCCGCTGCGCCAGCACGCGCAGGTCCTCGATGCAGGTGATGACTCCCATCTTTTCCCCCTCGTCTGCGCGTCGACGCGCACGGCCCCGTTGCGCAGCCGGGACGGCCGCGCCCCTCCGCCTACCGGCCTGCGCCGGACCGCAGCGCGGATTCTGCCGCGTCCGCCGCGGCCGCGCCGGTGCGCCGCCGCATTCCGTCGGCAATGCGCCGTGCGAGCGCCGGATAGTCGCCGTCGAAATGATGGTTCCCGCGCGTGCGTATCACCTCGGCGCCGGCGGCCGCGAGCGCGGGACACATCGTGTCCTTCTCGCCCTCGCCGTAGAAGCACTGGATCTTTGCCGCCGGGACGCGCTCCAGGGCCGGTGCCACCGGCATGGCGGCCGCGCTCGGCGCGGCGCCGAGCCAGCCGGAAACCTGGATCTCCCAATCGGTCCGCGATTCGAGCGCGAGAAGCGACAACTGCACGACGCGCTGCTGGCGCGCCGGCGGCAGCAGCGCATAGGCGAACGGCAGCACGTTGGCGCCGAACGAATAGCCCACCAGCGCGACGCGCGCCGCGTGCCAGCGCGCGGCGTAGGCGTCGATGACGGCGCCCAGGTCGGCCGCGGTCTGCTCCGGCGTCTTCGGCGTCCAGAAGTAGCGCACGCAGTCCCACCCGACGACGGGTATGCCGTCGCGCTGCAGGTTTTCGGCGATCGTCTTGTCGAGGTCGCGCCACCCGCCGTCGCCCGACAGCAGGATCGCCATCGCCGGCAGGTCGGTCGCCGGCAGGTCTGTCGCCGGCTTGTCGGTGGCCGCGGTGGCCGACCTATCCGGCGACGGCCGGCCGGCCACGGGCAACTCGATCAGCGGCAGCCCGCGGACGTCGCCGACGCCGGCGCGGATGGCCGGCGCCAGGTGCGGCGCCACGAGCGCGCCGATGCCGGCCGCGTCCGCGAGACCGGCGTCGCGCAAGTCGGCAGTTCCGGGCGCCGCATGCCGCGCGAGGTCGTCGACGTACTCTCGCGTCGCCGGGCCGGCAATGCCGGTCCGCGCGACGATCCAGAAGCCGTTCAACGTCGTGGCCGGCAAACCGTAGCGGAAACCCGGCCCGTCGGCCGTCGACGGCAGTCCGGCGCACAAGGGACGGGCGCCCGGCAACCACGGCTGCGGATCGATCGACACGGCGCCGGCCAGCGTGTTGACCGGAGCTTGCGCCAGCGTCGCGGCGGCCAGCATGCCGCCGGCGCCGCTGCCGGCCAGGATCGGGAAGAAATACTGGCCGCCGCCGTCCCGCCGCTGCAGCTGGCGGCTCAGGCCCTCGGCATCGCCGACGAGCTGGTCGCAGCGCGCCGTCGTCGCCGCGATGCGCGCAAGATAGGCGTCCAGGTCGACGCCGACCGACAGCGCGCCGGCGGAAGCGAGCGCCGCGAGCGCGGCATCGTCGGCGCGACTCCAGCCGCCGCGATCCGAGAAATAGACGACGTAGCCGCGCACGCCGGACGGCGGCATCGCGATCCGCGCCGATCCGTAGCGCCCGCCGTCGACGCGGGTCCCGTCGGGCGGGGCGGCGTCCGCGACCGGCGGCACGAGCCCCGCCGCCACGAGCGCGACGGGAAGCGCGGCCACCAGCGCGCCAAACAGCGCGCGGGACGAACGTGCCTTCAACACGGCTTCTCCTGCGCCGTCGGCGGCGCGACGCGAGCGGCGTTCGCGCGCGGCCCGCGATAGCGCGCCGCGACCAGTGCTGCGACGTCGAGCAGCGCCACGAACGGCCCGAGCGACCCGGATGCCGCCAGGTAGCGCGGCTCCCACGCCGGGTTGAACTTCCCCTTGAAGACCCGAAGGCCCTGGAAGTTGTAGATCGGATTGCCGTGGCGCCAGATCATCGCGCCCAGGCCATGCCAGCGCGACGACAGCGGGCCCCGCTCGACGCCGGCAAGCGGCGCCATGCCGAGGCTGAAGCTCGCATAGCCGAGCGCGCGGAACGCACGCACGAGGTGGACGAAGAGGAATTCCATCGCATAGGGCGAAGCCCGCTCGACGTGCCGCATCAGGCCGACGGTGGCCTCGCGGCCGACGCCGGTATGCATGACCGTCGCGAACGCGATGATCGCGCCGGCGCTGCGAACGACCCCGACCTGCTGGCTCGCGACGAAGCGCGGCTCGAACGCGGCGACCGAAAAGCCGCGTTCGCGGGCGCCGCCACGACGCCGACGCAGCGCCAGCCACGCCGAGGACACCACGGCCAGGTCGTCCATGGCGGCCGCCACGGCCTCGCCGTCCAGGAGCTCGAATACCAGCCCGTCGCGGTCGCCGCGCTTCAACGCGTAGCGCAGGTGCGCCCAGCGGCTGCCCTGCAGGTCGAACGATTCCAGCGGCACCACGGCTTCCTCGCCCAGCTTCATCACGGTCAGGCCGGCGTCGAGGTAGAACGGAAGGCTCTGCGGGCGGACCTGGTAGAACGCGGCCCGCCCGCCATGCGCATGGGCGAGCTCGACGAGGCGCCCGATCAGCTCCGGCCATTCCGCCTGCGACCCGACCGGATCGAAGAGCGCGATCCAGCTCCTGCCGCGCTTGCCGAACATCAGGAACGATTGCCCGGTCGCCGAGAACAGGATGCTCTTGTCGCCCATCAGGGCCAGATGCGCGTCGCTGCGCACCTGCGTCCGGATCACGGTCGCGGCGCGCGCGAGCTCCGTCGCATCCGGCATTTCCGCGTAGCCGGTCGGCGGCTGCAGCAGTTCCCACAGCGCGATGCCGAGCCCGAGGACCGAGACCCCGAGCATCGCGCGCAGCGCGCGCGGGGCCTGCGCGTCGAGCTCGAACTGCCACCACAGGTCGCGCGAGCTGAAGTTGACGTCCTGGAACGCGAACAGCAGCAGCCACACCGAGGCCGCGATGATGCTCGCGACGGCGGCGAACCAGCCGAACGTGAACGCCTGGCCGAGCATCGAGGCCGGCTGGTTGAACTGCCGCCGCGTCGCGAGCAGGAGGCAGATCAG